>Ga0315284_10005424_pt1 | contig 18107 bp, 18 predicted proteins | sample YL17G09_16_MG_FD_203696 | JGI IMG/M metagenome (GOLD analysis project Ga0315284, IMG submission 203696) | Sediment microbial communities from Yellowstone Lake, YNP, Wyoming, USA - YL17G09_16 | ecosystem: Environmental > Aquatic > Freshwater > Lake > Sediment | place: USA: Wyoming | collected...
ACCATAAAATTGTGGATTATTTGAATAATAAATATGTTGTTATCAGATCGAACAGTGAAACTAAAGATAAAAAATTATTTGTAATTGATTATGGCGATTTTAATAAAATTAAAGTAGTCACATGGGTATTAATTAATGGTTATATTGGGTGTCAAATAACCCATAAAAAAATTTCAATATGCATATATTTGCATCGATTAATTATGAATAAATTATTGTTTGACAATCAAGATAAATCAAATTCTATTGATCATATTAATAGAATACCACTTGACAATAGAAAGATTAATTTGAGAACTGCTAATCAAGCCGATCAGAATTATAATCAATATAAACAAAAAAGAAGATTAAAATTGCCAGAGAATAGTAATATTGATATAAATGATATACCTCGAGGAGTTTCTTATAGTCCAAATTTTAAAGGATATGGAGACGGATTTGAAGTATATATAATGCCATTTAATGGTGATAAATTAAAGTATTATTCATCAAGAGATAAAACATTGTCATTGCGATTTAAATTAGAACAAGTAAAAAAGTTTTTAAGATCTACAAGAGATAAATTTCCAGTAGAATTCGCAAAACATCATATTGAAACTGCACATAATCAAAATGAAATTGATTTGATTAACAGTTACAATGAAATAATAAAATTAAGTGAGTTTGAAGAATACGCAAAATGTTTGGTAACACTCAATACAAAAAATTATTTAACTGAAGATTTAACTAATTTGACAGACAACGAAAAAAAATTATTGGAAATTACTCAATTTGAAATTAAAAATAAAAAGAAATTAACAACAGTGTTACCTGAAAATTGTGGAATAATAGTTGATATGATACCAAAATATTGTTATTATGCAAAAGAATATAAAAATATCGGGGAAAAATTTGTGATAGATAAGCATCCAAAATTAAATGGAAAAAGTTGGAGTACACAAACATTAAGAACTCTAACCACGCAAGAAAAGTTCGATCAATTATTAAAAAAATTAAAGGAATTAGATGAAGGGTGAATTTTGTTATTGATATTTTTATTTATATATTGCAATTTATAACACAAATTCACAGCTTAATTATAATATTATCGAATCGCATTGTCTAATTGATGGATAATTTGATCAAATAATTATAGTATAGTATATATATAATATGCTTAAGAAAGGTTTAGGAAAATCTATTGGAAGTTTAAATAGTAATTGTTCAGTTGTATTATCAAAATCTGAGACATGTTCGTCATGTTCGTGTGGTGCTGCAAAAAATAATAAATGCGCTGAAGGTTGTGCCGGATTATATTCACATACTGAAGGGAAAAATACTACTGCTTGTGGTGATGAATCTCATGCAGAAGGTCAATATACTAAAGCGTGTGGACATGCATCTCATGCTGAAGGTTTTAAAACAATTGCTGGAGGTGAATATGCTCATGCAGAAGGTTTTGGTACATCTGCTTGTGCGGAATCATCCCATACAGAAGGTGCTAAGACAAAAGCATGTGGTAATGCTTCTCATGCAGAGGGTGCCAATACAAATTCTCAAGGCCATTTTAGTCATGCTGAAGGTATGGGTACTGAATCGAGAGGTAATAAATCGCATGCCGAAGGATCATGTACATTAGCATCTGGACAATCATCTCATGCCGAAGGATCACAAACAGTTTCTGAAGGAACTGGATCACATGCCGAAGGTGCATTAACACAAGCTCATGGTCCATATTCTCATGCCGAAGGTACAAAAACATATGCATATGGACAATCGTCTCATGCGGAAGGTGAAGGGACTGACAATATCGTGACTTTAATTGACAGTATAATTATTGGTAAATCTGGATCAATTGGACTTGTTGGACCTCAACAAAATATAGCTCAAGGTATAGGTTCACATGTTGAAGGTGGTGCAAATAGGGCAGTTGGTGATTATTCACATGCGGAAGGAGTCGCTTGTATTGCACAAGGAATAGCTTCTCATGCAGAAGGTTTAGGAACAAAAGCATTAGGGATAGCATCACACGCAGAAGGCGATCCAACAATAGCCGAAGGAGATTATTCACATGCGGAAGGTTCATCTACTTTAGCTGGAGGATTAGCTTCTCATGCGGAAGGTATTAGTTCACAGGCTGTAGGAGATTATTCACATACTGAGGGATCCGGAACATTAGCCGTAGGAAATTCATCGCATGCGGAAGGTTCTGGGTCACAAGCTTACGGTGATTTCTCACATGCAGAAGGTATCGAATCAGGTGCTACTGGACCAGGTTCACATGCTGAAGGATTTGCTACATTTGCCGGAGAATGTACATCACATGCAGAAGGGTTTTATACTTTATCATATGGAGCATCATCACATACTGAAGGTATTTTTACTGGAGCAACTGGATTGGCTTCTCATGCCGAAGGATTCAATACATACGCATTTGGACCAGAAGCGCATACAGAAGGTTATTTTACTTATGCTTATGGTGAACAATCGCATGCGGAGGGTAATAATACAAGTGCTTATGGGGATTGTTCACATACCGAAGGTTGTAATACAATTACTGGTGGAACTGGAGCACATGCAGGAGGTTTTGATGCCGAGTCAAATCAATGGTGTCAATGGTCTCGATCATGTGGATATTTTTCATCGGGAAATTTAGCCCAAACATCTGAATTTTATTTAAAAGGTCATTCGGATGCTGGACAAACTGGATGGTTGTGTTTGACTTTTGATGATTCACATGTTCCAGATGATACGGCAAGTTCAGCTAATACTATTTCTAATTTTACAACACCCGATAGCATTCCATATATTATGCCTGATTCTGTTTGGACAGAAAGAGTACAAATAATCGGTGTTAATTACCCTTTAATTGGGGCTGAATGTTTCGCTGCTGCTAGTGATAAAATTGTGTGTAATACAAATGGATTCATAGTAGTTAATCCTGCTACTAATTACACTGTGGTTGATAGTATGTTTATGGTTGCCCCTCCACAAGCACAAGCATATTATAATTCTGGTAATAATGTTCATACAGTTGCTATAGAAATTCCGGCTGGAACGACTGGTCCAACAAAATGGTATGCTACAATGAAAGTATCACATGTTGGATTTGGTGGTTTGTTATAAATTAAAGATTGGGCGAACTGTGTAGTAACCTGATTGTGGTGATCCTCCAACACAAGTGATTCGATGGGTTTGTACAAAATGGCATTGCACTGAGAGGAGATCGGAATGTGGCATACCAACAAAGTTGACATATTTTTTGTCTGATCGATATTCTTCAAAACAGTCAATAATTTTGTTAATAGCATCTTGTGCATTGCGACAAGAACCTCTTGTGTAGACTGGATGAAACAACGGAAAGGACATTTCAATGTTTTTAAGAACACAAGATGGTTTTTCAATGGATTAATCAATCAGTTACTTTTTCAATTTTTTATATATCCACGCGACAGTATATTGTTATAATATCGCGCAATTAAATTAATATATTACATGACTCCATAACATTGTACAATTGCGCTAAAATTTAATACATATTCTAAATCCACGCAACGGCATAATGTTATTGCACCGCACAATTTAATTAGATATAATATATTGTTGCGTGGATTATTAACATTGTGCAATTGCGTGGATTATAGTATAATAAATAAATTAATTGATATCCAATTATACTTTAAATCAATAAAATGGGTAGAACTTCATCCTAACATAATAAAATTATTTGTCAATATAGGTTATAGAATGAGTACAATTATTACACCTACAAACAAGAAATTTGCTGTCTTAATTGGTATTAATTATGTTGGTACAGATAATGAATTAAATGGATGTATTAATGATGCAAATCATCTCAAAACATTTCTCATTGAAAAATGTAATTATCTCCCACAAAATATTTTAATGTTGGCAGACGATGGAGTCAATACGAAACCAACAAAACAAAACATCATAAATACCTTTAATACTTTAATAAATAAAGCTGTTAATGAACAATTTACTGAATTATGGTTTAGTTATTCAGGTCATGGATCATATCTTACTGATACTAATGGTGATGAAAATGATGGTAAAGATGAAGTTTTATGTCCTGTTGATTTCGACACATCAGGAATGATTGTTGATGATTTTATTTATGCTAATTTAGTTTGTAAATTGCCGAAAACAGTAACATTATTTGCTTTGATGGATTGTTGTCATAGTGGTACTGTATTTGATTTACCTTTACTTTATGTTAAATCTTTGACTACTAATAATACAAATAATAAGCATATAGCTTCTGTTGTCAGTATTAGTGGTTGTAGGGATGATCAAACAAGTGCTGATGCTTATATAAATTCCAATTATGAGGGGGCTATGACATGGAGTTTTCTTAATGCTTTAGCTAATGCAAAATATAATATTAAATTAGTTGATCTTGTAAATAATATGAGAGTTTTATTATCTGGAAAATATACACAAGTTCCACAATTAGCAATATCTTCTAATGCGGAATTCGATAGAATGTTAATAGGTGGATCAACAACTCCTGCAAATACTCCAACTCCCGTAGCACCAACATCAACAAAAGCAATTACATTTACAATTAAAGTTGATTATTGGTTTAAAGAATCCAGTTGGAATGTTTGGTCTATGGTTGAAAATAAATATATATTTCCAATTGATAACAAATTTACTTATAAATATGAATCTCAAACTATCACAAAGGATTTAGTAACCGGAAATTATAAATTGGTTGTAAGAGATACATATGGTGACGGCGGAGTTACCTCTATGGTTAAAAATGGTTTGGTAACATTAGTGTCAGCAAAAATGTTGTCTGGTAGCTTAGCCGAGTATTCTTTTATTATTTAAATAAATTAGTTTTTATATAAAAATAATTTATTGAATTGATATTGTAAAGTGGGTTTTATTTATTTTAACTCCATATCCTGCATTTTCTAATTTAGATTTCCAATTATCCATTGTATCTTGTTTGATATTATTTGATGGTAAATAGATCGATGTTTTTGGTGCTAATGGATTCGACTGGTTATTTACATTTGTCCATGCTAAGATAGAAGCCCAAGTGTGTTGTTCAAATGGATCTTGTTTATCTCCTGGTAAATTCTTTTTTTTTGATATTATATTTCGGCCATTAGTGACAAACTGTTTTCTTGTGTCATTTGGAGTGATTTTTGATGACATTAGTATATTGTATATATTATATAAAAAAATGAGTTGTGATTGTATTTAGTCATTATTTGATTAGGATATATTTAATATATTTATTGACGTGTATGATGTTTTTGTACGATGTTGTTTATCGAAACGCACTTGATTGAAGCCATATCTATAAGAGGAAAAACTAGGGTATATTTGATTTAATATAGTAAATTAAATAATTTAGGGATTTTTTTTTTGTTTTTATATAGTATATAATATCTAAATGGCAGGAGGATTAATGCAATTAGTCGCATATGGGGCACAAGACGTTTACTTAACTGGAAACCCGCAAATTACATTTTTTAAAGTCGTATATAGACGACACACTAACTTTTCAATGGAATGTATTGAACAACCATTGAACGGAAATGCCAACTTCGGTCGCAGATCCGTATGTACCATCACTAGAAATGGTGATTTGGTCACCAAGATGTACTTGATGGTTAAACTCGATCAAGTCACACCATCAGCCAATCTCGGTTCCAAATTCGCTTGGGTCCGTAGATTAGGACATGCCTTAATTAAATCATTCGAAGTTGAAATCGGAGGTTCTTCCATCGATAAACAATACGGAACATGGTTGAACATTTGGTATGAACTTGCCCGTGATGCAGGAGATAAAGAACGTGGATTTGCCCAAATGATTGGTGATACTGAAGAATTGACTGAATACAACAGCAAACAAAAACCAGCTGCCATCATGTACATTCCATTGAAATTTTGGTTTAACAGACATGTTGGACTTGCTCTTCCACTCATTGCTTTACAATACCATGAAGTTAGAATTAACATTGAATTGACTGAAGTTACCAATCTTATCATTGCCAATGATGCCTTCAAAGCTAATGACATGAAATGCTTAAACCTTGTTGATGTTCAACTCTTAGTTGACTACATCTATTTGGACTCTGAAGAACGAAGACGATTCGCTCAAGTTGGTCATGAATACCTCATTGAACAACTCCAATTTACTGGTGAAGAATCTGTTCAAAATCAAACTCAAAAATACAAACTTGACTTCAATCACCCATCCAAAGAATTGATTTGGGCCATGAAGAACGGTAACTACACTACTGGACAAAAATTTGTTTGCTACACCAATGCTGATGACTGGCAAGCACATATGGAAGAATGCGCTGAAAAGATTCTCAGAGAATCAATTGCTCTTCTTTCAGTTGAAGAAAACGTTCCAAGTTCTGATGGAGATCACTGCAGTGTTTTAGATGGTGAACAAAAACCAGAATGTGGAGAATGGGAAGAATTCTGTCCAGAAATGGGAGGATGTACCACAAACGGTAAAATCTATGTCCGAAATGAACATAAGACCAAAGCTTTATGGGTCAGTACCTCAACTCTTAAAATCGGAAACTATAACTTGACTGATAAAATCTACGCTGATATCTTAGTTTGCGAAGATGCCAATACCGTCGATGATGTCAAAATTAATGTTACCCATACTGATTTGACTGTTCGTGATATTTCATTCCCAGTTGCTCTTATGGATGATACTCGTGCTAGATCCGATGATCCTTGTGTCAACCAAGCTCACAACTTTGGTGTTCTCTTGGATGGTTCCGGTAATCCAGTTGCTTATGCCTTGATTCAACTCAATGGTCATGATCGATTTGATAGACGTGAAGGTGCTTACTTCAACTATGTTCAACCAGATCAACATCACACCAATACTCCAGCTGATGGTATCAATGTTTATTCATTTGCTCTTCACCCAGAACAACATCAACCATCTGGCACATGTAACATGTCCAGAATTGATAACACACAATTGAATTTGTGGTTCGCTGATCCAACTGCTAGACCTGGACTACCAACTTTGAACATCTTTTCACCAGACAATAAATTGTATATTTATGATTTTTCATACAACGTACTTCGTATCATGAGTGGTATGGGAGGGCTCGCATATAGTAACTGAGACAGAAAATATGGCGATATATTTATATATAAATATAAAATACAAAAAAAATTAAATATCATTATTTTTATTATATTAAAATAACGATAATAAATAAATCATTTTGTTGATTCCATTTGTTTTTCTTTTAACAATGCTCTTTCTTTTTGTTTCTGAAGACGTTTTTTTTCTTTTTTTTCTTCTTCAGTTAATTTTGGTTTCTTTGGTAATGCTGCCCCATTCGCATTTACTCTTCCTTCTTGTATGGCCTTTTCTATTCTCATTTTTTCTTTATAAGCTTCATCACCCATTTGTATTCGCTTTATATTTCTTGCGTTTTGTCGTGATGCACTTCTATTTTTTGGTTGGATATTACCTGGTTTATTTTTTAATTGTCCATCATTCTCTAATTCATTATGCGGTTTATTTATTAATTGACTATTATTGATTAGTTTATTTTTTTGTTTGTCTGCCAACTGGGTATTATTATTTATTTTATTGGATTTTTGTTTTTTTTTGTCGTTTGATGTTTTAAATTTTGCCTTAAATACTTCATTAAAACTGTCATCATCTGATGATTCACTTTTATTTTTGGAAATATCATTAGTTTGAATTATCTTTGTTTCGAATTTCTCCACATATGATTCAATCGGGTTATTTTTTATGACTTCAACATCAAATACAAACGGCTTCACTAAATCTATTATTACATCTTGAGCGTTATCAAATAATTTATGTTCTTCATAATGATGTTCGTGTATTTTTACCAATTTAGTTAATAATTCGTTCATTATATAACTATTTTTCAAATAATTACAAGTTCCACAACATGGTTTACAATTGTCTTTCGTATAACCAATATCATTATCCATTCTATCAATACCATTTTTATGTGAATCTGAATTATTTTTTCCACATAAGTAACATGAATTATCCTTGCATTTGTAAAATTCGGATTGTGTTAATTCGAAATCATAGTCCCTTGTTTTTGCGGAATGAAAATAATGATTATAAGTACATCCTTTATAATCATTGAAATATTCAGGATGCAACTCACCCTCGCAAATTCCCAAATAAGCTAAAATGTGTTCGCATATCTTAATAAATTTATCATGATCTATAGCTTTTTTCATATAATTACACATTTCGCAACAAGTAACACAATTACCCATGACATATCCCAACATATTATCCTTTCTGTCAATTCCATTTAATTGTTCATCAGGATTTGCTTTTACACCACAGTAATAACAATCAGCTAAAAAATATTTTGTGCACTCTTCAAGAGTCATATCAAAATGGATTCCTTTTTTAAATGCTCTTCTTTCATAATATTCATACCTCGATTTTTTATTTAATCGTTTTTCCTTATTAATTCTTTTTACTTGATCAGGATTACAATCTCGCCATTTTTTCATTTGAGCTGCTTCTTTCGCTAAATATGCTTTTAATCCATATGTCGCAATTTGTTTTTCTTTGCATCTTCTGTCATATTCCGCTTGCTTCCCACGATTTAATTTGCGCCATAATTTCCTCAACTCTTTTTTATGCTGTTTTGCTTCATATTGTTTACTATATTCCTTTCTATCTCTTTTAGATCTTGTTTTTTCTTTTTCATTTCGATACTCTTGACATCTAACATTACAATATAAACTGGGTTTAGTTTTTGATGTCATAAAATTAGCAATTGGATAGTATTTTTTACACCCTTTACAACTGAATGTTTTATTGCCTTTCTCATCAATATCAATGAAATTATCCAACTTGTTTTCCTTGGTTATTTTTTCTTGATTTTCATAATCTTTATTGATTTCAGCAACCATCAAACTTATTTTTAATGCATTTTTAAGTGCTCTTTTTTTATCTTCAAGTTGTTCAGCTTTTAAACAATCTACACACCCACTGTTTGAATAACTAATATCTAATATTGTTCTGCATCCTCGTTTATATTCTCGACATACTTTTTTAGTACCATCTTTTTCGATTTCATTTTTAATAAATTGCGCTTTATGATGTCCACAATATCCATTTTCTTGTGCTTCATTAGTACATGGACCGTTGGGTTTTACACCTTTACATATTATTTTATTTGCGGCATAGTTATCTCTAGTTATTTTTCCAGCATTTCGACAATAATCACATGTATCAAAATCCCCTAAATATTTAAAATGCCCACATCCTCCAGAACATTGTTTTATATTCTTTAACATTTCTGGAGTGTATTCTGCAACATATTGATGATGATTACAATAATTTGTTTCATTAATTTTATATTCTCGACAGGGTTCATTATTACGATCTTTCCAATTACATTTTTTAGCCGCAATTTCTTCTGGAGTTGATTTATGATCATTACGATATCCAGTATTCGATTGCGAACATTTATCGCATGTGGCCAATTGACCAAAATGCCAATGAACAGTTTTACTACATATTTTTCCTTGGTTGTTCTTAATAACTTCTATTTGTTCGGGAGACAAATTACTGAATTGATCAATATGTTTCCCACAATATTTATTATTATTTTTGGCTTTATCCTCACATTGTTTTGACACATATGTTTTTTTTCCATCTATGATCATTTTTTTAGGGATATATCCTCCACAAATGATTTCTGTTTCAATTGAAATTTCTTTTGGTTGATGTTTACCACAATAACCATTTTCTTCAGCTTTCCTCGTACATGGATTTTTGTCCTTTTTAATTCCATTACATTGCCCTTTAGCGGCAGTTTCAGCTCTTCTTTTTTCATTTTTATCATCTCGACATTTTTTACACCATGATCCCGATTCAATTAATTTTAATTGATGACAATATCCTGTACATAAAGTAGATTTCTGTATATCTTCCGGTGAATAATCTTTTTGATATTCATGCACTCTACAATATCCTGAATTATTGATTATTTTAGTAGCTGGACATAATTTTCTTTCTCTGGTAATCCCCTTACATATTTTGCCATTTTTTCTGTCTTCGATTATTTGTTCGTTTCTTTTTGTAGTCTGTTCATCATTACATTTTTTATGTTGTGCTGTTTTTTCATTATGCCATTTCTTACAAATTCCGCAATTTTTCATTTGTTTATTTAGTATCATCACTATTTGTTCATCGGAATATTTTGCTAATTCTTCTTTATGGACTTGACAATATTCACTATCCGGTAATTGATAATTTTTGCATGGTGTCAAATTGTGATTAATACCCTCACATATTTTTTTATTGGATTCAGCTATTTTCTTTTTGACATATCGCTGATTTTTCATTTGTTTCTTTTCCATTGTTGTTTTCTTTGTTGGAGAATCTGATAATTGTTCTGTTGATGATGCTTTCTTTTGGGTTGTTTTCATTGTATTGATCATTTTATATAATCCTTTATGTGTTATTTGTTTATATATGTTATTTCCTTTTCAATTTTATCAAAAAAATGAATTTATAATAATTAATAAATAAAATTCAACTAAATATTAATAGATAATGGATTATCAGAGTCAATATTGTCACGTAACAAGTCTATAATTACTTCATAATCTGAATGGTAAAAATCTATTGAATAATATACACAACACATTTTTAGACTTCCATTGTTTTTAAATGTTGGCTTTTTTAAAATTTTTAATTTCCATTTCTTTATAACATTATCCATTACCTCTTTATTTTCCATTTTAACTGCTATTTTCCATAACAATTGCACAATGTCTTCTGAATAACACAATATTACATTAATAACATTATTATAATTCGTATCAGTATATTGTTTATAATTATGAGCGTTTACTTGCGCATTCCACATTTCAAGTGCTAATGGAACCATAGTTTTATTGACATTAAAATTCATATCCATAAATGAATTACTTATACTAACACAATTTTCAATATCAATTTCTGCTAAATCATCAACATATTTATAAAATGATACATTTTTAGAGTAATAATCGAATGGTTTTGGATTGTTATTTTTATTATAATTTATCATCGAATTTAATATAGATTGATAATCCAAACTAGGAAATCTTATATCTATATGTAAAGCATATTTAGAACGATTTTGCGCATCTTCAAAATATGTGTCAGGTTGTATGTGAATTCTATGATACCAATTGTGTTTATGAGAAGTCCCCATAATTCTATTGTATAGTTCCGAATCGCTTTTTAATCAGATTGTGATACAATTTATAAATTTTTCATAATCATCCCCAGATCCAAATGAAAACCAAATACAATCGAATTCATAATCAAAATGCGATCGACAATTATGTCCACAAATATGCATTAAATGTATATTTGCTTTCCATATTTCTCTAACTAATTGAAATATGTTTTCGTCTATATCATCAAATTTATCAAGAACTTGATTATATAATCTAACAGCTTCATTTTCACAGGACCAACATTTTAAATCTTTATCTTCTTCACTCATAATTAAATCAATATATTGATAATTGTTATTTTCCGAATCAATTTCAATATTTTCGAATTCAATAAAATCAACAAAATGATGATGAATTATAAAATTGAATTCCATTCACCATAAACCACAATCAACAAACAACAAAATAAAATCATGAACATACCAACCGAATTATGGCACCTAATCTTACAAACTCATGATCTAGACACTTATACACATACATTAATAGTCAACAAACTATTCCATAAAATCATTAAAAAAATCTTAAATGATATACCTGATAAAATAGAAATAAAATTCATTAAAGTTAACTATCGACTATTTTGTCTAAATAATGATAATAAAAACCATATATGTAATCCAATAAATAATAAAAATAATAAAGAAAAATGGTTTCAAAATAATTTGATTGCAAAATCTACATTATGCGATATTTGTACTAAAGAGGAAAGTTGCACAATATCCAAATTCGATTTGTTGTTTTCCAGAAAAATTGTTAGATTATTTAGCAAAGGCAAATCTCATAAATTTCCATTACCGAGAAAATACAATTTTAAAAATAAAAATGTAATTATTATTAAATTTAAGTATTTGAATACTCCCGAAATTGCCAAACTGATATTATGTTATGAATAAAATTGATTTTTGTTTATTATATTTCATTGCATTTAAACATTATAAATTTAATTATGGAGTTACCAACCGAATTATGGCACCTAATAATCGAATGTTATGATCTAAATGTCTACAAAAGTTGCATCTTAGTTAACAAAACATTCAATAAAATAATTAAAAAAATAATAAAAAGTATTCCTAAAACAATTGAAATCATACCAGAAGAAACAGATGATAATATTGTTTGTGATAAATGTGAAATGAGAGCAAGGAAAACAAATCATGATATTATTTGTGTTGGTTGTGAAAGAAATCAGAGAATTTGTTCTAAATGTGGATTTTATGGAAAACACTATCCGCATTATCCATGTGATCCTATAAATGAAACCGATAACAACGAATTATATATTGATTCCAGTCGTTTTATGAACCATAAAGATTATTGGGATAAAGACCCAGTCAACGCTGTAATTATCAAATCAAAAAAGTTAAAAACAATTGTTCATAAACATGATTTATTGTTATCAAGATATATTCATATAAAAAGTATGCTAACTACTTTCCCATTGCCTATCAATACTGTTTTGCGAAATAAAAAAGAAATTGTGATAATGAAATATAAAAAGAGTCCCGCATTACATTATTGGTTTTGTTATTGCTAATTGCATAAAATTGATTTTCATTTATTATAAAACCATAAAGAGATAACTAATAAAATGACCATGAACATACCAAATGAATTATGGCATCTCATAATCGAATTTAGTAACATAGACATATATAAAAAATGTTTACTTATTGACAAACGAATATATCAGATCACAAAACGATTCATTAATAATCTTCCAAACAAAATTAAAATAATATTGAGTTATTCTAATGATAATATTATTTGTGTGAAAGATCATCATCATCCCAGCCATATTTGTGAATTTATTAATCAAAATAATAATAAAGGAAAATGGATTGATAGAAAAGCTTTAAAGTCAACCTATCCAATTTGTCTAAAAAATAATTGCAATGACCCACATTTAGAGAGATTTTCTGGATTTACTATAATATCACAAAGATTCAAATTAGCGCCAATATTTGCACGATATGATGAGATAATTATAGATAAACATGATATGTTAATATCAAGAAAAGTTAAACCAAATAAATATATAAGCAATATTCCTTTACCGAAAATAATTAAAGAAATAATTACAATTAAATTTAGATGGATATATTTTAATGAATTCGAACATAAATTATTATTATGTTATGAATAAAATTGATTTTTGATTTGTTTATTATTTTATTTAACACTATAAATAAAATAATCATGAACTTACCAACTGAATTATGGCATCTCATAATTGAATGCTATGATTTAAAAGTCTACAAAAATTGTATTCGAGTAAATAAAATATTTAATAAAATAGTTAATCATTGTCTAAATAATATACCAAATGAAGTCATTATTCAATTGGATAATAAACCAACTGATAATCTTATTTGTGAAGATTGTAAAAATAAATGTCAACATACATATTGTAAACCAACAAGTTTAACAAATTCATTAGATGTATGGCATACCACTAAATTTCCACTAAATAAAACAAGCAGAACAATGCATCCTAGTCGTGATCGAAAAATAAGATTTTTAAAACACGATATAATATCATCTAGATATTTTAGAATAGATCCATATAAAAGTGTATATACTTTGCCAATAAACTTTATTTTAAACAATAAAAATAAAACTATTTATATGAAATATGAAAATCATATGGAATCTGATATGCTATGTCATTGGTTTTGCTATTATTTATAAAAATTGATTTTTAGTTAATATATTATTTTATTGGATATAGCAAAATATCATGAATGTACCAACCGAATTATGGCATCTCATAATTGAATCTTATGGCATTAAAACATATAAAAGTTGTATCCTAGTTAACAAAATGTTAAATAAAGTAACTAATAAAATAATTGCTAACATACCAGATAAAATTATAGTGAAATGTCATATAGCAATGAACTCCTTATATGATACCAGATATACAAATAGATTCCCAAACAGCAAATACACAATAGTAAATTCGGAGAATCTAGATGAGTTATGGGTTCCTATTAAAATGCGAAATAGAGCAGATCATGAAGAATATGAAAAAAAAGGATTACCGGATTTTATAATACGCAAAAATTGTCTATTGATGAAAACGCATCTTAAAATTTATGAGGGAATTGACATACCATTACCAACAGAGTCAATATTAAAAAACAAAAGTTCTGTGATACATATGAAATATTTAAAAATTGGGTGGATTCATTATTATGACAAAAATTGATTTATCATAATTATATATTTAGTTTAATAGGTAACAGTAATGAATAATGAATATACCAACCGAATTATGGCATCTCATTATTGAATGTTATGATATTAAAACATATAAAAGGTGTATATTGGTTAATAAACTATTTAATAAAATAGTTAAAAAGATAATTGATAGCATACCAGATAAAATTATGATAGAATTTCACACGACACAAGATAAAGTAAGATGTGTTAAATGCGGGAATTATGAACACGGTTATTGTGAACCAATAAATGATACAAATCCACAAGAATTATGGCAAGATTCTATTTTGTGGGGAAATGTTCATGGCAATGTACTGACCCCATCTTCCTACCCAAAATTTGAAATATCAAAACGTGATCTATTGTATTTTAACCGAGTTTATATTTTTAATTTCAGGGAGTATATCCCTTTGCCGATTGAATTAGTATTGAAGAATAAAAATTCAATAATTTATATGAAATATATAATATGGACTAACTTGGCCGGTGATCATACTTGGTTTCATTATTGTGATAAAATTTTGTAAAATTTGATTTATCATAACTATATACTTAATCCAATAAATAAATAATAAATGAATATACCAACTGAATTATGGTATCTAATTTTTGATACACATCATTTGGACATCTATTTAAGTTGCCTGTTTGTTAATAAAACATTTTATAAAATAGTTAATCATTATTGGAATAGTATACCGAATAATGTTCAAATTAAAGTGAATAGATTGGCAGGGGATATACTTATTTGTGATAATGCATCTGATGAAATTAAAATCAAATTAAATAATTGGCCAAACGATAGACTTTTTGCAGAATGTTGTAAAATTAAGGAAATTCCACATGAATGTTGTATTCCGGTTAGTCTAACCAATCCAAAAGATGTATGGCAATCAACTAAACAATTTGAAAGTGCATCTAAAAACAAAGAAAACATTTTTCATCGAGTCAATAGAGACTGGATAATAAATATACCAAAACATGACATATTATTGTCCAAATATTTTAGTGTTATATATGTAGATAAATATCCTTTGCCAATAAAATTAATATTAAGCAATAAAAATAAAATGATTCACATGAAAGCTAGACCTTATGTGGATTCGAATCAATTTTGTCAATGGTTTTGTTATCATTTATAAAAATTGATTTTCAGATGGAATAATTATTTTATTCGATAACAACAATCAAAATAATTATGAGTATGCCAACCGAATTATGGCACCTCATTATTGAGTGTTATGATATTAAAACATATAAAAGTTGTATGTTAGTGAACAAAATATTTAATAAAATAACTCAGAATATAATAAATAGTATACCAAATATAATCGCAGTAAAATGTCATGAGACAACAGACAAAATAATATGTCAAAAATGTAAAAGTAAATGTGAACATGATTATTGTGAACCAATAAATCTAAATAATCCAAAAGAATTATGGAAAGATTATTCATTTTATGAGTCAGATGATAATTGTTGGATTGAAGCTGGTTTACCAGAATTTACAATATTCAAAAGTGATTTGTTTTTATACAATAGAGCTAATATTTATGAGTTATATACAAATGTACCTTTTCCTATAAAGTTAATATTAAAAAATAAGTGCTCAGTAATTTATTTAAAATGGCACAAACATGGTTGGTTTTGTTATTGCAATAAAATTTGATATATTCAAATTTCACAAGATACCACATAATTTCCATTATCAACAATATTATTTGTTTGGTTTTTCAGTATATCCAACACAAGATCAAAATCTATATCGGGAAATTCAACATAATAATAATACTTAATATCTTTAACCCTATTTTCTTTTGTATACGTGATTATATTTTCGCGTTCATATAACCAATTAATATCAAATTGGAATTTATTTATTTGTTTAGCTTTTATTCTATTATGTGTTGCGATAACATGTTTAGAATTTTTACACATCATCGTATAAAATTTATTTAGCTCATTGGGATCATCAAAATACACCAATGTTTTGCAAATTTCTTTATTGTCACTATATTTGTATATCTGCAAATATGTCTTTGAATGTCTTATATTTGATTTATTGAGTTCTTTGAAAATATCATTGTGTTTCTGAAGATTCATTTAGTTAAATCATAAATAAATTATTTCTTTCTATGTTGTTTTCATTTTTTAAGTAGCAAAAAAGTTAAAAGTATTATGTTTCATAAGTATTTCTAAAACATAATCATAATCTTGTCTCGGAAATGTAATTGTATGCAACAAATGATAATGATGCTCAAATCCCGCATCCACAATAAAACTTTCCCATGCATTGACACCAATTCCTATAATCCTTTTATATTTATCAGAATCTGGTTTTAATCCTGTTATCATTATTCTTATAAATTGATCATAATCATTTGCCATACAAAAAGATAACCAAATAGATTCATCTTGATAATATTTTTGTTTGAATTTATTTTGACAAGATTTACTTGGTGATAACCCGGCTTTTGATAATTCTTTTATTAATGTTTTTATATCAGAATCAACCCATTCATGATCTTCATATTCATAATTCCATATTTTTATTTGTTTGTGATCTAAATCACATTTACTTGATTCTTCGCTACTGGAATCATCAGATTCTGACATTTGTGGTAATATTAAATTTATTTGACTATGATATTTTTTTATCAATTTTTTGAGATAAATAAAGTTACATATGGTATGCTTTTACACACGGAGTTCCATTTTGGCATGTTCGGCAACAAAAGTGGCCAGCTTGTCCATTGAATGATTTACAAGGACAACTGAGTCTTGCACATGGAGATTTTTGAACTGTAATTTTGGGAACACATGCCTGTTGGAAACATGGATCACACCATTTATATCCAGGATTGGCCGGATTTCGGTTACAATTAGTGCATGTTTGAATTGACTGTTGAGCTAATCCAATTGAAATTCGATAACATTGCTCACACCTGTTATATCCAAAATTGGCTGGATTTTGTTTGCAATTGACACATGTGGGGATTGACTGTTGAATCGATCCAGTTGAGATTTGATAGCATTGTGTGCACCAACTGTACCCAGGATTGACAGGGTTTCTGTTACATCTTCTACAAGAATGTGCCATTTGATTCTCTAAATAATTAGACAATAAAATGCAAAAACAATGGATTTATCAATAAGTTTAATAATCAATTTTTATTGAATGTATGTCGTGCGACCAATTTGAAAAGTATACTTGAAATTAAAAATCATTTCACATATTTTAACGCAATTGCACAATGTTATATGACCAAACAATTAAATTATTATATTATATAGGATTGAACGATTCCATAACAATGTATAATTGCGTTAAAATTAATAAGTATTATATAATCATCGCAATGACATAATGTTATAGAATTACATAATTGAATCAAATATAATATACCATTGTATGATTCCATAACATTTTGCAGTTGCGCGGATTATAGTGTAATAAATGTTTTGGCATTCAATTATATTTTTTATAAATAAACCACATTGCACTTATGTCTTGTTTTAAATTTATTAACTAATTCTTTTGTAATTTTATCACTTTTATTAATATACAATGTTTCCATATCCCTTTCAAACAATATGTCACCATGATATTGACATTCTATATAAAATCCATAATT
>Ga0315284_10005425_pt1 | contig 18105 bp, 19 predicted proteins | sample YL17G09_16_MG_FD_203696 | JGI IMG/M metagenome (GOLD analysis project Ga0315284, IMG submission 203696) | Sediment microbial communities from Yellowstone Lake, YNP, Wyoming, USA - YL17G09_16 | ecosystem: Environmental > Aquatic > Freshwater > Lake > Sediment | place: USA: Wyoming | collected...
TCAAGCCTTTCTGAATAATAATAGTCATATTACAAATAAATCTCTTGATTTGGACAAATGGAAGACTTATTTTAGTGATTCTGAAATAAAAAATAAATTTCGGGGAATTTATCCATCCAATATTTTCGCTAAAATTGGTTATGAAAATTTATTATAATGCGGATTAATAAAAAATAATAAAAAAACCATAGATATATCTTATGGTTTTTTATTTTTTAGGGGAAAAATCTGACCCAGTGTCTAATTCAGACCAGCCTATTAAAAAGAAATTAATAATTCATTGTTGTCATCATAAAACGGGCACAGTTGTCATTGAAAAAATCCTACGCAATGTTTGCAGCCATTTTGGGCTTAAATATCAATATTGTCCTCAATCCAAACTAGATGATGATACGGATGTTTGGATGGAACATCATAGCCATATAGATTTCACTACTATCCACCGCCCAATAATTGGGACACACATGATCCGAAATCCATGCGCAATTATTGTGAGTGCATATGAATATCATAAAACAACAAAAGAAGGCTGGGCAAATCGTAAAATTAAAAAATTAGAAAAAATGACATATAAGGAAATATTAAATAGCCTTAATGAAAAAGATGGCATAATTTTCGAAATGAAGAACACATTATACTTAGAATCTAGTAAAAATACAATTATGGACATGTATAATTGGGATTATGAAAACCCAAATTTTATGGAGTTCAAATATGAGGATCTTATGAACAATTACAATGGGACTCTCACCAATATGTTCAAACACTACGGATTCACAAAAGAAATGATACGCACATCCCTTATAATTGCAGCTGAATACAATATTCGTAAAAAGGACGAAAAAGATTTGCAAAAAAACGGTCACATCACAAATAAATCAATCGATTTAGACAAATGGAAGACCTATTTTAATAATTCTGAACTAATCCATAAATTCCGGCGAATATATCCAATCGATATTTTTGATAAAATTGGATATCCAGTTGATAATCTGAATTTACTTGAATCTTCCGCCACATTACTAGCCCCAAACTCCAGCCCTGAACTCGGAAAATAGCCTTTTTTATTATCGATCTCCAATCTAATAGATTATATGAAGCAATACGATTCATATATCATATATGGCTGTCATTTCCCTAATAATATTTTTGAAATAATTACAAAAAACACCAGCATCTCTTTCTTCAATTCGAAAATAGGTCCCCAATTCCACTGTAAAATCCATGAATTCGAGGTCCCAATTTCAGAATCCAAGACACAAATGAAATATTTTTTGGCGATTATTCTTGAACAATCGGATAATAGTATTCTTAAATTATCCAATATTGGAGAACACAATTATCAGGGATTTTATAAAATGCTGGAAACATTTGATATAAATAAGATAGAGCCTTACTTAATAAGTGTGCCAATTGTTCGAAATCTTACACCGGATTAGGCGTGCGCAATTCGTTTTCCACCGGCTTCCCATTCTTCCTGATCTGAATACCATAAAATAACCCCTAAAAATACGGTAATATAAATCATCACCAAAAAAATAGCCTGGATGAAATTATCTAAAATAAACGTATAAATAAATAAAACAAAATATGCCGATATAACCGCATAATTCATTTTATTTTTAACAGGGCTTCCACAATATTCTACTCCATCTGAATAATCAATTAGAACTACAGGAATATTCTTAAAATATGAGGAAATTATTCGGAATATTCCATCAGTCTCGCAAATAATTTCGCTAGGATTCAACCATTTTAAATTTGCAATGACTGTATTAGCCCCTCCAGTAATAGATCCCTGCATTGGAAGAATTGCGCACCCTCTAGGAATAAATCTTGTTTTAAATTGGAGAATAGAACTGGAAATAAATATTTTCATTGTTAATATTAGACAATATGAATTATTTAAAAATTTTCCTCAAGAATGCATTTTTTAGTGGGATTATGGTTGGATTGGTAATGGTCCTCCTAGAAATGAAATTATACAAAGTAGGTGGGCTCATTTATGGAGCGCTCCCACTCGGTTTCCTTTATATTATGGTATCATACTATATTTCAAAAATCCCAAGATCAGAAAAAGCCCATAAATTACTGCATTTCTCCAATTACAGTATTATTGGAGGAATCATGTTTATAGTAATTATGGCGGCATATTATTATGTACTCAAATCCACAGATAGCTTCATTTGGGCAACTATAGCATTATTAGCAGTTTCATTAATTGCAATAGTCCTTATGGTGACAAATTTACCAATCCAATAATCTACTCATTTTCTGCATAAAGGAAGAATACTTCTAACTGTCCTTGTCGCCCAATTCGCTGGGCTCTTCCAATAACTTGTTTAATATTATCCTGAGACATTTTATGCATTATGATAACAACATCCGTTTTCTCCAGGTTTAGACCGCTCCCACAATATTTAGCATTCAAAAATAGACATGGGATTTCCCCACTATTGAATTTTCCCAACAAATTAGTGATATGGCTAATACTTCCTTTAACTGCATTCAGATTATTTCGCCCTGATTTAGCAAACGCCTTTGAATAGCAATCAAAATTTCCCTCATGTTCCGAAAATATTAGAATTCTTTTTTCTTTTGTAATTTCATCGCATAATAATTTTTCTAAATTCTCAATCTTTGTGTGTTCCTCTGAAATCCACGAAGCTGCACCTACCCCACCTCCTTCTGTTTTACCCCCTTTTGATTCTCCAATATACATTAATTTCTTAAGATCCAATGGTTTTCTGCATAAAGGACAATTAATACCCGTATTGCGACCAGTTTGTTTTAACTGGAAGTCATAATAATTCGTTATTGATTCCAGGTCGAATTTATTATTGCAACATGCAGTAATCACTGGATTTTCAATTTCCATAAACATAATCGGGTCAATATTTGATTCAATAATCCTCTGCTTAACCCCACTAATTTTACCCTCAATCGATGTAATTTTTTCTTGGGCTTTTTGCAATGATTCTGCTTTAGCCTGTTCATTCAAATAATGCATTTGTTCCTTCGCCCTATACATTAATTTCGCATTTTCCAAGTCTTTTTCCATATTTGAACAAATAACATTTACAATATCTTGGTTGTTTATAGAGGTTATTCCTAGGTAATTCACCACTCCTTGGATATCTTCTGCTAATAGCATATCCTTCACTTCTTGGTTGATAATCCCATCAAAAATATTCAATATAATCGATGACCGGCATTTAATGACTCTTTCACGACTTGGTAATAATCGTAAACTGGAATCAATATAATCATCTTTGTTTTTAATTTTCGTAAAATTGCTAAGCTGTCCATCCAACATATTATAATTCTCAATAGTATCACGAATAAACCCATAATTCCTATGATTATTAATGTCATTTACAGAAGAAGTAATAAACCACAAAAAATTTGTTTTGATTCTAATTGAGTTTGGTAAATTAATGGAATGCACTTCATCCACGAAAATACGACTCACCTTTTTCTTAATATTAGTATTCCAAACTTCTGCAAAATTATTCCACTGCTTTGCCGAAATTAAATAAACTTTATTCTTAGTTAAACTCTCAAAATTTTCAATATTTGATGCTAATAATATAAATTTATCAAAAGTGACCTTTGAAGAAATATAAATAACGTCCAAACTCGTCGTTTTCGTCAAATATTCCTGCCATTGATGAAATAAATTATGGGGGACTAAAATAATATTCGTAGAAACCGTGTAATTAGTTGTATTGACTTTCTTAAAAGAGAAACAATTGCTATTATAATGAGAGCTAACCATTCGATTAAAATTTAGCAATGGATTGCGAATAATAATCGCTAAAGCTACGAATGATTTACCAGAGCCCACCTTACAGGCAATAATCCCGAAATTAAAATAGACATTCCTGTGTGGATCAATATCCTCATCTCTGCTGTAAAATGCCGAATATTCTGGCTCTTTATATTCAATTCTAATTCCCTCATTACGCTCAATCATTTCCGCGTGATATATTGATGTCTTCTGATGGTTCATTAATGCAACCCTTAATTCAGGGACATTTTCACATTTTGGGTGTGAGTCATCGAGCTCACATAATTTATAACCGATCAATTCACCCTGTTTTTGGATAGAATCCATATTTGTCATGCGTTTTTATAATATATTAAAATTATTTTAAATCATTTTTGAATCAATTTTTTTCTTTATAAGAGAATGTCAAATGAAAAGATGAAAAATATTATTGGAGGCAGTTTAGCGGGAACAGCAGAAGCAATTATTACGTGGCCATTCGAAAATTTAAAAACTCAGATGCAATTTCAGGGCAATCGGCAAACAATTCGCCAAACTGCCACTAATATTTATAAAACAGGCGGGCTAATGTCCTTTTATAGAGGCTTACCCCCAGTTCTTTTTTTCAATATTCCTAAAGTTATTTCGCGTTTTTACGCATATGATTATTCTAAAAATTATTTGCAAGGCAAAAATATTACTGGAAATACCAATATAATCATTTCGGGATTATTCGCCGGTTTCGTAGAATCTACACTTATCACTGTTCCTTCTGAAACAATAAAAACAAAAATGATAAAAAACTCGCAAATATCGATAAAACATATTATTAAACAAGAGGGGCTACAAGGACTCTATCAAGGATATATACCAACACTTATTCGCCAATCCCTGAATCAAGCCAGTCGCTTCCTTTTCTACCAACACTATAAAGATTATATTATGCAAAAAAACAGGCAATTTAGCCCATATCATTCACTCCAAGGCGGCGTTTTTGCGGGTGTCTTCTCCGTAATTATATCTACTCCAGCCGATGTTCTTAAAACGCAAATGCAAGAGGGTAAAAAAGAGCGCCTGATTCCAATAATAACTAAAATTTATAAAAACTCCGGAATCCGCGGATTCTGGAGAGGAAGTTTAGCAAGAATGCTCAGAGTTGCTCCTGGACAAGGAGTAATGTTTTTTACCTATGAGGGGGTCAGTAATTTTATAGATAAATTAAAATATTCAATAAAATAATGTATAAATATATCGTTAGCTCATTAATTATTGTCGTATTACTAATTGTATATTTTATTTTATTATCAAAGGGCGTTGCACAAATACAAGAAGGGTTCTTCTCAGAGCGGTTTTCAGAAGGAGGTTGCAGAGATTGTAACCGTATTGGAAAAAAAGGAATGGATCAGTGCTTAAGTTGCAATAATTGTGGCTGGTGTATTGACCCAAATGGATATGGAAGTTGCGTATTAGGAAATTCAGATGGACCCCTTTTTGCGGAGTGTGCCCAATATATGTATAATGGTGGCATTCCAGTGGCAACTGGAAACCCCTATATTGGTAATACTTTTTTTAATGATAGTCAACCATATGAAAGTGCCAGAAGATGGAGAGCTATTGGGAACATCCGATAAATTCTTCAATACTTTTCTTCAATGAATTATTGTTATAGCAGTTTGAATAATTAACCTTATCATCTGCTGAAATTTTTACAAAAGGGATTCCTCCAAATGTAATACTACTTACTAAAAAGAAAAGACTTGGTGTCAGTCTATTTGGAACAATTCTTATATATTTATCAAAGTATTCAGCTCCTTCTTTTTCTCCTAATAAATATTTTTTACTTGTATCCAATTTGGAAACACAAAAAATTTCGTAGTCGTGGTTATTTTTTATAATGTATTCTGTATTTTCTTGAATAGAATAACATTCGATCCCTGAAACTTTAATATTCCCGCTCTTTAAAAGAATAATGTATTTTTCATAACCATTCGCAAAATGATTCTCAGTAGGTTCTCCATATTCAATCTCCAATGTATTCCCCAATGGAGTAAAAGGGTATTCATCACATAAATAATAGTTTATTTTATAACCAATCATTTCTAGTATAGTCGCAGTTAATTTACTAAAAACATTTATATCTGTATCATTATCTCCCAATAATTCATACTTTAAAGCAGGTAGAATACTCCATAGTTTTCCATTTTTTATAAGAGGTAAATTATAAGAAGAATAATGTGATTTATCTTTTGTCATTGGTAATTCTATTAATTCGGAATTGTTAAAAAATTTTTGATATACGCCTATTACTTTAGGATCTTCTAATATTTTTTTATTTTTTCCAAATAAATTCCAGTAACCAAATCCTAAACAATGAACAAGTTCATGAAATATAGTCTGCATTAATTTAATATTAATTTTTTCTTTTTTTTCTTTAGATAAAAATTTCTTGTTTACTTTCAATATTGCCTTTGTTGGCAATATCAATTCGTCTTCATTATTTTTTACATATTTATGAATCATTGCTGAACCTAACTCTTTAATATCCATATCATTTACAAATACGTAGACATCTATTATGTAATTATTATTTTTAAAATTATTATGACCAATAATAAGTTTTTCCACAAATTTTTTTAATATAACAAACATTTGATAATGAAATAATTTAAGAAACTCTCGTCCATCCATAAATAAAAAACGAAAACTAATATTTCCAGTTGTGGAATTTGAACTACATTCTTCAATAATATTTAATATAGAATCATCGCATTTTGCAAAATGATTTAACCTATCATTCCCTAAATTTTTTATTAATATTGATTGAGATTCAGAAGGAATATATATTGTTTTTACCTTTCTTGCATTCCAATTAATAATATCTTTAGAAGATTTTTTATTATATTTTTTATCTTCAATTATTTCTATATCTTTTATAATTGCATTTGCATGAATTTTAAATTTTGATTTTACATCATGATTATCCATAATAATATTAGTGCCTTTCGGAAATTCTATATTTCCAAAATTACAATCTTTCTCCTCTTTTAAATCCATAAAATAATATGTTTCTTCAATATAAACATGAAGACCAATAATATATTTATTAATTTCATCAATAAAATTTTTTAGTTTAAGTGGTTCAACTAATTCTAAGTATAATTTTTCATTTGGTTCTAATTCAATTAGTAAAGAGGTCATAAACATATTATATTTTTTTATTTAGAGAAAAACCCGTATTTTTTTATTATCTAAAATACATAAAAAAAGAAAAAGATTACCACTATTTTTTATGGTTAAAAAAATAAAAATCCAAAGATTTATAAAAAAGAATAAAAATTACACTTAAAAATACACACTATACTAAATCACTCTCATTTTTATTCAATAGCAGCATTGAAAAATAGCTCACAGGCAGACCATATTTTAGTCCTGTGTCAATTTTCTGGATCGTTGAATCACATAATCCATATTTTTCCATTAGCTTCATTAGCCCATTCTTTTCCTCGTTATTAGATATTCTATATAAATCAATAAGAACGTAGACAATTAGTATATATTTCAAATATTTTGTATTACCATTACCTAATATTTCAGTGGCTTTTTCCTTAAATTCTTTAAATTTCAGGTTTTCTTCATATTTTTGAATTGGGACTTTAAGAGATGCTATCTCTTTCTCACTTAATTTGTGAATTTTCATATATTATAAAATAGAAATGAAAATTAAAAAATCCGCTATTTTGACCTCAAATATGTAAAAATTAGTAATGCCAATGATGCAACATTTATACTTTTACTCCCCATTTTACGAATACTTGTTGCATTTTTCTCTGATAAACCAAATAAGCTCAAAATAGATTCTATCCCACTTACATCAGTTATCCCTTTATATACATTATCCATTTGAAATAATAAAATAAGACAAGTTATTTGTTTCAATATTTTTTTTTTGTCTTCTTCAGTCAAATCATTATTAATTTTTTTCTTAATATTCCCAATAAAATCACTAAATTTATTGAATAAATCCCGCTTGATAACATCTTCTAAATTTATATTTTTAGAAATCATACTAGTATACTACATATTTTTAAATTCTTTTCGACGTTGATTTAAATATTGGATCCTTTTTCTAATATTATTCTTTTTTGTTATTCTATCACCATCTAGCCCAATGTAATATAGATTCTCATAAATATGTCCATAGAATTTTTCATCACTAGGTGTGTAATTCAGCCAATACCAAAAATTATCAAATTTATATTCACCATATTTTTTAAAATAAGCTCTGTCTAATAGCTCTAAATCCCCGCTATGTCTTGTTTTCTCATCATAAATCCCATATTTCACAAAAAAATCTTTGCCACACATAAATGTCGCCATAGTCACTCGAACAGGACTCGAATTTCTTCCTATTTCCCGCATATATTGACCATTTGCCAAAATAAACTCAAATCCTCCACAAGTTATATATCTAATTGATTTCTCAATACGGTAATTATCACTTATATCATCTGCATCTTGCATTGTAATAAAATCTCCTAAACTCGCTTTTATGCCAATATTTCTGGAAAAATAGACTCCTCGATTTTCTGGATTTTTTATATATTTAATTTGCACATATTTTGTCATCATCTTCAAGATTATCTCGTCGGTTCTATCAGTTGATCCATCATTCACAATAATCAACTCTATATTCTTATAGGTCTGCTTTAGAATTGATTTTATTGCCGTTCTTACGGTTTTTTCTCCTTGATATACTGGCAAAATAATACTTACTCTGGGAAAAAAAGATAGTCCAATTGGAATCTTTTTTATTTCTAATTGGAGGATTTCCCAAATATTCTTGTAAAAATATTCCTCTGATGCAACACCACATTTTTTAGATACTTCTTTCCCCTCATAAAATTGGCTCCAATCTGTCAAAAAATGATGTTTTCCCAAGGAATACTCTATGCACGCCATATTTTTAAAAATTATTCCACGAATCATTTTTATATATCGACAAAATCGGAACCGGAATTCTCCTCCTCAGAAGAGGAGTTTTCAAACTCAATTTCAATTTCTCTATCTTCGCGTATTTTCCTTAATCTCTCTTTATTATTCTCCAGGAAAATCGCTTCATCTTCCAATATTCGTCGTTTAAGGGATATGTTTTTGTATGTGTCGCACTTTGTTTTTAGAATATTTAATATATCTAAATGTCCCTCAATGTATGATTTTTGCGTTTTCGTGAATGCAAAATTCTTAAAATTACTCATCGCCAAGTAAAATGATATCAAAAAACTAATCATGTGAAATTTCAGAATATATCCTCGTTGATTTATAAAATCCATAATCAAGCGGATATCCCCCGAAAAATAAAGAGCATCCATATCCATTCGCTCATCCATAAACTCTATAAATTCCGCCTCTACTTCATCCGCCGATTTTTCCAGATTCGTAATATTTTTTATAAAATACGGCGCCAATATGCGGGGCTGTCTTGATTCAAACCCCTCCCATATTTTTTTGTAATCATCGAAATACTTCTGATTATCAATGATGATTCCTAAATCATAAATAATCAGTTTCCCGTCACAAATTTTCCAATTTCCCTTATGCAGATCCGCATGGCAGAAATTCCGCAATAAAATGGATTCCCTAATGAACAGCCAGAATTTAACCATAATTTCCCAGTGCTCGTCTTTTTCTCTTTTTTCATAGAATACATCAACTCTCTCCCCTTCAATAAACTCCATCACAATAATATCCTCTTCTGCACCAAATGGGGTGGGAAAATGCACATATGACGCATTCTTAAATTTACCCGCCAATCTTTTAAGATTCTTGTATTCTTTCTTGAAATCCGTTTGGTGCAATAGGTATTCTTCTAATCCATCAATATCAAACCGTAAAATAGATCTCGGAATATAGCGGATATACCAACATAGTTTCAATATATTCTCCCGGATACAGGGGTGCCGAATTTTAATCGCGACTTTCTGCCCAGTCTTCATAACTGCTTCATATACTTGCCCAATGCTGCCACTTGCTATTGGTGTTTTGTCAATGGACTGAAAAACATTCTCCAATGTGTCCTCGTAGAATCTTTCTATAATTTCGCGAGATATCGAAAAATCATGGGTGGGACAGTTTTCGTAAAATTTGCCCAATTCCTGTATAAGATAATTGCCAGATAAGTCATATTGGAATTCCAGACGGGAACATATCCACTGGCTCAATTTCCAGAATACATTTCCACCTTGTTTAATATGATACATGATGCAGTCCGCCAAATAGTGATTCTCGCGCTTAAATGTTCGCAAATACAAAAAGTATGCACTATAATCCGCAAATAATTTTATAATAGTTCCTAACATAATTATAACAAGACAAAAAAATGATTTAAAACCCGATTAATATTTTAGAATATACCCGCAAAAAATGGACAATTTCAACTTTGAGGCTTTACTCAAGGATTCTCTGAAAATGAATGTTATGTCTCAAATTGAGACAGGAAATGCCTACATTGATGCAGTTATGCGTATGATTATGCTTACGATGCTCACAGCTATTACTGGAAAATTTATTGGATTTGTGACTGAATGGAGAATGCCTAGTTTTAATTTCAACATTGCCAGAAAAATTTATCTCTGGTGGAAACAACCCAAGCGCATTCTTATTACCGGGCACATTTTCCGTGAAATGCGCTTTTTACACATCCGCTTCGATTTCAGCCAACGTTTCAAAGCGATCCTTCACAAAATTCTGAAATCCATGTCAACCGAGAAAAACAAGAAACTCATTAAAAAAATAAAAGAACTTCAGGTTCGTGATTCAACTCGCTATTTTGAAAAAAAAGATGAGGAGGAATTTAATTTTATTGTTGATCAGAAGTCCTCTTTTGAGATTGACGCCGGAATATTTTGCGAAGTCAATACTTTCTGTAACAACATTGAAAGTAGTGATAAGAAAACAAGTGTCAACAAAGAAGAATACCAAATTGAAATATGGTCTTTACATATGAATTGCCAGGAATTACTCCAATATATTGAAAAAATTACTGACGAATATGTGGAAGAACAGCGCGAAAAATCCAATCGTAAAAAATACATTTTTACGTTTGATGGCAGTGACCCAGAAGTGGGTCTCAAATGGCAGGTCACTGAATTCATGAATAAGCGAACACTTGACCACGTCTTCTTCGAAGAAAAAAAAGAGGTCGTCCATTTCCTGGAAAAATTCATGAAAGAGCGCGAATTATATGAAAAAATTGGTAAGCCATATCAGCTTGGAATCTTATTAGAGGGCGAACCCGGATGCGGTAAAACCTCATTCATTGTCGCCCTTGCAAATTGGTTCAATAGAAGTATTAAAGACTGTCAATTCAACCGTATGAAAACTATTGATGACCTTGAAAGCTGTATTCATTGCATCAGTTATGATAACAAAGATATGAGCATTGATAAAGTCATCATGGTTGCTGAGGATTTTGATGCGATGACTGATCTAGCAAAATCTAGGAAATTGATTCAAAAAGAGAGCGAAGAATCTATTATGAAAACCCAAAAGCGCAATGATGAATTTCAGAAGAATATGAGTTCGTTCAAATCTGAAGAAGCAAAGGCGATTTTATGTGCCATTGCAAGCCAAGATGATATAACAGCAGCTCCACACATGGTCTTTCCAAAGCCGGATCCATCCAAAAGCCGTGATATCACACTTTCTAGTGTGCTGAACATTATGGATGGAATCAATAACCAACCTGGACGTATCATCATTTTTACGACGAACCATCCTGAAACCCTTGATGAGGCTTTCCTCAGACCAGGACGCATTGATTTGCGAATCAAATTCGGGCGACCATCGAGAAAGGTTATGTATCAGATCATCCAGAATTGGTATAAAGCCCATGATGAATTTTACACAGGGAGGAATCTTGTTTCCCAATTTGAAGAAAAATGGGAAAAATACTATGACCGCCTCCAGGACCAAAAATTCCGCCCATGTGACATCACAAATATTCTACAGAAATTCGGCGATAATATGGAGCGCACTTTTATTGAGTTTTTGAAAGATTAGATTTCCTCTTCATCTTGTATGATGCTTGTTTTCTCTTCTTCGAAATACTTTTCCCAACTTATTTGCGCCAATAGAATACCATTCTTACGCAATAATTTGAATTCAAAACCGAAATCTTTAAAGAAAGCCTCCAAACGCAAGAATGGAGGCTCCAATTGCATTTTTTCGTATAATTCATTTTTTATAAAAAATAGATCACTCTCTTCCGGTTTGTTGAAGAAGAAGAGATTGGCAAAATTCTTGCCTTTAAGGGCACAATTGCGGACCTTCATCTTCCAATTGTAGATAACTTGTCCAAAAACACTGCTTAGTTGTGCATCTAATTCCAACTTTTTTGAAATCAATTGCTTTTCAATTTTCAGATCCATCTGTTTGCGGTATGCATACGTGGTCTGCAGGATTTCATCTAAAAAATATCTATTCGATTCTTTTACTTCATTTCTTAAATTATTATTATACATTAAAGATTATAATACTACATTATTCATATTTTTCCGCAACTCCATGAAATATTTTTTAATGGGCGTCTTCATCTTTATAATATTCAAAATTTCCAAAATGTCTTTGCCATAATGGTTTTCTAGAGTCTCCACTAAATCATCTATGCAATCATCGATGGGAGATAACCATACTGCTTTATCCTCCTGCTCATCTAATTCCTGCTCTAAATAAAAACGCAATTCAACCTGATAGTGCAAAGAATCCGCTGGGATACGATCCTTATGCAGTCTATTTTTAATTAACTCAATCTTTGCCAGAATCATATCCGACATAGAGGGTGAAAATTTAACATCGTCATAGAAACTGGCTAATGCGCAAACATAGCCCTCTATTTTCCCCGAAAAACAGACATTCTTAGTCCGCTGAATCTCCCCCTCTAATATATGAACAATTGAATCCCTGTATTCATGTCGTATTATTCGCTGGAATATATAGGGGAACAATTCCGCCAAAGTATATTTCCGCCCTTTTAGCCCAATTTCTCCAATATTGGAGTTCAGAAGAATAGTATGGCTATCCTCTAATTTGAATTTATCCAGAAGACTTAAACAAGAATCTTCAAATGAAACATCTGGGTGGTTGTCAGACAAAATATTCTCCATGCTGACAATTATATCGTTCCTAATTTTCACATTGTGGGCGTTCTGGGAATCCTTATAAACTGTTTGCACTTCTTCGTAATTCTGACTATATAATTTTTGGAGGAAGGTAGGCTCTATTTGCTGCTCTTCTTGGTGCGACTTATGGAATTGCACATCTATCCATTTTAATAATTCGAATGATAGTTCAATGCTGTCATTTTTTTCATAGTTCAATCTCTCTAATTCCAAGCAATCCATGAGACTATCGGCAATAACTTCCATATAATTGGAGCTAACATCCAGCACCTTCAGGCTCTTTGGATAATTAGGGATAATCCTTAGCTTGTTATCACTAATGTCAAATTCCTCCAATTCTTCCGGTAATTCCGGGATTATTTCAATTCGATTATCTCGTAATCTCAAAATTTTTAGCCCAGTCGGGAATACCCCCCCATCAATTGACTTCAACTGATTACTGCTTAGGTCCAAAAATTGCAGATTTTCCCGCAGCCTGTCAAATTTGAATAAATGGATGCGATTGTGTGCCAGGTTTAGTTTTTGCAGATTAGGCAATTCTTGGTCGAACCATTTTATAGTATTATGAGAGGCATTTACTACTTGAATATTTTGGGGTAATTTAGGAATATATTTGATTGTGTTATTGCTTATATTAACTGCAATCAAAGAAGCTGGGATTTTGTCCGGCATAAAGTCCAATTTATTAAAACTTAAATTCAGGATTTGGAGATCTTTGGGCAAAAGATAGTCGTGAGAACTCCCCTTGTAAAATGCGTAGATGGAATTATAACTTGCATCGAAGGAAATTATCCAATCTGGCAAATAGAAAATATTGTCATTGAAATCTTCGTCTAGCCAAGACAATTCAGACAAGTTGCAATAATGAAAATTCACAATAATATTATTTTTCTGGATTACATCGGGATTTGGTAAAAAATTATCATATAATTTAAAAGTGTATTCTTTCATAATCTAAAAAATTAAAATATTTAATAAAATAAAACGAAATGATTGGAAGAATAATCTTTTTCATATTTCTAATTTTACAGAAAAATTAGAAAAAAGAAGATGGTGGCTTCTGGATATAATTTTTACATTGTTATAAAGTCTTAATTTTATTTTTTCATTGATTCCGCCATAAACGGTGGACTTCTTCATGATATTTTGGTTTATTGTTTATCCAATCATTCGCAGCCACAGAATTTAATGGGCTTGATGGGTTTGGATCATTCAAAAGAGAACAAATACTCATCATCATTTTCGAAAGGGAAAGTGTTGGAGCCCAGCCATCTTTCAGAATATCTAGGCAAATATCACCAGATAGATTCACATTCGGGTGATAAATTTTTGGTCCAACAAAGCGCACATTTGGAGCTTTCATTGGATAATCAGTGCCAATTTTGATTTCAAGCTCATACTTCAATCCAGCATAGGGTGTTCCAACAGGACCAATAATTGAGCCATGGAAATTCTGAATATTTGATTCATTGGGGACCAGTGTGATCCCTTCTTTTTTCAATTCTTCTGGATTCTCCATAAGGTATATAATTTCTTTTTGAATGCGTTTTGCCCACATATTGATGAATTATTTTGTATACTTTTCTAATTTCATTTTATTTTAAATCAATTTTTTTGTAGGCTTAAAGAATTTTTATTAATCTACACTAAAAAATGGATCATCCAACGATATGGGGGCATAATTGCTCCTGGTATCACCATATTTTTAATTTTTTTGTATTAAATACATTGTCAATAATAAGTCGAATTTTATTATACACCCTTGATTGGAGCATACACTACAATCGCATGTATTTTTCCACAAAATACAAGAATATTATTCGCCCTACAAATAGTTTACAGAATATAATGGAAAATCACAAAAATTTGGTTTGTGTTGCCAGTCATACGTCCATTTGGGATGGATTCCTTATTGTTCTATATATTTTTCGTGAGAAAGTCCCGACATTGGGCGCCGCAAAGTATGAGCTATTTTGGGGTCCATTCGGGTACATCCTACGCTATATTGGCTTTATTCCTATTTATTGGGATAGGAAGACCGACACTACCAGCCAGATTGTTGAATTTATTGGGAAAAACTCCCTTACAAACAACCGGAATCTATTTCTGGGCATTTTTCCAGAGGGAAGCCGCTGGAAGGAGGATCGCTGGAGAACCGGATTTTGGCGCATTGCGCGGAAATTGAATTGCAAAATCCTGACCATTGGATTGGATTATGAGAAAAGATTTATTGTGCCGTATTCTATTATTATGCCAACCGATGATGTGAATAATGATATTGAAGTTATCAAAGAACAGTTATACCCATTTATACCCCTATATCCGGAGAATACGGATGTAGAAACTCGATACGACGACAAGAGAAATTTATGTGTTACGAAGAGTGGGAATGTGATGGACATTCCCAGAAAAATTGGTGATGATCATGAGATAGTATTGGCTCCATATAATTCAGAGCGACTTCAGAATATTTTTATGATTTTTGCAATTTTTTTTTCAATTTTGATTATGCCAAACACACAATATACCGAGCATACACTATTATACGATTTATATTGAGACTATCCGCCCGATTGTTCCATCTTCTAGCCGAACTTTATGACCTCTTGTGTGCTTTTTTGCCTTAGTTAGGACGTCTTTAACGACTCCAATTTTAGTGATTTTTTTATTGTAAGGTTTGATAATTATTGTAACTTTGTCGCCTTTTTTTGGTGGCAGTGGGGCGGTCTTTTTCTCCATAGTATACTCTTATTTTTATAATAATTTTTCCAATTGTTGCTTTACATCTGGCTCTATATCTTCCGGGAATACGACATCGAATTGGATATGCAAATTCCCCCTCTCCTTATTTTTACTTTTCGAAATGGGCATGCCCTCATTTTGAATGGTGCGCTTCGTATTAGGCGTAGTAATTCCTTTCAGAGGAATCTTTCTTTTTATCCCATCTAAATGCTGGATTTCAAAATACCCGCCACACAATGCTTGTTTGAGTGAAATACATATCTTATAGGTTAAATCATCGCCATCTCGCTGAAAACTATTATGTGGTAATGTCTCAATGACGAATTCAATATCATTCTGTGGGATTGTGGGGTGCAGTTGGTCGCCAGATTGTTCAAAAGTTATTTTTGTCCCGTCTTTCCATCCCTGTTTAACATCAAATTCTAGGATCTTCTCTTTTATGGCGGTTTCATTCATATTAATGAAAATTTTTGACTTTATTTTGAATTTTTTGAGACAACCTGTGAATAATTCTTCTAAAGTTACTTTTACAATTTGTTTCTGGACACTATTTTTCTTGGTTTCCTTGGGTTCGTCTTTTGGCGGTGGCGGTGGCGGTGGTCTTCTTTGCCTTTGCGGCTGAGGTGGTGGGGGTGAAATTGTTATATCATATTGCCGCCGAAGGTCCGGATTGGAAAGAACAAAATATGCTTCACATATTTTTTTGAATTTGCTTTCTGCTAATATTTTGTCTTCATTTTTATCGGGATGCCATTGCAATGCGAGTTTTTTGTATGCAATGCGAATTTCATTTTGGGTGGCGTCTTTTTTAATTTCTAAAATATTGTATAAATTTTCTGTTTGATTCATTATTACAATCAAATGGAATAATTTTCGTAAAAAAACTAATAGGAGAAAAAATTGATGCAAAAAAAAGAAATATTTTTTAAGATATGCCCGAGAGCAGCAAGTATTCAATGTCTAACAGGCATAATTTAAGCAGCTCTCATCGGTATAGTCGTGTCTCTAGTCAAGGCACAAGCAATAGCACCAATGGTGCTCCAAGCGAACAAGAATCTTCTCCTCCTCAAGCCTCTAGTAGAGGTGGATGGGGAAGACCCAACGGTGATAATCGCCCTCAAGCCTCTGGTGGTAATGGATGGGGAAGACCGCAACATGCTTCAGAAACCTCTAGCGGTGGATGGGGCAGATCAAGTTTTCAACCTTCATCAGCCGCCGTTGGTGGTGGATGGGGAAGACCAAATCCTTCCAGTCATTCTTTTGCAAGTGGAGGTGCCGCAAGACCATCTTCCACACCAAATTTTTCGTGTGTTCTTATCGCTGCATTGTTGCTCCTTCCCGGAGTAACTCAACCGATTGCAGATGAGTTCACCCAGAACTACATCCAAAGGAACGTCATTGTGGACCCTCACACCCAAGATGACATCGATCGTGCTCTCGCTGAATTTAACCAGCAACAGCAACAGCAACGTCAACAGAAGCCACCAGCTCCTCCAGAGGGGTATACAGTGGAATACGTTAGTCACTGCTTTTGTGATAAGTACGACCTTCCTGATAATCTTCAGGCGAGTTTTGATGCGAATGTTTCATCATATATCACCAAGAACCCAAAGCCGTTTACGATGAAGATTGAAACTGCTGTTGCCCGTGCTCTTCTTCACATCCATGAATCCCTCTCAAAGGAAAACGGTGGAGCGATTCCTGAACATGCTAATCAAAATTGCAAAGAGATGATCAGCGATGTTGAAAAATTCCATCAAAATCTTTGTGCGACCTTGGTTTCTTACGATTTAGCTTCGGAACAGTTTGTTGGTCAATTTTTGGCAGAATTTTTGAAGAAAAAGCCACATGAATGTGTTTTTCCGATTGATGATAGGAAAACTGGGTGCAACAAGTGTCTGACGTTCTCATCGCTGTATACTGAAATACACAAAACGCATGCAATATTTTCCTTTTTTCAGAAAGTTAACGTAATTGATGTAGTCACACGGAAACTAAATCTCGCCTCACCTGGTCAAATCCCATTATCATCACTTCCATCTGAAATTCGAAAGTTGATCATGGCTGCAACAGATGGACGTTGTGGTGAAGTTCCGAACGCATTTCTGATTATTTCTCCACCAGATTGTCTTAATGATAAATTGCGGGCATACTTAAATGGAGCGTTAATTACCTCCAAAAGTCAATCAGAGATACGAACCTATCCATTAACATCCAGTGAAAAGAAAGAAGGCAAAATCAGCATTTACATGCAAGACAAAACATTCACTCAAAACAGTTTTGACAAATCGAAAGTACTTTATGCACCAAAAATTGCACATTCTCAATATTCGACTCATTTAAGATCAATCGGAATTAAATTGGGGATGAACGAGACTCTTGACTGGAAGGCAAGAGGCATTTCATGCAGTTACAGCC
>Ga0315284_10005426_pt1 | contig 18105 bp, 22 predicted proteins | sample YL17G09_16_MG_FD_203696 | JGI IMG/M metagenome (GOLD analysis project Ga0315284, IMG submission 203696) | Sediment microbial communities from Yellowstone Lake, YNP, Wyoming, USA - YL17G09_16 | ecosystem: Environmental > Aquatic > Freshwater > Lake > Sediment | place: USA: Wyoming | collected...
GGTGCTAAAAGATTAAAATCCGGAAATCCGGGCATTTTTTTGAAATTACATGGCAAAAGGTGCTAAAAGATTAAAATCCGGGCATTTTTTTGAAATTACATTGCAAAAGGTGCTAAAAGATTAAAAACTTTATGAATTTTTAATCTTTTAATCTTAAATGACTTTGTCATTTGAGGTAATCCCCAAAACCCGGACTTATTTTTGCTAATAACTGACAGAAAGTGTAAGTAGCAAAGTGATATAATTATTTGATTTTTGAAATTATAATTGTAATTTCAAATAAAAATTTTGGTATATAATATATAGTACAATATGAGGTCAATTGTTATACTTTTTTTACTAATTGGCGTATGTTTAGTAGTCGTCGGTTATGTCCAATCCAATCAGCAATGTCCGCCCCCTGTCGTAGAATTCAAATACGTGCCTCAATCATTCGAGCAAGAACAGAATATTCCAGCACCATTGCTATCCATCTTTGGCTCCATGTTTAACGAAGACAGTGCATGGGAGCAAACCCAGGGATATGCAGATAAATATACAGCACGTCAGCTTAATAGTGTCAATCAATAGTACGTCTTATACTCGAAATAAGCGTAACTCAAGAAGAAGAATGCACCAATTCCAGCAACTATTCCCCAGTGATAGCGGCTCTTCATAAATTGATAGACATCCAGCCATTCCTTAACTTGTTTTTGATTCTTTGTGTAATCTAGCATCCAAGCAGGCTTGGGATACATACTGTAGAACATGTAATTTACAAATAGTAGAACCGATGTGAAAAGCAGAGCACAGCCGCAATTGTTAAAATAAGTAGATACATACATGCAAACAACAGTCGCAATAACAAGACCCAGCACTAAACCTTGAAGCCATAAATTAAACCGGAATTCAACAATCGATTTGTAAATATCAAGTTGTTTTTTATCCAGAGTTTTCACAAATTCCTGAGATTCTACATTTTTTGTGCTGAAAATGCAAAATGCCATTCCAAATAAGAGGGCGAATCCAATAATTCCGTAAGTCGAGTAATTCATTATATTAATATAATTAATAATATAATTTTTCATTCAAATAAATCCCATATATCTTGACCCTTTTTACGAGACCAGTAGAAATTACCTACAAATTTAGATCCTTTCCCACCTAAATGATGCCCACCTTTTTGACCAAGTCGTTGTGCCAATGCTGGCAAATTAAACCTAGGAGGTTTATTCGTGTGTTTTTCGGATAGGAATATTTTATAGGCATTCGTTGTATATTCCCAGCCCCAAAGAACCGCAAAATCTACGTTATTCCCTGATTTCTCCGCATTTGTTATCATTTGGCGAGCAACCATTTTGTATAATGCTGGATCATTAAAATTTAAAACGGTAACATTATGTCCCTGAAATCTCTTATAAGCCGCATTTTTTGCGATTTGATCCTTCAAATTATTAACCAGTTCATCATAATAATGCCCAACAGTTAGCATAAAATTCTTATCTATGTTTTCAATCTGGTTGTCTAATCTGCCAAATGCATCTACATCAGTAAATTTTTTAATATAAGGACTATGTGTTATGCGGTAACTTATATAAGTTTTAAAATAGCGATCATAAAATAAAAATGGAAGATGCAATTTGCGGTCATCATTATCAATATATTGAACAACAATTGGGATAGGATCTTTGGGGAAAAAGAACTTCCATGTATATGCAACAGCACTATGTTTGTCATCGCCAATAAACCAATTTCCTTTTAATTTAGGAATAGAGTCTAATTCTTTTCGCTCTTTTTCTGTACGTGGGTGGTCATCTATCATAAAAATTGATGTTGCCTCTTTAGCAATGACTTCTAAATTTACTGGACTATAAGCAATATCGCAAATAATTACATTTCGACCACGTATAAAATCCAATTTTTTCTCTAAATGCCAATCAGCACGATTACCACTGGCGGGACTAAGAGGCACAAATGTAATTTTGTCTGTTGCATTCTTAGTATGAACCAAATATTTATAAAATACCCAGGCACTAAATAATCCATCGTCATTATTTTGATTATATATACAACAATCAATTGATTTACGTTTTGTCTCTGTTATTTTTTTAGCAAATTTTTCAATTTCAGTGAATGATTTTTGATAATTTGCTTCAGTTTCATACGCAGAATAACTTGCACCAGATATTCTAGAATTTTTATTTTGGAATAATTCACATTGTTTCAAACAATCGCTAACTTTTTTATTTATGTTAATTCTCTTATTTGAAAAATTTGAAGAATTGGAATTTGAATTTAAATTATTCATATAATAAATATCTATATATTATTTAGATGATTTTACTAAATTGTGCTTTCAATAAAAAAATTGGGAAAGTGCCAATGTATGAAACTTTTGGTAATATGGATCCTTCATCATTTTTTCGCGGTATAGGTGGGTTTTTTGTTGCACTATTTATTCTTTTTATCGCAATTCTTGCGATTGTTTTGGCAGTGCGTTGCAATCCGGACAATAAGCTAGCATATGGTATTATTGCATTCTTATTCTCTGAAATTTACTTAATTCAATTTTTTATACGGAAGTATCTAATCAAAGAGAAGAATTATTGTTCCGCAATTTTCTAATCATTAAATATAACATGGTTTTATTTAATTTACAATATTCACATCCAATAATTTCGTTTATTGTTTATGCGTTGATGACTTCATTTATAATAGCTGTTGCATTTGTTATAAATGAATTGATAGATAGAAAAATAAAAGAAAATAATAATCCTTCTGAAAGAATTAAAGTGAGGTTTCTAAGTCATTTTATTATTTCTTTTTCAGTGATTTTTATACTTTATGTTGTACTATTTTATTTATTTGGATTTGGTAGCAATTCATTTCCAATATGCACGTATAAAAAATTTTGCTAATTAAATTGACCCTAAAAATTATCTAATATATATTCTCTATCACAATTATTATCAAAAATATACCATTTTTTTAGTGCCATATCCCATTTACCACCCATTTTTTTAATTTCATCTTTTTTAGAAAAAGGAACATTAAGATAAATTTTTTCAAATGAATCTGAGTTGTATGGACATTCTTCAAAACCGATTGCTTTATTTGCTAACTTATCTGCACCATTATTTCCTTTAGAATGTACATCATTATTTTCTGTATGTGCTTTTATATACATAAAATATATATTTTGTTGATTTTTATAAAGTTCATATCCATATTTTACTAATTCTTTATTAGGTATATCTTTTTGCCAATTATGTAAAGATTGTTTTTTTCCATAACTTGTTACACAACTAATTGCATATTTTGAATCTGAAACTATACATATTTTTTTATCATTATCTATATCATCTTTTATAATATTATAAACATCAATAATTGCCTGTAATTCTGCAATATTATTTGTCTGTTTTCCAACAACTTTTTTAGATACATTTTTAGGATTATTCTCCCCAAAATAAACACCTATTCCTGCAATTGCATTAGCTGAACCATTGTTTGCACAAGCACCATCAGTATATACAAAATAATCTATATTGTATTTTTCTAGATCACAAATATTTATCAATCTTGTTTCTTTTTCTTTTTGTGTATTATTATCGGAATTTGAAATAACTTTTTCTTGCTTTTTTTTGTTTATAAATTGAAAAATAGTCATTTGTCCTTCTAATAAACCTTTTGATACATTTTCAAATTCTTTTACTTTTTTTTCAGATAAATCTATGCCTATTATTTCATCTTTCCATCCTTTTTTTGGAGGATATTGAATTCCTAAAATTTCAAATTGTTTTCGATTATAACCACCATTTGGTGTCTTATTTTTAATTATCATTTACATATAAATAATAATTATCTTTTAAATTTATTTTTCAAAAAAATAGATAATTATTATGATAAACATAAAAAATTTAATTAAATCGACCCTACGGTTTTACCGAAAATAACTGATAAAAAATCATATTTTTTATTGGTCCAAAATTTATAAAAAAAATTAATGTTTATATTATATTATGCTAAAATACTATTACAATAAATATTCGCATTTTACCCATATTTTTTTTAAATTTGTATTTTTAACGGATAGACAACCATGGCTAAAAAATCAATATTTTTTGAAAAATTGCATGATATATTAATTACCATATTTTTTTTTACAATATTTTAAAAAAATAGTAACTAAAAAAATATAAAATATATTAATTATTAATTTTCATTTTACGACCATTGCGACCATGGAATACCCCTGTGCAGAAGCTTTTGTCATTTTTTTGATTACCGTAAATGATAGCCCATTTTTTGAACCTAATGCAAAACACTTGCTCAAAAAAGTGATGCCCTTATCATAGCATTACCAGAAACACTTTTCAAAGAAGTTATAATTTTTGGAAACTCGTGGTAATACGTTACCATGAGTGTTCAGCTTCTTTGGGACCTTATTTGACCCCTCTTACCACAGACCTTAATTTATTACCATAATTTTCACTCTTTTTTAATAGTTTTATGGTAATAAACGACCATTCCAAAAAGTTACAAGCTCCGCATCTTGACTTTTTCCATTTTTTTTAAGAATCGTTGCACCATATCATTTTTTTATAAAAAAAAATATAAGAAAAAAATGGTAGTATTACTACCAAACACTTTTAAAACTGTCTTTTTTTATGGTATTATTTTTCAAAGTCTGAGCAGTGTCCCCACTTTATTAGTATTTTCATAGTTTTCGTGTAATGGCTGATTGATTACTCTGATCTACCATATGGTGTTTAAAAATGTTCAAAATTTTTTCGTGTATGAATATAAATTACTACCATGTATTACCATAAAAAAAATGAAATTGAACAAAAAACAACGAAAATATTCCCAACTTTTTATTTTCCATTTTATCTTTTTTATTTTTTTATCTGATGTGTTATTGTTATTTTTTTAAATTAATATTAAAAATAAAAAATAGTTACTGATGACTGATGCAAAAAAAACGTTAAAATAAAAAAGTGTTTAGTTCAGTTTATACTACAAAAATTCGAAAAAAACCTTTTTTTTTTAAACCAACAACCTATTGAAAATCGAAGAAAAAAATCAATATTTTTTTTTTGCATGGTAATTGCTCATGGTAGATCTCAAATTCTAGGGTCAATTTTAAGTTACCAAAACATGGTAATATTTTTATGGTAAAAAAATGCATAAAACTCATGTTTAAAAAATCCAATGTCATATCGCCACTATATTTTCTAGTACGGTGGTGCTAGTATATTTTCACAATATTTTCAAAACTATTTTACATGAATCTGGTAACTTTTTTTTTGATCCATGGCGGACAGTTGCTACCATTTATTGGCGTACTTTACACTCACATATTTTTCCAAACATTACCATTTATGGTAAGTAAAATATAACATACTATTTTGTGAGTAAAAATCGACTACCAGACCCTTTTTTTTCTTGATTTTTTCTTGATTTTTTTTCATGAAAAAGGTGCCAAAACGGTGCCACTTTTGGACCCCCCATTTTTGGGGAAGTTTATGCATTTTTGGCCTTATCTTACCGCCCTACGACCAAATCTCCTTTCGGATTTTTTTGTGAAAATGGTCATTTACCAAGAAAATGGTAATATACTGATGGCAATGAAAGCAAAAAACAGCAAAATATCAAAAAAACATGATAAAAAATTCTAAATATTTTATGTACGCTTTTTTCGCGGAAATCCCGTAAAATCGCTTTTTTCTCGAAATTTTGACCCATGAGGTTTTTTCGTCATTTTTCAATTTTTTATCATAAACTGACCAAATATTTTTTTGGAGGGATACAAAAAATCTAAAAATTTTGAATTTTTAAAAACCCAGTTTTTTAGTTTTTTGATTTTTTAATGATTTATGCTAAATATTAATACATTTTATCAATCTTTATCAGAATTATTTTAGGGTAAAATCTTTAAAAAAAAGTCTGATGATTTTCGCAAAAATGACCAAAAACCACAAAAAATGCATCCAGTGATTTTACGGATACATGCACAACTATCTATCAGTAATATTATGACATTTTCAATATATATCCTCTATTTATTTTCATCAATAAAAATAAGTATTTTTCCCATAATATAGGTGTGATAGTAACAAAATTATTTATAAAATAATTTTGTGACATATGTTTTTTGTGTATTATTATTAAAAAATTGATTTTTTTTTTACAATATTCTTTAAATATTACACACCAAAATAATGAATGATAATACAAACAGTTATTTGAATAATTTATACACACATTTAAATAATAATCAGTATTATTCATCTTATACAACTTCTTTGGATTCTCAACCAACATATACCAGATCAGAGATAAATCAGACTATTTATGATAAACTATTGCATGATTTTCGGAATCATTCATGATGATATATTCAAAATTTTACAAAGAATTTTTTATAATTTTTGCAAAAATGCCCTAATATTTTAAAAATTATATCCAGTAAAATTACATAATTTTTTTTATTTTTCATCAGCATAAATTTGGGCTTTGTGACTAATATTTGTATTTTTAATTGATCAATAATTTTCTTTGTTTCTGCGTAATTGTTAAGATTTGGTTTGCAAAATGTAATCATACACTTTATTGTTTTCTTGCTAAAAAAATGTTTAGAAAATTCTTTATAAATACTTTTAAAATCTTCTATTTGTTTGTCAGTAATTTTTCGCATTGATAATATATTTTTAATAATTTTTTTACTATATTTTTGTAATTGTGTATAGTAAAAAAGTGAATCATTAATGCAATCATTTACTATTCCACATTTTACCATTTCATTATTCATATTAGTTAATAGAATAAAATTTAAAATGGTTACTATTAAATAAATTTTTATAACGTTTTTTAACAATATCTTTTGAAAAAAAACTATTCTTAGATTTATTTGTATTAATGTCTAAATTTGTATTTGGTGCTAAAATTATTTTCACCTCCAATGCAATATTTTCCTTTGTAATAAATTCTTGCATCAATCTTTTATTTATTTTGAATTTCGTCTCATTTTTTTCTAAAGACAATAAATTCTTCCCAGCTAAAAACCAAAGTATATCATCCGCATTATTCTTCCAATTATCCCCAAATACTTCCACCACTAATTTCTTAAAAATATTTACATCTTTCTCATCTATTATTTTATCTATAAATATTAAATATTTCTTATACAAATCCTTGTCTTTCAAAAGTTTCAACATAAATGCAAAATCCCAACTATATTTATTAATGGATGGAATAAATGGTTTTTTTAATTCTCCATACATCATAAATACAATATCACTATCTTTATTCTTCTCAAATAGAGCATCTACTATTCCACAAAGAACATCATATGCTCTACTCGATTTCAATTTTACCATTTGTAGCCCCAATACATTCTTTATTTTCTGAATAAAGAGGTCACTCACATTATACTTCCACCCCTGAAGCATTATCTGTTGCAATGTTTTAATCCATTCTTTGTCTTCATAAACAAAATCTTTTACAGTCATTGTAGTACTATTTGCCGCAATTAATATAATAATTTGTAGCAGAGATAGTAAATGAATCGTCGGGAAATGGTCAAAAATACGGATTTCCATGCCATTTGGAATCATCATTTTTGCACCTGAAATTCGATCCCTTGGATTTTTTGGGTCAGTTGGTCCAAATGTACGAATATTGCTACTGAATGATGAAACAGAATGTGGCTCATCTTTTTCTAATTTTGGATTTGTTGGCATGCATTGATCAACAATTTCTGATTCATTAAATTCAAAATTCTTCCTCCAATGAGGCAATATGTCAGCATATCTTCCAATTCCACTAGACTTTTTCCTCATGTCTGACCCAGCAAAATTACCCCAACCCACTCTTGCCACTCGAAAACTACCACGAATCCTCTTCTTTTTCGTCCCCATGGCTTCCTGGTCACAAGAAAAATAGGCGGCTAATAATAAGGGCTCCATCCATTGGAACATGGCGCCAAAATTATAGTGCATATCACGGAATTTTTCTTGGTCTTTTTCAGTATATTTATCTTTTTTCTCAAATGGAAGAGTAATTGTATAATGAAAACTTCCTACATAATCTCGGTATATTTCATTCATTAAATCATAACTATTACTTGTATAATTTTTACGAATACGAATATTGGAACACATCCCAAATGGATATTGAATTAATTTAAATTTATTTTTTATAAAATTATAAACATCTGGGTCCTTCTCCATAATTTTCTCAAAAATGGCTTCTTTTTCGATAAGTTGTCTATAATAATTTTCAATTGTTTTTGGATTTTCCATATCGGAGAAAGGATTTCTTGTAATAAATTCTGGCATATAAACTGGTATTCTTTTTAGAATAATTTTTCCCATACATTTCCTCCCAGTTCTTTCATAATCGATTGCATCTAATAACTCTCTTTCAGATTCAGTAATAATTTTTGAATTATCTGCAAGAGTAGTCGCTGGGGTATTAGATTCAAATAATACAATTTCAGTTGGATGATATTTTTTGTCAGTTTCAACACTTGTTGGCAAATAAAAATATTGGACTTCATGTTCTAAACCCATTCCCCACATCATATTCTTCAATCTGATCTCTTTTGCTGAATATCTTTTTTGTTGTGCAATTAAATCGCGCAATGAAATAGCTAATTCAGAATTCTGGTTATTATTTTCATCTGCTCGCCCACCTTTCTTAATTCTCATGAAATAAGAAAGATAAAAATATTTAATAAGTTTTTTTCACCTGGAATTGGGATATTTTCTTTTTTTTTGAGTGTGAATTATTGTAATCTTGCATAAATTTTGTATTTCCTTCATCATCGTCATCATCATCACTGTCGCATATCATATGGCTCGCCTGTTGCCACAAAATTTCCGCCCCTAATTTAAAGTCCGGTCTAGAATCCGCTTTATACCAAAAAACTTGGTCATCTAATTTATTCGATTTCGCGTTATTATTTATTACTAAACACTCGAAATTTTCCGTGCATTGGTCCATAACATTGCAAAAAAAGTCATAACTCGGAAACATTCCACAATATTGCTCAAAAAGTCTTTTACGATTGCTGTGATAGGGTTCTCGCAAAACAAAAACATAATCAACATTTGTACGTAGATTTGGTGGAATACCCAGCGCGTATTGCATTGTAATGATAAAAAACGCCTTAAAATGTCGTCCATTCATAAACAAAGAACGCACGTTTTTATCCTTTACCCACTTATTATCGTATAAACAATCATCTAAAATAAGAAAAGCCCTTGGATCCACATCTTGATACTCTGGGTCTCCCATTACTTTCTTATTTACCAACTTTTTCTGTCTTTTGCAGAAATTTTCAATAATTCCTGGTGTATATTCATCATGAATGAAAATAGGTGGGATAGTTTTACTATAGAATTGATTTGCACCTTCTGTGCCACTAATTACTGTGCCAACTGGTAAATCTTTATGGTGCCATAACAGGTCTTTTACTAAAAATGATTTTCCTGTTTCTCGCTTCCCGATAAAAACAACAACTTTATCATCTTTAATCCAGTTCATATTAAATTTTTTCAACTTTAAATTCATTTAGAGATATTAATATATAACATTTTTTTTTTCGCTCTAAATATTTATTGCAGAAATATTGTAAAAAAAATGCGGTTGGGTTAATGGATTGGTTTTTCGCTTGAAAAAATGATTTAAATTTTTGCTATTCAAAAAAAATTATAAAAGTCAGAAATGAACACAACATCTATAGATATTGTTAATTTGATTGAAAGAAACCCAATTTCTTGATTAAAAATTGATTGAGAAACTGCAATCTAAATTTTCAGATTATCAACAACAACTATTTTTATTAAGTTTTTACTGTTATTTGAAATATGATAAGTTAAATGATTTTGTTATTGATCTAGATGATATTTGGGAATGGCTAGGATTTACCAATAAAGTCCATTCAAAAAGATTATTAAAAAGTTTATTTACTATTGATATAGAATTCAAGTTGATTATAGATTTAAACCAAAGCGCATTCAAGGCGGAATTCATGGATATGTTGCCTTAAAACTGAAGCCAATAGAGTATAATAAAATCACAGATAATTCCTCAGTAGAAAACTTTATATTTAAAGAGTGTTTTTTCTCCGATTCCGGAAAAATAACTGAAGTAATACTTCTCAATGAATACAAAAATTGGAGAATATCCCAAGGACTTCCTTTTTCCGAAATAGTTGATGCACAAGCCATCAAAGATTATCTTAAATCCAATACAAATGTAGTTCGTGCCGTAGTTTGGACAAAATATGGCACAAAAACAGGATATTATGGTTTGTCACTTATCAGAGATGAAAATGATGACTCTCTGCCAAAAAATTCAACATCTGCAAAGAAAGTCTATAAAAAAAATGCTATAACCCATGAAATTATCAAAACATGGGCTTCAATTGCTAAAGCAGCAGAAGAAGAAAAATGTTGTGCTGCAAAAATGAGCCGATTTGTTAAATTCAATAAAATAATTGATGATTATTATTACCAATCAGGCTCATCTGCATGACAACGTTTGAGACCTTTTACTTTTTCTACGACATGTGCAGGTGCTGCCTTTACGTCATGTACTACAGTCTTTGCAATATCATCTACTTCTATACTACCCCCTTTATGTTCAATAACTTTTGCATCAGAAGAGGAAAATTGTAGGTCTCGATTAAAAAATAGCCAAGCCATTGAACCACTTGCTAAAAATCCTGCTACAAATAATTTTAGATATATACTAAATCTACTCTTTTCTTCTTTTTTACAAAATAATTTATCATGTATGAAAAGAAAGAGGCACAGTACTAATCCAACAATAACTCCAAAAATAATGGGGTTTTTCCAATTTATTGCCATTTCTTAAATGACAATAAGGTTAAAAAATATAGTTATAAACGAAATGTTAAAGCTCTAACGGAGGAAGCACTTAAAGATCTTTCTAATTAACACACTCCAGAATGGGAAAATCTTCAATCGAAGCAAGTGCTCTTTTGTAAATTTATCCAAATACTTGCACAAACCTGGATTTTGCTTTTTCAATGCATATTCACGTTCAAGCATTTTCATTGCATAAGTATTCCGATGGTTAAGCATAAATTTGACCAAAAAAGTGTGAATTGTGGGGCGAACAATAATCTCAAACAAACCTTCGCAGATTGTATGATTTGCTTTTCTCCTATCACAGATCCTACGAAATGATTTTGCAATAACTTTTGCAGAAGGTGGAACAGCCGGCGGAGAATCCATAATCAAACAAATTTCAAGCAGAGAATTTATTGGAACATATTCAGAACTTAAAAAAGAGCTATTTTGCCTTCTTGAACCGTAATTATCTGAAAAGATTTTTGGGGGGTGAGGAGAAGGAAAAGACATTTTTTCGAGCTGAACAAGATCACGCATGATGTCGTTGAATGACATACCAGAAGGAAATTCTATCTGGTGAAAATACCAGTAGAAAATCCAACGAATCGTATCATCTCCGATAGAATATTTCTGAAATTCAGCCAAAAGTTCCGGGCAACCCTGGTTCATCAAGGGAATCCAATAATCTTCTGCATTTTTCGAATACATACTATCAAAAGAAATAATGACTCGCATCGTGTCTGTAATTATCTTTCTTGGTTTGTTCAAGGTTCTCCTTCTTGTGGTTATAGTTTTTGGAAACCGATAATCACGAGAAAAAAATGCATTCAATTTATTGTACCATTTTGAAAAAAAGTTTTCGTCCCCGTCAAAAAGGCGTCGTATTGCACTTGTATGAAGTTGATTTGATTTCTCATGGATATTCTCCAGGTACTTTTTCAAGTGACGATGGCGTCCCTGATAAGATTCGAAGCCGCTTTTTTGTTCCATTTTTTGTTCAATTTGTTTTTGAAAATCTGGACAAAGTAAAACTAGCCGACCGCAACTCACTGATGGAAAGTTCTTATGCTGAAAAACTCGAATCATTATCATCGATTTCTGAAAAAAATATTTCCAGTAATTATTTGGAGAAGCCCATTTTTGTCTTAAAGCATTTTCATGCTCTCTGCTCATAAAGGGATTCATATTTTCCGCAAAAACATCAAATAGTGCATTGCAATGACAACCAGTTTTGCACATATCTTCCAAAATGATTTGCAAAAATTGTAATTTGCCCTTAGATCCTGGAATGAAATTGAAAATTGAATGATAACTTGGTGGTGAGCATGCATAAGTCCTATCGATTGCATATGAATATTCTTCAAAAAAAACTCCGAAAGCAATGACTGCATCCTGATAATTATCTGGTATCGCAGGTCGAGTATATGTTCGAAAATTTTTAGTTATGTTGCAACAATTATGCCTATAACTAAATTGTGGAATACACGAACTAATTAAGCCTTTGATTTTCGCTGCAACACTAGACATTCTATTAAACTATATGTAATAATTAAAAATATTATGTATCAATTTTTTATAATTCTTCCTCGTATTTTGGTCCATCTTTCATAAAATTAGGCTTAGATTTATGATGACTGTGATGATGTTTATGATGAGAATTATATTTTGAGCTGGGAATAACTATTTTGACATCATCTTGTGCCAATTCAGTATCAGTATTCGTATCAACAATTTCTTTTTTCTCATGTATTTCTTTTGAATAACTCTTTAATGAAGCTTGACTAACAATAGAGGCTTCTTTATCTGATTGAAATTCTACAATTTCACTTACAACTTCCGAATTATTTTCTTTATCTGATTGAAATTCTACAATTTCACTTACTACATCCGAATCATTTTCTTTATCAGATTCTATTTGAGAGTGATATGTTTGTTCTATCGGTTTTTCATAGTTTTCTTCTTTACTTAGTATATTATTTTCTATTTGATTTTCAAATTTCTGTTCGGTTTGTTCGGTTTGTTCGGTTTGTTCGGTTTGTTCTTTATGTTTTCTATCTTTTATTTTTTCTTCAGGTTGTTTTTTTACTTTTTTTACAATAGTATCTGCATATGTTTCTGTTTCAGTATCTGTAACAGTTGGTGTTCTTGCAGCCATGAATGATTCCCTGTTTTTCCCTAGGAATTTCATAAATGAATTAGCCTCAAAATGTGGATTAGACATACTATTTTCTGTATCTTCCTCATGGTCCGCTGGTATTTTACCAATATAGGTCCGAATAATTTGTTTATAAGGAAGCGATTCACTTATTGATTCTAAAATACCCTTTTCAATAATTTTCTTAATGTCCCGGACATTTTTGCTTCGCTCTACTACACTTACATTATCTTTATCAAATAAAATAACAATATCTGAACTGTAGAGTTCTCTAGAGCATTCTTTATAGCATTTATGAATAAAATCCTTTAGAGGTATATATTCTTGTTCAACATCATTTCGAGAATTTTTACTGCGAATTACAGACAAAACTTTTATATTGGAGAAAATTACTGCCCATAATAATTCATCTAAATATTTGCACTTTGATCTTTGAACAATTCTGTCATACTCTTGATCAATTAAATCATTATTCCATTTTGGAATTTTTTTGAGATAATCCTGGAATATTTGCAACTCACTATAGTCATCATATCGAGGATCCCTAGTTTCATCTTTAAATTTACAGGCGTCTTCATATAAGCTATTAAATCCCTCAAATAAAAGTGGCACTAAAGATGTAGTCAAACGTTTTGTGTATTCATTTTTGGCTTCTAAATAAATATTTATGCTTGGTTCTTCCATAGCTAAGATAACGAAATTAAAAAAGATTTTTATACAAATAAAAATCTTAGATTTTTATCAATTTTAGTATAAATATTTTCTAAATTAAGTTAAATGGCATATGAAAACAATATTGAAAATTTAAATGAAGTAAATGAATCTATCCAGAATGGAATACAAAATATTCAAAATATTTCTGGAATTTCTGAAAATATGAAAATCACATCATGGATTCTTTTTTTCATCTCTATTATTTTCTCCATCTTGCTTATCTAATGTTATAGGAGGAACACCATTTGTTGGAGATTTCCACAAAAATATTTCTTCTACTTTATTGCCAACTAAAATTAGTTTCCGCACTGGATACTGATTACATGTATAAACTACCATACTATATTTATAATATTATATTAGATTATAAATAAAAATGGAGAATATATTAAGTTTGTGTTGTAAAAATAATACACAAAAAAACCCCAAAAAATCTAAACCTCCAATTCTACCAGAAGAGGGAATTATTGCCATTATTTTCCAAAATATCGCCTATACTCCTACCTCTAATTATCGAAAATGGTTTTTCAATACATATAAAATAAAATCCACTGAAACCATAAAAAGAGACCGACGATATAGCCTACATGAAGAAATAGATTATGATGAAGCATTAATAGAGAGAAAAATACAAAAAAATGGGTCCATAGATTCACTCCTCGAAGAGATGTATTTATGTAAGGAACCACTTGATATTTATTATATACCATTTCCACATCAATTGATTCCATTATTTGAAAGACATATTGAATATTTTGATAATAACATATTATCAGTAAAAATACCATTTGGAAAAATAAAGTTCTTTGAAAAGAATAATATTTTTTTCATAACATTTTTATTCGATAAAACAATTCAACTTTCCACTGTAAAAAATATTGAATATAAAATAGGAAAAAAAATAATTTATACTGATGATATAACTGATAAAATAATAAATGGATTCCTAAATATTCCCGAAATTTATGATATCTTAAAGAAAATGATGATGTGTGAGAAAACAATTATTTCAGCGCATTCAAAAAATTGCTTATTTACGGACTTTATTGTTTATGAAATTTTGAAACGTGTTCGAACAGATATCGCTTATTTTGCAATTGCTCCTATTCTTGAAAATAACCTAATTTTATACAAAAAAATAAATAAGAAGCTTACTTATTATCTTATCAATAATGAGAATCCAAATAATTTATCCAGTAATTTTTTAAAAATAGATGCACCACCGAGTCTAATATGCAGCTTATGTTACCCGCTCCCTAATTTCCGCAAAAATCTAAAAAATATTACCCTCGAAGTTCTACATGATTTTATCTAGGCTTGTAAAATAATACTGTAATTTTTCGCTTCTTCGCGCATCTTTTATTTGCTGATTTTGTGATTCTGCAATTTCTTTTGTAATTTCTCCAAGTAGTATTTTCTCTTGCTGCACTTTATTCGGCATATTATCCTCTCTTTCATAAAATTTATCCTCCATCATCAGAATCCATCTTTTGTCTGCCCCTAATAACATAACTCTTGTATCCTTGCCCTTTGTTAGACTGATATCAAAGCGCAGGACATATCTTTGATTTGCACCCTGCATAAAATAAACAAAGGATTTGTAGTTATTTGAATTATTTTCGTAAAGTAATGTCGCCATTTTTATATTAGCCTTTTTTATTCTAATCTTTTTAAGCTAAAAAATATGTTATTGTTTTCTGTAATCCTTCTTCAAACCCAACTTCTGGCACATATCCAATCATTCTCTCTGCCTTTTCAATTGATGCATTACTATGTGGAATATCACCTTTGCGATTTGGCTGGTAATTCGGCATAATATTTTTGCCCATAATCTTACATATTTTGTAGAAAATTTCATTAATTGTAATTCGCCCACCTGCCCCAATATTGAAAATCTCTCCAAAACATTCGTGGTTTGTAGTTGTTAGCGCTAAATAATTGGCACGGACAATATTTTTCACATAAGTAAAATCACGGGAGAAAGAACCGTCTCCAAATATTGTTGGACTCTGTCCATTTTTCACTAAATCTATGAATTTTGGAATAACAGCTGCATATTCACCATTTGGATTCTGTTTTTCTCCAAAAACATTAAAATATCGTAATCCTATAATTTCCATACCATAACATTTATGAAAAACATTGGCATATATCTCATTTATTTTTTTAGTCGCTGCATAAGGCGATAAAACATTTCCTATTTTATCCTCTATTTTTGGTAAAAACTCGCTGTCACCATATACAGATGACGATGATGCATATACAAATCTCTGGACTCCATTTTCTTTCGCTGCTATTAATAAATTGAAAAACCCATCAACATTATTTTTATGATAGAAATATGGATTATTCATCGATCTTGGAACAGAACCAGTCGCCGCTTGATGACAAATTGCATCAATATTTTTAGTTATATTCCGGCAAATATCAATATCTTGTATATCTGCTTCTATAAATTTTAGGTTTGAATATTTATCTAAAAGATGTCGAATGTTTCCAATAAATCCAGATGATAAATTGTCTATAATTGTTATTGATTCAAAATAATTTTTTTCTAAAAAGTATTCAGCAATATTTGAGCCGATAAATCCACATCCTCCTGTTATTAATAATTTCATAATCAATATAAAATTATTATTTTTTTTTTTTAATTTAAAAACTTATTCTTCACCTTCTTCACCTTCTTCGCCTTCTTCGCCATCTTCACCTTCTTCGCCTTCTTCGCCTTCTTCGCCATCTTCACCTTCTTCACCTTCTTCGCTTTCTTCGCCATCTTCACCTTCTTCACCATCTTCAGCATCTTCACCTTCTTCGCCATCTTCACCATCTTCACCTTCTTCTCCACCCATATTTCCCATCATTTCTTGTAACATACTCATATCCATGCCACCCATGCCGCCCATCATATTATTCATGCCGCCATCCATTCCGCCATCCATCATATTATTCATGCCACCCATGCCGCCCATCATATTTCCCATGCCACCTCCCATGCCACTCATATCTATATTTTTAGTTTCATCTTCTTCATCTTCACTATTTTCCCATTTATCCCAATTTATTTTTATATTATTTTTGTAAATTCCTCTTTGTTTTGTCAAAAAGTCCCATTTTATTCCCTCTTCTTTTTTCTTAAGTTCAACTATTATTTTTTTGTCATTTCTAATTGAAACATCATGCTCACTAATTTCTCCTTCTAATTCAAAATCAATCAAATAATTTTTATTCAATGATAAACATTCGAAATGAAAAACATTATTTTCAGTTTTCAATATTTCATTTGAAATATTTGGTAAATTTATCTCAATTTCAATATTTTCATATGTTTGAGACCATAGTAAAGTCGGTGTAAAATGCATTATTTTTAGAAAGAAACTAATTTTTATTTTTTAACGAGAAGAAAAGTTTCTTTCTAAAAATATAATGTCTTAAAATTAAAATTGGTTAGTTTTATTATATGTGAAAAAAATAATTTTGGAAACTAAACTAAAATAAAGGAGTAATAAAGCTTCGCTTTACTTTTTTCTTAAAATCAGCATTTAAAAATACGAAATTCTCTAAATAATTAAAAATATATAATATATTATAAATGAATTTAAAAAAGGAGATAAATGGATGATTAAAAATTATAATGGTTATAATATATCTAATAATGGAACTATTATTGTTACTACATATAAAGATTTATCATATGAAATTACTGATATAAAAAAAAAATGTTAAAAATTATTTCGTAATAGGATTCAAAATATCTTATTTTATTTCTGGTAATATATTTATTAAATATGATTTATCGCTCTATAATTGTAAAACTAGAAAGGCTTTTATTTATGAAAAACCGGTAAGTGAAGACACCCCAGGAATTGATTACTTAGAATTTTTATGTAATAGCAACTTAAGAGTTAAATTTTTTGAAGGAGCTGGTCTTGTTTATATTGCTGATCTAAAAAAATTATAATATTATATATCGATATGTTTTATAATAAAAAAATACTACTATTTGGAGGTTCAGGTTCTTTAGGTAATAAATTTATTGAAAAGCATATTTACAATAATCTAATTACAAATTATTCTAGAGATGAGAGCAAGCATTGGAGTATGAGTCTCAAATATAAAACAGATAATTTAAAATTCATAATTGGAGATATACGCGATTATCAAAATGTAGAAAAAGCTATTTTGCGAGAGCAGCCCCATATTATTATAATAATGGCAGCTCTTAAACATATTGATCGATGTGAGTATGCGATTGATGAATGTATTAAAACAAATTCAATTGGTCCTATTAATGTGGTAAATGCTGTAGAAAAAAATAATGACAGGGTAACAAACTTAGAAATAGTTGTTATGGTAAGTACCGATAAAGCTTGC
>Ga0315284_10005427_pt1 | contig 18105 bp, 14 predicted proteins | sample YL17G09_16_MG_FD_203696 | JGI IMG/M metagenome (GOLD analysis project Ga0315284, IMG submission 203696) | Sediment microbial communities from Yellowstone Lake, YNP, Wyoming, USA - YL17G09_16 | ecosystem: Environmental > Aquatic > Freshwater > Lake > Sediment | place: USA: Wyoming | collected...
TGTCATAGTGCGGGGGTGGCGGAACTGGTAGACGCAAGGGACTTAAAATCCCTTGTCCCGCAAGGGACGTGCCGGTTCGATTCCGGCCCTCCGCACCAATCCCCGGTTCCTCTTTAGAAGATCGCGCTGGCCAGGAACGATCAATCCGACTAAAATCCGCGTCGCGCGGAAACGGCGAACATTCGGCTGGGCAGGCGGAGTATCTTCCTCCGCGGAGCCGCGCACTGCTAAGGAGAATCCCGGTTGCACCTGGTTGCGCTGAACGCTCTCGACTACGCCATCATCTTGGGCTATTTCGCCGTGACGCTGCTGGTCGGCTACCGGTTGCGGAAGCGAATCGTTTCGACCAGCGACTATTTCCTTGCCGGGCGTTCGCTGCCCGCGATTGTTACCGGTATTGCCTTCGTGGCGGCGAACTGCGGCGCGCTGGAAGTGATGGGCATGGTCTCGACCGCCGCCAAGTACGGGGCGCGCGCCAACCATTTCTACTGGCTGGGCGCGATCCCCGCCATGCTCTTCCTGGCGCTCTTCATGATGCCCATCTACTACCGCAGCCGCGTGCGGAGCGTTCCGGAATTCCTCAAGCTGCGCTACGGCGAATCCACGCGGGCTTTCAACGCCCTTGCGTTCGCGACGATGATGATCCTGGTCTCGGGCATCAGTCTCTACGCCATGGCCATTATTCTAGGAACACTAGTCGGATGGAGTTTCACCACCAGCGTGCTAGTGTCAGCCGCCGTGGTGCTCACCTATGTCGTGCTGGGAGGACTCGCAGCCTCGATCTACAATGAGGTTCTGCAATTTGTGCTGATTGTTGTCGGCCTGACGCCCCTGGCTTTCTTCGCTCTGCGGGAACTTCATGGCTGGCAGGGACTGGCCGCGGCGCTGCCGCCCGAATTGCGTCACACGTGGCAAGGCCTTCCGGTGGCAAGCCCGCTCAGTTCCGCCATGGACGGCGTGGGCAACGTGCTGGGTCTGGGCTTTGTGCTGAGCTTCGGCTACTGGTGCACGGATTTCCTGCTGATCCAGCGCGCCCTCGCCGCCAAGGATTTACGCGCCGCCGTGCAAACGCCGCTCATCGCCGCGGTGGCCAAGCTCTTCTTTCCCGCGCTCGTTGTCTTGCCGGGGCTCGCGGCGGTGGCGCTCTTCCCGCAGGGGCTCGCCTCGCGATACGACGTGGCGCTCCCCAACCTCATGGTGCGCTACTACGGCCACGGCCTGCTCGGGCTGGGCGTCACGGCGATGCTGGCGAGTTTCATGTCGGGCATGGCGGGCAACATTACCGCCTTCAATACGGTCTGGACATATGACATTTACCAGGCCTACCTGGCGCGCGGCCGGTCAGACCGTCACTACCTGACCGTGGGGCGCACGGCCACCGTGGCCGCCACCGTGCTCTCCATCGCCACCGCCTATATCGTGCTGAGCTTCAACAACCTGATGGACTACGTCCAACTGCTCTTTTCCTTTTTCAACGCTCCGCTGTTTGCGACTTTCTTGCTCGGGATGTTCACGCGCTGGGCAACTCCCGCAGGGGGATTTGCGGGACTTGTATCGGGGACTCTGGCCGCCGGTCTCCATTACCTGGCTTACCGGTCGCACTGGCTGCCTTATGGCAGCGATATGACGGCCAACTTTTACGGCGCGATTTGCGCCTGGACGGTCTGTTTTCTGGTGACGGTGGCGGTCAGTGGAGTGACGCGGCGAAAACCGCTCGATGAACTTGCCGGGCTGGTTCACGAACCGCGGAGTGGGACGACGACGTTCAAATCGAAAACACCCTGGATTTTCGCGGGAGTCGTGGCCGTGGCGCTGGCCATCCTTAACTGGATCTTCTACTGACATCAGTCCCAAAAGCGCGATCCGTATCAGGCGCCACGCAACACCGCGCGCACGACGTCGGCGGCCTTGACGAGATTCCGCAGCTTAGGGAACGCCAGGAAGCGCGGCGTCTGGCTGAAACCGCAATCGGGGACTAGGGAGAGTTTCTCGGGTTGGACGTATTTGAGCATCAGGCGAATCCGCTCGGCGATGGTCTCCACCGGCTCGACGATGTGGTTCTTGACGTCCACCACGCCCGCCGCAAGCTCGCGGTCGTTCGGGAAGCGCTGCCACAGGTCCGCCTCGGCCATCTCGCGGTTGGCAAACTCCAGGACAAACTGCTGCGCTTTCAAGTCCAGCAGATCGGGAAACAGCGGCGCGTAGGTGCGCAGGCCGATGGGGCGAGCTCGGAAATTCCCAAAGCAGAGGTGCACGGCGAACTTAGCGTCAATGCCCTGCACCGTTTCGTTGAAGATGTTGATGAATGACGGAAGGTTTTCTTTGTAGCAGGCAATCGAGGGCTCGTCGAGTTGAATGAAGTCGGCTCCGACTTTCACCAGCGCTTCCAGTTCGCAGCGGACGATGGCCGAGAGTGCCCAGGCGATTTCTTCGCGGGTCTTGTAGAGTTTGCCGTCGGGAGCTAACCGCCCCGCCAGCGTGTGCGGGCCGGGCACCGCCACTTTCAAAGGCGCCGAGGTTCGCCGGCGCAGGTAGCGAAATTCCTCAACGATCCCCAGGCCCTCGGGACAGGTCAGTTCCGCTTCCACGGCGTACTTGGGCCGCTGGTCGTGACCATCGGGAGGAAGCCTGCGGGCCTGCGGCAGCTCGCGAATCCCGCCCAGACGCTTCGGAAAGCTCACGATAAAATCCACGCGGCGCATTTCGCCGTCCGTCAGGTAATCAACGCCCGCCGCGATTTGGTCCTGGAGGGCAATCTCAACCGCGTCGTTGAGCGCCTCCTCGATATCCTGCGACCCCATCTCGCCCCGCTCCGCCGCCGCCATGACCAGATAGAACCATCCGGGCCAGGCGTAACTCCCGACGGTGGTGACGGGGAGGAGTTTGTCAGCCATCTGGTTACCTCTTTTCCCTGGGATTCAGGGCTCGAGTGAAATGGTGAACGATCAATGATGAACGATGAACAAATGTAACGCGATCGCCAATCAGCGTTCAACATTCATAGCTTATCGTTCAGATTCTCTGCGCCCGGCTGTGATAAGCCTGAAGGACCCTCTCGAACTCTACGGCTGCCGTCTCGTCGCCCACCACGTGCGGACTGGGCAACACGTCGGGCTTGATGCCGCGGCTCACCAGCCCTTCCGCCACCTGGCACTTCAGCGCGTTGATGATCGAGATAGCCCCCACCGACGAACCCGGGCCTACGCGGTAGGGCACCGTTTCAATATCCACCAGCGCATCGCCGGGCGGCGCGCAGTTGTCGATCACCACATCGGCGATTTCAAATAGCCGCTTCCCCGAACTGTGGCGGCTGGTGGTCGAGCGCGCGTGCTCCACCGAGGTAATGGCCATCACCTTCATGCCCCGCGCTTTAGCTCCCAGGGCCACTTCGACCGGAACCGGGTTGATGCCCGTGCTGGAAACAACCAAAAAGCTGTCCTGGGGGCCAAATCGAAAGCTTTTCAGGATGATTTCCCCAAACCCTTCAACGCGCTCCAAGTAGAGCGCTTGCCGCAGGCCGTTTACGCCCACGACGTTGTGGTAATACGTAAGCGAAAGCTCCGCAATCGGATGAAACCCTACAAAGCTCCCGATGCGCGGGAACATCTCCTCTACCGCCATGCGCGAATGGCCGGTTCCGAACAGGTGGACCCAGCCGCCTGCGGCGATGGAGTCCACGCAGATCGTCGCCGCTTGCCGAATGTTTTCTCCCTGGGTCTCCTTGATCCGCCCAACAATCTTGCCTGCCGCCTCGAGGTAGCGCAGGTACGCCTGCGGTTTTGCCACGATGATCTCCCTGTGCAGAAATGGAGTGGATGTTGAAGTTGCTAGTGTACCTCAGGATGGCAGCTCATGGGCCCAGGAGTTTGCCGGAGGATGACCGTCCGCGCGCCAACTGCCGCTCAACCATGCTACGCCACTCGCCCCATGGCGGCATCCCACACGACTTTCGCGCCGCGTTTGAGGGCCAAATTTCCAATCCAGGATGTACGCGCCGCCTCGAAGCCCACCTGGATCGACGCATTGGGTGTCTTGCGGCTGCGCGCGCAGTCGAGGAAGTTCCTCACGTGGTCCACGGCCCCATCGCGCTCGGAGCGCACCAAGATCTCGGGCTCGGGGGCCTGAGTTCCCGGGACCGACTTGACACCCTCCGGGTAAACGGCGAGGTGTTCGCGGTCGATCTTGAGCGTCGCCTGACTGCCACGGAACTCGATGCCGCCGTCGTCGATGCCGGTGTTGTAAGCTCCCGTGAAGGTCACCATGAAGTCGCCGGGGAATTCGTAGGCGGCCGTGACGGCGTCTGGCGCCTCCCATTTGAAAATGTACGTTCCGGCGGTCGTCGTGGCGGTCTTGGGCGCGCTCTGGCCCATATACCATTGGATAACATCAATCCAGTGGGTCAGCAGATCGGCAAGGATGCCGCCGCCGAAATCCCAGTAATGGCGCCACAAGTTGTAGATCTCGGGCCTGAAAGGCTGGTCGGGGGCGCTACCCAAGTACCGCTTCCAATCCAGCCGGGAAGTGTCAATGGGGGCAGGATTGGCGGTCCACTCCAGGTAGTTTTGATACCAGTAGGTATGGATGTGGATAATCCTCCCCAGTTTGCCGGAATCGATGATGTGCTTACCCAGGATGTAATGCTCCCAGCTCCGCTGCTGCGTCCCGGTCTGGACGACGCGCTTGGTTTCCGCGACGGCGCGGACCATTTCCATGCCTTCCTCGATGGAGTGCATGATGGGCTTCTCGAGGTAAGCGTCTTTCCCGGCGCGCACGGAGTCGACGAGCATTTGCTTGTGCCAGTGGTCGGGGCTGCCGATGAGCACCGCGTCGACGTCCTTCCGGTCGAGGACCTCGCGATAGTCCACGTACCCCTTGGCGTCGGGACCGGCGATCTTGAGTGCTTCGTCAAGGCGCGGGCCATACACGTCGCACACAGCTACAAACTGGGTCGCGGGAACCCTCTTGAAGAGTTCCATAACATACTGAGCACGGCCGCCCGAGCCGAGCACCGCGACGCGAATCCGCTCGTTCGCTCCCAGCACGCGCGCGGGCGCCATTCCGCCCAGTACTGCCACACCGGCCGCGCTGTCTTTCAAGAAGTCGCGCCGAGTAAGATTCAACTTCTTCATCATGGCGAATATCCTCCTCACGGCCATCGTGAAATGGTCAGACAGAGTCTTTTTCTCTGACGACCCGGTAACTAACGCCTACTGCGACCAACTCGTCGGCTTGCGGTCCCAGCGGTGGCCCTTCAACTGCGCGTGGAGGTCCTGATGAAGGGGCGGTGCATCGCTCACCGCCAGATTGATCTCGACGTGGGCCGTCTTGCGCATGCCCGGGATGACGGTGGCCACTAACGGACTGTCGAGGACAAAGCGCATCGCCATCTCCGGCATCGTCATGCCCTTCGGCACGAGAGGCCGGAGCGCCTCGGCGCGTTCGACGCAGGCGTTGAGATTCTCGGGAACGAAGTAGGTGTTGCGCCAGTCGCCCTCGGGCCACTTGCTCTCCTTGGTAAGAGTTCCAGTAAGCGTGCCTTCGTCGAAGGGCACACGGGCAATCACCGCGACGTCCATCTCTTTGCAGGCGGGAAACAGTTTGTCCTCCGGGTTCTGGTCGAAGATGTTGTAGATGACCTGTACGGCGTCGATAAGGCCGCTGCGCACGGCTTCCACGCCGTTCCAAGGCTCCCAGCGGTTGGTGCTGATGCCGACGGCATTAAAAAGGCCCTGGCGCCGCAGGTCTTCAATTTCCTTCACCCAGCGGTGGTCCTCGACCCAGGCGTCCTCCCAGGTGTGGAATTGCATAAGGTCAAAACTCTCCAGGCCGGCATTCTGCAGGCTCAAGTGGACGTACTTCTCGATGTGGTCCGGTGGGAAGCAATCATCGAGCGTGAATTCGCGCCGGCTGGGCCACTGGAAATTCTTGGGCGGCATCTTGGTGGCCGTGTAAAGCCGTTTCCCGGCGTTGGCGCGAACCAACCGGCCCAGCAGGCCTTCACTGTGGCCGGCGCCGTACCCCCAGGCCGTGTCGAAGAAGTCGCACCCCAAATCCACGGCGCGTTGCAACGAGCGCAGGGATTCCTCGTCGTTCGAACCCGTCCACTCCCCCATACCCCACATGCCAAAACCAATTTCGCTGACTTTCCAACCCGTGCGACCGAACCGACGATAGCGCATAGGGACCACTCCCGGAACTGAAGTGAACGACTCCTTGGGCCTGCACGGCCCGTTGAACGATCTTAACAAATCATGCTGCGTGGCGAGCGAAAGGTGTTGCCGGAGTTTCCTCGTGTCGCGGGCTCGATGTTGGCCGCGAACAATTCACGCGTGCATGTACCCTTTCCATCAGGGCGGGCAATATCCTACTGAGTTGGGTCCACTTTGTCATCTGGAGGCATAGAGAAGGCACCCACTCAGTTCTCGCCCACCGAGCCGTCCTGGCGATAGACCTCGGGAAATCCCGAGCGCTTGTAGCCGAGCCGCTTAATTGCTTCCTCGTTCAGATCCACGCCCAAGCCGGGCTTTTTCGGCAGATCGACATACCCTTCGCTGACCTTCTCGATCGGCGCGGTCACGAGGGACGCGCGGTCGGGATTCCCGTGAACCAACTCCTGAATGAGGAAATTCGGAATGGCAGCATCCAGTTGCAGACAGGCCGCCGTCGCCACGGGGCTCAGCGGGTTGTGCGGGGCCACCGCGACATAGTAAGCCTCTGCCAGCGCGGCGATTTTCTTCAATTGGGTGATGCCCCCGGCGTGTACCACATCGGGCTGAATGATGTCCGCGACGCCTTTTTCCAAAACCTCCCGAAAACCCCAGACCGTGAACAGCCGCTCGCCGGTAGCGATAGGCAAGGTGGTTTCGTTCGCGATCTTTTTCATGGCCTCGGCATTCTCGGGCAGCGCGGGTTCTTCAATCCAAAGCAGGTGCAGCGGCTCCAATTCCTTGGCCACGGCAATTGAAACGGCAGGATAGAGGTCGCCGTGGGCGTCGAACATCAAATCGATGTCGTCGCCCACCGCCTCGCGCGCGGCCTTCAAGTGCTCGACGATCTGGTGGATTTTTCGGGGACCCTCCACCATCTCGTAAGCCCCGGACGGCCCCGTCTTGAGGGCTCGAAATCCCGCCGCCACCAGTTTTCTCGCCTGCTCGCCCGTCTCAGCCGGGGTCTTTCCGCCAAAGTGGGTGTAGACGCGAATCCGTTCCCGCACGGGCCCGCCGAGCAGTTTCCAGACGGGCTCGCCCAGGAGTTTCCCCTTGATGTCCCAGAGCGCGATGTCGATCCCCCCCATGGCCGAGTTGAGCACTGGCCCGCCCCGATAGAACGAGAGACGATAGATCGCCTGGCCAAGATGCTCGATCATCGTGGGGTCCTTGCCCACAAGGAAATCACGCAAGTCCTTCAGCGCGCCCATGGTGGCTTCCGGCTTGTATTCCAACGTGGCCTCGCCCAGCCCCGTAACTCCGGCATCGGTCAGGACCTGCACGAAGACATAGGGGGTGTGTGCACCGGCAGAAACAGGCGTGATCTTCAAGTCGGTGATCTTGACTTTGCCCTGCAGCGATTCCAATACGGGCGGCGGAGAGTCGATCCCGGGTTGTACCATGGATGCGAACGACCGCTGTGATGACCCGGCTCCCAGCGCAGCCAGGCCGGTCAGAAAGCGGCGGCGGGATGGCATGAAAACCTCCAGAGATTCATTCGCGCCTTGCCTGTTAGTCGCAGCATTGCGGGGGCAAGTCTAATCCCGCGGCAAGCAGGACGCAATTGAGAATGGCAGCCCGTTCAGGCTATATTGAATGCCACGCCGCACGAGGAAGGAGCAGTTTGAGGCAGACTTTTCGGCCGGACTCGAAGACCCGCGCACAGGGAAAAGCGTGGCCGGTGCTGGCCCTGATGTTAACGGCCGGCGCTTTGACCTTCACAGTTTTCGAGAGGCCGGCCGCGCAGTCGAGTGGAAGCCCTCCGACGCCGATACCGGTCCGTTATACAGACATCCGCCAGGCCGCGGGCATCACCTTTCAGCAGGACGCCTCCGCCACCCAGGAGAAGCAGTACATCGAGACGATGGGAACCGGCCTGGGCTGGATTGACTACGACCAGGACGGGCTACAGGACCTGTACTTTGTGCAGACAGCAGGCACCGAGTGGTACACGCCTCCGCGCCCCTTGCGCTCCGCGCTCTGGCGCAATAATGGTGACGGGACATTCACCGACGTCACGGAGAAAGCCGGCGTGGGAGCTGAGGGGCTTTACGGGCAGGGAGTCGCCGTGGGCGACTATGACAATGACGGCTACCCCGACCTATACGTCATGGGCTACGGCCGCGCCAGCCTTTACCACAACAATGGGAACGGTACCTTCACAGACATCACCGCGAAATCCGGCGTCGGCGACGACGGCCTGTGGCCGACCAGCGCCGGGTGGTTCGACTACGACAAGGACGGCCACCTCGACCTTTTGGTGTGCAATTACATCCAGTGGTCGCCCAAGAACAACCTCTGGTGCGGAGAGAAGCGGCCGGGTTACCGCGCCTACTGCCACCCGGACAACTACCGTGGGATGAAACTCAAGCTGTTTCACAGCAACGGCAACGGAACCTTCACCGACGTGAGCGACAAGTCCGGCGTGGGAGCCCCGGAGGCCAAAGGGATGGGATTGGTGCTGGCGGACCTGAACAACGATGGCTGGCCCGACATCTTCATCGCCAACGACACCTGGCCGAATTTTCTGTTCATCAACAACCACGACGGAACCTTCCGTGACGTCTCGTTCAGCTCCGGTGTGGCGGCCAGTGAAGACGGCAAATACGAGGCCGGGATGGGCGCCGACGCCGCCGACGTGGATGGTGACGGATGGCTGGACGTTTATGTGACCCACCTGGATTTCGAACTGAGCAGGCTCTACCGCAACAATCGCGACGAGACGTTCGATGATGTCACCTACTCCTCGGGCATCGGGAACAAGGCCATCATGCTGAGCGGCGTGAGCATGAAGTTCCTCGATTACGACAATGACGGATGGAATGACATCGTACAATCGAATGGCGCTATGCTGGATAATATTCATATGTATCATAGTGAAGTTAGTTATTCCGAACCCAAGCTGATGTTCCGCAACCTGGGCAAAGGGAAGTTTGAGAAGGTCTCCGATCAGCTGGGCCCTGACTTCATGCGGCCCACGGTCGGACGGGGCCTGGCGGTCGGCGATTTCGACAACGACGGCGACCTCGATGTGGCGGTCATGAACCGCGGTGATTACCCCGAACTCCTGCGCAACGATGGCGGCAACGCCAACCATTGGCTGACGGTCAAGTTGGTCGGCACCCAGTCAGCCCGCGACGGAACCGGGGCGGTCCTTAAACTGGTCTCCGAGGGGATGACCCAAACCGAACAGGCCAAGGGCGGGATGGGTTACATGTCCGCGCACGACCCGCGCATCCACTTCGGCCTCGGCCAGCGCAAGACCATTGAATCCTTGGAGATCACCTGGCTGAGCGGCATCGTGGACAAGCTCCGCAACGTCCCCATCAACCAGATCATCACCGTGAAAGAAGGAGCGGGGATCGTGCCCGGCACGTTCCCGAGAATTACCGGGAAATAGCCCGCGCAGAGCGTAGAATTTTAGAACTTGGCGGTAACAACCCAACACGCACTCAAGACCGGAGGGGAAAATGAGCGAAACCGATTCACCATCGAAGATTGACCGGAGATCATTCCTGAACCAGAGCGCGAAGCTCGCCGCTGGTGCGGCGATAGGAACGACCGCGCTTTCTTACAGCCGCATCCTGGGCGCCAACGACCGCATTTCACTCGGGCACATCGGAGTCGGCAACCGGGGGCGCGAACTCGATTTCATGGCGTCGCGGCTCAAAGATCAGTTCAACGTCGAGATGACCGCGGTTTGCGATCTCTGGAAAGTCAACCGCGAACGCGCCGGGGAGGCCAATCAAAAATACTACGGCCGAGCTCCGAGGTCTTTCCAGCAGCCGGAAGATTTGTTGGCGCTGAAAGACGTCGATGCCGTTTTTGTATCCACCCCTGAGCACTCGCACTCGCCCGTATTAAAAATGGTGGCGGACGCGGGCAAGGACGCCTACTGCGAGAAGCCCATGGGAAACGTGCTCGAGGAAGTGAAGGCGGCGCGCGACGAGGTCAAGAAGCGGAACCTCATCGTGCAGATCGGCACGCAACATCGCAGCGAACCTTACCAGATCGCCACGCGCGAGTACATCCGCACGGGCGCGCTCGGCGACGTCAGCAAAGTGGAGATTGTCTGGAACTACCACGGCCCGCGCTGGCGCGGCCGGCCGGAGGTCAAGCAGATCCGCGAAGAGGATACGGACTGGCGCAAGTGGCTGATGACCAAACCCTACCGCCCGTTTGATCCCCAACTCTATTTCGAGTTCCGACTCTACAAGGACTTCTCCAGCGGCATTTCCGACCAATGGTTGAGCCACGGGATCGACCTGGTGCACTACTTTCTGGGCGAGGGTTGCCCGCGCTCGGTCGCCGCGCACGGCGGGGTCTTCGCGTGGCAAGACGGCCGCGAAAACCCGGACACCTTCCAGACGCTGCTCGACTATCCGCAGGGCTTTCTGGTGAGCTTCGCGACCAGCTTCGGGAACGATTCCGACAGCTTCAGCCGCATCATGGGGAAGAAACAAACCCTCGTGAACATCGGCGGCGAAGGGAGTCCCCGATGGAAATGGGTGGAAGAGAAGGGCGTGCACGAGAACGATCCCAACGCTTATGAAAGACGCGCCTGGAAATACATCACGCTGCCAGGCGATAACAAGCTCCCGCCCACGGGCATCGGTGACGAAGACCTCTCTCACATGACCAATTGGTTTGAATGCCTGCGCAGCCGCAAGCAGACCCATGCAACCGTCGAGCACGGCTACGCACACTCTGTGGCCTGCATCATGGCCACGCGCGCCTACTGGGAAGGCAAACGGATGTATTACGACCCGGCGACGGAATCCATTCTCGACCATCCGCCGGCGGCATAGTCGAGCGGGAGCGTGGGCTTCCCGTGCGCATCGCAGATGCAACGCGACTCCAGGCCTCTCCGTCGGGAAGCGGTTGGCCACCGACGGGGCCGTGTGAGTCGCACCGGTCACCGCTCGAGGTCAGCGGCACGGGTAAGAAGCTATAGTGAAAATCCGGCTCTGTAAGTATCCTCCTGATAAAGATTACCCTTGAAGTGAACTCTACTGGGTGGTACCCTCCGCGGAAGACGCCGAAGATCCCCTCGCCTGGACCAGCGCCTTGTGCTCACGGCTTGGAAGACCGTCCGTCGCTGACCGTTATCTCTCATTCAGGAGGAGTCATGAAGAAGCTACTCTTACTCTTCGGGGTGGGGCTGTTCATTACCGCGCCGATACAGGCCCAACAATCTTACCCGCGCGCGGAGATTTTTGGTGGGTACTCTTATCTGCGAGGGGACCTAAGCGTTCCAGCGGGATGGAACGCCAGCGTCGCTGTGAATCCCCACCGCAACATTGGGCTGGAAACGGACTTCAGCGGGCACTACGGAAGCACGGTAGGGTTCGATCATAAGACTCACCTTTTCCTGGTTGGGCCGAAATTTGCTGTAAGGTCCGACAGACTGACTCCGTATGCTCACGTCCTGATCGGAGTAACTCGTGTCAGCATGATGGGTGAGCAGCTTCTCTACCCCTAGGGAAGTCATGTTGAGGTGCGCGAGGCGGAAGTTGGCCTCGCTTGGGCGCTCGGGGGTGGCTTGGACATCGGGATCCACAAACGAGTCGCTTTGCGAGCGATCCAGGCCGACTATTTGCGACTCGAGCGCCGACCCGAGTTCCAATTTTCCCAGTATGTGGGTTCCTCGATTTTTATCTCAAATTTTCCCTCTAACAACCTGCGTCTCTCTTTCGGTGTGGTGGTGCGTCTGGGCGGGAGTTAGAAATCTGGGGGCCCCTCTCACCACCGCTGATGCACTTGCGGGCGGATGAGGCGGTCGTAGATCTCACGCACTTTGGCCATCTGGGCGTCGCTGAGCGGTGGAAGTTCGCCGGCGCGGAAATTCTCGTCCACTTGCGCGGGGCGCTTGGCGCCGGGGATCGCGCAGCTCACCGCATCAAACATCAGAATCCAACGCAGCGCGAGTTGGGTCATTGTCGCGCCGGGCGGAACAAGGGCGCGCAACTCCTCGACGGCACTGAGCCCCGTCTCGAAATCCACGCCCGAGAACGTTTCACCCACGTCAAACATCTCGCCGTGACGGTTGAAGTTGCGGTGGTCGTCCTTGCCGAACGTGGTCGCACGCGTCATGCGGCCGGTGAGCAACCCGCTCGCCAGTGGGACGCGCGCCAGGATTCCCACCTTCCGACGCTTGGCTTCGCTGAAAAACAGTTCGGTGGGACGCAGGCGGAACATGTTGAAGATGATCTGGACGCTCTGCACACCGGGATACTCGATGGCCTTGAGCGCCTCTTCCACGGTTTCGACGCTTACGCCGTAGTAGCGGATCTTGCCCGACTTCACCAGATCGTCGAGCATGCCGAACAGTTCTGGCCTGTAATAGACCGCCGGCGGCGGGCAGTGCAACTGCACCAAATCGAGGCAGTCCGTATTGAGATTCTTCAGGCTATCCTCAATATAGCTCGTCAGGTTCTGCCGGTTGTAGCCATCCGCGGTGTGCGGGGACAGCCGTCGCCCCGCCTTGGTGGCGACATGAATGGTTTCCTTGCGCTCCTTGCGCAGCCGGGCGATCAGCCGCTCGCTGCGCCCCATGCCGTAAACGTCTGCGGTGTCGATGAAGTTGACTCCAAGATCGACGGCGCGGTGAAGCGCCGCGAGCGACTCGTTATCATCCACCGGACCCCACAACGAGCCGATGGCCCACGCGCCGAAGCTGATCTCCGAAACCTTCCATCCCGTCCGGCCCAGCTCGCGATATTGCATATCTGTGCTTCCCCTCAGAATTGAAATTCCGACTCTACAAAGAAGGCGCGCCCCTACTTGCGAAATACGATGAGGTCTTCCAGGCTGATCCAGTCACCCTTCGAGCCGGGGTAAGGTTTGCCATCCACCACGACGCGCACGGTATGCGGGCCGGACGGCAAGTCGAACTTGCCCCACAGGCCTTCCCCGTCGCGCTGGCCGTCGTCGTTGTAGCCGTCGATCTTCGTCATCAAATTTCCATCAAGATAGAGGTCGGCCGTGCCGCGATCTTTGTCGAGTGTTCCCACGAGCATGGCGCCGGTCCCTTGAAATGTAACTGTCGCGTCCGCGCCCGGAGCTTTCGAGCGCATATTGGGCCGGCCGCCGCCGGACTTTGCCCAGGCACCCTGCCATTTCCAACGCGCGTCACTCGGCGCGATCCGCTCGACGACCCTGCCCGGCGCGAACTGTTCGAGCTTCAACGCCGCCGGCTCCTGCGCGGGAATCACGCAACTCTTTGCTGTGACTTTCCCGCCTTCCTGCTCCACGATGTGCCTCGCGCGCTTCGTAGTGCTCGCAACAATCGAATTGAACGAGTAGTCGGTATAGGAAAACTTGTCGTCGCCAATGGTGGCCAGCGAAGCGGTCCATTTCACGGGAATGCTTTTGTAGCCAAGCATCACGCCAAGAATGCCTGCGGCGCTCGAAGGATTGCAGTCACTGTCCTGGCCGGCGCGCATCGAAACCTCCATGGTCTTATCGAAATCGCCTTTGCCGTAAAGCAGCCCCAGCGCCACATAGGCGCCGTTTAGCGCCGCGTCGATGTTGAACGGGCGCAGCGCGCCGTCGGGGCAGGGATCATCCTTGTCCCATTTGTCCTCGATCATCTGCCAGGTCTTCTTCCAGTCGGGGTTTTCGGCCGACCACTTCAGGACGTCGCGAATCACCTGCGCGTAAACGCTGCCCGCCGGAATCGCCGCCACGCCGGCTTCCACAACCTTGCGCGAGTCTTTCTCGAAGAAGGCCGCAGCGTACATGCCGCCAAAGAAGACGCCGCCGTACACGCCGTCGCCGTAATTCATGACATGGCCCACGCGCTCAGCGTAGTGCTGCGCGGCGCGCGGCAGGCCGGGGCACATGAGGCCGATGAAATCCGACTCGATCTGAAAGTCGATGTCGTTGGCATGGAGATTGTGCGCCGGGTTTCCGGACGCCGGGGCTTTAACTCCGCGCCGCAACAATCGTCGCGCGGCGAGATTGGCGTGCCAGAGTTGATACTTGGAATCTTTGAAGGCTTCGCCGTATTGCTCGGTGGTGGCGTCGAGCCCCAATCGGTCCATCACCCCGGCGAAAGTCATCTCGACGTAGAGGTCGTCCTGGTCGAGCGCGCCTTTCAGTTCCTCCGCCTTCCAGTTGCGCGGCCGCTCGTTGATTTTCTGCTCGAACCGGAATTCCGTGGGCGCGCCGTAGGTCACCCCAATCATCTGCCCCGCCCAGCCGCCACGCACCTTGTCTTCCAATTCCACGAGCGAAATGGTCTGCGTAGCCGCGGGCGCGGAGACCACTTTGTTTCCACTTCCAATCGCCAATCCCGCAGCAACGAGCAAACCTGTCAGACCGAAAACCATCCAAACTCGCAACATAAGTGCCCCCCAATCGAGTTTCGAATTCTTACTAATGCAGTCAGTCTCTTATTCGCGACTCGCAACCGCCTGCGAAAACGCAACTTTAATCGAGTCGCCCGCAATAAGCCAGCCGCCGTGAAAGAAAAGTCCTGTCAGTGCGTTACTTTTTTGGGTGTTGGTCGTCTAAAGAAGCAAGCAAGTAAGGGATTGGCAGGCAGTTTCATAAAGTTCTCTGGCGACGCGGGCTGGATAGACGGGAAAATACGATGGAGAGAGAAAATGAATCCAGATTGAGAAACTTTCCCGCCCCCGGACACGTATATAGCAACAGTAGCAAGTTGGGTTGGGAAGGAGGCGCCATGATACTCAGATTGAATGGAAACACGAGAATCGACAACCTGCGGAACCATCCGGCGGAGGTCATTGAGAAACTCCGCGGCCTTCTCGCCGGCGGAGCTCATGCCTACCCTGACCCGCATCGCAAGAATTTCTACGACGTGGAGAACGGCTCGCGCTGGTTCTATATCCACATGGCGCCGACCGGCAACGTTTGGCTGCTTGGCACCTGGCTGAAGCAACGCGAGGAAACTCCTGCCACCAGCCCCGCCCTCGTCGCGGCCCGCCCGTAAGCGCGCCTGCAACCGCACTGGATCCCCTCACGAATTGAGCGGTCAGTCGTTGCGGTGTCTTGCGGGCGCCGCCGCCGCGCTTGTCACCCTGAGTCCGTCAGCTGACGGACGAAGGGTCTCCGCATTTCGCCTGCTTTCATGAAAACAATCCTGCAATGCAGGGATTCTTTCCGTCAGCCGACGGATCATCACCCTGCGCGAGCCCACGAAACCCATGCTCACGGAGGCGGCGGCCACGGGCTTTTACGAGTCAAAGGAGTTTCCGGGCCGCTACCCTCGCCTGCAAATCCTGACCATTGCGCAACTCCTGGCGGGCAAGAAGCTCGAATACCCGGCCCACCGCGTCGAAACCTTCGCCAAAGCCGACCGCAAGACCAAGACGAAGCAGGAAGGTCTTTTTAGCTGTAGCCCCGGTCAACTGACAGACTCAGCATGACATTGGCCCCGAGTTACGTCTGCCATTAATTTCAGTGACGCATCAAAAGCGAGGGGAAAAAAGGAAGCATCGCACTCCAAAAGCCTGACGGCTATAATTGCGGCGCGAGCCGCCATGCCTGCCTCACGCGACCTCGATTCACTGCGCGCACTCCAGAGCGAAATCGAATCCTTCCTGAAATCGCTCCGGCATCCCATTGTTGTGGAAGAAGAAATCACGCTCTTTGACCTGACGGCTGCGTCATGGCGGCTGACTGTCGATTTCGGCAAGCTCATTTTCGAGGCCTGGAATCCCGCGCGGTCGGTGGCGCGCCGCGTGGAGGAGATTGCTTATCTCGACCGGGGGAGGCTGGGGCTGTTCGTCCGCAAGCCGGGCGGTCGTGATACCGGCACGCTGGAATTCCGCGAACTCGCGGGCGCGGAGCAAGCTTCGCGTGGCGTGCCCCGCGCACAGGCCCGCCAGGAGCTCCTCGCCGTCCTCACGCGCCAGTCTCCCGGCTGGCGTTTCGAGCGCGCCAGCAACCGCTCGGACCGCGAGCATTCCTTCTCCGCCTGGTACACGCGAGGTCTGGCACGGCGCGGATCAACGGCCTGGGCGTTTCTCGGGCTGGGGGAGGGCGAAACTCCTGCGGCTGCCGACGCCGCTTTAGGCTACGGCCTGATCTGGCTGGACTGGTTGCGCGGCCGCGCGGAACGATACACGGTCGGTGCACTTAAACTGTTCCTGCCCAGCGAGGCTGTCCCGCTAGCCGCACATCGGGCCGCTTACCTCGATCGCCGAGCGCTCCAGGTGGAGATCTACGAGTGGAATCGCGGTGAGGCTTTGCCCACGCCAGTGGACCTGCGAAGTTTCGGAAACGTCGAAACCCGCTTGACGGTGCGCCGCCAGGGCGAGGCGCTGCGCGAACGCCACGCGGACTTGGTGGGCCGCCTGCTCGATGACTGTGTGGAGCGCGTGGACGTCGTCCCTGACCCATCCGCCAACCTGCTCTCCTTGCGCGTGCTGGGCCTGGAGGTCGCCCGCGTTGAAGGCCTGCTCACGCCGCGAGTCTTCTACGGCCTGGAAGGAAGCTATCGCCGGTTGGAGGAGGGAGGCAAGGCAGGATTCCAGCACTTTATCCGGCAGGTTCTCGAACTGCGCACGGCTGCGAGCAAAAAACCATCTCACGACTTCTACCGGTTGCAGGCCGAGCGCTGGTTGGAGAGCCTCCTGGTCCGCGATATTACAAAAGTCGATTCCCAACTGTCACCAGACTGTGTCTATCCCCAAGTGCCGGCGTTTTCCGGCGTGGATCGCGGGGTGATTGACATCCTCGGCGTGACCCGCCGCGGCCGCTTGGCGGTGATCGAACTGAAACTGGAAGAAGATAGCAACCTGCCGCTCCAGGGATTGGATTACTGGCTGCGCGTCAAGTGGCTTCACGACCGCGGCCAGTTCGAAGAGTTCGGCTACTTTCCGGGGGGCGGCCTGGCGCCGGACCCGCCGTTGCTTTATCTGGTTTCTCCGGCGTTCCGCTTTCATTCCACCACCGACCGGGTCGTTCGTTATTTCGACAACTCCATTGAGGTTATCAAGGTGGGCTTGAACGAGAAGTGGCGGCACGGGGTGAAGGTTCTATTTCGCCAGTCCGCGAGAGCTCGGCACTGAAGCCCCAGGCGGCTCGCGCTTGCCGGCCCGCCGGCAACCGATACCTTGCGAGCCGCCAGGAGGCAGGCATGCGGGAAATTTTTCACTTGGCGAGTGCGAGCGAATCTGGTATAGGTTTGCGGGGATGGTTCCGTCCAGGTAGCCGGCCAAGGCCCTTTCTATGCGAATCAAATTCTGGGGAGTCCGAGGCTCCACGCCCACACCCCAAGCGGATAATCTTCGTTACGGCGGCAACACGCCGTGCGTGGAGTTCCGATCGGATGGCGGGAGCCTCCTCATCGTTGACTGCGGCAGTGGCCTGCGCACGCTGGGTAAGGCGTTGATGACGGAGTTCGGTGGGAAGCCGATCCGCGCCCACGTGCTGCTGAGCCATTATCACTGGGACCATATCCAGGGCCTGCCTTTCTTTGAACCTCTCTACGCCAAGGCGAATCAGTTTCACTTCTACTCCTACAGTCTGCCGGGCGCCACACTCGAGGAGGCCTTGCAGGGCCAGATGGCCCACCCCTACTTCCCCGTAGATATGAACGCCATGTACGCGCTGCGCACGTTCACGGAAATCAAGGAAGGCCCCTTCCAGCTCGACGACTTCATCATCCGCTCCTGCCGGGTCAACCACCCGCAGGGCTGCCTCTCCTTCCGGATCGAGAACAATGGCAAGGCGGTGCACTACGCCACCGACCACGAGCCCGGCGACCCAGCGAGCGATCGCGCCGTCCGCGAACTCGCGCGGGGCGCCGACCTGCTGATTTACGATTCGCAGTACACCTGGGAGCAGATTCGCGGCCCGAAAAACGGCTGGGGTCATAGCACCTGGGAGGAAGGTATCCGGGTCTGCGAGGAAACCGGCGTCAAGC
>Ga0315284_10005428_pt1 | contig 18101 bp, 13 predicted proteins | sample YL17G09_16_MG_FD_203696 | JGI IMG/M metagenome (GOLD analysis project Ga0315284, IMG submission 203696) | Sediment microbial communities from Yellowstone Lake, YNP, Wyoming, USA - YL17G09_16 | ecosystem: Environmental > Aquatic > Freshwater > Lake > Sediment | place: USA: Wyoming | collected...
GGCATCGCGCGCAAACCGCCCTCGGGGATGAGGTGCGCCATGTATTCCCGCGTCTCCCCGCCCTCGATGAGCGGGGCCACCAGCGGATGCGCCTTGAGGTGCTCGAGCAGGTCGTTCGGGTTGATTCCGAAGTCGTTCAGGTCGCGTATCGTCGCCCCGGCCCCGATGGAGACGGATTCGCGGTTGGTGTAGATGAAGCCGGTGCCGACCATGCCCATGGTAGCGGCGCCGAACATCTCGATTGTCACGCCCTGGCCTCCGGTGACGCCGAAGCGCGACTCAATCGCGGTCGCCGGCAGTGCGATGATCTCTTTCACCGCGGTCGCCAGGTGTTCGGGCCGGAACCCGCTGCGCAGCCCGGCCTCGCGCGCCAACACCGAGTTGACGCCGTCTGCAGCGATCACGACATCGGCATAGACCTCGCCCTCGGCGCGCCCCGCCCGCACGCCGACGACCTGACCGTTCTTACGCAGCACCGTTTCCACCAGCGTCTCGGGCACGATCAGCGCGCCCGCCGCACGCACTCTCTGCCCCATCCACTTGTCGAACCGCGAACGCAGCACGGTGTAGAAGTCGCGAGGTTCGCGGTCGAAGACCATGTTGCGGTGAGCGACGGAGAACGCGGACTCGGCTGACATGATCCACATCCGCTGCTCGATGATGTGGCGCTCGAGCGGCGCCTCGCGGGCGAAGTCGGGCAGGAATTCCTTGATCGGCCAACTGTACAGAACGCCGCCCATGACGTTCTTCGAACCAGGGAAGTCGCCGCGTTCGAAGACGACCACGTCGAGACCCGCCTGGGCGAGCAGCAAGGCCGCCGTGAGGCCCGCCGGGCCGGCGCCGACGACTATGACGTCGAACTTCTCCACCAGGTATCCTTTGTTCGGTCCTGCGGCCCCGCCCTCGATTGCCTCAGCCCCCGCCTGTGCTGCCCAGGCGTTCCTTGACCGTCTTGATGATCGCCGGCACCACGCGATAGACATCGCCGACGATGCCGTAATCCGCCATCTGGAAGACGGGCGCCGAGGGGTCGCGGTTGATGGCGATGATGACGTCGGAGGTCTGCATGCCCACGAGGTGCTGGATCGCGCCGGATATGCCGCACGCAAAGTAGATCCTCGGCCGCACCGTCTTGCCGGTCTGGCCGACCTGGAAGAGGTGTGGCATCCAGCCGCTGTCGACCGCTGCGCGGGATGCCGCGACCACCCCGTGCAGCAGGTCCGCAAGCTCCTTCAGCATGCCGAAACCCTGTGGCCCTCCCAGGCCGCGGCCTCCAGCGACGATGACGCTCGCATCCTCGAGCCGCACCTGGTCATCTTGTGGGACGTCCGACAAGTAATCCACAACCTTCGCCCGGATTTCCTCCTCCGCAAGCCCCAGCGGCTCGCGGATGATCTCGCCGCGCCGCGCATCGTCGCGGTCGGGCATGGGCATGACGCGCGGCCGCACCGTCGCCATTTGCGGCCGGTACTTCTCGCATAGGATCGTGGCCATGATGTTGCCGCCATACGCCGGCCGCGTCTGCTCCAGAAGCTTCGAATCCGGGTTGATGGTGAGTCCAGTGCAATCCGCGGTAAGCCCGGTGTGAACGGTGGTGGCAACTGCCCCGGCGAGGTCACGCCCTGTAGTTGTTGCGCCGAGCAGCACGATCTCGGGCCGATAGTTCTCGATCAGCCGCGTCATCCCGTGCAGGTATGGCTGCGTGCGATAGTGAGCGAGAACCGGATCGTCTATCAGGTACACGCGCTCCGCGCCATAGGCGATCGCCGCCTTCGCGAGCGGCTCGACCTCGTGGCCGAGCACGGCCGCGGCGACGCGCCCGCCGAGGTCCGCCGCGAGCTTCCCGGCGTGCCCAATGAGCTCCCACGACACGGGCGCCGCGATCCCGCGCAACTGCTCCACGAAGACCCAGACCTCAGGCAGCGCTGCCTGGATTGGCGCTGCCTGCGCAACCGCTTCCTGTGGCGCTTGCGCCTGCGCCTCCGGTTCGCTCTCCGGGAATGAGATCGCCTCAACCGGACACGTGCGCAAGCACTCGCCGCAACCCGTGCAGCTACTTGGGTCAACGACCGCGATGCCGTCCTCCATGCGGATGGCATCCACCGGGCAAACCCCGATGCATTGCTCGCATCCGACGCAGCGCTGCCCGTCTATGTTGACGATCCGCGACATCCTCTACTCATCACCTGGTCATTGGCCGATGCGGCCGCTCTCGATCAGCCGGTCCACCAGCGCCGCGGCGGCCCGGTCGGGATCCTCGAGCGCTCCGGCGATGATCTCGCCCTGTCCGCGCCGCGGCGGCGGGAAGATGCGCCTGACCTGTGTCGGCGAGCCCCTCAAGCCAACCTCGTCGGCCGCGACATCCAGATCCGTCACATGCCACACCGGAACCTGAAACCGCAGGCCCCGAACGAGGTCGGGCAGACTCGCGTATCGCGGCTCGTTGATCTCCTTCACCACGCTGAGCAGCGCCGGCAGCGGCGCTTCGACGATCTCCCGGGCGCCCTCGAGCATCCGCCTCACGCGTATCCTGCGCGCTTCCGGGTCGACAGACTCAACCTTGTCAACGTATGTGAGCTGGGCGAATCCGAGCCGGGTTGCGATGCCCGGGCCGACCTGGGCGGTGTCGCCGTCAATCGTCTGCTTGCCGCAGATGACGAGATCCACCGGCTCGCGTTCTGCGAGCTTGCGTATCGCCGCGGCGAGCGCGGCGCTGGTGGCCCAGGTGTCGGAGCCAGCCAGGGCGCGGTCGGTCAGAAGGATCGCGTCATCGGCGCCGAAGGACAAGGCTTTCTGGAGCGCTTCAGTGGCCCACGGCGGCCCCATGCACAGCATGGTGGCCGTGCCGCCGTAACGTTCCTTGAGGCGTACTGCTTCCTCGATCGCGTGAACATCGAACGGGTTGATGATCGAGGGCACGCCCTCGCGAATGAGGGTGTTGGTTTCGGGGTCAATCCGCACCTGGGTGGTGTCGGGGACTTGTTTCACGCATGCGACGATACGCAGCATCTGTCTCCTTCAAGCGCGGGCGAACAAGCGGTTGCGGTCGACCGCACCGAAGCTAACCCGGATTATTCATGACGAGTTCCAGTTGCGCCCATGCTGTCGGTGATCGCGCCGTGCGTCACTTATGCGGCGCAGGCGCATTCCGGAGCACGGCGCAGCCGTGCCCAGTCATGAATTATCCGCGCGCGACCTTGGCGCCGACTTGGGACGCGTGAGTGCGGCTGCGCTGGCGCCGCAAGCGGCGCTCCGGAGCCCCGACCAATCGGGGCCAACACTTCCCGAGGCGCGATATCCTATCGCGCCACAACCGCGTCTCCGGAGCCCCTGTGCGGCGGTGTCCGCCGCTCCGGAGACGCGGCTTCGCCGCGTCGCACGTCGGGGCACGCGCTCCGGAATCCCGATACATCGGGATCACGGGTCGTCGGTGCAGCGGCCCTCCTGACGACGCGCTGGGGAGTATGAATAATCCAGGCTAACGATACCCACATGATACGTCAACCTATACAACACTCCTGTCGTTTTCGCAGCCAAGGGCATGCTTCTCCCTGACACGACGTCGGAGGTCGAGCCAAGCGAAGCGTGTGCTTGGTCTGGGGGGTGCCAATGTAGCGGCGCGATGCATTGCGCCCGACAACTGCAAAGGAACGCGAAGTCGGCGACAGGATAGAATCCTGTCGCACCGCCACCTTCTTCATCGCGACAAACAGAAGCGCAGCGTGTGCTGAATCACGCGGCGGCGAAAAAGCCAGCCCGTACGCAGGAGGTGATCCCCTCAGCTCTTCCCGCAGCACAGCTTGTACTTCTTCCCGCTGCCACAGGGACAAGGCTGATTGCGGCCGACCTGCGCGGGCGGCGGCGCGGGCCTTGAAAACTCCATCATTGGATCGCGTTTGCGCTCTTCCGCTTCGCGCGCCTGCCGCTCCCGATCTTCCTCTTCAAGCCAGAGTTGCCGCAGTCTCGCCTGTTCGTCCGGTGCAAAGTACGCCATGGGATCCCGGATGCAATACTCCGAGTGTGCCTCGTATGGGCCCTTCTCGAACACCTCCATGACGTCGTCCCAATCGCAGAAGTCTTCATCGTCCCACAGGCCGCCGCGCCAGACGCGCTCGAGAATGTCTCGGTCAATCGGATCGCGGAAACCCGCCAGCGACAGCCCGATGGCGGCCGGGAACAACTCGCCTTTCGCAAGGCAGCGAAGCGCCAACTCTCGCGCGACACCTTTGACCTGCTCCGTCAACTCGGGACCAAGGGCGGCCATGCCCACGAGGCCGTCGTAGACCACCGAACGCATGATGGGGTCCTGGAAATCGTCATCCACAAAGTCGCAAAGCGCAGGCAATGCGGCAGGGCCGAGTCTCGCGAGGATGCCCGGCATGTCCTCGGTAATCCAGTCATCATCCTCGCTGCGTTCCAAGGGTGCCAACAAGGCATAGACGGCCGTCGCATCGCCGATGCCGCCGAGCAACTGCATGGCGTGAATCACGGCGGCGCTGTCACTACTCCACCAGTCGGCATCGGCCACAAGGCGGCACAGGGCCGGGACCGCGTCGGAACCGCGCGCCACCACCGCCTCCGCCAGCGCGAGCGGGCAATCCATATCGCAGGCTATTACCCGCTTCACCAACTCGTGAGTCGAGAGCGCGGCGTAATCATCGGCCTGCGCCGAATCGGGCACCTGCGGCTCAGGAGGTTGTGCATCAGCCATGCCTGAATCCTCCAGGTGCGCTTTCGCCGCCTAGAACAGCGTCCCTGCCAGAAGCCATCACCGATACCCGATGCGCAGGAGGGGCTGGACGAATCGACTCCGAATCTGAAGCAGGGCGCGGGCGGCGATCATCGCGTTGCGTGAAGACACGAACAGGAGGCCAGTCATGATTCGGACTCTACTCGCCGTCACAGTCATCTTAACGCTGGCAATCGGCGCGAGCGCAGCCGCAGACAAGCCCATCGGCTCCGACAAGAAGATCATCGAATGGGGATGGGACCAGCCCGATACGGCGTTCCTGCGCCAGCACATCGCCGAGATGGAGAAGACGCCGTTCGACGGCGTCATCTTCGGCGTCAGATCGTGGACGAGTGGTACGCCGACCTACTTCTCTCACGAGAACTGGGGCAAGCGGCGCTTCACCGAGGCCGAGCTGCGCCCGGCCATGGACGACATGCGCGCAACCACGTTCACCCGCTTCACCGACACCTTCCTGAGGCTCAACGTGACGCCGGGCGACGTGGACTGGTTCGATTCCGCGTTCTCGGCGGTGATCGAGAACGCGCGCCTGGCGGCGAAGGTCGCGGCGGCGGGGCATGTGCGCGGCTTCATGCTCGACGTCGAGATGTATCAATCCCCGGTGTTCACGTACGCGGGGCAGCAGTACTGCAAGGAGAAAACGTTCGACCAGTACCGTGTGCAGGTGCGCGCGCGGGGCCGCCAGTTCATGCTCGCGATTCAGAGCGAAATGCCGGCCCCGGTGATCTTGCTGACATTCGCGAATTCGCTGCTCGCGCGGGTGCCGCAAGGGCGACTGCAGGACATGGGCTACGGCTTGCTGCCCGCCTTCGTGGACGGCTTGCTGGAGGCGGCCGGCCCGCACACGCAGATTGTGGATGCCTACGAGAGCGCCTACCCCTTCCGCGAAGTCGCGCAGTTCCAGGCGGCGCGAAAAGCCATCGCCGACGAGGGGCTCAAGTTGTCGGGCGTGCCGGACGCGTACCGGAAATGCCTGCGCGTCGGGTTTGGGTTGTGGATGGATCAGGGCTGGCGGTCGGTGGGGTGGTTCCCGGATGACCAGGAGAAGAACCAGATATCGCCACTCGAGTTCGAGTATGCGCTGCATCGGGCGCTGACCTATACGGACAAGTACGTTTGGGTGTATAGCGAGCAGCCAAACTGGTGGACCGGCGAGAAGCTGCCGCCCGGCTATGTGGAGGCCGTGCGCAATGCCCGCAAGCCGCACGATCCGGCGTGGCGGACGCCGCGGCGGATTCCGGCGAGCACCTCCGGCCCAACCACTGCTGTAAGCCAGCCGGGCTACGACGACGAGTCCACCTTCGGGCCGCTGTGGTCGAAATACGAGAAGATCATGAATCTGCCGAAGGCATGGCTCTTTCGCCTCGACCCGAAGCACATCGGCGAAAGGGAGCGCTGGTTCGCGCCCGACGCGGACGAGATGGAGTGGAAGCCGATCGAGATCGGCAAGTTCTGGGAAGAACAAGGGTACGCGGATTATGATGATGCAGCATGGTGCCGTGTCCGCGTGGCGGTACCGGAGTCAGCGAAGGGGCGACGATTGCTCCTCACCTTCGGCGCAGCGGATGAGACCGCCGACGTGTATGTCAACGGCCGGCTCGCGGGCAAGTGGGGCCTGCTTGGGTTCACGTGGAATCAGCGGTTCGAGATCGACGTAACACCCTTCATTCGCCCCGGCGAGGAGAATCTCATCGCGGTGCGGGTAGAAGACTCGACCGGCATGGGAGGGCTGTGGAAATCCGTGCTGCTGATCGCGGCGAAGGACGGATGACGCCGATAGCGCCTGCGGGCTGCCGGCGTCACTTCATCCCGTTCATGCCCAGGCGCTTGAGCCACTTGTTGGCGCGCAGGCGGAAGCCTTGGTTGACCCTGCGCGACCACGGCACATGCGCACCGGTCTGGCCGGCGAGACGGATCTTGATGCCGCGGCCGCTGTAGAGCCGGGCGTAGGTCTCCTGCAGTCGCTGTTCGAGCAGCACCGGCGGCGAAATCTTTGCGGGCCGGAAGACGATGTGCGAGCCGTCGCGCTTCGAGTAGTCCTGGTCGAAGATGCGGTCCGCCAGGCGCGCGGCGTCATCGGTGCCCGGGATCGGAATGCGAATCGCAATCTGAATCGCGTCGAGCTGGGCCTGCTCCGCCAGCGTGGCGATCTTGTCGAAGACGGTAATGTCGTCGTGGTCGAGGCCGACGATGAATGCGCCAAGTATCGCGATGCCATTACGGTGCAGCCGTTGCACCGTCTCCTCGATCTGCTTCGGATGGTTGAACCGCTTGTTGATGTCCGCCAGGTTCTCATCGGACAGCGATTCGAATCCGACGAAGAGCATGCGGCACCCCGAGCGGGACGCGAGCTGCAGGAACTTGTCGTCTTGCAGGGTGTCCGTGGAGGCCTGGCTGAACCAGATGCGGTTCAGGGGCAGCACCGCCTCCATCAGCTCTTCAGCGCGTGCCCGATTGCCGAAGATGTTGTCGTCAACGAAGATGACCGGGCCGTCGGGTGAAAGCTGGCGGACCTCCTCGAGTACCTGCGGCACGGGCCGCATCCGGTACTTGCCGCCGAAGAACTTGTGCACCGAGCAGAAGCTGCAGCGGAATGGGCAGCCGCGGCTGGTTTGCAGCGTGTTCCACAGGAGGTAATCCTTGCGGCGCAGCAGATCGCGCCGCGGAATGTTGAGGTTATCCAACGAGGGGTAGTCTTCGTTGCGATAGATCGGTTCGAGCTTGCCGCGCGAGAAGTCCGCGAGCATCCGGGGCCAGAAGCCCTCAGCCTCCCCCACCCCGACCGCATCCACGTAGCGCAGCGCCTCTTCCGGCAGCGCCGTAGCGTGGATGCCGCCCATGACCACAGGCATACCGCGGCGGCGGAACTCCCCGGCAATCTCGTAGGCGCGCGGCGCGCTCGCCGTGTTCGCCGTCAGCGCCACCAGGTCGGCGCGCTGGTCGTAACTCAGGGGGTGGCTGGTCTCGTCAAGAATGGCGACATCGTAGTCCGGTGGGGTCGCGGCGGCCACCGCAAGCAGCCCTAACGGCGGGAACAGGGTCTTGGCGAGGTGAATGCGATGCCGCCGATTGCCCTGGCAGTTGGGTTCAGGCGCGACTAGTAGGATTCGAGCTTTGTCATTCATCGTGAGTGTGCACCTCTGCCGCAGGGTCAGCATGCGGCGGGCAGTCCAGAGCCGGTTTTGACGCGCGCCCACAGCACTCCTGTGTCGCCGACGCGTCAAGACCAAGGGCTTGGCATACGGCGTTCGCGCGCCCTCCCACGACGAGGCCGGGAAGGGCGCAGCCGGAAGAAGGCTAACGGCCTCTGACCTCTTCGCACCGCGGGGAGCACTGATAGGTTCCTGCCATTGCAGGGGCACCACTGTGCCGGCGGGATCTCGCAGGAACCCGTTCCGGATCAACTCTCCGGCGCGGTGATCGGGATAACCGCCCTGTCGCGCCGGGCATCCTTCAGCTTATCGAGATGGCCTCGACCGGGCACTCCTCGGCGGCCTGCTTGGCGCAGTCGAGATCCTCGCCCTCCGGGTTCGGGTTCACCGCCTTGCAGACCCCCTCATCCTCGTCCAGCTTGAAGACGGACGGGCAGGTTTCCTCGCACAGGGCACAGCCGGTGCACAGATCGACGTCAACGAGAACAGGCATCGAAACACGCTCCTCCTTGGCCGGCCGTGTATGCCGGCAACACCATTCTATGATATGGCCCGGCTGGAACGCTGTCAAGGGTTGAGTGCCGCGGGAGAGGTTCAGCTGGCCATCCTGCCGAAATGGGTTGTGTCGCGGCTGCGGCCATGGCCGCGGCGTGCATCGTGATGCTGCCACGCGCCTGTTCGCACACGCGGCGGAATGCGGGCGCGGGCCCGCGCCCCCTTCTGTGGTCCCGGCGCGGCAGGCGGCGTCCGGCTCGACTCGAAGGCATGCAAGAAGCGTCTGACGACGCTGCACAACCCAACCATGGAGTGTTTGGCATTAGCGGAGGGCCGCTGATGCCGCAAGGCGCCAAGGGCGCCTTTCCGGAGCGCGGCGCAGCCGCGCCATTGAATGCGCCTGAGGCGCATTTCCGGAGCGTGGCCTCGGCCACGCTAAGACTCTTCCGGACATGTGTCGCGCGGAGCGCGACTCCGGAGAGACGCCGGAGCGTCACACAATCGCGCGGAGCGCGACTCCGGAGAGACGCGAGCGCGTCTCAGAGTTCTTTCGATGCGCATGCAACGGTCCGGGGTATTTACATAATCCAAGAACCTCGATAAGAGAGGAACGATGCAGTACCGCGACTTCGGAAAGAGTGGTGTAAAGGTTTCGCTGCTCGGCTTCGGCGCGATGCGCCTGCCGGAGGACGAGAAGGAGGCGGTGGCGGCGATGCGCCGCGCTTACGAGCTGGGCGTCAACTACTTCGACACCGCGCCTGGCTACTGTGACGGACGCAGCGAGCCCTACGTCGGCAAGGCCCTCAAGGGCATCCGCGACAAGGTGTACCTATCAACCAAGAACCCGATCCGCGACGCCTCGGGCGAGAGCTTCAAGAAGCGCCTCGACAGCTCGCTGCAAGAGCTCGACACCGACTACATTGACTTCTATCACATGTGGGGCCTCAACCTGAAGGCGTTCGAGGAATTGGTCATGGCCCCCAATGGCCCCATGCAGGCCGCCGAGCAGTTGCGCGAGAACGGCATCATCCGCCACATCTCGTTTTCGTTCCACGACAAGCTCGAGTCCCTGCTTCGCATCATCGATTCCGGGCGCTTCGAGACCATGCTGGTGCAGTACAACATCCTCGACCGCGCCAACGAGCCGGGGATAGCGCATGCGCACAGCCGCGGCCTCGGCGTCGCCATCATGGGCCCGGTCGGCGGGGGGCGGCTTGCCGCGCCGTCCGAGCGCATCCAGGGCATGATCCCCGGCGCCAAGACCACTGCTGAGATGGCGCTGCGCTTCGTCATGTCCAACCCGAACGTGAGCACCGTGCTGTCAGGCATGGGCAGCATCCAGCAGGTCGAGGAGAACGTCGCGACCGCCTCGCGCGACGAGCCGCTCACCGCAGCAGAACGACAGCGCGTGCAGGAGATCCTCGCCGAGAATCAGCGGCTCTGCGAGCTATACTGCACCGGCTGCAAGTACTGCATGCCCTGCCCCAACGAAGTGAACATCCCCGACATCTTCGAGCTGGTGAACTACTACCGCGTATGGGGCCTCGAGGATTACGCGCGCGAGCGCTATGCGGGCATCCGCAAGGAAGGCAAGGATGCATCGGTGTGCGTCGAGTGCGGCGAGTGCGAGGGCAAGTGCCCCCAGAAGCTGCAGATCGCAGATCAACTGAAGGAGGCGCACAAGATCCTGTGCCCGGAATGACGGGGACCGCGAGATGACGTACGGTTTCGGCATCATCGGCTGCGGTACCATCGCGCCGGTGTTCGCAGACGCCATCGCCCAGCTCGACAACGCGCGCCTGGTGGCGGTAAGCGACGTCGTCGAGGAGCGTGCGCGAGCGTTTGCCGCCAGGTACGGAGCGAGCTGGCACACCGACTATGGTGATCTCTTCCGGCGCGACGACGTCCACATCGTATGCGTCCTCACCTGGAGCGGCAAGCACGCCGACGTGGGCGTTGCGGCGGCGCTCGCGGGGAAGCACGTCATCACCACCAAGCCGGTAGATGTCACGCTGCCGAAGATAGACCGGCTCATCACGACGTGCCGGGATCAACGTGTCAAACTGGCAGCGATCCATCAGATGCGGAGCTTCGATTCATTCGCCCGCGCCAAGCGGGCGATTGACGAGGGCCGGCTGGGCAGGATTCACTTCGGCAACGTCTTCATCCCGTGGTGTCGCACGCAGGAGTACTACGACAGCGCCGAATGGCGCGGCACCTGGCAGTGGGACGGCGGCGGCTGCCTCATGAACCAGGGCATTCACTGCGTCGACCTGCTGCAGTGGCTGGTCGGCCCCGTGGCTGAAGTCCAGGCGTACGCCGACACGCTCGCGCATAGAATCGAGGTCGAGGACGCCGCGGTCGCGGCACTGCGCTTCGAGAGCGGCGCCCTGGGTGTCATCATGGGGAGCAGCGCCGTGTACAGGGGTCTGCCGTCTCGGATCGAAGTCCTCGGCGCGACCGGCAATGTCGTGGTTGAGGGAGAAGACATCATCCGATGGCAGGTGGGCGAAGAGGAAGAAATCGCGGCGCTGGGCGGCTCCACGCTGGGCGCGACCGACCCTCAGGCGGGGCTGGCAGATGCGGTAGCCGGGCATGTGGAGCAGATCGGAGACTTCCTGCGGGCCATCGAAGAGGATCGTCCGCCGTTCGTCAGCGGCGAGGAGGCGCGCAAGTCGGTCGCCATCGTCCTGGCCATTTATGAATCCGCGCGCACGGGCCGACCCGCGAAGCCGGGGTAGGGCAGATAGGGGCACGTCACACTGTGCCCGGCGTTTGGCCGCGGGTTAATGAGGACACACGCGGATGTCCACGGTAGGCCACAGGCGTCCTCGCCTGACCGAAAACTCATCGCAAGTCAGCCTCTCTCCGTCTCGAACCTGACGCATGCGCAGGATGCTGCAACATCGGAATCCGAGCAGGAGGCCGCTCGACGGCGCTCGGAGTGAACGCTCGGGATGAACCAGCTCCCGCCCCGCGCCGCCCGCATCCATCCCTCATTGTCTGCCGCATGCCGGTCCTTCAACTACCTGACGCGCCTTCCTCCCGCGCCCTCCAGATATATGCGTGCGCGCAGCCGCGTTCGTAATCGAACCGCCCGGGCTTGTTCAGGGCATCGGCGGTGATCTCCTGCGCGAGCACGGGATCCTCGCTGCGACCAGCGGCGGCTAGGCGCTCCTTGACCCACGCCGCCATCCGCGCCTCAAGCTCGTCGGCCAGCGCGGGCTCCACGTCCACGAGGTTAAACTGCTCCAGCGGGTCGGCAACGAGATCGTAGAGTTCCTGGCGCGGCGCGGAATCTCCGGGGTCGAGGTTGCGCTTCAGCTTATGCGTTGCCGTCCGGATGCCGCGCTGCTTCTGGTACGTGTTCTCCATGAAGTGCACGGCATCGCGCACTGAATCCACCTCGCCGCGCATCAGCGGAACCAGACTCGCGCCGTCGACCCTACGCGGCAACTCCCACCCCACGAGCTCGGCGATCGTGGACAGCACGTCCGGCTGTTGCACCAGCGCCGCTGACTTCCCAATCGGCACTGCTCCCGGCAGGCGCAGCACCAGTGGCACGCGCAGGCACTCATCGCCGAGATCGATGTGACTGATGTTGAAGCGATGGCCACGCGCGATACGCCCCTCGCCCATGATCTCCCCGTGGTCCGAGGTGACGATGAGCAGCGTCTCATCGTAGATGCCTGCCGCGACGAGCGCCCCGACGATGCGGCCGATCTCGCGGTCGGTATAAACGATCTCGCCATCGTAGCGCGCCACGACGTCCGACAGGGGATCGTTCGCATCCCAGTCGAAGGGTTGGCAGTCGTCCGGCGGCTGGTAGGGCGCGTGGGGGTACCAGGGATGGTAGAAGAGCAGGAAATCGTCCGCCGCGTGCTCGCGGATAAGGTTGCAGACCAGGTCGCAGTTGGCTGATTCGTGCGCATTCGAGTCCTGCTGGAACTCGTAGCGGTCATAGGCGCGGCGGAACCACGGATAAAGGCGCCACCGCTCCTGCCAGCGGTCATGGAGATTGTCAATGGCGAAGGTGCGCAGGCTCTGCGACTTCGCGATCTCGGCAAGCATCGGTGTCGTCTCGGCGAGATCCACGCGCGTCCAGTGCGCGGTGATGGCGGTGGTTTCCGGGTAGCAGCCGGTGAAGAGGGCGGTGAAGCCAGGGTGCGTGCAGTTGCCGATGGCAAAACAGCGAGTGAAGACGAAGCCGTCCGCGGCTATCGCATCCAGGTTTGGGCTCGTGGCCCGATGATAGCCATAGCAGTTCAGATGATCCGCACGCAGGGTGTCGACGGCGATCAGCACGATCTTCATGACAGCCTCCGGTGTACGAGCGATGGTGGGTCGCTGCGGACGCACTTCGAACCTGGTGCAGCGTTCCCACGCGAGGCGCTCGGCGTACCGCCCGACCGGCCCCTGGCAGCTTAGCGGTCGCGCGATTTGCGTATTGCGCGGTGTGAGGGCCGCGTTGCGCGGCCCCTACTCCACCACTCCGCGCTGCCGCCTTACGGTGTCCACGAGCCGCCGCAACTCCAGCTCCAGGTCCCGCGCGATGGGCTGCTGGTCTTTGAAGACGTCGCGCTGCTCACTCGGGTCATCGCACAAGTCATAGAGCTGCCGCTCGCCGTTGGGCAGAAACATGTGGAACGACCACTGGTCGCTGCGGATCGTCCACGACCGCCCGTAATGGCCGATATAGGCGAAATCGCGGATCTTGCGCTGCCGCCCGGCAATCAGTGGCAGCAGGCTGCGGCCCTCCAACTCCACGGTCTTGGTCGCCGCGACCATATCCTGCGGGAAAAGGTCCCTGGCTGGGGCGCGGTACTGCTGTTCGAGCGTCAACGGCAGACCGAGGAAATCCAGAATGGTTGGCATGAGATCCACGCTTTGCACCAGAGCGCTTACGCGCGTGCCCGCGCCTACCCCTTGCGGATGCCGAATCGCCAGCGGCGCATGCACCAGCTCATCGTAGTTCAGCGCCATCGCCTTTCGGATGATCCCATGTTCGCCGAACGGCTCGCCGTGGTCGCTGACATGGATGATAAGGGTGTTGTCGTACAATCCCAACTGCCTGACGCGGTCGAGCAGCCTGCCCACCCACGCATCCACCAGCGTCACCTCGCCCGCATACAACGTGCGCGTGCGCTCCACTTCCTCGGGGGTCATGTACCCCTGCACCGGGCCCGGTACGGGATCGATGATCTCCGCGCCGGAATAGCCGGCCGGCTTGTACATGCTCCAGTACGGCTCCGGGGGATCCCAGGCCTCGTGCGGGTCAAAGCAGTCCACCCAGAGGAACAGGCGATCCTTCTGGCGCTGTGTGGCCTGCTCCAACCATTCGATCGCCGCGGTGACCGTGCGCGCGATATAATGGTCCTGTTCCCGCCGCAGAGTCGTGGCGTTGCGCAGATACTGCTCGAACAGCGGGCGCCAGTGCTGGTCTGACTCATCGCCGCGCAGACGATGATGTGGGCTGGCGTCGAGATCGACATCGACGTTCACGATCCACGGGTCGTACTCTTGCCCGCGGATCCAGATTACCGTGTCAAAGCCGCGTCCCGCGCCGTAGACTGGCTTGTGCAAGTGATAGGTGTCGGCCACCAAGGCGGAGGTATAGCCCTGGTCCCACAGCACCTCGGCCAGCAGCACGTCGCTCAGTTGGAACGGCCGCCAGCCGTGCACCGGGAAGGTCCACAGACCGGTCCACCAGGCGGTGCGCACGGGCAGGGTGGGCAGGCCCTCGGGGTAATAATGCTCGAACACCGTCCCTTCCGCCGCCAGCCGGTCGAGGTTGGGCGTTCGCGCCCTGCCGCCGAGCTTCATGTAGCCTGTATGATCGGCGCGCAGACTATCGGTCACGATGACGACGACGTTCATGGGCATCCCTCCGCGGGTTGGCTGTCGAGCGCTGTCGCCGGGCTGTGCTCTCGTATTATCATGCGATCAGCCGCGTTCCCCTGGTTGATGTTCATCCGCCTTCCTGCACGGCCGATGCCTGCGACGCAATGCCGGGCACCCGCGCGACGTAGAAGATACGCTCCGAGCGCGGCCCCGGCGGCAGTAGGGTGTACGCCTCGCAGAGCGCTTCGACGATGAACCCCGCCTGCTCCAGGATCTCGGTGACCTCCTCGACGCTGTGGCCGCGCTGATAATGGGTTTCCTCGAAGTGGTTCCCGTCGTCGGTCCAGAACTCCATGTCGACGCAGGCGATGCGCGTCGCCCGATCGTAGCGGCTTCGCCAGACGTAGCGAACGGGGCGACCGGGGGACAGGTTCTGCTGCGTGAAGAGTTCCTGCTCGAACGAGCAGATTGTGTTGAGGTCGAAGACGAAGAGCCCGCCGGGGGCGAGCGCGTGCGCCACCCCCTCGAATGCTCGCTGCAGGCGCTCGAGTTCAAGGATGTAGTTCAGGCTGTCGTAGAGGCTGACGACGGCGTCGAATGAACCCTCAGGGAGATCAAGCTCGGCCGCATCGCGCCGGATGAACTGAACCTCGAGCCCCATGGTCGCCGCCTTCTCGCGCGCCTGCTCGAGCATCGCTTCAGAGATGTCAACCCCGGTGACGCGGTAGCCACGCTGCGCGAGCAGCAGCGCCACGGTGCCGGTGCCGGTTGCGAGGTCGAGGATGCGGCGCGGCGTCGCCCGCATGTGCTCGAAGATCTCCTCCATGTAATCCGCCCACATGGAGTAGGGCACGTTGCCCATCAAGGCGTCGTAGTACGGCGCAACGCGGTTAAATGCTGCTGAGGACATGCCTGGGACCGGGATTGCGTGCGGCAAGCGACGGCGAGATTCCCTTCGACTTTGCTCAGGGCAGGCTCTGGCTTCATGGCTCGCTTTCGCGGTCCATTCCGCTCGGGATGACGGACATCCTGCGTCTACTGAGTCGGACGGCGGCCCGGCATACGGCGCCCCACCGCTCGGGCGACCTTGGCGACCTCGCGCATGAGGTGCGCGAACTTAGGCGGCTCGAGGCTTTGCGGCCCGTCGGAGAGCGCGGCCGGCGGATTGGGGTGTACCTCGACCATGAGACCGTCGGCTCCCGCCGCGACCGCAGCCTTCGCCAATGGAGTCACATAGCGCCAATCGCCCGTGCTGTGGCTTGGATCGAGTATCACCGGCAGGTGCGACAGGCGCTTGAGCACCGGCACGGCGTTGATGTCCGTCGTGTAGCGCGTCGAATCCTCGAAGGTGGTGATGCCGCGCTCGCACAGGATCACCTGGCGGTTGCCCTCGAGCATGATGTACTCCGCGGCCATCAGCAGATCCTGGATGCGGCACCCCGGCCCGCGCTTGAGCACGACCGGCTTGCCGCACTGGCCGACGCGCTGAAGCAGGCGGAAGTTCTGCATGTTGCGCGCGCCGATCTGCACCATGTCGGCATAACGCATCACCAGCGGTAGGTCGTGCGGGTCCAACACCTCCGTCACTACCGGTAGCCCGGTTTCGTCGCGCGCCTGGGCGAGTATCTCGAGCCCCTGGCGCCCCAGCCCCTGGAATGCATAGGGCGAGGTGCGCGGCTTGAACGCTCCGCCGCGCAGCAGATTCGCCCCGGCGCTCTTGACCGCGTGCGCTACCTCGAGCGTCTGCTCGCGAGACTCCACGCTGCACGGGCCGGCGATGATGGTCAGGCTCGGGCCGCCGACGCGCACCCGCCCGATCTTCACGATCGTGTCATCCGGGTGGGTCTGTCTCGACGCGAGCTTGTACGGCTCCGAGATCGGCGCCACGCGCTCGACGCCCGGCATGCTCGTGAACCGGTCGGCGAGGCTGACCTTCTCGGCATCCATCGCGCCGAGCAGTGCGATGACCTTACGCTCGACGCCCGGGTTGACGAACGCACGGAAGCCGGATTCCTCGACGGCCTCGATGACCGCCTGAATCTGCTCCGGCGTCGCCTCTCGTTGCATGATGATAACCATGGATGTCGGGCGGGGACCTCGCGGCGGATAGGGCGGAGCGGGCGCAAGCGCCGGCTGGCTAGTCGCCGTTCTTCGGGCGCATCTGCGTCTCGACCAGGTCGAGGAACGCCTTGTTGGTCGCCGTCTTGTGGAGGCCGGCGAGCACGAGCTCGGTGGCCTGCACGGTATCGAGAGCGTTGAGGACCTTGCGCAGTTGCCAAACCCGGCGCAGCTCATCCTCGTTCATGAGCAACTCCTCATGGCGCGTCCCCGAGCGACGGACATCGATCGCTGGGAACGTGCGGCGCTCGGACAGCGTCCGATCGAGGACAAGCTCCATGTTGCCGGTGCCCTTGAACTCCTCGAAGATAACGTCGTCCATACGGCTGCCGGTATCAACGAGCGCAGTAGCGATGACGGTGAGGCTGCCGCCCTCCTCGATATTGCGGGCGGCGCCGAAGAAGCGCTTGGGGCGATAGAGGGCGCTGGGGTCGAGGCCGCCGGAGAGGGTGCGGCCGCTGGGGGTGACGGTGAGGTTGGAGGCGCGGGAGAGACGGGTGATGCTGTCGAGGAGCACGACGACGTCCTTTCTGTGCTCCACCAGGCGCTTGGCCTTTTCGAGGCACAACTCCTGGACCTTCATGTGATTCTCAGGCAGCTCGTCGAAGGTGGACGATGCCACTTCGGCTTGCACCGAGCGCCGGATGTCGGTGACCTCCTCCGGCCGCTCATCGATGAGCAGCACGATGAGCACGACCTCGGGGTGGTTGGCGGTGATGGCGTTGCCCATCGCCTTGAGCAGCATCGTCTTGCCCGCCTTCGGCGGCGACACGATGAGCCCGCGCTGGCCTTTCCCGATCGGGCAGACGATGTCGATCATACGCCCGGAGATGCCCTTGGGCTCGGTCTCCATCCGCAGCCGCTCCGTGGGGTAGATGGGCGTCAGCGCTTCGAACGGGACGCGGTGCTTCAGCGCATCGGGGCTTTCGCTGTTGACCGCCTCCACGCGTAGAAGGCTGTAGTACCGCTCGCTGTCCTTGGGCGGACGTACCTGCCCGGTGACGGTATCGCCCGTCTTGAGCCCGAAGCGCTTGATCTGCGACTGCGAGACGTACACGTCGTCGGGGCTGGAAAGATAGCCGTGGACACGCAGGAAGCCGTAGCCCTCCTGCAGCATCTCGAGCACACCTTCAGTGAAGATGAGGCCGTTCTGCTCTGCCTGCGCCCTGAGCACGCTCAAGACGAGGTCGCGCTTGTTCAGTTTCTGGGCGCCGGTGATCTCGAGGCCGCGGGCGACATCGTGGAGTTCATCCACGGTCTTGGCCTCGAGGTCGGCCATCTCCAGAGTGCGGGTTCTGCTGTCATCGGTCGCGCGCATGGTGATCACGCTCCTCCACGTCGGGGAACTTACTTGCACGCCTGTGGCGTGATGAATGCCTCTGCTGGGAATGTGCCCGGGCGCGCATTGTCGGGCGCGCCTGCGTTCGCACGGTGCTTGCTGCCTGAACGTCCCGTCAGCGGCCCGGGATAGGGCGAGTCAGGTCAACTACCGGGGCCTCGCTGCATTTCACGTGGCCCGCCGCATGCTCGGCATGGGATAAACCCGAGATCCTTCCGTGGTGCCGATGCGCTCGCGCGCAGGCTTCGTACACGGGCGCAGTCTGCTGTGGGCCGCCCGGTACGCAGGGGCATGGTGAGAAATCTCGTGCGCATTGGTTGATGCGGATGCACGCCCACCGCTCCGGCACGCTCTACGCACTCCGAGTGCAGCACAGGTGATCGGGGCCAGGATCGGAATGGCAAAC
>Ga0315284_10005429_pt1 | contig 18101 bp, 15 predicted proteins | sample YL17G09_16_MG_FD_203696 | JGI IMG/M metagenome (GOLD analysis project Ga0315284, IMG submission 203696) | Sediment microbial communities from Yellowstone Lake, YNP, Wyoming, USA - YL17G09_16 | ecosystem: Environmental > Aquatic > Freshwater > Lake > Sediment | place: USA: Wyoming | collected...
GCCACAAGAGCTCACCTGGCCGCGGATTGTCCGTCGGGCCTTCAGTGATCCATTGGTGCCGCACGAATCCACGGGGATTCACGGGCGGGGCACGGAGGAGGTGAAGACCAACGACGTGACCGGCCGCGTGCAGGAAGGTGAGGCGGGATTTACCATCGAGTTCGGCCGACCCGGGGTGGGTGTACGCTTTCGGGACATCCAGAAGATGACCATGGCGCTGGCAGCCCTGCCGATCGCCTTCGAGAGGAAGAATCCCGTGTACAGCCTGATGAGCGATCCGGCCGCGGGGGCGATCCGGCAGGATGTCCTGGATGAAAAGGTGCTCTCCGCGATTGTGGAGCTGAAGACGCGAGTCGAGCAGGCCCCGCACGTTCTCCGCGTGGTGGAGGAGGTCGCCCCGACACTGGAAACCATCGTGTCCATCGGCGTATCCACGCGCTGCGACGCCCAGGGGGACGAGCTGTTGGGGTCGCTGCTCAAGCGCGAGGGGTACATCTTCTACCGCGGCAAGACCAACCTGGGCCTGGGGCGTCGACCGGAGACGCAGCACAATCCGTCGCCGGTCCAGGCGTGACGGGGAGAGCAGGACCGTGACCAATACGTTGCATCGCTTCGGCGCTCCAGATACGTTCCGCAACGATTACATCATCTTTGCCATGCCGGCACGGGGTATCAACGAGGACGGTGCGCCCGAAAAGCTCCAGCGGTTCTTGCGGATGGCGTTAGAGCATCAGCCCGTGAACATCGGCCACGCCCTCAAGGGCGGACTGTTTCGGCCCTCCCAGAATCTGACACCCCTGGCCCACTGGCGCCGGCATGATGTCGTGGATCCCGAAGAGGTTGTCCGGGGAATCGATGCCTGCTCGACGGTGGCCGCCGTCTTCGACGATCCCACAAAACTGGAAGCGTTCTTGCGGGACCTGAGGGCGGCGAACCTGGGTATCTCGATCAACATCAGCGGGCTCACGGATGAGGCCCACACTTGCTGCCAGCGGGCCGGGATCACGCGGCACAGCGTGGAGTATTCCCTGGGATTTCGCGGCGACCTGAACCGCCTCCCGGACCGGCACGTGCTGGAGCTTTCGACCATGTGCGGCCACGGGATGATCTCGAATAACTTCGCTCGGAAGATGATCGACTGGGTGAAGGAGGGTCGGCGCCCCGCCCCGCAGGCTGCGACCTACTTGGCACGGTTCTGCACCTGCGGCGTCTTCAACCCGACCCGCGCCATCCGCATCCTGGAAGCGGCTCGCCTCGGCACCTGACAGGCACCTCTCAACTTCGGGGTCAGGCCTTTATTTCTTTATGTGGGCAGGGCGGAGAGGATTGTCGGGCTGGCGGAGGTGCCGAGCCGGTTGGCGCCGGCCTCCAGCATGGCCAGGGCGTCGGCCAACGTCCGGATTCCTCCTGCCGCCTTGACCCCGAAATCCGGGCCGACAGTAGCCCGAAGCAGGCGAACATCTGCCACCGCCGCCCCACCCGCCGGGTGAAATCCGGTGGAAGTCTTCACGAACGCCGCGCCCGAATCTCGCACCATGCGGCACGCCGCGACCTTTTCTTCCTCGGTGAGAAGACACGTCTCGAGGATGACCTTGACCGGGATGCCGGGAATCGCGCGGACCACCTGCACGATCTCGTCGGCGACCGCCTGGCTCCGGCCCGACTTGAGCCGTCCCACATTCATGACCATGTCCACCTCGGCGGCGCCATCGCGGGCGGCCAGCTCCGCGGCGTGGGCCTTCACGGTCGAGCGATCGCAACCGTGAGGGAAACCGACCACGGACACTACCCGCGACCCCGAGTCCCGCAGGGCCCCCGTAGCCAGTGACACATAGCTTGGCTGGACGCAGAAGAAACCGATCCCCCACTGGCGGACCACCTCGCTCTCCCTCACGACGTCTTTCTCCGTAGCTTCCGGCTTGAGCAGCGAATGATCCAGCAGGCGGGCAAGCTCGATGCGATTCATGGCCTCTTTCCTTGACCTGCGCCCTGGACCTTGGCCAGGGCCTGGGTAAGATACGTGAAGAGGGCGGCCTCCGAGGCGAACTCCGGCGTGGTGTCGGGCAGCCCCAGATAGAAAATCGTCACGGTCGGCTTGCGTGCCTGCCAGTCGGCATCGGTTCGGTAGAGCCGGATCTCTCGACGCGGAAAGTCCGCAAAGGTTCCCCGGGGAGTTCGAACGTCCAAGCCGTCACCCAGCGGGCGGCCGTCCACGATCACCTGGCAATTCTGCGTGAACGGATCCACGCCCTCGATACGCACGGCGGCAAAGGACTCTCCCGCTGGAACGATTCGGAGAATCACCTGGGTTGCCTCCTCGGTTCCCCCCTTCAGAATGCCCCAGACGATAGCCACGCCGTGCCCGGCAAAGACCGAGTTCTCTCCGTGAACCTCCTGGCCTGCTCCTTTCGTGGGTCTTGGGCACGCCAACAGCGCCACCAGAAGGAGCAAGACCCCGCCAATCCTCTTCGCCTTTACTCGGGCAGAGGCGGGATAGAAGAAGGACGTGGCTCGCAGCGTCACGGTCGCCTGCATTATGCTTCTCCCGGCAAGAGCTGGATCCCTTCGGCGGGGAAGGAAAGTCGTACCTGCTGACCGGGAGCAAAGGTGCCACGCCGGACCGGATCGTAGCTGGTGACCTGAAGAATCTCGGCGCCGACTTGAACCTGGTATTCGGCCTTCTCGCCCAGGAAGGTTCGGGACACGATCGAACCAAGGATTCCGGATCCCGAATCAGCCGGATGCACGTCGATCACCTCCGGCCGGACGACCACGCGGACGGTCTCTCCGATCGCCACGCGTGCCGTCTCGTCGGGCACACGGATCCGCTGCCCCGCCAGTTCGATCTCAACGCCAGTCGCTCCCGCAGCCAGGACGCGCGCCGTGAGTAAATTGGTCCGGCCGATGAACTGGGCCACGAACTCAGATGAGGGGCAACGATACAGGTCCTCGGCCGTTCCCTCCTGCACGATGGCCCCCTGGTGCATGACCGCGATCCGGTCAGAGATGGCCATGGCCTCTTCCTGGTCGTGTGTCACGTAGACGGCCGTGATGCTCAGTCGTTTCTGCAACTCCCGCAACTCGCCCCGCATGTGTACCCGCAGCTTTGCATCCAGGTTGGACAGCGGCTCGTCGAACAGCAAGACTCGCGGGCGGATGACGATGGCCCGGGCCAGTGCCACGCGTTGCTGCTCCCCGCCCGACAGTTGGTTCGGGAACTGGCGCTCATACCCCTGGAGACCCACCAGAGCGAGGACGTCCCCCACGACCCGCGCGATGTCACCTTCCGATTTTCTCTGGACGCGCAGGCCGTAGGCCACGTTCTCGAACACCGACAGGTGGGGGAAGAGGGCGTAATTTTGGAAGACGAAGCCAATGTTCCTCTGGTTAGCCATGAGGCCGGTGACGTCCTGCTCGCCGATGAAGATTCGCCCCGAGTTCGGCTGCTCGAAACCGGCGATCATCCGCAGCGTGGTGGTCTTGCCACAGCCTGACGGACCGAGGAGCGTCAGGAACTCAGCGGGCTGGACCGTGAGGCTGACGTCACGGACCGCATACACCTCGCCCTTCACCCGATGCAAGAACCGCTTGGAGACGCCATCTATGCGAATGCCCACTGCGCTCACGTCATCCTCCTAGGATACTCGTTATTTCCACTGCTCCATGTGCGCGGAAGCGCCGGAGCAGGCCGCTGATCAGGGCGATGACCACGAAGACGATGACCACGACGAGGACCGAGAAGGCCGCGGCCGAGCCAAGGTCCAACGTCGTCATGTCCTCGAGGATGCGAACCGTGATCAGGGTCCAGTTGATGGACACCAGAAAGATCGTCGCGCTGATGGCCGTCATGGACCGGATGAAGACCACCCCCAGACCCGCGAAGAAGGCCGGGAGGATCAAGGGGATGGTGATCCGGCGGAAGGTGGTTCGGCTTCCTGCCCCCAGTCCCTCAGAGGCCTCCTCTATGCTGGGGTCAATCTGCTGGAGCAGGGCCACGGTGGCCCGGATCCCGGTGGGGCTGTAGCGGAACACGTAGCACGCCACGATGATGAAGGCGGTCCCCGTCAGGACCAGCGGTGGGTCGTTGAAGGCCATGAGATAGGCGATTCCGACGATGGTCCCGGGGAGGGAGTAGTTGATCATGGAGACGATCTCCATAGCCTGCCGCCCCGGGAAGATCTTCTTGGCCACTAGGTAACCCACCAGGATGCCGTAGAGGCCCCCCAGGGGCATCCCGGCCCCTGCGATGATCAGGGTATCGTGGATCGCCCTGAGCCCAGCAGTGAAGACGACCTGGTAGTGCTGCCAGGTCCAGGCATGGTTGGCCCCCAGGGCCACCACCACCGAGGTGTAGAAGAGCAGGACGTAGAAGTACAGGATCCCCGCTGCCACCAGCAGACACGCGCCGAGCAGGGGGGAGCGGGCCCACGGCGCGACGCTCTTGATAGTAGTCTGGGCCCCCACCTTTCCGGTGACAGTAACGTAGTATCTCCGGCTCACCCAGTAGCGCTGGAGCAGGTACACCACCAGGGCGGGGACCAACAGAACGAAGGACAGGACGGCCCCGCCTTTCATGTCGAAGAGGCCCGTGATTTGCAAGTACGCCTGGGTGGGCAGGACGGGGAAATTGTTGCCGGCCAGGATCAGCGGGGTAGCGAAGTCCGCCAGCGAGGCGGCAAAGAGAAGGAGAAACGCGTTGGCCAGGCCCGGAATGGTGAGGGGTAATGTTACCGTCCGAAAGACCCGCCACCGAGAACTCCCCAGGCTGAAAGCCATGTCCTCCACGTTGGGGTCAATGGCGGCGAGGATCGGCTTGAGGGTGAGATAGGCGATGGGGAAATAGGTCAGGGTCTCGGAGAAGAGGGTGCTGTAGAGGCCGTAGATGGTGAAGCCCTTGATCCCCAGAATGTGGTAGGTTATCAGCCCTCTCGGCCCAAAGGACAAGATCGTGGCGATGGCGGTGGTAAAGGGGGGCGAGATCAGGGGCAAAAGCGAGGCGGCATCCAGGATCGTGATCCAGGCTCGCGACAGATTGGTCCGCACGGCGGTGAAGGCGTAGAGAAATCCGAGGGTCGTGCCGCACAGGCCCACCAGGGCCGCCAGGAGCAGGCTGTTCCAGAAGGCCTGGCGATGGTTGGGATCCTGGAAGATGGCCTGGAGATTGGCCAGCGTGAAGTGCCCGCCATCGACGAAGGTCCACGCCGAGAGTTTTACCAGCGGGAACAGGATGAAGAGGCCCAGGAGAGCCCACAGCACCAGGACCGTGATGGAAAGCGCCGGATCCCGGAGGGTCCGGCGCCACTCCGCCAGCCACGCTGTCGCAGCATTCATGCTGTCCCCGAGTCGGATCAGGGGCTGGTCTTCTCCAGCCCCCCAACCCCGCATCTACTCCTTTAGGTTCAAGACCTCGTTGACCCAGCGCTCCACGATGCGCTTGCGGTTGGCGCCGGCGTAATCGAGGTCGATGGGGAAGATTTTCGCGTCCTTGAGAACCTCAGTCAGGCTGGGCGCGATCTTCACGTCTGGGTGGGTCGGGATGAAGTTGATCTTGTACTTGGCGAAGAGCGATTGCATGGCAGGGGAGGTGGCCCAGTCGATCAGCTTCTTTCCCACCTCGGGGTTCTTGGCCCCCTTGATGAGGGCGATGGCCTCGCCCGCGGATCCGCTTCCCTCTCTTGGGGTGCTGATGGTCACGTCATACCCCTTCTCCTGGACGTCGAGGCAATCCACGATGAAGAAGGTCCCCGCCGCGGCCTGACCCATGGCCACCGGGAGGACCCCGCCGACGCCGCTCTTGGTGTAGAGCTGGACGTTCCGCCGCTTCTTCTTCATGTAGTCAAAGGCCTTGGCCTCGTCCCGGCCGAACACCTCCAGGATGGAGAACAGGCGGGTCACAGCCATGCCCGAGGTGCGGGCGTCGGCCATCTGGAGCATGTTCTTGTAGGCCGGGTTCAGCAGGTCGTCCCAGGAAGTCGGTGGCTTGAGGTTGTGCTCCTTCAGGAACTTGGTGTTGCTCAAGAAGACCAGGGGGTTGTCGGCGATGGCGACCCACTGGCCGTCAGGGTGCTTGAAGCGGGCCGGCAGGACGCCGAAGGACGGGGGCTTGTAGGGCTCGAAGATCCCCTCCGTGATCCCGGCCGCATGGGTCTCCACCGGGCCGCCGAAGAGCACGTCCACTCGCGGATTGTTCTTCTCGGCGATCAAGCGGACCAGGGCCTCCCCGGAGGAGAAGCGCACGAAGTTCAGCTTGATGCCCGTGGCCTTCTCGAACTCCGGGAACAATTGCCGACCCCAGTTCTCTGTCCAGATGGAGTACACGTTGACGGTGTCGGCTGCCCCGGCACGAACCACGGGGAGGATGAGGAGAGTAGCGAGTGACAGTACCACGAATTTCCACCAGCGACGCATGACCAACCTCCTTTCGGGGCCCAGGATGGTTGAGATGCGATCCATCCGATCCTGGCGGTCCCCACAGGAAACGTCAACCCTGGGATTAATGGTCCCTCGTTCTTGGGAATCTCCCGGCTCACATGGGCCCCGAAGCAGGTGTGCGGCCAGGCCAACAGGTTGGCTACGACCTCCTGGTCGATGACGCCCTCCTCCAGGGGCAGCCGCGGAACCTTGTGCCGGAAGTTATGCTTGGCCAGCATGCCTGCAAAGGGCGGCGACGACCACGCCGGGGGGGAAAGCGGGGCGGCCAGCCGCCCCGCGGCTGGTCCTCCAGCCCGGGGAGCCGCAAGAGGCAGAACCGCTTCCGCCACTTGCTGACGATCTGCCTGGGGATATCGAGGCGGGCCGCGATGGCGTCATTGGCCAGGCGCTCCGCCGCTAGGAGGACGATCTTGGCCCGGATGACATCGCGATACGGTGACGTATACTTCCGAGCCCGACCTTCGAGGACGCCGCGTTCGTACTCGGTCAGCTCGACGCGAGATGGACTTCGGCGCGGCACACTCGGTCCCTCCTCGACAGCCCCGTATGCCACAGACGGTCCAATAGCGCAATGATTTATGCGTCATGGTATTTATGTCCGCAAGCACTGAGGCCCGCCGTCCGCAACCTGATCGGTGGTCTTCCACCTCAAGATCCCCTGGAACAGCAATCTGCACTTGGCCATCTGTTGGCTTATCCTCGCCCGTGGCGCGATGGTGTCACGTCGCGTTCTTCGGACCAAGCCCTCCTCCTCATCGCCTTGTGGAAGCGGACGCCGTAGCTTCTGGGCTGGTTTGCGATGTTGGTTCGTCTATGAGGGCTTCCATGATGGTCCTGCAGAAGTCACCGGTGTCAGGCGCCTTCATCGCTGTCACAAGGTTTCCATCCCGGACCACCCGCCGCTCGACCCAGTTGGCCCCAGCATTGACCAAGTCGTCCCTGATTCCAGGGTAGGATGTTACGGTGCGTCCTTTGACGATATCGGCAGATATGAGCACCCACGGCCCATGACAGATGGCGGCCACCACCCTGTCTGCCTTCCAAGCCTCGCGCACCATGCGAAGGACATCCTGAGACTGACGAAGCTTATCGGGAGCCCACCCCCCGGGTATGATAAGCGCGTCGAAATGGTCCCCCTTTAGATCCGCGGCCGTCCTATCGACTTCCAGTTGCAGCCCCTGCCGAGCCTGATAGACCTTCGCGCTCCCCGTACCGACAACAGAGACCTCGGCCCCCTCTTCTCGAAACCGGATGATCGGGTACAGACCTTCGGTTGCGTCAAATTCCTTCTCCAGGAATACGGCTATTCGTTTGCCTGCCATCTTCATCTGCTCCTCCCTCCTATCCAGGTGTCCTTCATTGGCGCTTTGGTTCTCTCCCAGCCGACGTCTCGGAAAATTCGGTGTCTCTTCACTTTATTGCATGTGAAGGCAAGGGGCTAGCCTTCGCGCTAGCCAGGACGCGGACCACTTCCACCTCGAAGCGAGCTCGATCGCCTCTGTGCTTTGCCTCGTAGTACTCTACAGGACGACCGTCGGACGAATAGGTTATGCTCTTGATCAGGACTAGGGGTGTTCCATTTGCAACGCCTAGGAGACTCGCATCGTTCTCGGAGGCAGCGATAGCTTCAATGACCCGCCTCCCTCGAGCGAGCTGAACTCCATACCTTTTCTCAAGCAGGGCGTATAGTGATTGCTTTTCCAGATCTTCACCAGCGAGGCTAGGGCAGATGGCTTCGGGGATATGTGTCACGCTATGCAAGACAGGCTTCCCACTGATCATGCGTAGCCGTTCAATGCGGATGAGGGGCGTTCCGGGCATAACCTCAAGGATCTCTGCTAGCGACGGAGGAGCTTCAATCACGGACTTATTCATTACCCGTGTTTGCGGCTCTAGACCCTGAGCCGTCATGTCCTCATAGAAGCCTGTCAAATGCCCAACAATCCTTTCCCGGATCTTCGGCTCAGCGACGAAGGTACCTCGACCCCTCTCTCTCCGGACAAGCCCCTCGACCTCAAGCTCTGCAAGCGCTTGTCGAACGGTGACGCGCGAAACCCCAAAGGCCTCACAAATATCTGCTTCAGAAGGGAGCGTCGTGCCGGGGGGCCAGGTGCAGATGAGGATGTTGTCTTTTAGGCTGTCCTTGAGCTGGTGATAGTAGGGGACGGGACTGGCACGGTCAATGGGACGGCATGAACGAAGCGAAACTTCGGGCACCACAGTCCTCACGGTCGTCAACTCCCTGCGACAATCAGTTATTCCACGGCATTCGTCATGATAGGATGTTATAACTTTATAATAAGTTAGCACGACCTCCTTGCCTTTGTCAAGGGAATTCCGATTAGTTAGCCATGAGGTGGTTTGGCAATGAGCCCCGTGACGTCCTGATCCCCGATAAACACCCGTCCCGAGTCGGGCTGCTCGAACCCGGCAATCATCCTTAGGGTCGTGGTCTTGCCGCATCCGGATGGGCCGAGGAGCGTGAGCAGCTCGGCGGGATGGACCGTCAGGCTGACGCTGCGGACGGCATACACCTCGCCCTTGACCCGGTGTGCAAACTGCTTGGAGACGCCCTCTATCCGAATGCTTACCGCGCTCACGTCATCCTCCCAGAATGCTCGTCACTTCCACGGCACCTGCGGCGCGGAAGCGCCGAAGCAGGCCGCTGATCAGGGCGATCACTGCAAAGACGATCACAACAACGAGGATCGAGAAAGCAGCGGCTGGCCCCAAGGACAGCTCGGTCATGTTCTCCAAGATACGGACGGTGATCAGGGTCCAGTTGATCGAGACCAGGAAAATGGTGGCGCTGATGGCCGTCATGGAGCGGATGAAGACCACCCCGAGCCCTGCAAAAAAGGCCGGAACGATCAAAGGCAACGTGATCCGGCGGAAGGTGGTTCCACTGCTGGCGCCCAGGCTCTCCGAGGCCTCCTCGATGCTGGGGTCGATCTGCTGCAATAGAGCCACCGTCGCCCGGATCCCGGTGGGACTGTACCGGAACACGTAGCACGCCACAATCACGAAGGCCGTCCCCGTGAGGACCAGGGGCGGATCGTTGAAGGCGATCAGGTAGGCAATCCCCACGATGGTCCCGGGGAGGGAGTAGTTGATCATGGAGACGATCTCCATGGTCTGTCGCCCCGGGAAGATCTTCTTGGCCACCAGGTACCCGAGGAGGATCCCGTACAGACCGCCTAGCGGCATCCCGGCCCCGGCGATGATCAGGGTGTCATGGATCGCCTTGAGCCCATCGGTGAAGATGACCTCATAATGGTGCCAGGTCCAGGCGTGGTTCGCTCCCAGGGCCACTACCGCCGAGGCATAGAACAGCAAGGCGTAAAAGTACAGGATCACCACCGCCACGATCAGGCACAGGCCGAGCAGCGGGATGCGCGCCCACGCGGCCAGGCTCTTGATGGTCGTCTGCGCGCCCACCTTGCCGGTAATGGTCACGTAGTACCTGCGACTCACCCAGTAGCGTTGCAGAAGATACACCGCCAGGGCAGGCACCAGGAGGACGAAGGAGAGGACGGCCCCGCCCTTCAGGTCGAACAGGCCGGTGATCTGCAGGTACGCCTGCGTCGGAAGGACGGGAAAAGAATTCCCCGCCAGGATGAGCGGCGTGGCAAAATCCGCCAGCGACGCCGCGAAGAGGAGCAGGAACGCGTTGGCCAGGCCCGGGACGGCCAGGGGCAGTGTCACGGTCCGGAAGACGCGCCAGCGCGAACTCCCCAGGCTGAAGGCCATGTCCTCCACGTTGGGGTCGATGCCGGCCAGGATCGGCTTCAGGGTGAGGTAGGCGATGGGGAAATAGGTGAGGGTCTCGGAAAACAGCGTGCTGTGCAGGCCATAGACCGTGGATCCCTTGATGCCCAGGAGGTGGTAGGTGATGAGCCCTCGCGCGCCGAAGGAGAAGATCATGGCGATGGCGGTGGTAAAGGGTGGCGAGATCAGGGGCAAAAGCGAGGCGGCATCCAGGATCGTGATCCATGCGCGCGACAGATTGGCCCGCACGGCGGTGAAGGCGTAGAGGAATCCGAGGATCGTGCCGCAGAGGCCCACCAGGCCCGCCAGGAGCAGGCTGTTCCAGAAGGCCTGGCGGTGGTTGCCATCCCGAAGGATGGTACCCACGTTGGCCAGGGTGATGTGTCCCTCATCGAGGAAGGTGCGGGCCAGGAGATTCGCCAGGGGGAACAGGACGAAGAGCGCGAGGACCGCCCACAGGACCAGGACCGCCGCAAAGAGCGCGGGGTCCCGCAGCGTCCGTCGCCAACTATTGATCCACGTGGCGGCGATGCCGGTCACAGACGACGCCTCCAAAAAGCAAGGGGACCGGCGGCTCAGGAACCGCCCCGCCGGTCCCCCGTTGACGAGCGGAGCCCCTTATTCCTTCAGATTCAGCACCTCGTTGATCCAGCGCTCTACGATCCGCTTGCGGTTTTCGCCCGCATAGACGTCATCAATGGGGAAGATCTTGGCGCCCTTCAAGACCTCGGCCAGGCTCGCCTCGACCTTCACCTCGGGGTGGGCAGGAACGAAATTGATCTTGTACTTGGCGAAGAGCGACTGCATTGCCGGCGAGGCGGCCCAGTCGATCAGCTTCTTTCCGACCTCGGGGTTCTTGGCGCCTTTAAGCAGGGCGATCGCCTCGGCCGCGGTGCCGATCCCCTCCTTGGGGAAGCTGACAGCCACATCGTATCCCTTCTGTTGGGTGTCCAGGGCGTCCACGATGAAGAAGATCCCGCCGCCGGCCTGCCCCAGCCCCACCGGGAGGGTCCCGCCGCCGCCACTCTTGGTGTAAAGCTGCACGTTCGGTCGGAGCTTCTTCATGTAGTCGAAAGCCTTGCTCTCGTCCCGGTCGAACACCTCCAGGATGGAGAAGATGCGAGTGACCGCCGTGCCAGAGGTGCGGGCATCCGCCATCTGGATCATGTTCTTGTAGGCCAGGTTCAGGAGATCGTACCAGGAAGATGGTGGCTTGAGGTTGTTCTCCTTCAGGAACTTGTTGTTGCTCATGAAGACCAAGGGATCATCGGCGATGGCCACCCACTGGGCCTCGGGATGCTTGAAGCGAGCCGGCAGGACGTTGAAGGAGGACGGCTTGTAGGGCTCGAAGATCCCTTCCTTGATTCCGGCAGCGTGGGTTTCCACCGGGCCGCCGAAGAGCACGTCCACCCGCGGATTATTCTTTTCGGCGATGACGCGGGTCAGCGCCTCCCCGGAGGAGAAACGCACGAAGTTCACCTTGATCCCTGTGGCCTTCTCGAACTCCTGGAACATGGGTCGCGCCCAGTTCTCGGGCCAGATGGAGTAGGCATTGACCTCGCCCGCCCTGGCCGGGGTGGGCGGAAGCGCGAGGGCGGCGACCAGCAGTACTGCGATCAGGATCCACCAGCGGCGCATGGGTTGCCTCCTTTCAGGGAGCGGGCTCCACGATATCGAGGGGCCGGCACAGATGCTATCGTCACGCGGTTTCCAAGCGGCGCAACACGGTTCGTTCGAATGAATAGCCCCATTTCCTTGTCAACGCTATCAAACCCTCGTCGCGATGTCAACGCGCCCTCGCCCTTGTTACGCCAAGTTCAAGAGGAAGGGCGCCTCCCACCAGGCGAGGTCGCCAGCCGCGATAGCACCCGAGGCCGCTAACGTCTGCAGGAACTGCCGCCGGGTTGCATAGTACTTGTCGTTCGTCATGGCGTTCCCCTCCTTTGTGGGTCATACAGATACGCACATCTGAGCAAAAAGGCAGACGAGCGACTCTCGAATGGACGAAGCCAGAGGCGATAGACGATTACAGGCCAGTGTGGCCCCTTCTGCCCGATAGGTATGGGGTGGACGAGCACTCCCACGACACGGGGACAAGAACCGGGAGGCCCCGAAAGGAACGTATCGAATAGCGGTCTAGCGTGTCAACGACAAAAGCCAACTGGTGCTTCAGACCAGAGGAAGCGGTGGACGCGACACGCCGAGTACATCACGCCAAAAGAAAGCCCCCTGACCCGAAGGCCAGAGGGCTGCATGTGACACCCGGATTGCACTGTCTGCTTCAACGGCGCGCCGCCTCAGCAGGGTTCCACGGACACGGAGAAGAGGCGAACCCACCCCGTGCTCTCGACCTCAACCCTCCGCCTGGAGCACCAGGGCGGCCAGGGGCGGCAGCGTGATCGAGAGCGAATACGCCAATCCGTGCTGCTGGGTCGCTTCTGCCGTCCCGCCCTCGGCATTCCCAATGGTGCTCCTCCCGGCGGAGGAAAAACTCCGCACTCGCTCCGTTCGAACGAGCCGTTTTCCGTCCCCGAGTCGCCCTCGTTACCCTCCGGAGCCGCCTGCTCGCCAGCGATCGCCAGTTCCACCGCCTCGCCTTCCACCGGCGAGGTCCAAGGAAGGCGACTTCCTCTACCGGAACCCGAGTCAGCCCCCGCTCCTTCTTCCTGTCCTCATCCACCCGCCAGTAAGCTGAGCCGCCCATCTACGCCGCATCAAGGGGGGCCCTTTCATCCCCCTCCTGCCTCACCTCGCCCAGGGGGATACATAGCGTCCCAGGTTCAGCCAGACGCTCTTGGTTTTCATGTATTCATCGGCAGCTTCCAGTCCCATCTCCAGGCCGATACCGCTTTCCTTGTATCCCCCATAGGGAGATGCAGGGTGGAGCGCATGGACCGTGTTCACCCACACGAGGCCGGCCTCGACTTCGGCCGCCAGGCGATGGGCACGGCGAACATCATTGGTCCAGATGGTCGCCGCCAGTCCGTATGTCACGCCGTTTGCCAGGGCGATCGCCTCATCCTCGTCCGCGAAGCTCAGGACGCTGAGAACCGGTCCGAAGATCTCCTCCTGGGCAATGCGCATCTGCGGCCGGACGTCCAAGAAGATGGTGGGCGTGAAGTAGAAGCCTCTCTCGAGCGCGGGATCCAGTGGGCGGCTTCCGCCCAACGCCAACGTGGCACCCTCCCTTAACCCCTCCGCCACATACATCTCGACCCGCTGACGCTGCTCCCGCGAGACCAGGGGGCCGATCCGCGTCGAAGGGTCACGTGGATCCCCCATCCGCAATTCGCGGGCCCGTTGGATCAAGGCGTCCACAAAACGGTCCGCAACCGCCTTCTGTACCAGCAATCTCGTCGCCGCAGTACAGGTTTGCCCGCTGTTATTGAAGACGGTATACAGCGAGGCTTCGAGGGCCTGCTCCAGGTCCGCGTCCAAGAAGACGACGTTCGGGGTCTTTCCGCCCAGCTCAAGGGTGTAGGACTTGATGCCCCCGCGGGCCATGATCTCCCGGCCTACAGCTGTGCTCCCGGTGAAAGAGATCTTTCGGACGGCAGGGTGTTCCACCAGCGCGGCACCCGCCTCGGGCCCGAAGCCTGCGACCACGTTGACCACCCCGGAAGGAATTCCGGCCTCCAAACACAGGTCTCCCAGGCGAAGGGCCGAGAGCGGAGACTGTTCGGCCGGCTTCAGGACGAGGGTGTTCCCACAGGCCAGAATCGGCGCCAGCTTTACCACGGCCTGAGACAGGGGGTAGTTCCAGGGGACGATCGCACCCACGACACCATAGGGCTCCTTGCGCGTGTAGTTGAAGAGCGATCGGGAGACCGCGACGACCGACCCCCGGATCTTGTCCGCGAATCCGGCGTAGAACTCGATCTTCTCCGCGCTCCTTTCCACGTCCCGTCGGGTGCCAGTGATGGGTCGGCCGCAATCCAGTGTGTCTAGGAGGGCCAGCTCGTCCCTGTGCCTCACCAGGAAGTCCGCCAGCCGGCGCAACATGCGGCTGCGGTCCAGAGGCGCAAGGTCCCGCCAGGCCCGGAAGGCGTCGAGTGCGGCCTTGACTGCTCGGTCGACGTCCTCCCGAGAGCCTCTGGCCACCTGTGCGACTTCCTCGCCGGTTCCAGGGAAGCACGTGGAAAAGGTCTGGCCGGTGGCAGGCTCCAGACGTTGGCCACCGATGACGTGCAGTTGGGTAGGGAGGCGCGGAATCTCCATTGTCGTTCTCTCCATCTGGGTATCACCCTTCGTGGGACCGGCGTTGATCACCGCCTTGACCCGGGTGCCCCTCCGATCACCCGCGCCGACGCCAGCGCGATGCCCTCACCCTCCGCCCCATCTGGTAGGCCCGCATCACGAGGAGGCCATCCCCGGTCATCACGGACCCCGGGTCGGTCCCGTCCTCGAGCGGCAGGGTCTTCTCGGGTCCTCGCGATGTTCAGCTAGGTCAGGACCTGTGACGGGAGGGTTGCCGGGAGCCCGTAGATGTTCATCGCCCGGATCCCGAAGACGTGGTACGAGATCAGGCCCTGCGGACCCGGGGACAGGATTGGGGCGATGGCGGCGGTAAGGGGCAGCGAAATCAGCGGCAGAAAAATGATCGCGTCTAGGGCGTGGATCGCCCAGAGACCGAAGCTGGCCCGCACCGCTAGGAATGTGAACGCAAATCCCAAGGTCGTGCCACCGATCCCAACCAGACCGGCCAGGAGCAAGCTGATCACCAGCGCCCGTCGGTGGGTCCAGTCCCCGAGGAGCCCCCGCAGGCCCTCCAGGCCGGGCCCGCCGCTCCAGAAGGTGAGGAACACCAGTCGGGCGAGCGGGTACAGGACGAACATCGGGACGCCCGCCCGGACCAGGAGAACGGCCGATCCCGGAATCGGGTCGCGGAATACGTCTGCGAGGGACCCACCACGCCGGTGCGCCCGGGAGCGCCGCGCCGGTGAGTTGGCCATGGACGGCGAGAGGCTCAGTCCTTGATCACCTCATTCATCCAGCGGTCCACCAGGCGCCTGCGGTTCTTACCCACCCACTCCAGATCCATCGGCAAAAGCTTCACCCCTTTCATCAGTTGCGCCACATCGGGGTGCAGGGTCGCCTCGGGGTGGGTCGGGATCACATAGAAGTTGTACTTGGCGAACAGGTTCTGCAACTCCGGACTCATCGTCCAGTCAATGAACTTGGTGGCCAGATCCCGGTTCTTGGCCCCCTTCAGCAGGCCCACCATCTCGATCGCTGTCGTCACTCCTTCCTTGGGAAAGCTGACCTGGACGTCGTAGCCCTTTTTCTTCGTCTCCATGGCCTCGCTCAAGTGCACCAGGGCGACCGCCGCCTGCCCCAAGCCCACGGGGAGCGTCCCACCGGCGCCGCTCTTGGTGTAGACCTGGATGTTCCGATGCAGCTTCCGCTGGTAGTCGAATGCCGCATCCTCGTTCCCTCCCATGGCGTAGTAGATGGAGAGGATCCGCGTGATCGCAGTCCCGGACGTTCGCGCGTCCGCGGTTTGGATCTGCCCTTTGTAGGCCGGGTCCAGCAGGTCGGTCCACGACCCGGGAGGTTGCAGGTTCCGCTCCCTGAGGAAATTGCTGTTCGACATGAACGCGAGGCAGCCGAAGATGAAGCCGTGGTAGAAGTCTTCGCGGTCCTTGTAGGCAGTGGGGACCTTTTCTCCCGTGGGCGGCCTGTACGGCTCCAGGATGCCCTCCACCTTTGCCGCCGCGAAGGTGTCGGCGGGGGCGCCGAAAATGACATCGGCTCGAGGGTTGTTCCGCTCCGCCGCGGCCCGCGCGAGTATCTCGCCGCCCGAGAGCCGCAGGAAGTTGATCTCGACCCCCGTCTTTGCCGTATACTCCTTGAACAGCGGTGCCATCATTATCTCGGCCCAGGCCGTATACACGTTGAGGCTCGCCGCCCAGGCCGTCCATGCGCCAGCCAGCGGCAGCACCACCGCCAGCGCCACGCTGAATCCCAGCAGCCGAATCGATCGCCTCGCACGCATCTTCTTCACCTCCTATTCTTTATGATCCAACCACATCCCCGACGCTTCCGGCCGGTCTTGGCTGAACCGGAAGTTGGAAACCAGGCGCGACCGGCAGCGGCGGAGCACAGGGAGCATATGACTGCCGAGACGGCCGAGCCAGGGACAACGAGCACGGGAAACCCGAGGGTAACCGGGACGCTACCACCAGCGGAGTGGCGGGTCAAGCGGAAACTTGCCCTTGCCTTGCGATTCAGACAGTGGAGAGGGCGGGTGGCGGGCACCCGGAGAGTTTGATCCGTCCCGAGGGAAAGCGCCGAATGGGGCGGGGCTGTCTGGGTACTTGGGGGGTGGCCAAACTGTGGCCGGCGAGGCATATGCGGTGACAGGCTGGGAGAGCAGAGATACTCTTGCCAGCACAGCAGGTCTGCTGGTATGGATCGGATCCGAGGGGATCGTGGGAGTGCTCAGGGCGCTCGAATGAGGGTGAACTCGCGCGCCTGCACTTGCTGGAGGCGCTTCGTTTTCGCCAGCAGCTTCTTGCGGGCTGCCTCCGCCAATGTCAGCAGCAGCCTCGTGTATTCCAGGACAGACAGGAGCGCAAACCGCTCCCCGTGGTAGAGGATGACCACCGAGCGGGTCGGCATCAACTGGCTGCGCACCCGGGGCAGCGTGCGCCGGGTCAGGTCGGTCCGGCCCCGGCGCCGCAAGTAGAGCTGCAGCAGCGTGTAGGCCAGCAACACAAAGACCACCTGGTTGACAATCAGCGACAAGGCCCGCGAGGTGAACTCCGTCAGGTCCATGAAGCATTTCAACTGCCGATGCCGCTCCTCGATGGCGGAGCGCAGCCGGTACTCGTTGCGGGCGGCAGCGGCGTCTTTCACCTTGCGGGTATCCAGCAGCATCCAGAGCTCGGCGTGCCCGTCGGCAAAGATCTCCTTGTTGAGGATGACGGCCAACGGCACTGGACAACTGGACCAGGACCGGAAGTCGTTGATGGCAGCAACCTCGCTCCGCACCCGCGTCTTGTCGGGGGAGGGCACGAGGGCGGGCGCGACCGCCTTCTTCTTTGCGAGGGTCCGCTGCCGCCGCCGCTCCCGCCGGCGGAGCGCCGCCGGCACGTGCGTCGGCGGACGGTCGAGCGAAGGCTGGGGCGCCGGAGGCTCGTACGGCGCGAACGGCACCTGGCCGCCCCGCACGAGCCCCAGCGCATCCTCGTAAATGTCCATCCCTTTGCGGGCCGGGATGAGGATGTCGATCCCATGCGCGCGTTTACACCGGCCGATCTGTTCGCCGTCCAGGAACCCGCGATCCGCGATCAGCCGCTTCATCACCCCGCGCCCCACGGCAGCCACAAAGCCCTCCACCAGTTGGTACAGGACCGGGCATTCGTGCGCCTTGCCGGAGACGACCGCCACGGCGCCGTAGAGAAAGAACTCCCCTCGCCGGTTGGTGTGGACGAGCGAGACCAGCTTGTAGCACCGCTGCCACCGACAGCGCGCGCGCTGCGCCGCGGTCAGCGCCTTGGGCTCGACCGGGTGATCGTGCTCGTCGAAGAGCAGCCGCACCGAGCCTTCATAGTGCTCGTTGTCCGGCACGAACAGGTAGCTGGCATCCCCGAGGAAGATCCCGTCGGGGTCAAACGCCTTGTGGCGCTTGAGCACCTGCAGGACCTCCTGGTTGAACCAGGCCTGCAGCCGCTCGGGCTGGGTGTCCCGGGCCAGCTTGCGGAGGAAGTCCTGGTCGCACGGGGTCTGCCGGTCATAGGTGTTCTTGTGATTGAACCCCGCGCAGCGTAGCGTCACATCCTGGGTCTCCGGATGCTCGGCCTTGTGGGCCACCTCCGGCCCGAAGGCATTCAGCATCCCCCCGCAGCGCACCACGTAGGGGTAGCGCTGAAAACTGTGCACGCCATGCAGTCGCATCG
>Ga0315284_10005430_pt1 | contig 18098 bp, 13 predicted proteins | sample YL17G09_16_MG_FD_203696 | JGI IMG/M metagenome (GOLD analysis project Ga0315284, IMG submission 203696) | Sediment microbial communities from Yellowstone Lake, YNP, Wyoming, USA - YL17G09_16 | ecosystem: Environmental > Aquatic > Freshwater > Lake > Sediment | place: USA: Wyoming | collected...
GGCGCTTTCGCCGCTCATCTGCTTCTCGGTCAAGGTTTGCTCGAACACGCACATTCTTCGGCTATTGGCGGAGGAGGGGAGCGGGTTCGACCTGGTCAGCGGCGGGGAACTTTACCGCGTCATCCAGGCGGGCGGCGACCCGGGGCGCTGCTGCTTTGCCGGCGTCGCCAAGACCGACGACGAGATCCGATACGCCCTCGAGCGGGGCATCCACCTCCTGAACGTCGAGAGCGAGGAGGAACTCGAGAACCTGGCGCGCCTCGCCGCCGAAACCGGACGGACCGCCCGGGCCGCCCTCCGCGTCAATCCCGACGTGGACCCGAAAACCCACCGCTACGTCACGACGGGCAAACGGGAGACGAAATTCGGCGTGGACCTCGAGCGGGCCGAGCGCGTCTTCCGCGCGTTTGCCGGTTCGCCCGGCGCCCGGCACGTCGCCCTCGCCGGCATCCACATCCACATCGGATCGCAGATCCTCTCCGTCGATCCGTACGTCGAGGCCGTCGAGAAGGCGCTCGGTCTGATCGCCGCGCTTCGCGCGTCGGGGCGCCAGGTGACGACGATGGACATCGGCGGCGGGTTCGGCGCCCATTACGAAGGCGGCGAGGCCCTCGGCGCCGACGCCTTCGGACGCGCGCTGGTGCCGATGCTCCAAGGCGCGGGTCTGGAGATCATCATGGAGCCCGGCCGATTCATTGCCGCCAGCGCCGGCATCCTCGTCACTCAGGTCCAGTACGTGAAGGAGGGCGGCGACCGGAAGTTTCTCCTGTGCGATTCGGGGATGCACCACCTCATCCGGCCGGCGCTGTACGGCTCGTACCATCACGTCTGGCCGGTCGAACCGGGGCCGGACTTCGTGCCGCGCCGGCGCAGCCGCGATGAGAGGATGCCCGGCACGGAGAGGGTGGACGTGGTCGGTCCGATCTGCGAATCGAGCGATTTTCTGGCGAAGGAGCGTCACCTGCCGCCCGTCGCGCGCGGCGGCCTGCTGGCCGTCTTCAGCGCGGGGGCCTACGGCATGGTGATGGCGTCGGAGTACAATTCATTTCCCCGTCCGGCGGAGGTGCTCGTCTCTGGATCCGAGGCGCGCCTCATCCGCCGACGCGGAACCTACGACGACCTCGTGGCGCCCGAGAAAGACCTGCCGGACTAGCGCGGGCCGCCTGCCGCCGGCAGGACGACGTCCACTTCGGCGGGCCCTTCGCGCGTCAGATGGAAGTCGACGGTTCTGGAGCGCCGGTCCGCCCGGGCGGTGATGCGGTACGATCCGAAGAAGGCGCGGACGGCGATGCGGCCGTCCTCGCCGGTTCGGCCGGCGGCATCGGTCCGCCAGAGGTGATTGATTAGCCGGTCCAGCGCCTCGTAAGCGGGTTTCGGCGAAAGGTCCGCCCGAAGCAATCCCCCCGGCGCGTTCTGCCACGCAAAGGCATCCGACAAGTCCCACCACGAGATGCTCGCGACCTCGGGACGGGCGAACGCTTCCGTGTAGAACCGCCGGACGGCCTCGGCCTGTTCGGTCTCCTGGTCCGGCCCGCCGAGGATCGTGATGGCCGACACGTGGACCGGCAGCCCCGCGTCGCCGCGAGGCGTGCGGGCCGCCGCCGCCTCGTCCAGAGTCCGACGCACGAGGTCCACCGGCCAGGCGCCCGCGTGCTGATGCGCGAGGACGCCGACGCCCGCGACCGGCAGGCCGGCGGCCTGGAGCGCCGCCGCCCGCTGCGCGAGCCGCCTGGCGTCCGGGTCGTGCAGGATGAGGCCGCCCTTCGGTCCGGCCGACGCCGCCCAGCGGACGACTTCGTCGGACGACACCGCCGCCGGTCCGACTCGGATGTCCCCCTGGACGGGGGTGAGAACGTCCCACCAGTCGACGCGGTCGGCGTACCGCGCGACGAGCCCGCAGACGTGCGACTCCGCCGCCTCCCGCGCCCCGCCGACTGCCATCTCGGCCGCCCATCGCGGGACCGTTTCCTCCAGCAGCAACGGATCGCCCTTGACGGAAAGGTTCTTCTTCTCAGCCCATCGCAGCATGCGGTCGAGGGTGTCGAACTCGCGTCGGCCCTGGCGGGGTTCGATCGCGGACCAGTAGAGCGGCACGGTAACCAGGTTGAAGAGGTGCGTCAGCGCGTCCTCATACAGCCGATTCTTCCGCTCGTTGCCCCATTGCCCGAGGGCGAACGCGTTGCATCCGAATAGAAACTCATGCTGCGTCTGGACGATCTCGACCTCGGCCCCCTCGACGCGGCCGCCTTCGGCGTCGAGGACGCGGACCGTCAGGTCCCGCTGGCGCCAGTTGCGGATGTCGCTTTCGAGGCGGGCCATCAGGACGTGTTCCTTCTCCACCTGGTCCGCCAGCCGCCGCGTGTCCTGGAGCACCTCGGCCAGACGAAGCGCCGCGGAGGCGGTATCGCGCTCCGACACGCGCGCCCCGCCGAGCGTTTTCCACGCGCCCCCGGCGTCGGCCATCGCGCCCAGCAGGTTCCTCGTCTCCGCGCCGAGCGATTCCGACAGGCCGGCGGCGGCATCGACGGCCGCCGAGGCCGCTTCGAGCGATTCCCCCGCCCCGTCGCCCCGCAGCCGAGCACGCCACGCCGACGCCAGCGAATCGAAAAACTCCAGGCCCAGCGCCCGCGCGCCGGAGTATGCCCCGAACGTCACGTACCCCGCGGGAAGCGCTTCCAGACGCCCGCGCCGCATCTGGAGGTCCGAAAGTGCCTGCTCCGCCCCCCCCACCAGGTAGAGCGTCGTCTCGGCCCGCCGGTCCAGCGTGACGGGGTCGTCGAGACGGTACTCCTCGGCGAGCGCGGCGGGCAGGTCGGCCTGGTGCTGGACCTCGATGGGCCGATTCTTGCCGTCCGCCACACGGACCGAAAACGCCCACTGCGCCCCGTAGTCCACGACGCGGACGAGCAGGCGATGCCAACCGCTCTTCAGTTCGACCACGATCTCCTCGGCGTCCGCGCGCCAGGGACGTTTCACGTCGTGCTCGAGAAGCACCCGGCCGTCGATCTCCGCGCGGACCGCGTCGTCGCTCCCCAGCCTGAGGATGTACGTCCCGTCCGCCGGCACCCGGAAGAACGTGTGCGCCAGGGCCGTGCCGGTCGGCGGGTCGGGAAACAATCGGCGAAGGTCCACCCGGCCGTCCTCCTCGGCACGGGCCCGGAGCCAGACCCGCCCCAGCGAATAGAGGCCGGGATACCCGACGGCGTCGGGCGCGAGGGCGGGGACCGCGAGGCGCGTCCCCTCGAGGGGCCCGCAGACGGCCCAGTCGCGCAAGAATCCCCCGGTCCCGCGCGCCGCGCACGGCTCCGCGGCGGCGAGGGCGAGAAGCAGCGCTGCGGCCAGCAGCGGCCACGAATTGAATAAAAATCGCTTCACGATTCGCTTTCCCCGGAGCGCGGAAAAACTTCGCTCGGAGCCTTTGACCGCAAGCATTTTAACACAACGGATGGGGCAAGGTTACGGTCGGGATGGGGCGAGCGCGGCCAATTTCGCCGCGAGGTGAAAAATTACCCCTGGGGTAATTTCCGCCTAACATGTGGGCTGGGCTGAGGTTACCGTCATTTTTGGGAACACTCAGGAGAACTGGAGGGCGAGGGCGGCGAGGCGACGGTCTAGCGGAGGCGGTCGTGGAAGGCCCGCGGCGAGAGAATGGCGGTCCCGCGGAACTCCCGGAGGTCCAGCAGGTCGCGGTTGCCTGTGACGAGGCAGTCGGCCTCGGCGGCCAGCGCGGTGCCGAGGACCGCGAGGTCCGTGCGGTCGCGGCAGGCGTCGGCCGGGACCTTGGCCGGGGCGACGACCGCTGCGTGCTCGCGGAGGAACGCGACGACGGCCTGGGCCTGCGGCCGGGGGACCTTGAGTTTTCCGCGCAGGTGGCGACGCAGTTCCTTCAGGATAGGCTCCGAAAGGACGATGTCGTGGCCCGCGAGGCAGACCTCCGGGACGGCCTCGCACAGGCCGCGCGTGGCGAACGCAGCCACCAGAACGTTGGTGTCGAGGACGACTTTCACGAGAGGGCCTCGAAGACGTCCTCGTCGGTGAGAAAGCCCTGGGCCTCGGCGAAGGGGGCGGTCTTTCGGCGGAGGGCGCGGAACTTTTCGGCGGCGACGTAGCGGCGGAGCGAGTCGCGCACGAGTTCGCTGAGCGGCTGCTGCCGCCGCTTCGCGGCCTCCTCGAGGGCCTTGCGCAGGGCTTTCGGGATGCGGACCGTGACGTTGCTCATAGTGCACTACATTGTAGTACACCGGCGGGAGAAGTCAAGGGGCATCTCCATTGCGGATTGCGGAGTGCGGATTTCGGATTGGACGGCGGACGGCAGGCTGAGGGCTGGGTTCCGCATTCCCCGTTGCCTGTTGCCCGTTGCCTGCTTTTGACTTCCGCGTTCCGCGGTGAGCCAGAAATTACCCCAGGGGTAATTTCCGCCTAACATGTGGGCTGGGCAGAGGTTACCGTGATTTTCTGGAACACTCAGGAGGACTGGAGGGCGAGGGCGACGAGTTTGGCGGCGAGGCGGGCGGCGGCAAAATCGCTGGCCGCGTCGCCCTGGGCCGACAGTTCCACCACGTCCGCCCCCACCACGCGGTGCTTCGAGAAGACGCGCTCCAGGAGGCGCATCGTCTCCCACCATCCCAAGCCGCCCGGCTCCGGCGTGCCGGTCGTCCGGATGACGCCCGGGTCGAGGCCGTCGACGTCCACCGTCACATAGACGGGTCCCTCGAGGGCGTCGGCCGCTTCCAGGAGCGCGTCGGAGCCGGCGAACTTGCTGGCCCAGAAGATCGGCAGGCCGTGCGCCTCGGCGAACTGGATTTCTTCTCGGCAGGCGTTGCGGATGCCGACGTGGACCGTCCGGTGTCCGTCCTCGACGATTCGGCGCATGACGCAGGCGTGGCTGTAGGGCGAGCCTTCGTAGGAGTCGCGGAGGTCGGCGTGGGCGTCCAGTTGAAGGACGGAGAGTCGTCCGTGCTTCTTGGCGGCGGCCCGCACGAGGCCGAGCGTGATCGAGTGCTCCCCGCCGAGCGCGAGCACCCACTTGCCGTCCGCGTACAACCGGCCGGCCACGGCCGTCAGCCGGTCCGTCATCGCGGCCGGCGACCCGAGGGCGGGCGCGACCGACGGATGTGTGTGGATGGGGCCGTCGGCCAAGTCGCGCCCCGTCTCGGGGTCGAACGTTTCGACCTGTCGGCTTGCGGCGAGGATGGCATCCGGTCCGCCGCGCGTCCCGGCGCCGTAGGACGTCGTCGCCTCGAACGGAACCGGCAGGACGACGACGCGTGCCTTCGCGTAAGCGGAAGTTTCCGCGGGCAGACCGAGGAAGTTCGGCGGGATGAGTTCCGGTTCGTCCATGGTTTTCCCGCGTCCTGGCCTAACGGTCCGACATAACTTTTGTAAGGTGTTTGCGCGGCGGGTCTCCGCACCCGCCGCGATCCGTGCCTTCTTGCGCGGTGGTTGCGGAGAACCACCGCGCAAAACTTATGTCGGACCGCTTATTCGAAGAGGTCCTGCTGTCCGGTGACGAAGACGGCGGCGGCGAGGACGGTGGTCCATCGTCCGAGTTTGCAGCACTCGTCGCTCTGGGTGATGTTGCGCGTGGTGACGATCTTGCCGCTTATCAGGTAGATCTGTTTGCGTTCGTCGTAGGCCGATTCGGGGTCGAACTCGAGTCCCAGGGTGGTGGCGAGCATGGTGGCGGCCAGGTCCTCGGCGTAGTCGCCGGCGATGGCGCCCGTCTGGCCGAACGCGTGATGCTCCGAGAGATACCCGTACTGCGTTCCCTCGGCGGGAACCGCCAGGCCGATGGAGGCGGCCACGAGGCGGTTCGGCTCGTTGTCGGCGGCCTGGGCAATCACGCAGTAAACGATTTGTCCGGGGGGTAGTTGGGCGAGGCCCTTTTCTCGCGGGACGATACGGCATCCCGGCGGGAAAATGCTGGAGACGCGCACGAGGTTGTATTTCTCGATGCCGGCGTCGCGCAGCGCCAACTCGAAACTCGCCAGTTTCTCGCGGTGAATCCCCACGCCCTTCGTGAAGAACACCTGTTTCGGAACCATCTCGTGCCTCTCCTTGCCGTCGGCGTCGCCGCCTCTGAATTTCACCCCTTGGAAGCGCACTATTGTGCGCCTCGAGGGCGATTCTACAAGAGTTTTTTCAGCCGGCGTTTCAGGGCCCGGATCGCCCGGCCGCGGTGGCTCAGACGGTTCTTCGCCGACGGCGCCAGTTGGGCCATCGTCCGCTCCGCGTCCGGAAGGTAAAAGTACGGGTCGTAGCCGAACCCGTTCGACCCGGCCGGCCGGTCCGTGATCCGCCCCTCGCAGGCCCCTTCGGCCACGAGGAGAACGCGGTCCGGTGTGGCCAGGGCGACCACGCACCGGTATCGGGCCGTCCACGTCTCTTTCGGATGGTCCGCGAGCGCTTCCAGGAGCGTGCGGTTGTTGAGGCCGTCGTTGCCTTCCTCGCCGCCCCAGCGGGAGGAGCGGACGCCCGGCTTCCCCGCGAGCGCATCCACTTCGAGGCCCGAGTCGTCGGCCAGGGCCCACTGGCCCGTCGCCTGGGCGTAGGCGAGCGCCTTGGCCTTCGCGTTTTCCTCGAACGTGTCGCCCACCTCGGGGACGGTTGGCACGCCGGGGAAATCCGCCAGCGAGCGGACCTCCAGGTCCAGCCCGCCCAGGATGGCGGCCATCTCCTCGAACTTCTTGCGGTTCCGCGTCGCGATCACCACCGTTCGCGCCATCCCTCGGACCTCACATCTTCGTCGCCGTCACCGACCCGACGAGGACAAAGTCCAGGTCCTTCAAGCCCCGCGCCAGGCGCGGGCTTTTGCGGACCATCTCTTCCGCGAGGCCGGCCGCGTCGAGGACCTGGCGCGTCGCCTCCGGGCTGAGGATCAGGAGTCGCCGATCTAGAGCGGCACGCTGGAGGGCGGCGGCCAGGGCGTCGGCGGCGGCACGGTCCGCCCCGAGTTCGGCCGCTTCCGGGCTCGCCGACGACAGGCCTACCTGCCCGATCCGCACCCGCTTGGCCGGGCCGAGCGACGCGACCAACTGTTTGACGAGCGCCTCGACCAGCGGCCGGATCTCCGATTCGTGCTGCGCAACGCCCGACGCCCGCCCGCGACCCGCCGCTACGCCCGTCTCCGTGCTCACCAGGCTCAGCGTGACGCGATAGAGGGCCTTCGGCAGCGGCGGCCGGGTGGAGGCCGCTGCCTCGCGGCCGGGAATCCGGATCGCCGTCGAAGGCACCGGCGTTGCCTGGTCCTCGATCCGCAGGTAGGGAAACGCCCGCAGAATCTCCAGCGCCTTCGGATGGACGATCGCCGGCTTCCCGCCCGGCTGGCCGATCTTCGACGCATCGTCAAAGAGGTCCGGCCCAAACGCGCCGATCGTGACCATCGAGAGGCGCGGGCCGTGGTACACGTACGCCTCCCACCCCTCCTTGCGCAACTTGGCGGCGTAGGCCTGGGCGTTTTCCTTTCGGCCGGGCGATTCCCAGCCCGCCACGTACAGGCTGTAGACGCCCGGCGCCTCTTCCAGCGCCCACGAGGTTTTCGGTGCCGGCTCCGGCACGGGCACGAGCATCACGCCCTGGAACGGGTACTGGCCGCGAGCGTCCCGGACGCGGCGTACCCGGCCCATCATTTCCCGCGCCTGGGCGTCGTTCCACGTGCGATACCGGCCGACGCACACGGCCGCGTAGTCGGGCCCTTCGACCACAAAGACGTCCGGCAGTTTCTGGTCCGCCAGTTCGTCGGCCAGACGGTCGGCGCTCGGGCGCGCCTCCGGCCCTTGGTATTCGACCAGCAGGATCGTCAAATCCCGCTGCGCGGGTTCGCATCCGCCGAGCGCCGCCGCCAACGCCAGTGCCGCCGCCAGCAGCCCCAGCGCGCCCCGCCTTGCCCAGGCTCGTGCGTTCATGGTGACCCTCCGGCCCCTCGTCGGCCGGCGCTTCGGCGCGAGCGTTTCCTGCGGGCCTGCGCCTGGGCCTCGGCCAGCCGCTTGCAGCCCTGGTGCGCCAACCGCACCAGCCGAACCATCTGGTCCGCGGTGAAGGTCGTGCCTTCGCCGGTCGCCTGGACTTCGATCAGCCGGCCGGCCGGCGTCATCGCCACGTTCATGTCCACCTCGGCCGCGCTGTCCTCCTCGTACGCGAGGTCCAGCCGCGCCTCGCCGTCCACCAGGCCGCAACTGACGGCCGTCGCCTGGTCGGCGATGGGGTCGGCGTCGGTGACGAGCCGGCCATCGGCCCGCGCCCGGTCCACCGCCCTCGCCAGGGCGACCCATCCGCCCGTGATGGCGGCGGTGCGTGTCCCGCCGTCGGCCTCCAGCACGTCGCAGTCCACAATGAGCGTGTTCTCCCCGAGGGCCGCCAGGTCCACCACGGCCCGCAGGGCCCGCCCGATGAGGCGGCGGATCTCGGTCCCCCGCGAGTCCACGCCCCACGGTCCGTCGCGCCGCATGCGCCGCCCCGCCGACGCCGGCAGCATCCCGTACTCCGCCGTCACCCAGCCGGCGCCGCGGCCCTGGAGCCATCGCGGTACGCCCCCCTGGAGCGTCGCCGTGCAGACGACGCGCGTGCGGCCCAGTTCCACGAGCACCGACCCGTCGGCCGTTCCGATGAAATCCGGGACCAGTTTCACCGGCCGCAACTCGTCCGCTTTTCGTCCGTCAGGCCTCGCCATGCTGTTCCCCGTGCGCGGCGCCGAATGGAACGCCACTCGCAATGTTAAAGCGCCGGTAGTCGCCGGGTCAATTACCCGCCGTGCGCTGCGTTCGCAGAGCGTCGGCCAAGATGGTGATTCCTTCGTCCAACTGTTCACGCGTGATCGTGAGGGGCGGCATGATCCGCAGGACCGTCCCATGCGTGCAGTTGATGTGCAGGCCCTTTGCCAGGCACGCCGAGGCGACGCCCGCTCCGCTTTCGGTGAGTTCCACGCCGATCATGAGGCCCGTCCCGCGGACCTCGGCGATGAGCGGCACGTCCTGCTTCATCTCCAGCATCCGCTGCTTCAGGTACGCGCCCATCCGCTGGGCGTTTTCCAGGAGGTTCTCGTCGCGGATGATCTCGAAGACCGCGCACCCGGCCGCCGCCGCCAGCGGGTTCCCGCCGAACGTCGAGGCGTGCGTGCTGGGCTTCAGGTGCTCGGCCACTTCGGGCTTGGCGCACATGGCGCCGATCGCCGTCCCGCCGCCCAACTGCTTGGCCATCGTCATGATGTCGGGAACGACGAGGGACGAAGGGACGGAGGGACGAAGGGACGAAGGAGATGCGGCATCCTCGCCGGCGCCCTCGCCCGCTGCGCCGGGGCCATCGTCACTCCGCACTCCGCACTCCGCACTCCGCATTGCCTGATAGCCCCACCACGTGCCGCAGCGCCCGACGCCCGTCTGCACCTCGTCGAAAATCAGAACCATGCCGCGCTGGTCGCACAGGTCGCGCAAGGCCCGCAGGAACTCCGGTTCGGCCACGTTGATGCCGCCTTCGCCCTGGATCGGTTCGATGAGGATGGCGGCGGTTTCGCCGTCCACCAACTTTTCGACGGCCTCCAGGTCGTTGAGCGGCGCGTACGAGAAACCCGGCACGAGGGGCGCGAAGCCCTGCTGGTACTTCGGCTGGGCCGTCGCCGTGACCGCCGCGAACGTCCGCCCGTGGAAACTGTTCTCGAACGAGATGATCTTGTATTTCTCCTTGGCCGTCGCCAGGCGCGCGAGTTTAATCGCCCCCTCGTTCGCCTCGGCGCCCGAGTTGCAGAAGAAGCACTTCCCGCCGAACGATGTCGTCGCGATCCACTCGGCCAGGCGGCCCTGAGGTTCGGTGTACCACGTGTTAGGCATGAAGATAAGTTGGGAGGCCTGCTTGGCGATTGCCTCGACCAGGCGCGGATGGCAATGGCCCACGCCCGTCACCGCCCACCCGCTGAAAAGGTCCAGGTAGCGCTTGCCGTCGGCGTCCCAGACGTACGGCCCTTCGCCGCGCACCGCCACCAGCGGCAACCGCGTGTAGTTGGCGATGACGTACTTGTTGAACCGTTCGATGGTTTCCCGGCTCTTAGGTCCGGGTTGACTGGGGCTGCTCATCTCGTGGTTCCCTTTCGTGGTCCCCGCTCCCCTTCGGGTCGCGGCTAATCATGAAACCCTATTGTCGGGTGATGACTTGGCGGCAGCGCTCGCACAGGTCCGCCGGTTCGCCCTGGCCGACGCTCGGCCAGAAGTTCCAGCACCGCTCGCACCTCGAATACTTCTGCGGCAGGAGGACGGCGGAGGCGAACCGTTTCTGGTCGGCCTCGCCGGCCTCGGCCCGCTCGCCCTCGAGCGCCTCGGCCTCTTCGGGCGACACGAGCGCCAGTTCGCTCACCAGGAGGAGCGCCGCCAGCGCCTGCGCGCCGACCTTTTCGAGTTCCGCCCGCTCTTTCTCGTCCGCCGGCGCCAGGGCCACCCGCGCCTCGGTGTGCTTGGCGAACCGGCCCTTCTTGCGGAACACCTCGAGCAGGGCGTACGCATCGCGCCGGACGTCCATCAGCCACTCCCAGTAGGCGAGCAAGTCCTCGTCCAGAAGGTCCGCGTCGACCTCGGGCCATCGCGCGAGGTGAACGCTCGGCTCGCGTTCGCCCCCGGCCGCCGGCGCGAGGTGCTGCCACGCCTCCTCGGCCGTGTGCACCAGGATCGGCGCGAGCAGTCGCACCAGCACGTCGGCCGTCTCGGCCATGGCCGTCTGGGCGCTGCGGCGGCGCGGCGAGTCGGCCGCGTCGCAATACAACACGTCTTTCTGCACGTCCAGGTAGAACGCCGACAGGTCGCTCACGCAGAAGACGTGGACGAGGCTGAAGACGCGATGGAACTGGAACGCTTCCATCTGGGCCGTCACGTCCGCCGCCAGTTGCTGCGCCCGCGCGAGGAGCCACCGGTCGATTTCCTCCAGGTCGGCCGGCTTCACCGCGTTCTTCTTCGGGTCGAAGTCCCCCGTGTTCCCCATCAGGAACCTGAGGGTGTTGCGGATCTTGCGGTAGGCGTCCTGGAGGTTCGAGATGAGGGCGTCGGAGGCGCGGATGTCGTAACTATAGTCGGTGCTGGAGGCCCAGAGCCGCACCACGTCCGCCCCGAGCCGCCCCACCTCCTCCAGAACGTTCACCGTGTTGCCGAGGCTCTTCGACATCTTCCGCCCCTCTTCGTCCACCACGAAGCCGTGCGTGATGCACGTGCGGAACGGCGGCTGGCCGCGCGCCACCACCCCCAGCACGAGGCTCGACTGGAACCACCCGCGGTGCTGGTCGGAGCCTTCGAGGTAAAGTTCCACCGGCATCCCCAGGTTCTCGGCCTCGCAGACGCTCCGCCAGGAGACGCCGCTATCGAGCCAGACGTCGAAGACGTCCGTCTCCTTGCGCCAGGTCCGCCCGCCGCACTCGGGGCACGCCGGCGGAGAGCCGAACACCTCTTCGACCGTCGCCTCGTACCAGGCGGTGCTTCCCTTTCGGCCGAAGAACTTTCCGGCGGCGCGCATCATGTCGCCCGTGAGGAGCGCCCGTCCGCACCCTTCGCAGTACAGGGCCGGGATCGGCACGCCCCAGAGTTTCTGCCGGCTGATGCACCAGTCGGGGCGCGTCGAGATCGTCCCGCGGATCCGCGCTTCGTTCCACGCGGGGACCCACTGGACGCCGCCCGCCGCCTCCAGCACCCGCTGGCGCAGGCTCTTGCCCGTCTCGCCGGAGTCCAGCGCGACGAACCACTGCTCGGTCGCGCGGAAGATGACGGGCTCGCGGCACCGCCAGCAGTGCGGATACCGGTGAGCCGTCACTCCCTCGGCCACGAGGTGCCCCGACTCGGCGAGGCGCGCGAGGATGATCGGGTTGGCTTCCCAGACCGTTTTGCCGCGGATCCATTCCGGTACGGTTTTGTCGAACCGCCCGTCCGCGAGGACCGGGCTGTAGATGGCAAGGTTCTCGCGCATGCCCAGGAGGTTGTCCTCGCGCCCGTGGCCGGGCGCGATGTGCACGAGGCCCGTCCCCTCTTCGAGCGTCACGACGCTCGCGTCGGCGACGACGCGGCGGACCTCGGCCCCTTCCGGTGGCCCCATGAACGGGTGCTCGTACTCCAGGCCCGCCAGTTCCGCGCCCGTCAGGGTCGCGAGCGTTTCGATTTCGCCCAGCCGCGCGTCCTTCGCTGCCGTGGCGACTAGGTCTTCCGCCACGATGGCGACGCGCGCCCGCCCGTTCTTCGTGAACCGCACCAGAGCGTACTTGAACTCCGGATGGACCGCGACCGCGAGGTTAGCCGGCAGCGTCCACGGCGTCGTCGTCCAGACCATCAGCGCGACCTCCTGGCCCTTGAGCGCCGCGGGCAACTTCGCCCGCGCGCCCTTCGTGAGGGCAAAGAGGACGTAGAGGCTCGGCCCCTCGTCGTCGGCGTACTCGAGTTCCGCTTCCGCAAGGGCCGTCTCGCACGACGCGCACCAATGAATCGCCCGACGGTCGCGGTACAAGAGGCCCTCGTCGGCCAAGGCCGCGAGGACTTCCATCTGGCCTTCCTCGTAGGCCGGGTCGAGCGTAAGGTACGGCTTGTCGAACCGCCCGAAGACGCCCAGACTCTGGAACTGTTCGCTCTGGACCTTGGCGAAACGGAGGGCGTACTCGCGGCACCGCTCGCGGATCTCGGTCGCGCTCAAGGCGTCGGCCTTGGGCCCGAGTTCCTGGCGCACCTTGTGCTCGATCGGCAGGCCGTGGCAATCCCAGCCGGGGATGTACGGCGAATCGTAGCCGCGCATCGTCTTGTACTTCACGACGATGTCCTTCAGGATCTTGTTGATGCCGGTCCCGATGTGGATGTCGCCGTTCGCGTACGGCGGGCCGTCGTGAAGGACGTACCGTCCCTTCGGATGCTCCGCGGCCCGGATCATCCGATAGAGGTCCATTTCGGCCCAGCGCCGGCGCGTGGCCGGCTCGTGCTGGACCAGGTTCGCCTTCATCGGGAACTCGGTCCGCGGCAGGTTGAGGGTGTTTTTATAGGCGCTTTCGCCCATGGTCGTGTTCCTTGCTCAAACGCGCCCCGCCCTCCTTCGCCCTTTGGGCTACGGCGGGCAAGCACGCGGGGCGGCTAAACATTTAGCCGGTCGCCTTGGCGACCGCGTCATGTGAAAATAATACCCTGGCGCCGCGCGAGAGGCAGCGTGCCAGGGCTGCGTTCTTCAGGTCAGCCGGCGTCCGCCCTTTCCGGCACGCTCCTTTCCGCCTTCGCCCCGGCGCGCCGGGGCTATGGTGGACGAGTCAGCGAATATCCGCGAGCAGAACCCCGTGGAACCGCGCAGGATATCGGCCTGCCCGCGTGCCTGTCAACTTTCTTTTTGTCCGCCGGTACGGCGTCAGTTACGGTTGGTCCGGGGATTATGTAGCGCGGGGCCGCACCAGAGGCGGGCAAGCTTTATGCCCCGCGCGGCCCTGCGCGGGGGATAAACCTTGGCCGCCTGTGGCGGCCCCCGCGCTACAGTCGGCAAGAGCGGTCGCCACAACCGTAACTCACGCATTACCCCGCCGGACCCTTATCCGGCGTGTGACATAGGGTTGTCACGGGGTTTCCGTCCGGCGGCGGGTTTTCCTCGCGTCCGACGCCGCATTCTGCCCAAGATACGGGTACGGCAGGACGGCCGCAGACAACGACCCCCGTGCGGAGGTGGGGGGATCCCGCACGGGGTCCTTTTTACTACTTCGTGCCGCGCGCGTCGGACGGCTCGGGCGGGCGGAGGCGGTCCAGGCCGCCCGTGTAAGGCCGGAGGGCCTCCGGCAGGCGGACGGAGCCGTCTGCCTCCTGGCCGTTCTCCACGAGCGCCGCCACGAGGTGCGGGATCGCCACGGCCGCGCCGCCCACCGTGTGGACGAGGCGCGGTTTTCCGTCCGCGCCCCGAAATCGCGTGTTCGTGCGCCGGGCCTGGTAATCGGTGAAGGACGAAAGGGCCGCGACGCCGAGCCACCGGCCGCTCGCGCCCGCCCACACCTCCAGGTCAATCGTCTTGGCGGCCGCTTGGCTCAAGGACCGCGCGCCGCGGAGGAGCCGGCGATGGGGCACCTCCAGACGCGCGAGGATCTTCGTTGCCGCCTCCACCGCCCGCGCGAGTTCCGCCTCCGACTCCTCCGGGCGGCAAAACGCATAGACTTCGACGGTCGGGAACTCGTGCAGCCGAAGGAGGCCGCGCCCCGCGGCGCCGCCGTGGTCCGCCTCGCGGCGAAATGCCGGGCCCGAAGCGACGAATCGCGCGGGCAGGGCGCCCGCGTCGAGAACCTGTCCGCGGAAGAGGTTCGCGAGGTGCGGCTCCGCGCGGGGGATGAGAAACAAGTCGTTGTCGTTACTAGCCGCGAGCGTAAGCGAGCGGTCCGTGCCGGGCGCGAGCACCGCATACATCTTTTCTTCAAGCGCCGGGAGGTGGGCCGACCCCTCGAGGGCTTCGCGCGTCGCGACCGACGGGCAGCGGACCTCCTCGTATCCGAAGTCGCGCGCGTGCACGTCGAGCATGAAAGCCGCCAGCGCCCGAAGGAGCCGCGCGCCCTGGCCCCGCCAGATGAGAAATCCCCGTCCCGCCGACGCCTCCCTGGCACGGCCACCCTGGCACGGCAGGCGTGCCGTGGCCTGACGGCGGGCCGCGGTCGAGCCACGGCAGCCGGCCACGGCTCGTGCCGTACCCGAGCCAGGGGCTCGCCCTGCCAGGGTGCCGTGGCCGGCGGCGGTGTGGGCGAGGTCGAGCACCTGGACGAGATCCCAATGCGTCATCCCGCCGCGCGCGGGCAGGGAAGCGGGCTCATCCAGGACGGCGGTTTCTTCGGGGACCTCCGGGGCGGGGAGGTTCGGCAGGTCGAGGAGGGCGAGGCGGCGTTCGGCGTCGAGGCGCGCCAGGTCGCGCCGGGCGCGTCGGAGTTCTTCGGCGATCTGGAGTCCGAGGCGTTCGAGGTCGTCGGTCGGTTCGCCGGCGGTTTTAGCGCGGGCGACTTCCTCGCTGGCGCGGCGTCGGCGGGTGCGCAGGGCGTCGGCCACCGCCTGGCGTGCGAGCCAGCGGGCGTCGCATTCCGCCGCCCCCTGAACCGCCTCCGCCGCCATGCCGCGCCGACCGAGCGCCGCCTGGACGCGCGCGGGCTCCGCGCGGATGAGACCTGGGTCGAGCATAGCACACCCCGCGGCAGGACCATGCTTTCGCATCCGTCTTCGCCCCGGCGCGCCGGGACTACGCCGGACAAGAGCGGAAGTTCACCCGCCCGTGGTGGGCATGGCACCCGTGCGTCCCCTGACGCGCCGTCGGCGGTCAGTCGCCGCCGCCCTGGCAGCACTCGCCTCGTATCAGTTTTGCCAGTGCGATCTGGTTCTTCGCGATCCGCCGGTGGGCGACCATCCACGCGATGCCCATCAGAATCTGGACCGCGAGGATCACCATGACGAGGCGGCCGACCTTGTCCACCGCGTTCATCAGGTCCACCTGCGTGACGACTTTTGCGACTTCTTCGGCTAGCATAAGCGCCTCCTCCTGGGACCGATGTGTTCTTTGACCGTCTGAGTTTCCCGCGCGGCTCGGGCCAGGTCAACGAAAAGAATCGCCGGTTCGAGCCGGCGGCGCCTCTTTGCGCCTTTCGAGCCGCCCGCGGAAGCGGGCGGTCACGTTCCCCGTCGTGGCACGTGCCATGGTAGGGAACGTGGCCGGCGGCTCCCGCCGCCGGCTCGAAAGGCGCAAACTTCCGCCCGGCTCGAACGGCACACGACCACGGGGCCTTGCATCGCGCCCGCCGTTTCATTAGGGTGCGGCGGGGAGGCTCCATGGGTCAAGTGCTGCGTGTGGGTTCGCGGGCCAGCCGCTTGGCGCTCGTCCAGACCGAGTGGGTGGTGGCGCGCCTGCACGAGGCTTGGCCGGACCTCCAGGTCCGGGTCGTGCCGATCCGCACCGCGGGCGACGCTTCCCGCGCGACGCCGCTGGCGGCGGTCGGCGCGGGGGTGGGCGTCTTCGTCAAGGAACTCGAGGCGGCGCTGGTGGAGGAGCGGATCGACCTGGCCGTCCACTCGATGAAGGACGTGCCGACGTGCGCGCCGGAGGGCCTGGAGGTCGAGGCGTCCGTTCCGGCGCGGGCGGACCCGCGGGATTGTCTCCTGACTTCCGCCGGGCAATCCCTGGAGGACCTGCCTCGCGGGGCGATTGTTGGGACGTCGAGCCCGCGTCGGCGGGCGATGCTGCTGGCGGCCCGGGCGGACCTTCGCTTCGCGGACCTGCGGGGCAACGTCGAGACGCGGCTCGCGAAATTGGAGGCGGGCCGGTGCGACGCGACGGTGCTCGCGCGGGCGGGCCTGGAGCGGTTGGGGCTCGTGGACGCGCGGGCGTGGACGGTGCCGGTTTCCGTGGCGCTTCCGGCGGCGGGGCAGGGGGCGCTGGGTCTTGAGTTCCGCGCGGGCGACGAGCGGGTCCGCGGGATCGTCGGGGCGGTGGACGATCCGGCGTCGCGCGAAGCGGTCGTGGCCGAGCGTGCGCTGGTGCGCCGGCTCGGGGCCGGGTGCCGGACGCCTCTGGGCGTCCTTGGGACGGTGGACGGGGCGGGGCGCCTCGCGCTGGAGGCGTATCTGGTGAGCGCGGACGGGCGGGCGAGTCTGCGGGAGCGGGCGGAGGGTTCGGCCGACGAGGCGGGGGCGATCGGCGTGCGACTGGCCGAGACGCTCCTCGGCGCGGGCGCGGCGCGGTGGATCGAGCGGGGAAACGCCGCGGCCGACGCCTGAGGGTGCAGCACAAAAAAGTGGCAACGTCCAGGGGTGCCACCGATTGCTTGTCAATCGGTGGGGCTGGGGTGCAGCGCACGGTTTGACAAGTCCCGGCGCGCCGGGATGGCACCCCCCGGCCGAAGAAGTGCCACTTTTTTGTGCTGCACCCATGCCTGAAAGAGGAAAGTTTTGCGCCGCCTTTTCCGATAACAAGGCGGGGACGCCTCGGGCCGTCGGCATCGGTGGCCGCGGGCGACTCGGCTCGGCGAACGACTTCGCCGAGCGTTTTGCGTTCCGGCAAGCAGCGCGGGGGCAAAAGGTTTCGGACCGGCAGAAGGATCGAGCATGAGCACGGTGGTTCACGTCACACACGAAGCGATTCAGAAGGTGGGCGGCATCGGGGCGGTGCTTCAGGGCTTTTTCACCGCCAAGACCTACAACGAGGGCGTCAAGCGGTCGATCCTGGTCGGCCCGCTCGGCGGGCCGGAGGACGAGGCGCTCCTGGCGAAGAACGGCAAGGTCCTCTATTCGGGTGTGAGCGGGGCGGACGACGGCGGCTGGGCCGCCAGGTTCCGTCCGATCCAGGAGCGTTACGGCGTGCGGATTGTGTACGGCCGGCGGACGTTCCGCGACAAGGCGACCGGCGCCGAATCGAGCCCCGAGGTCGTCCTGGTGGACGTCGGCCAGGCAAACCTCGACCGCCTGGGCGAAGCGAAGCGGATGCTCTTCGAGCGTTTCGCCATCCGGAGCGACCTGTACCGCGAGTGGGAATACGAGCAGTACGTTCGTCTCGCCGGCCCGGGTCTGGCGGCGCTCGACGTGCTGGGCGCCGCGTCGGACGGTCCTGCGATCATTCTGGCGCACGAGTTCATGGGCATGCCGCTCGCGCTGGCGGCCATCGCGCGCGACTCGGGCGCCTACCGCACGATCTTCTACGCCCACGAAGTGGCGACGATGCGGCGGATCGTCGAGGGCCATCCCGGACACGACACGATGTTCTACAACGTTCTTTCCGAAGCGATGGCCAAGGGCAAGTTCGTCGAGGACGTGTTCGGCCTGCAGGCGCCGTTCTTCAAGCACGCGCTGGTCTCGGCGGCGCGGTTCTGCGACGCCATCCTCTGCGTCGGCGACTACGTCCTGGAGGAGATGAAGTTCATGGCGGCCGACTTCGCCGACAAGAACATTCGCCTGGCCTACAACGGCGTCCCGGCCTACGAGGTCTCCGTCGAGGACGTCGAGCAGTCCAGGGCCCGACTCCAGAAGTACACGGAGGCCATCCTGGAGTTCCGGCCCGACTTCGTCTTCAGTCACGTCACGCGCATGGCCCTGTCGAAGGGCATGTGGCGGGACCTGAAGGTCCTCTGGCACCTGGAGAAAAAGTTCCGCGAGACCGGCCGGACC
>Ga0315284_10005431_pt1 | contig 18098 bp, 14 predicted proteins | sample YL17G09_16_MG_FD_203696 | JGI IMG/M metagenome (GOLD analysis project Ga0315284, IMG submission 203696) | Sediment microbial communities from Yellowstone Lake, YNP, Wyoming, USA - YL17G09_16 | ecosystem: Environmental > Aquatic > Freshwater > Lake > Sediment | place: USA: Wyoming | collected...
TACTGTTTCCCATTCAAGAAGCCGTCAGCGTCGTTTTAAATTACAACGGCGACGACGACATTGATTCTGACAAAGATGAAACCGTGTATGATCCGACAACAAATTCAAAAATATCTATTTATAACCCTAGCGCAAACACGTTTTATAATAACAGTAAACGCGCACTCGACGTCTATATTAACGGACTCTTGAACAATACAATTTCCGTCGACACGCTCACAAATTCGAAAACGGATCCCGATTCGCCGCCATATATTACCTACATGGACGCCTCCATGAACTACATGACAACCAACGGAAACCAAATCATCGTCGGCGATGACTCGTCGGCAGCCGTAGTCGACGGAACGATATCAAATGCCGAATTTATTAAAGACGGGTGTTCGCCCCAAAATGTTCGCGATATTTTTAGCCAAGGACAGTCCGGCAGTATTCTTGAAAACTTGTTGTCTTATAAACTTCGCTTCAGCTTTATCGAAGATGACAAAGAAATGAAAACGTACGACTTTCTATAATTGTATGACGTTCAGAATGCATTTCGTCAATCACCAATTTTCTAATGCCGAAAAGTGTTTGTAAAACTATAATTTAAAATGAAAAGGGGAGATAATTGATAAATAAGAATAAAAACACAGCTAACACATTTGCGGTTAAAGAAATATGAATATTTAATTGATAAATGATTGCGATAACAACATTAGTCCGCCGAAAATAGAGAGATTCTTTGTAAATGAAATCGTTTCATCTGGATTCGTCGGAAAATGGAAAATTAAAATGGTCATCGCAGTAAAAACCGCTAGCCCAATCGTCGCGACATACGCATACTCTTCATACTTGCTCGTATAGAGAGAATACAATATTAGTAAACTTCCAAACGTGAGTAGTCCGATCACCCCCGTAATGGCTGTATTATATATCAGCGAAACGAGCGCTTCGCTTTGACTCAATGCCTTTTTGAAATACGCTAAAGCCGGAATGCCAATGAATACTATGCTAATGAAAAGAAACAAGTACACATTGAATTGGCTTGCTTGGCTTGTTTGCCCCAATGTTATCAGAATAATATAAAAATACGCAATCGCAGCAGCAACGGCAGCAATAAATATGGGATTCAATTGAAGTGCATTTATTTTTGACTTTAATAAATCTACCGTGCCTTTAAAGGACATGAATTTATTTATACCGCCCCCTACAAATATAAACAACAGTAAAAATGCATTGAAACAAATAAATAATTTATCCATTTTATTATTTATTTATATTTTTATTTTATTTGTAGTTTGTTTTATTTGTAAATCTAAAGTTTCGAAAGCGCGTATCCGCCTTCTCCCGTCGTGAAAACGCGTTTATATTGATCATCCGACTCATGCATTTTCAAATGACACGATTCGCACACCGTCAATAAATTCGCCCGATGATTTTTATGAAAATGCTGAATGTAGTCGTTTGCATCCGCTTCTTTCTGGTGCTGCAAATGATGCACTTCTTCGCCCATCCCTTTTTTACACAGCTCGCACAGCCCCTTCACTTTATGCGCATTAAAATGACTCGGCTTGAAACTCAAATCCCCTGCCCGGTTCTTATCGCGATACTTTAATCGAATCGCATTCGCCATCTTCAGAAAATCGTCCGGTAAATGCAGCGACTTGCACACCTCGAGTCCATACATGCTGGGGCCTGCACCATCGCGCAGCTTCCGATCATATATTAAAATGTCGCGCGCCCGGTCATACGTTACCGCCATGTGCTTCGTACAAAGCTTGTCCATTTGCGCGATTTCTTCATACTCCACAATCTCGTGCATGTGTGTCGCAAACACAAAGCAGCTTTTTACTGCATGCAGCTTCTGTAGTCCAGCGACGAAAATACTAATCGCGGAATCGATTTCCGTTCCCGAACACAGCTCGTCCCCCAGTATCAAACTGTTTTGGTCCGCACACTTTAATATGACCCGAAGTTCCGACATTTCAACCGCAAATGTCGACATCCCTTTAAACAAATTATCGTTTCCTAATATTCGCGTCATAATATTCGTATACGGTCGATACGTGAATGCCGAACACGGAACATAAAGTCCCGCTTGTGCCATAATGATACAAATTCCTAGTGCCCGAATCATACTCGTCTTTCCAACCGCATTCGTCCCGTACAGAAGCATGCCGTGCTCATTGAGACCAAGCGAAATGTCATTCGTGACATAAAGTTCATCCTCATTCATTCGCTCGATTAAACAATGCCGAATATCGCGAGCGTCAACATAAGAGCCCTCTTGCCCTTTATCTTTTCCTGAATCAACAGACGGTTTGCAATACTTGTATTTACGAGCAATGTACGCCTGATTCTGAATCAAATCCACATCCGTAACGAATGAAACAATGGTCTGAAACGATTCTTGGCACTCTTTGAGTTCGCACACGAATTTATGAAACACGAGCCCAATTTCATCGCGAATTTTATTCCTCGTCTCGCTAATCGATGCGCACACGCTGGATAACGCCTCGTGCACGAATGTCACTGCACTGCTTCCCGCTTTCACGAATTGCAACGTCGATAAATCGAAATCAAATGTTTTTACTACTTTTTTACAAGAATCGTCTTGACTAATCGACTCGTATTCCAGTTTGGAAACATGCTCTTTCGCCTTGATCCTTTTACCAATTTGTTCCAATAACAACTTACTGCGCCGTTCCGTCGTCTGAATACTATATCCCGCCTTTTCCGTTTCGTGCCTTTTTACAAATTCTTTTTCTTTATCGCCCCCCTTTTTGTCACCCTTTTTCTCTCCAATTGCAACCAAGTCATTGCAGAATAACCGAATGACCTCCAAAATACTGCATCCGTCTTCATTCGCAATATACGTTTGATCGAGATCCTTGCTAATACCCGGTTTAACAAAACAATCCCGGTAACTCAAATCGAAATCGAGAGAATCGACGGACTTGCATTTTTCAATATAAAAACATGCGTCTATTTTTTTCATTACATCATTACACATTTTTGTGACTCTCTCTGGATCCGCATCCGCTCGAAAATATTTCAACAAGGTAGTATCGCCTTTTATGCCATCATACATTTGCGAAATCATTTGAAGATTGGTATACAAAATGTAGAGAGAATTCGGACAAATCTTTCCCATTTGTATTTTACGATGCAACTTTTCAACATCCTTTATATTTTCAAGCGCACTTCTCCAGGTCATATACATGCACGAATCAGCATTCATCGATTCATTCTTTAAAACATATTCTGTAATGTCATATTCTCTCTGAATTGTTTTTACATTGAATGACGGGTGTAGTAGCCGATAATAAAACCGCCTCGAACCCATCGGCGTCTTGCATTTATTTAGCAGACGGAATACGGACGAGTTTGATCCAGCGGCGCTGGTCGCGCTGCCGCCGCCGAGCCCCTTTGCATCAATAATGTTCAACTGTTCCAGCGTGTGATTCGCTAAAACCATGCGATCCGATCGATTTTCGAATTCCGGTTCTTCTATCTTTGACGTCAAATTCGGATTGTGTTCATACACAAAATGAAGCAGAAACGTGTACGCCTGAACCGCAAACTCGTACGCGGAATAATTTTGGAAAATTGCGTTGCAAACATGAAACGAAAAAAACTTTCCCAGCACTTCTTTCCGATACGTTTGTTTTTCCGCATTTTTTGCTTGGATCAAGAAGGGATTCAAATGTTCTCCTCTCTCTTCGTTTTGTTCATTCAAATCAATGCAATGAATCGCGCTTGCACTAGAAGCAATGTTGGCATAATTTTTTATGTCTTCAATTTCATTTGCAGAGAGATTTGAAATAATTATAACTTCACTCGGGCGAAACGATGAAACAAATCTCTCCAGCTCGTCATACGTTGTCTGAACATGACGCGGGTTCAATTCGGACTCCGTCTCAAAACATGCGCTTTTTCCCGTATAAATATCAATATTCGACATTCCCATAATGATTTTCTTATTAGTACCCACATTTACGCGCTGAATCCAAAAACACGACGTATTATTCGAGAGAACCGCGGAATCACTCGAAAAAAATGTCCCCGGCGAATAAATGCAATACAAACTTCGCGTCGTGTTTGCGCCTTGGCCGTCTTGCACGTAGACCACAATCGTGTAACCGCGATCCTGCATTTTCTTCACATACCGCTCCAAACTGTAGTCCCTGAAATTACACGTAAACGGGAACCCCGCCATGCACCTACCGTTTGTAATGGAAGTATTTAAATCACAAACCGTACAAAATTCCTTCATATTTGCATCCGCGATATTTCCAGTTACCGCATCCGCCTTTGAATAACACTCGAAAAATGAACCCACCTGCATTAACAATATTGTTTTTTGTCCGTATTTATTCGAATATTCTCTCGAGATGCGAAAATATTCATCTGTTAATGATGTTGTTGTTGCCATGTTTTTAATCGCGCATAGATATATTTACTCGTGGTATCATTTTATATTCATTTTGTAAATAATATTTTTAATAATTGAAAATATTATTATTATTATCGTGCCTTTTATCGTGCCTTTTATCTTTAATTAATGTCTTTGTCTTCTATAACTACTTTTCTTATGACTGCGACGCTTATGCTTGTGCTTCGATTTCGATTTCGATTTCGATTTTGCATTGAATTTTCTACGGCGTGATAATTTTCGCCCGCCAGCCAGATTAACCGTATACCAATTAGAATACTTTATTATATTTTTATAGTAGGTTTCATAAAGATCATTCGCAATGGCGTCATTCGTTTTGTTAATTTCAGAAAAGAGAGTTTTAAAATTTTCCAACACCTTTGAATCAAACCAAATATATTTATCATGATAACTACCAAAATTTTCTAAGAAATACGTTAAAAAATCATCTTGTTCATGTTGTCGCAGTAAATTGCTAATCATCGGTTTCCATCTTTTTGTAAAAAAAACGTTATACGGATCCAAGCCGACGTGAATAACACCTTGGTCTCTGGGTATTTGTGCATACTCAATTGTCATTTCAGAAATAATAGTTTTCATATTTTCCAGCGTCATTGTAGAAATCATTTTACCTTCCTTTCTTAATCTAATAAATCTTTTAATCAAATCAGAAAACAATACTAAAGTACTAAATAAATTACGTATTGGTTGACGTTGTCCATCCACATAATTATCTCTCACAACCACCATTGTAGTATTTAACCAAATTAACAATTGTTTAAATTTCTCCTCATCCGCTGCCGACGGCGGCGGTATAGGAACGTCAAGTGGTAAAGTGTCATATTCTTCTTCCATTATTATTATTCTTCTGTATAAATTATATAATATATATAAATATAATTTATTTAGTATTAATTATTGAGTTTTCCTTAATATTTTTTACCCAATATTTTCCGTAATATTTTTTATAATGACTAACTAACGATTCGATGTACGCTTCATAAAACGATAAAAAACGTAGAGAGAAAATCCAGTCATAAGAATATAAAATGCTTTCACATAGATGTCATCCGGCAACTTTGAAAAATCATTCATCGTATTAATAGGCGATTTAACTTTATTTCGACGGTTTTTTTTATTGCCATTGTTATTGCAACCAACCCTTTTATAATTCGCTAGCTTACAGCCGCTCTTTCTTTTATTATGAGTTGAATGTGTTGAAAATATGTTTCCAAATATGCCGGTATTAAAATCCTCGTCATCGCTTGAGCTTGAATCGCGGTCACGATTCTTGGCATCCATACGAGCCGTAAATGTTTCCGTGCACGTTAACGACGGGTCCGCCGGATTTTTCTTATCATTAAAAATACACGGGTCCATATTTTTCACATCCGCTACAGCCACGTATTGCTTTTCTGTTGCCCTTATATCTTGGCCTGTATCATTTAAATCGGCATCTGTAACAGGCCTAATGGTTTCAAGAGTGACCGACATGCAGTCCGGATTATCACCCATCATGAATGATTTGAATAAATTCAAGGGGTTCAATTTCCCTAAATCGCCCAAAAGTCCGGGAATAAGTCCCTCAAATTCCGTAAAATCGGTGCCTCCAAGCCCGGATGAAATAAACGGAATATTGCCATTCGGTACATTGTCAATGTAAATGTATCGATCCACTTTTTGCCCGGAATCAACATCGGTGCACTGTCCGCCCGTTTTTAAAAAGAATTTATCGCCCAGTGGTCCGCCGGTAGTCGATCCCGCATTTCCCGTTACCAACACTTCAACATAATCGATAAGTCCACTTACATTATTCGTAAGCGCGCCGAAATTGCCGTCGGACGACATGCCTATATCCGACGGCTTTAAAATGCGTTTCCAATACAAGTAATCAGGACCCAGTAAACTTTGCTCCATTCCCTTCATATCCGTCATGACATCTGAAAAAAAATTCGACATTTTTTATTTTTTTATTCTATATTTTATTATTATTCTTATATTTTATTATTATTTATTATTACTGATATTTATCTATATAATAAATAATATTATTGTTATTGTTGTTATTATTTTATTATTTTTCACAACAACTTTCTCAAAAACACACTTTTTCGTCATGAAATACAATTACCATTTGGGTGCGCTGCTCGGACTCATGGGTGCATTTTTTTATCGTAGATATCGGTCATAACACGCGTTTTCTTTTGCTCTATTGGATGCCTTCTCCAAACATCTCTCATACTCCGGAGGAAATTCCGATCCCGTTTTAATTATTTCTAGAACCTGTTGATCATACAGAGAATATAAGAAAGGATATTTACCTTCTTCTACATTATTTTTTACTCCTGAACAAATACTTAAAATCTTTAAACCCTTAACAACTTGTAATTTTTGAAATTCTGGATCTTTCAGCATATCTTTCTTCACATTAACTATAGTCATACGCCCAATAAAATTATTATCATTAAGAAATCTAGCAACTGTTTTCATCTCGTCTACTTTATCTAAAAATAATAGCGCCTCTGTAAAGCCAGAAAGATCCATAGCAGTAGGAATATGAAGTTGACTTACCCACATTTTCTTTACTGTACTACTACTATTATCAATAAAATAATCATATACTTGATTAAAATATGAAGTTTGTTTGTCAGATACAAAAACTAAAGTAGTTTTTTTTGCCGATTCAAACACACCAAGTTCACGACGACCATCATCTTCAAAGGTTGACAATACTACACTTAATGGAGATGCATAAAATTGAAAATATTCTTTCGCATATTTTGTTGATGCTAGTTTAAATCGAACATTGTCGGCAGTGGATAATGTTGCAGCCATTGTAACTCTTTTAAGTAATGAACGATATTTTTTGTAATTTGTTAGTTTTCCTTCTAAATAGTTTACGAACTCAATTAAATCTTCGTCATTGAGATGAAGAATGATTTTTTTAGTACCGTCTTTTTTTATTCGATTCAACATAAATCTAAAAATGCATTTTGGATCATCTGAAGTTTTCACTTGTTTTGTTGAAAGATCCGTTTGTAATATATCTTTCGTGAAAACTCGTTCTGATTGAACCAATGCAAAATCATAACGCATATACTGAAGTGGCGTCTCTGAACGCTGTGGCGTATAACTATTCGCCGCACATTGTCTCGCGTTTTTATTTTTGGTATTCATATTCTTTGAAATTGGCATCTTTATAAACTATTATAATATTATTTTTTTATTTTTATTCATCTACTATCTATTTATTTCATTTGGCATGTATGTGTATGTGAAGAATCACAAACACATTCATCATATCATTACTATCGATTAAAAGGAAAGGATTCGGCGAGCATGCATGTATCTGTGGTGTTTACGTTACTGAACACAAACGCGGTAATACGTTGAATGAACTGCCGATTTGCTGGCCCGGTCAATTTTACACACATCGCCCGGGCGCATTCCAATCGCCAAAGCAACCGGATCATACCTGGAAATATCCGGCAGCTGAGATTTATTGGCGACATTATACTTTTTCATCATGTCATCCGTCTCTTCCTTCGATAAAACCGTGTGCGGCGGAACATACTGATGATTCAAAATGTTAAACTGAAGCCGGTCCAATGAAAGTAGAACAATAAATCGGCCCTGCAAAAAGAGCTGATTCAAATACGGATTCATAGTTTTGACTTCCTGTTTCGTGACAATAATCAGCGCATCTCTTTCCGTCAAAACGGTGTCATTCGCATTGGTCGATATTCCCAGTCCTCCGACTTCGCCGCCAGAACCCAGTACATACAAATCTTCCACCAAATCGTTAATGTGTCCCGCGCTCAACATTTTCTCAAGGTGAAACTTGATATACGCCTTTTTCTTTGGATTATCCTTTTCTTTACTTTTGTCCGACGACGACGATTTCGTTTCCACCAACATGTCGAGCTGTTTGTGCGCATACATGGCATTCACTTCATTCACGCCAAAATTCGTGTAACCCTCCACGTCATATCCCTGCGCCGTCATTAATTCTAATAAATTTTTCCTCGCGTTGTACAGACGCGCAATTGTTTTGCTCGCATTCGATGACATTGTCGTGAGTATTTATCGCTTTATACTTGGTTCGCTATTAACAATAATACATGTAGATATCTTTAATTCAATTTTTATACTATTTTATTCATTTATAAAAAAAATAATTAAAAAAATAAAATAGTATAAAAATAAAATAGTATTATTTTTTTATTTTAATTTTAATGAAAGGATTTTATATAAATTTAGATGAAAGGGTTGACAGAATGAACCATTTTGAGAATTTAAAGGTTAAATATCATTTTTTTAAAAACGTAAAAAGATTATCTGCGATAAAAAATAGTAATGGAGCCGTAGGTTGTGGAGCATCGCACATTGAAGCATTAACAAAATTATTAGGATATAGTAATGATAATGATGATTATTTTATGGTGTGCGAAGACGATCTTTGTATTTTGCACGATGATCATTTTAATAATTTTGTTAAAGATTTCGATAACATTAAAGATAAAAAATGGGATATCATTGTTATTACGCCAAGTGGAGATAAAATGTCCGGTCTGCCATATCATAATTTCTGTAGAATTCATAATAATCAAACAGCTACGGCTTATATTATAAAAAAAACATTTGTTCCTGTTTTAATATCTAATTTTAAAGAGTCGGTAATCGGACTAGTAAAAGGGGGTAATCCAAACACGTATGCAATAGACCAGTGGTGGAAACAATTGCAGCATCGATACATATTTTGTTATTATAAAGATATTTATGCAGGACAATTAGTCGGTTATTCTAGCATTGAAAATAAACATATAAACTATAATGAACGTTTCCTTCGTCAATAACAGTTTTTTCTAATTAAAGAAATGTGCATCACGAAAAAAACGGTCTGATAAAAAATGTAGCGCATTCTTCTTCAGATGATCGTCCATATAATAACCAATTGCATGATCCTCTATAACGTGTTCTTTAATTCGCTCTTTTTTGTCAAGTAAATCTATGACGGATGCTTTGGATAAAAAATAAAATCGACCACTACAATAGCTTGTTCTTTTTAATAACAATTTTTTAGGTAATTCAGAATGAACAGTGTAATACGTCGAATAATGATCATTCACATTCAGTAATCGCCCGCCATAATTATAGTTTTTAGTTGAAAGCGTTGTCATCATTTTATTAAAAAATTCATCGTCGACTAGTTCTTGGTCATCGTCCGTCTTAAAAACATAGTCATAATTATATGTATGATTTACAGCTTCAAGCGCCGTGATAACCTTGTGGGGTAAACTCAAATAATCATCCTTTGTTTTCGTATAAAGAATTTTATTATGAAAATCAAAAAAATAATTGGCATCATTATCTTTACATTTATCAACGTCGCCAATCACGTGAAAATAAATTATATTATTGTCTAGTTTTTTAAGCCATGTTTCAATTTGTCGGTCGGCCTTGTATTTATACTTGTAACAATTGAGAATTAATAAAATATATTTTTGGTCAATCATATTTTATTATAATTAATATATATTTATTTATTTATGTTGATATTTTGAATCTATTATTCTTTATTGATTTATTATTTATTGAATTCATTTTTATTCACTGAATATCAACATGTGTCAAAAAGTGACGCCTGCAACACATCTTCGTAAATCCAATGTCGTCTAGAACTTGCCCTTCCGCCGTTTTTTTAATATTGTGCTTCGTCAAATAAAGCACCTTGTCAACCGCAACATCTCCGCCTCCTTGTTCCTCCAGCTTCTTCTCTCTCACTTTATTCAAATAATACCGATACTTGTCTGCAATTACCTTGCCGCACGTATAACACTTGACCGGAATAATCATTTGTTCTTGCTTGCTTATATAATGCGTTTATATATAATCTATACAACTATATTATTTTATATCAATTTTTATTTTAATTCTTTTTCATTTCATTTATTGTAAACAATTAAAATTGCGAAATTATTTTTTTATACCCGTTGTTTTTTCATTGCTTTTCTTTTCATAGTTTTCATAGCTTTTCCTTTCATAGCTTTTCCTTTCATAACTTTTCCTTTCATAACTTTTCCTTTCGTAGTTTTTCCTTTCATAGCTTTTCCTTTCATAGTTTTCATTGATTTTCTTTTAAGCGTGCGCTTACGCGATCCACCTGCTGTTATCATTTGTCCTTGTTTTTCAGGACCAGGACGTATCATTGTAAATACTTTAGAAAATAATGATTGTTGTTGAGGAGGAGGAGGTGATGATTGTTGTTGGGGGGGAGGAGGAGGAGGCGGCATGCCTTCAAGTTGCTGTAAACCGTTTTTAAATCTATCCGCATATTTTTTAAATTTAGCATCACATTTTTTTTGATCTAAATGCCCGGGTTGACAATAAGTCATGTCAAAACGGTAAATGTATCCAAGTTGCTCAAATAAACTGATGAGATAGCCATAAATACCAATTGCGCAATACGCATCATTCAATTTATTTGTCAAACAGTAAGACGGTTGAATCGTTTTGTACTTGTTTGGATTCGCTTGCATAACCCGAACAACATGCATGACTGTGGGGAAACATGTGTAACTTTCTTCGCGATGAACTAGAGCTTCTGATGCATTCATCAATATTTCAGTGAGTTCTTTACTTGAAATGTTCACTTCCCCTGTGGTAAAATAATTTGTCTTTAGTGTCTCTGTTGACTCTTCCGCCTTTTGAACCAACTCGTAATATTTTTCTCGTGCGACTGCGTACGGTTGTGACATGTATTCAGTTGCAATCGTTTTGGCCCGGTCGAACGCAGCACCAAGTTCTTCATCCATATTCTCTTTAGCCATATTCTCAGGGACGGTTGCATACTTTCTTAAAAATTCCAAAAAATTTGTTCCAGTTTTTTTAGACGTCGCATTTAAAAAGTCGGCAGTATTGAACGATTCTACTATTTCAGCAACAGTCCCACGAGATCCAACGTCTTTTTGGGCAATGATATAATTTCTTATTATGCCTGCAAATACAAAGGGTAACAATTTCAAAAAATCGGGATAAGTTAATTTGCTTGTGTCATATGGAAATACATCGCGAACATTACTACAAGTCAATGATGCTGCATTCGAATTTGATTTGTCCCTTATGTCTGGAACTGTAACAAGATCAGCATACGTCTCAATGTCAAATTTTAAACTACTTTTTCCGGTAAAGATCAAAAATGAATCTTCAAAAACAGAGACAACGTATGCCAACCCAACGAGTGTATTGAATCCGGAGAATTGAACTCCTAAATCAATATCAGATGAAGGAGTTATACTTCCAAATATTCCCAACTTGAAATTTTTCAAATCGGCCACGATATCCTTCCTAAAAATTCTTGTAGGAGTTATTTTATTAGTTGTCGAATGCTGATAAACCTCATTAAACAGTTGCTCATTGTTCATCATTTCAGTGACTGTAATTAGTAATTGATAAAACAACAATGTGCGTAGACACCATAATTCTTTTTGCTCATTTTCAGTGTATGTTCTTATTTGGTGAGGATAATCAAAATCTGCCATTGATCTTTCAGAATTGGAAACAATTTGATTCATACCACCCATGATGCCATTCATTCGGGATTGAAGCTCTGCTAGCGTTTTTTCTGAATCCGATACAACTCCTGGCAATACGTATTCGCTGACATCAAACTTGTACACTTCCTGAAATTGACGTAAATCATCCGAGCACCGTTTCATGATGCTTGTAACTGTTAAACACGGATACGGACTTGGTACGCTGGGGGGACTTACATTTTGAATTGGTGGTGGCATTGGTGGCATTGAAGCTACTGCATTTGCCATGTTTAATAAACTGTTGATATATAATTTACATATAATATATTTTTTATAATAATAAATTTATTTAATAATAATTATCGTTTATGTTATTTTACTTAATAGTTTATTATTTTACTTAATAGTTTATTATTTTACTAAAAGGATTATTCTAAATATAAATATAGATTGCAACATCTCCATGTCCTTTATTCTTGCAACAATAGTATGATGACTTGAGTTACGTTACTCAATTACATTCAAAGCGTGTCGTTTTCGAATATTGTCCGCGTATTTTACAAAATAGTTTCCTTGATCTCTATAAAATTTTTTTTCATTTTGTGTATATTTTTTAAGTGAACTTAAATATAAATATTTTTTACCCAATAGTAAATTAAACTCGTATTTTTCATTCGGTTTCAATTTTGTTGGATGTATCGAATTTAGTTTTTCAAATCGTTTTTCTTGTTCTTTTGTTACATTTTTATATTTTTTGCTTTCCATGATTATTAAATTATTATTTTACTTAATATAAGATTATTAAATATATTATTAAGAAATTAAATAATCATATTATCAAGAAGAACAACGAGGTCCGCTCTTCGCATCCTTGTAATAATAACAATCTACATCTATTTTTTTACCAGCGGCATCATAACCAAATGTCATGCCGGTTTTGCTTCCGGAACGACACACGCCGTCGGGATTGTTCGCCGTAACCACCCATCCACAACAGTCCGTATTTAAACAAGATGCCTTTCCAAACACTTTGCACTCGTTATCAATATCCGTCGCCGAACTGCCTTTACTCGTATGCATGTTACAAAACCCGGATTTCAACTTTTTTTCAAGATCAATCGGCGGAGTCAACAAGTTATTTTCGCTAGTAGCGGTAGCTGCAGCGGTACTAACACCGCCGTCGCCATTATTTCCCATACTATTATCGTCATCATCATCGTTTTTTCCACCTTGTTTATGCTCCATTGTCTCGATAATTAATCGTTTTGTTCTTGTCATTGGCGCCTCAAATGTCACATCCGCCATGTGGATGTAAATAAGCAGTCCAAAAATAACAACCATAATTCCAATCATGTATGTAAAATTCTCGTAGATGAATGCAAGCACCGGAGAAGAAGACAACGATGGCAACGATGACGACAATGAAGACGACGACGATAACGATGGCGAATCGAATGAAAAAGATGAATCCATTGAATCCATTTTAAAATACTTTTATAGTTTAAATAGATTGAGAGATAGAGAGATAATTATTAAATCGATATTAAATCTTATTATTATAATTATAATTATAATTATAATAAAAATTAATTAATTAATTATAATAAATAAATTTATGTAAATATTATTATTTATTATTTATATTTACTAAATTCTCCAAATAAATAAATAAAATTTAAAACATTTCTTACATTCTTTTATTTGCATCGTGATTCATATAATTGTGCATAAATGTATCACCGCCCACATTTACGACTTTTCCCGCCATATTTGCATCTTCATATATTTTTCGCAATAAATTTGACGGAGCCGTTGAACCCAATTTCAATAAATTAGTTTTTATTAATTCGTTTTTCACATCGTGTATTGGAACATTCTTTAATTCGCGTTGCGCATCCTGAATTTTTTTAATCGTCTTATTATTCTTAATTAAAATACTTATTTTTTTACCATATTTCCCAAGTTTATATTTCTTTACCGTCGTTTTTCGTTTTACTTGTTTTATTTTTCTTGGCACATGTTTCGGCTTGCTCGATTTTTTTTTATTGTTTTTAAAACTTGATGCATCGTTCACATTACTTTGCGCATGACTTTGCGCATGCCGTTTCAATGTTTTATTAAAATATTCACGATACGATGGTTTGGCTCCATTTTTTAAAGCACCGTACGGTTTATCTTGGGGGGCCTCGTATCTAAAAGGCAAATCGCCTTTATCGCTTTTGTCACCGTTATCATCACCCATAAACTCTTCATATTTTATTGCGGACCGTGGCGGTGGTGGCGGTGGTGGTGGCGGTGGCGGTGGTGGTGGCGGTGGCGGTGGCGGTGGCGGTGGCGGTGGCGGTGGCGGTGGCGGCTGTAGTGGTTGCGGCTGTAGTGGTGGCGGTGGCCGTGGCGCTCGATCACCACCTTGTTGTTGCTGTTGCTGAATTTGTTGAAGTTGATGCTGTAATTCAGAAATCGTGGTTGTAATGTCCTTTATTGGAGATGCGGGAAAAATAGGAGCAGGAACAATAGTAGGGTTTAAAGGAATAAAAGACGGCATTTCTAAAGACATGGGCGAAGTAAAGTCGCTTGGAACATCCAACATTGCGGGAACTGAAACCGCATCTCTCAATATATGTTGTTGTCTTTTTGGCGTGGCCGAATTACGATGATTTTGTTGTTTAAATGATTTTAAATAATTTAAAGATTCTTCAAAATCTTTTGAAAATATATTTTCATATTTTTTTTTATCAAATGTCGGCATCGGACCATTTTTTAGTTTTTGCTCTTGTTTCTCTTGCTGCTGCTGTTTCTCTTGTTGCTGCTGCACCTTTTCTTCGCGTTTTTGTTTTAATAATTTAATTAAATTGTTCTTTAATTCGCTCGGTCGAACAAACCCGGGCATTTTTTTCAATGTTCGTTTCGAACCCGTATTATTACCTCTTTTTTGCGCATTCGGATTTAAATGTTCATGATTAATAATAATTTTTTTCTTTACTTCGCTCATTTTTTTTATAATTTATTTTATTTTTATTTTATAATTAATCTCTCTATCTCTCTTTAAAAAAGAAAAAAAATTCTATTTTCATACTTAATATACTTAATATATTGATTTATTGATTTAAAAATTTTAATACAATTTCGATTTTTCTATTTCATTACGATTTTCAATTTATATATATAAGAAAAAATATTTAAAAATAAATTGATTATTAATTGAATAAGAATTATTTTCATAAAGACCGCGAACCGAATCATATGGAATTTTGTGCCCCTGCTTCATCGTCGTCGTCTGGCGAATATAATAGTAGGTTTGCTATAAATAAAAATTATAGTGGATATAGCGAAGAATATGAAAATGATAAAGAAAAAGTAAATAGAAAGGAAAAGGAAAAGGAAAAAGAACAATTTGCTCTTAATCATAGTATTGTAGCAGCAGCAGCGTCTGAATCTGCAGCGGTTGTTGTCGCCACAAAATACGACTATGATGACGACAATCATGTTGAATATGATGAAGCGGCATGGAAAGTTATTGGCTCTTATTTTGAAGGACAACATTTGAAACGGCTGGTTCGACATCAAATTGAATCGTATAATGACTTTGTAAATCACCAGCTGGAGAGAACCATTCAAATGTTTAATCCGGTCACCATTGCATCCGAGCAAGATTTTGATAAAAAAACGAAAAAACATAAACTCGACATTGAAGTCACATTCAGCGACTTTCATTTATATCGTGCCCAAATTCATGAAAATAATGGAGCTACCAAACTCATGTTTCCACAAGAGGCGCGTCTTAGAAATTTTACATATGCATCTTCAATGACAGTAGATGCAAATATAAAATACACCATTCGCACCGGCGAAAATCTTGAAAATGTTCAAACCTTGCATAAAACCATTCCCGGAATTCACATTGGAAAAATGCCAATCATGTTGAAATCATCCACCTGCATTCTCAACCAATACTCGCATATCCGCGATGCCGAGACGGGCGAATGCGCATATGATGCCGGCGGCTACTTTATTATCAACGGCAGCGAAAAAACGGTGCTCGGACAAGAACGAGCGGCCGAAAATAAAGTATTCTGTTTCAATATTTCAAAAGGAAACACCAAGTGGAACTGGCTCGCAGAAGTAAAATCTGTGCCCGACAACAAGTGCATTTCGCCCAAACAAATCAACATGATGATTGCGTCGAAAAACAACGGGTTTGGATTTCCCATCTATATCCAGATTCCGCGCGTCAAGCACCCGCTCCCCCTATTCGTTCTGTTTCGCGCACTGTCTGTTCTTTCCGATAAAGACATTTGCGAGAAAATTATGCTCGACATCATCGGGGGCACAAGCAATAATTCCAACAATAGTCATGCAATTCTCGCTTCACTCCAAGCGTCCATTATTGACGCCAACACGGTTCTTACACATGAAGACGCCATGCGCCAGCTCACGTCGAATGTAATGTACACGCCAATGTACATGGACAAGGAAACCGGCGCAAAAAAGAAACGCGACTTTGCAGTTGACATCCTGAACTCTGATTTGTTCCCCCATTGTAAAACTGCAACGCAGAAAATATACTTTCTGGGATACATGGCCCTGCGTCTCATCAAATGCAGTTTGGGAATTTTGAAACACGACGACCGCGACTCATACATGAACAAGCGCGTCGATTTGACCGGCACACTACTCAACAACCTGTTTCGAAACTATTTCAACAAGGTGGTCAAAGACATGTCGAAACAAGTCATTCGAGAAATCAATACGGGATCTTGGCGGTCCACCGAAGATTATGCCAGCATTATCAACAAGACAAATGTATACAAAATCATCAAATCAACAACTATTGAAAACGGTATCAAGCGCGCGCTTTCCACCGGCGATTTCGGAATCAAAAACACAAACACAACCAAAGTCGGCGTTGCTCAAGTCCTGAATCGCTTGACGTACGTTTCCAGTTTGAGCCACCTTCGCAGAGTCAATACCCCCATCGACAAGAGCGGTAAACTCATTCCGCCCCGCAAATTGCACAATACCACATGGGGGTTTCTCTGTCTGGCCGAGTCGCCCGAAGGCGCCAGCGTCGGTGTCGTCAAAAATATCAGCTACATGAGCCACATTACCATTCCAAGCAATCCCGAGTCGCTTCATAGTCAAGTCGAGTCGCACATTGACACGCTAGACAAATTCGCCGATTGCAAAGATTTATACGATAAAGTCAAAGTGTTTGTAAACGGCGCATGGGTCGGAATCAGCAGAGACCCCGTCGAACTGTACACGATTTTGAAGGAGAAGAAATGCAGGGGCATGATCAATATTTATACTTCCATCGTATTCGACATTCGAAACAAGGAGATCCGCGTTTGCAGCGATGCCGGCAGAATCACCCGCCCCGTTTTGCGCGTAAAAGACAACAAGTCGTTCATTAGCGCCGACCTCCTTCGTAAACTGGACCGAAAAGAATTGAGCTGGGACGATCTCGTGACCGACTGCAAAATCGGCGACGCAATCATCGAATACATTGATCCCGAAGAACAGAATTTCAGTATGATTGCCATGAAGCGCACCGATCTCCGAAACTCCCTCTTGAAAAAGGGTTCGCAGAACTATAATTACACCCACTGCGAAATTCACCCCAGCACCATTTTCGGAATTCTCGCGTCTTGTATCCCGTTCCCCGAACACAACCAGTCGCCCAGAAATACTTATCAGTGCATTGGAATTTACGAAAACGTCCTAATGGAAGACGGCTCGCGAAGACAAATAAAGGATGTTGTCATCGGTGATCGTGTTGTGTCATTTAATCCCAAGACATTTGAAATGACTACAACCAATGTTGTAAATCACTTTATTCGTAAAAATGATCATCCTGTTTACAAGCTCAAAACTATTAGCGGAAGAGAAATCATAGCGACAGAAGACCATAAATTTATGACGAACTATGGTTGGAAAACTGTGAGCGAGTTGATGCAAAATAACGAACTAAGAATTGGAATATATGCAGATAATACATTTACAAAAGAGAATGAATATTTGAAAATGATTTCATCTTCGTCCAGCACCAAATACGTAAAAATGGACATCGAAGAATGGATGAAGGATATTCAAGTTATTAATAACTTGGCATTTATACCGATTGAATCTATAACAAGACAAGAAGA
>Ga0315284_10005433_pt1 | contig 18097 bp, 18 predicted proteins | sample YL17G09_16_MG_FD_203696 | JGI IMG/M metagenome (GOLD analysis project Ga0315284, IMG submission 203696) | Sediment microbial communities from Yellowstone Lake, YNP, Wyoming, USA - YL17G09_16 | ecosystem: Environmental > Aquatic > Freshwater > Lake > Sediment | place: USA: Wyoming | collected...
GACTGCTTGGCGCGATCGCTTTTATATTTTGCCTGAATATCTTTAATTTGGGGCTGCAGGTCATTTAGCGCTTTTTGCGATTTTATCGCTTTTTGATTAAGAGGATATAGAATTAAGCGAATAATTATCGTCAGTAAAATTATAGCTAGGCCAAAATCATGATAGGGGATGGCGTTATATAAAAAAATAAGTCCGTTAAATAACGGGCGAGAAAATACTTCATTAAAAATTGTCGTTATTAAACTCATTCCAAATAATTTATATATTTAAACGACCGGGTCAAAGCCTCCTTCGTTGAAAGGATGGCAGCGCAAAATTCTTTTTACGCCCTTGAAAGCGCCCTTCAAAACTCCGTATTTCTTGACCGCCTGATAGGTATATTGCGAGCAGGAAGGACAAAAGCGGCAAACCCTAACACCCGCATAGCTAAAAATTCCCTGGTCGGGCGAAAAGATAAGTTGGTATATTTTAATTAATGATAAAAAAAAATTTTGAAGCATATCGTAAATTATTTCTCGAAATTAAGATTTAATAAACAATTCGGTTTTTTGAAACAAGGCGGTTACTTCTTTTTCAATTTCTTTAAAAGACTTCTTAGCCAAGGCTGGTTTGGCAACCAAAACGATATCAAAACCCGGCGTTATATTTTTAAGATTGTTCCTGATAATCTCGCTCACCTGCCGCCGGAGACGATTGCGCACTGTCGCTTTTTTATCAACAACCAATCCAATCACCAATCCAAAACGAGCAGAATCGAGGTCATTGCGGTTGAATCTCAGGACTAAATCGGGGGCCTGCGCGACGCGACCAAAACTAAAAATATTTTTAAAATCTTTTTGGCGACCTAGTCGATTGATTCTGGGTAACATAATCAAACCGTCAATTTATAACGATTTTTCCGTCGCCGTCGCGTAATGACGCGGCGGCCGTAAAGGGTGCGCTGCCTGGCCCTAAATCCGTGAACCCTGATTCTTTTCTTCTTTTTTGGTTGATAGGTAATGCTCATTGGTTTATAAAAAATTTCCAATTTTTTCTCTCATAAGTATATGGCTAAAAACGCCAAAAGTCAATTAGGACATCTGCTAAAAATATCAAGATTCACCGTTTCCACCGCCAGTCCACCTTTTATAAACAAAAGTTTCGATTTTTCATTGTTTCCTATCTCTTTACTTAAATTCTTACATTGTTATAATTTCAATATTGTGGCTTCTGACAATTTTTGAATGATACTAGACAAAAAATTTAGCTTTCTTAAATAGAAATATTTTTATGAACAACTACGAGGGCCTCTGGCAATCGGTCCTGGGCGAAATCGAATTAAATATTTCCCGGGCTAATTTTATCACCTGGTTTCGCGAAACCGGCATTTTAAAAATTAAAGACGGTTTAGCGACGGTTGGCGTACCCAACGGATTTAGCAAGGAGTGGTTAGAAAATAAATACAACAAAATTATTCTGCGTGCCATGCGCAATCTTTCGCCAAGCATCAAAGAGCTTAAATTTATTATAAATCAAGTGGGTGCTCAATCGCTGGTGGAACAAATTGTTCAGCCCCAGCCCAAAAAAGAAAACTTAGCGGCACAAGAACAATCTTTCTATGAGTTTGAAGTCGACAAGGAAACAAACCTCAACCCCAAATACACCTTTGAAAACTTTATCGTCGGCTCTTTCAATGAATTAGCTCAGGCCGCGGCCAAAGCCGTAATTAACGGCCCCGGCGAAGTTTATAACCCTTTGTTTATTTATGGCGGTGTGGGTCTGGGAAAAACGCATTTGCTTCAGGCGGTCGGCAATTCCGTCGTTGAAAAATACAAAAGAAGAAAAAAAGTTAAATATACCAGTTCTGAAAAATTTACCTCTGAGCTGGTTAATGCCCTCCATAACGGCCGCATTGAAGACTTCAAAGAAAGTTATCGCCAGACAGATGTTTTAATAATTGACGACGTCCAGTTCTTGGCCGGCAAAGAAAAGACCCAAGAGGAATTTTTTCATACTTTCAATTTTTTATATCAAAAAAATAAACAGATTATTTTGAGCTCCGATCGACCGCCAAAAGCAATTTCAACGCTGGAAGAAAGGCTGAGATCTCGCTTTGAGGGCGGCATGATCGCCGATATCTCCTATCCGGATCTGGAAACCAGAATGGCGATTTTAAAAATTAAGACGGAGGAAAAAAGGGTGGCTCTCCCGGATGATATTTTAAATTATATTGCCAACAACATCCAAAAAAACATAAGAGAGCTGGAAGGTGCACTTAACCGCGTTATTGCCTCCATGAAATTATCTAACACCCAGATAGATTTGGAACAGGTAGCTAAAATTTTAAACAACATCATCGCCTCGCCCAAAAAAATAACTAACTATAGAAATATTATTCAGGTTGTCGCTGAGTTTTATGATGTGGCGACCAACGATTTAATCAACCGCTGTCGCAGAAAAGAAGTGGTTTATCCGCGCCAAGTTGCGATGTATTTAATGCGCGAAGAATTAAAAAAGTCATTTCCCTTTATCGGCGAGAAGCTTGGCGGCAGAGATCACACAACCGTAATGTACGCCTGTGATAAACTAAATAAAGAGATTGAAAGCAACGAACTTTTACAACAAGAACTAAGTTTAATCCGAGAAAGAATCTACAATAAATAATTTAGTAGAGTATTTATTTCTATTTAAAAAGTGTTTATAACCCTGTGTAAAAAACCATTAAAATCTGGTTAAAAATTCTATATAAAATAATCTTTATTTGATTTAATCAAAATAATACCGCCTTATCCACACCCTATCCAATAAATTTCTTTAGTTCTCTGGCTAAAAAATAGACTTTTCCATAATAATTTATTCTTTTACTAATAACAATTTTAATTTATCTTTTAATTAAAGGGTATTATTAAAAAATAATTATGAGAGTTATATGCCTTCAGGAAAACTTAAAATCTAATTTAAATATAGCCCAAAATATAATTGGTAGAAATTTAACTTTACCAATTTTGAATAACTTACTCTTAGAAACAGAGAATAACCGACTTAAAATTTCAGCAACCAATTTAGAAATGGGCATTAATACGTGGACAATGGGTAAAATTGAAAAAAAAGGCTCAATTACCTGTCCGGCGAAAATTTTAGCTGGTTTTATTAATAATTTACCTAATAAAAAAATTGAACTGGAGGTTAAAAACAACAACTTAATGATTAAGTGTGAAAATTATAAGGCTAACCTTAAGGGTCTGCCGGCCGAAGATTTTCCAATTATACCCAAAATAAAAGAGCCAATTTTAGCTGATATAAAAATTGGGGTTTTAAAAGACGGTTTGTCTCAGGTGGTTGGTTCGGCCGCCCTTTCTGAATTAAGACCAGAAATTTCTGGAATTTTATTTGTTTTTGAAAAAAACAACTTAAAATTAGTGGCGACAGACAGTTTTCGCCTGGCCGAAAAAACCGTCTTTGAAATAAATAAAAAAACCGACTTCAATCAATTAATCGTTCCTCAGCGGACAATTCAAGAATTAATTAGAATTTTGAGCGAAAAAGAAGGAGAGTTACGGATAATCTCTGATGGCAGTCAGGTTTTATTTGAAACAGAGGGGGTCCAACTTGTTTCGCGACTAATCGACGGTAAATACCCCGATTATCAACAAATTATCCCCAAGGATTTTAATCTGCAGGCAACGATTGAGCGGGAGCAGTTATTAAATGTGGTTCGGATAGCGGGTATTTTCAGCAGTAAAATTAACGATGTTAAGTTTTCTTTACAATCAGGAAGGCTGGAAGTTTTATCTCAAGACCCGGATCTGGGAGAAAACAAATCTCAGCTGGAAGCAAAAATAAAAGGTAAGGGGCTAGAAATAAGCTTTAATTATCGCTATCTCCTGGATGGTTTGGGTAATATAGCTACGAAGGAAATATTTTTAGGATTAAACAATGAATCCAGCGCAGCGATAATTCGGCCGGTGGGGGATGACAGTTATTTATACGTGGTCATGCCGATAAAAACAACTTAGCCAGAATTAATTAAAAAACCTCAGAAAATGACCTGGACTTCCATTAAAAAAATTTTACCCCAAAAAATCGCCGCGCTAAAATTGGAAAATACGATGAAGCTCTACGCTTTAAGTCAAGACTGGGATGAGATTTTAAAAAAAAGCCTGGGAGACGGTTGGCAAAAAAAATCAAAACCGATTAGATTGAAAAACAAAACGCTAATCATTGTTTGTCGAAACTCTGTTTGGGCTAACGAGCTGCAATTAAAAGAAAGCACCCTATTAAACAAAATTCGATATAGGGTTAAAGAAGTTGAAAAAATAAAAGTTGTCAGCTAAAAATCCCGCTTGAAGCGGGATTTTTAGCTGACTCAAGAAAGATAAAAAATTATTGAGGATTTATTAAAATCGTTAATTGATCCTCTTGGCGATTGAAAACGCTGTCATAGACCCTGGCTTTTAATACCGCCGCTTGGGTACTGGTAGCATGAATTAAATTAGCCGGCAGCACCACATTTATTTGATAAGGCGGCAGAATGGAGGAGCCGACGAAATCATCGTTCAGAAAATAATCAACCTGTTTTATGCCCAAGGGAGCCGAAGTATCCACTTGGAAATTAAAACTAGACTGGTTAATCAGTTGTCCGTCAAAGGGCGAAATAATATTAATTTTTGGCAGATTGGCAGACGTATGAAGCGGATCATATTGGGTTGGGGGCAATTGATTGTATTGGTTATTTTGGGTCAGCCAATTTATAACAGGTGCCTCCCAGTTTTTAAATTGAGGATCTTGGTTGGGGTCGCCGGGAGCATCGCCCTGCGGATTGTCTTTGTTGACATAATATAAAATTGAATGGACCTGATTAAAGGGTCTTACCTCGATCAAGTCGGGCGGTGTCTGATCTGTGGCGAGCTGTCCGGATATTTTATCAATTTTGATAAAATCTTGAGAAATGAAAGAACCGTTTAACATTGCTTTGCTAGTTGTGGTTGCTTCCGGCTTGGTAAATTGTTCCGGTTCTGGATTTAAACAAAAAGCAGCCGGGTCGCAATTTGAAGTTTTCATATCATAGGCTTTTTTGAAAAAGCTATGCCAGATTGGCCCGGCCGCTGAAATTCCCGCGCCGGCCCTCGTCATGGGGGTGTTGTTGTTATTTCCGACCCAGATGCCGACCACCAAGGATGGCGTGTAACCAATCGTCCAGGCATCACGATATTGCTGGGTTGTGCCGGTCTTGGCCGCCACCGGCCGTTCCGGAAAATAAAGAGGAGAGTTGGAACCAAAGATGGGTGAACGAGCAACGTTATCGGATAAAATATCAGAAATCATTCTAGCGTATTGAGGGTCTAAAGCTTTTTTTGGCTGACTGGTAGGCTCCTCAATTATATTTCCCTTATTGTCTTCAATTTTCAAGATGGGCGTTTTTTCATATTCTATTCCTTCGGCAGCAAAGACGCCGTAGGCCGCCACTTCATCTAATAATTTAACTTCGCCGCCGCCCAGCACCAAAGACAATCCATAATAAGATTCGTTTAAGGAGGTAATTCCCATCTCTTTGGCGGTTTTAATTGTATCATCGACGCCGGCTAAATAAAGCATCTGGACAGACGGAACGTTAAGGGATTGGGCCAGCGCCTGGCGCACCGTCACCGGTCCGCGGAATTGCTCGTCATAGTCTAAAGGGTGATAACAGTCTAAACCATACAGATCCTTGTCCTGGTCGGCCGAGGCAGGGCAATTGGGATTAAATTCTGTTTTTAAATCAAAAAGAACCGTGTCGGCCGTAAAACCTTTTTCAAATGCGGTTACATACGCAAAGGGTTTAAAAGACGAGCCTGGTTGACGGTCACGGATGGTTACGTTTACGTTGGGTTCGAAACGGCAATCTTTACCCGGGGTGCAGCCCAGCGGCAGGGAACTGGTTGCAAAATAATCATATGAGCCGACCATGACCAGAATTTGGCCGGTTTTTGGGTCAATGGCCGTTAGCGCGGCGTTTGAAGCGGCATATTTTTTCTGATTGGATTTGGCGCCTTCAAAAACAACTTGCTCGGCCATGTTCTGTAAATCCCAATCAAGTGTGGTATAAACTTTGAGTCCGCCTTTTTCCACGTAGTCGGCGCCGTATTTATCTTCCAAATATTCTTTGACGTACATGACAAAATGAGGAGCTTTGATGCCGAGGCTTTGCGGGGCGAACGTCAACTTTTCTTGCTTGGCGTTGGCATTCTCTTCTTTGCTGATGTAGCCAAGCTCGGCCATACGCTCAAGAATGTATTCCTGGCGCGATTTCAGCTCTTCTGGATGCGAGCCGTAAGGCGACAGACGGCTGGGGGCGTTAGGTAGGGCGGCCAAAGTGGCGCTTTCCGCCAAATCCAAATCCTTAGCGGACTTGCCAAAGAAAGTCTGGGCGGCAGCTTCAATACCATAAGCATTAGAACCATAGGGTATTTCGTTTAAATAAAAATCGAGAATTTCGTCTTTGGAATATCTCCTTTCTAGTTCCAGCGCCAGGATCCATTCCTTGATTTTTCTTAAATAAGACCGTTTGTCGGTAAAAAACGATTTTTTGATAAACTGCTGGGTGATGGTTGAACCACCACCTGCCGCCCGGTTGCCGGTTAAAACGCCCCAAGCCGCCCGAGCGATGCCTTTGAAATCAAGGCCGATGTGGTGGTAAAAATTGGCATCCTCAACCGCCACGGTGGCGTCTTTTAAGTGCTTCGATATTTGGTCAATTGGCACAACCGTTCTTTTTTCTTCACCATGGATGTCATAAAGAAGGACATTGCCGGTTCGGTCAAGGATTTTAGTCGATTCAACTATTTGGCGCTCGCTGATTTTTTGAGGATTGGGCAGGTCTTTGGCGTAATAGATAAAGATTGCTCCGCCGCCAATTAGCGCTGCTAAGAAAAGCCCAAAAACTAATTTCAAAAAAAATTTAAAAAAGCTAAAAGGTCTTCGCCCGGTCGAACCTTTGCCTTTGTGCTTTTGTCGGTAAAAAGTAATATTCGTCATTGCTTTATATTTTCTCAAAAAAACACTATTTTTTCAAGGGCGGCCAAGGACAAACTAAAAACCCCGAGAGCGGGGTCTTTAGTTACATTCCTTCTTCTTCCTCCTCCTCTTCCTCTTCTTCTTTTTTTTCTTCTTTTTCCTCTTCCTCTTCGTCTTGCTGTAAATATAAATCGTCAGCCATTTTTTTAAAATAAAGTTACTTGAAGTGATCGACCTTTATATAACTAAAAATCGATATGCGGTCATTCTATTCGATGATAAGAGGGCTGTCAAGTCCTGCAAGAGTTTTAAAGACAAAGGGCGGCTAATAGCCTCGCTGGGGCATTGGTAGTTTCGAAAGATCATTCTTTCATGGAGTGGGCGCAGCAAATTGCAATCGCCAGGGCGTCAGCTGCGTCGTCGGGTTCGGGAATTTCTTTTAGCGCGAGAATATTTTTAACCATCTGCTGGATTTGTTTTTTATCTGCCCGACCATAACCGGTAAGCGCTTGCTTGACTTGGAGCGGTGTATACTCGCAAGTTTTAATTTTTTGTTTGGCAGCGGCCAGCAGTATTACGCCTCGCGCCTGGCTGACGTCTATGGCTGTTTTTAAATTTTTAAAAAAGAAAATTTCTTCAACCGCGATTAAATCTGGCCGAGACTTTTTAATTAATTTGGATAATTTATCGAACAGATCGGCTAGCCGTTGGGCCGTGTCAATGCCTTTTTTTGTTCTCAGGCAATCATAAGAGCAAAGAGAAACCCTTTTATTTTTATAGTCTATTAAGCCGACCCCGATAATTGCGATACCCGGGTCAATGCCAAGGATTTTCATAGAAGATTAGTTGAAAGATTCGGAGCTTATTTTTTATATAGCTAAATTGGAATATATTTCATTGACATCGTCATTTTCATCCAATACCTCCAGCAACTTTTCTAGCTGCTCTTTTGTTTTTTGCTCGGCGATTTGAATTTCATTTTTAGGTCTCCACCCTAAAGAGCTTTCGGCAATTGAGACTCCTTTTTGTTGGAGTGCTTTTTTAAACTCTTCTAAATTTTCCGGCCTACTGTAGGCTTCCAGATTTTCCTCATCGAGCCATTTAAAATCTTCTGCCCCAGCGTCGATTAGAGACATCTCCAAAGTCTGTTTATCGGCGTCAAGCTCCTGTTTAACATTGACAATGCCGCTTTTTTCAAATAGCCAAAGCACGGAGCCGATGTTAGCCAGCTTGCCGCCGTATTGTGTTAATAAAAACTTTATTTCCGAGACCGTTCGGTTTTTATTGTCGGTCGTGCCTTCAATGATTAAGGCAGCGCTGCCGGGTCCAAAAGCTTCAAGTGTGAATTCTTCAAATTTTTGACCTTCCAGTTCCCCGGCACCCTTTTTGGCGGCGCGCTCAATGTTTTCCTGCGGCATGTTAAAAGAACGGGCTTTATCAATTAGCATTCTTAGGGCCGGATTAGATTCCGGGTCGCCCCCCCTGGCTCGCGCTGCTACAGAAATCAGTCGAGCCAATTTACTGAAAATTTTACCCTTTTTGGCATCGCTCAAGGCTTTTTTATGTTTTATTTGAGACCATTTGCTGTGTCCGCTCATAATTTTCTTTAACGACTATATCGTATCATTTGTTTTTTTGCTGTCAATTGCCGGAATTTGCCGGCGCTTAAAATAGATTAATCCCAGAGCGCTTAATACTGAGAAAGCCGCCGTCGCTAACAGCCATGGTAATGTTTTTGCGCCAATTTTTTTAATACCAGATTGGGCCTCGGCGGTTATCTTTATATCTGGCGCTGGCTCGTCCGTCTGGCCAGAGGAGGTGTTATTAATGGCTAAAGAAGAAGACGAAGTTGTCGCCAACATCGAAGAGGTTGAAGTTACTCCTTTTTTGTTTAGAGCGGGTGATGGCTGATTGGTTGTGATATAATTTGGCGTAATTGTTCCAGTTGTTGTGTTGGATGGCGTCAATTGATTAAGAATATTGGCCGAAAGGTCACGGTTTAAATTGCTATTTTGAGCTCCGGGCGTCCCACCCAGAATCAAGCTTTCTATAAATTGAGTTCCGCCCCATTCCAGGGTTTTTCCATTGCCACTGGCCCCCATCTGTTTTGAGTAAGAAGCCGAACAAATTTCTTTTCCTTCTTTGTTGATGATTTTTAATACGCCTGAAATATTAGGCAGGGTAAAAACAGTATCAATAATGCTAGAGCTGTAGTTGGATAAATCCAGAGCAGTCGTTACCGCGTCGTCTGCCAGCAGGAGATATCCTTGGGGCGGGATGGTCATTGAGCCGCGACTGTTGTTTTTAGGAGGCGCGTTGAAGCTATGGTTTGTTGAATCGTCGCCGTCATTTATTTTGAAACCTTCTAAATTAATTTCTGAAGAGCTGGCATTATAAAGTTCAATCCATTCGTGCTTGTCATCAACGCCAGCCAGGTTATACATAATTTCGTTGATAATCAAGCCGGCTGTTGCGCTAGCTACAATCGGCCGAACAAAAAAAGCGGTTAACGCAAAAAAGATTAGGCCGCCAATTTTTAGATATAGGAAACTTTTGAGTTTTATTTTCCCTGCCAACATTTTTGTTTTGGCCAGGATTTAAAGAAGTTTATTTTGGTTCTCGCCCTGTAAATATTTTATGCCTAAATGTTCATAAGCCTGTCGCGTCGCTACTCGGCCGCGCGGCGTGCGGACAACAAATCCCAACTGCATTAAATACGGTTCATAAACATCCTCAATCGTTTCTTGCTCCTCGCTTGTGGCGGCGGCTAAAGCCTGCAAACCAACCGGACCGCCATCAAATTTTTCAATTATTAATTTTAAAATTTGTCGGTCAATCGGCTCAAGTCCCAGTTCATCAATTTCCAGCATTGATAACGCCTCCTGCGAGAGCTTGGCGGTTAGGCGACCGTCGCTCTTCACCTGCGCAAAATCACGAACTCTTTTTAGCAGACGGTTGGCTACTCTGGGCGTGGAGCGCGCGGAGCGAGAAATTATATTTATAGCATCGGGCTCAGCGGTGACGTTTAAGAGTTTGGCTGAGCGTAAAAGAATTCGCTCGATATCTAGGAGCTGGTAAAAATCTAAACGGAACGTGACGCCAAAGCGCGAGCGCAACGGTGAAGATAAAAGCCCGGGTCTGGTCGTGGCCGCAATCAAGGTGAAGCGAGGCAAGTCAAGCTGCAGCGTTCTGGCCGAGGGTCCTTTGCCGATGATAATATCCAGCTTAAAATCTTCCATGGCCGGATAGAGCACCTCTTCAATTAATTTGTTTAAACGATGCGCTTCGTCAACGAACAAAATATCGCCTTCAGCCAGATTCGTTAAAATCGAGCCCAGATCGCCGACCCGCTCAATCGCCGGGCCAGAAGTAACTTTGATTCCCGAGCCCATTTCTTGGGCGATTATATGGGCCAGCGTTGTCTTACCAAGACCCGCCGCGCCGCAAAGTAATACATGCTCAACGGGTTCTCGGCGTTGCCTGGCCGCCTCGATTAATATTTTTAAATTAGCCTTTATTTTGTCTTGCCCCTGATATTCGTTAAAAGTTTGTGGCCGTAAAGTGGTTTCCAGTCCCAAATCTTCTTCGATTTTCCTAGGATTAGTCAGCATATTTATTGGGCGGCCTGTCAAAAGCAGCCTAAACTATTGACAAGCAAATCTTATTATGATACAATGTCAAATCCCTTTAAAATTCCCTTTAACCTGTAGGCAATAAGGCCTTTTTTAAAAATTCAGGTCTTGCCGGGATTTTGTTTAGTTTTAGGATGGCTTGGCTGACGCTGGGTCTCTCCTCGACAAAATCTTTACCTTCCTGCCCTGAGTGGGAAGATTTTGCCTACAGATTAAGGGGAATTTTTTATTGAAAAATCTCTATCTTTGGCTTCCTTCTGTGCCGACAACATCCTCTAATTCCTCTAGGGTTGTCACTCCTTCAAGAATCTTAAGAATTCCGTCTTGATACATTGAAACAAAGCCCTTTTTTCGGATTAGCTCTGTAACTTCGGCGTGAGAAGGTGATCTGGTAATCATTTTCTCCACCTCAGCATCAACAGGGATGATTTCATAGATTCCAACGCGACCCTTGTAGCCGGTTTTATTGCATATTGAGCAGCCCTGGCCGCGGTAGAGCTTGAAGTCTCCGGAAATTGCGGGGAGAGCTACGGTTTTGGGAATACTTTCTAGTGCTCTTTTAATTTTCCCTTTTTCTTCTTCGGTAGGTTTATACTCCTTTTTACAAGAGGCGCAGATGCGCCGCAGGAGCCGTTGCGCCATGATATCAATTAGCGCGGCAGACAAGATTGTTGGATTGGCGCCCATATCAATAAAGCGAGGGATGGCGCCGGCCGCGTCATTAGTGTGGAGCGTAGAAAAAACAACGTGGCCGGTCAGGGCGGCCTGAATAGATATTTCCGCAGTTTCCCGGTCGCGAATTTCTCCGACCAAAACAATGTCCGGGTCCTGGCGCAAAATAGCGCGCAGACCGTTGGCAAAGGTGTAGCCCTGTTCCGTCTCTACTTGTGTCTGGATGACGCCGGTTAAATGATATTCAATCGGATCTTCCAGGGTGATGATTTTGACTTCCGGCTCGGTTACCTCTTTTAAAAAAGCGTAAAGCGCCGTCGTTTTGCCAGAGCCGGTGGGGCCGGTGGTAACAATCATGCCGTTTGGTCGCCTGATTTCTTTTTCTACGAACGTATAAAGATCTTCGCGAAATCCCAGGTCTTTAAGGCTGAGATTTATATTTTTTGGATTTAAAATACGCATCACGATATCTTCGCCCATGGGACTAGGAATGATCGACACCCGGACTTCAATCTCGGTAGTTTTTAATTTGATGGTGAAGCGGCCATCCTGGGCTCGGTCGTGGACGTTCAACACCATGCCCGACAGTAGCTTTATTCGAGAAAGGACTAAACTATAAGTTTTTAGCGGCAAAAAAACCACATCGTTTAAAATTCCATCGATGCGGTAGCGTATTAATGCATTTGTTTCTCTGCCCTCAAGATGCAAATCAGAGGCATCATTTTTTAAGGCACCGGCGATCATGGCTTCTAGCACATGAGTTGCTTCGGTTTGGCGCATTCCTTCAATTTTTGTCTTGATATCGGCTAGGGTTTCGAATTCTTTTTGAAACTGGGTCAGTATTTCTTCGGTAATTTGTACTTGACCGGTAATCTCTTTGCTTTTTTTGGTGATTTCTTTATATCGATCAAATGCTTTGGTCAAACCGTGAGAGGAACTGATAAAGAGGGAACATTTGATTCCACGCGCAGCAAAGTCAGCAATAACCTTTTTGCTTATCGGGTTTTCTGGGTTCTCTAGGGCGATTTTTATGTTGCTGTCTGTTTTTTTTATCACCGCCATTTTTCCTTGGCGGGCCGTGGTTTCATCAATCAATACCAAAGCGTCGGTCTCGATCGGCAGCACCGTTATGTCAATAAAAGGCAGGTTTAACTTTTTAGCCAGGTCTCTGGCGTATTTGTCTTCTTCTTGGCGCCTGACCTCGGTCAATTTTGACGCAAGCTTTTCCTCGATTGTTACTTTTTGAGCTTTGGGCATATTGGCGAGCCTTGCTATAAGGTAGAAAAATTAAATAAAAACAATACAAATTCTCACTCAATCAAAAAAAAGGTTTAAGTGCGGTCTTTAATTTTCAGTCTAAACTATCCCAGGGAGTTTAGCAAGGCGTTTAGATGCTCTTTGGCCGGGTTAATTCCGGCTTCTGTTAATTTTAATAATAACTTTTCATTTTTTAAAGAACCGGCGAGTTCCGAGTTTATTCTTTGAAGAACTTCCGTTTGCTTTGCTCGAATTAGAGCCCAGACAGTATTGGTTTCATCCATCCACAACACTATATTTATATTTATTTGAGGGAAAAGATCATCGATCTCTTCGAGTAGAAAAGTTAAATCTCTGGGTGAGGTTTGAGTAGCCAGAAAGTCTTCGGGCGTGGCGCTAAACCAAACAATATTTTTTTGTTCGTTCAGATCAAGTTGGTTAAGCAGCCGGCCCCAAAGTTTGAGGCGATTGAGCGGAATGGTTTTATAAAGATACTGGATGATTTTTTCTTGCTCAGCCCCATCGGTGATTAAGCGCGAAGCAAGACTGAGAGCTTGTGGCGTGGTTTTGGTGTTTTGAAAACTGTGGGTTTTGGCAATCAGGCCAGCTAGCAAGTCAGTCGCCACGGCCTGGTTGATCAAATTTACACCCAGTTCTTCAATTAGGAGGGCGACGATTTCTGCACAAGCAGCCGCTGTTGGTTCAACTAAATTAACCTCGCCAAAATAATCGTTGGCAGCCTTGTGGTCAATGTTCAAAACGGGACGGTTGAAAAAAAGCTCAGTGTTGTCTTTAAATGTTTGGCCCAACGATTCCAAATCCGGCGCGTCAAGAGTTATTATCAGGTCATAAAAAAAAGCGCCCGTTTCCAATTTGATGTCGCGCTCTTCAATTTTTTGGTCAGCGGCCAAAAATATCTTTAAGATGTTGTTTTCTTTTTCATAGCGCAGCCGGGATATTTTATTTTTTGCCGTATCAATCGAAATAATAAAATCTCGCCAAGAAGAAACCTTATTTTTTAAATTTTCTAGCCCTTCAAAAAATTTTAATTTTTCGGGGACAGGTTCGCTGGAAACCACTTCAACCTTTTTGTTTAAAATTTTCAGTATTGCCTCCAGTGCCAGCGCCGAACCCAAAGAATCACCATTTATATTTTCGGGCAAAGCAATCAAAATGTTTTTACCCTTTTGGATCAGATCAATAGCTTGTTGGCGAGGGGAGAGCATCATAAAATTTCAAATTTCAAATTTCAAATTTCAAAAATTTACAGAAGATATTATGTCAACATAGCGCGGTTAGAAAAAGCGGTCAAGCCCCATTAACCTTTTGTTTTGTGGATTAGTCTGTCTATCAGAAAAAGTTTAAAATTGACTTAAAATTACAAATCTAGGAGCATGTTGAAAAAAGCGGGCCATCTATTGACTTTTTCCGTAGATTTAGTATAATATAGATATCCCAGAAATGGCTTAAAATAGGCGTAAAGATAGCATATTAAAAACAAAAAAACGTAGGAGGTGTAAGATGAAAAGAAGAGTGTTAGTGGTTATGCTACTGGTTATGGTGGGGCTGATTGGTTGCGCAGCCCCGATGAGAAATTCTCAAACGTTGAATAGACCGACTGGCTATCAACCGCCATCACAGGCGGCTCAACCACCGGTAATTGTCGGTGGACTAGTGCCGGCCCATATTGAAAACCCCAGCCTGCTTGATCAGGAAGTATTTATCTTATGGGGGAACGATCTGGTTGATGTTATCCCGGATCCACGAACTGGAGGATGGATGTATAACAGGCCGGCGATGACAAAGCCATTCATTGTTCGCGGGGCGAACAGTGAAAACAATTGGCATAAATATGTCAGTTTGATGTTGCCCCGCAATTCAAGCTTTACATTAGTAGGGCGGACCATGAATTTTTGGGGGAAAGGAAGCCCATATTTTGTATATTTCTCAACGGGCTCCAATCCATCTTCGGTTAAGTATACAATGATAATGCCATCCTATCCGCAAGCTGAGGCAGGTGGGTTGGTAACGCTTCAGAACCAGCCGATAATGCCGTTTGGGAATGGTGGGCCACTAAACATTGAATATACCATAGACCTGCGGTTTATCGGTCAAGGGATAGCTAATGGCCTCACAAATATAATCGGGAGGTGAGCAATGAAAAATTTTTTGTTGTTCATTACTTTAATCATGGCTGGTTGCGCCTTCCAGCAGCCATACGAAATAGCGCAGCCACCGGGACCAAGCAATATCGTTATCGCACCGGCAGATCCACCAATTGTGGTTCAATCTGATAAACCGCTAGTGACGCCTCCATCCCAGGGTCAAGCGGTTCCGCCTCAGGTAAAAATTTGGCGGCCGGACCCGACCTGGATACTCATCTGTAATGATTCGCTGACGTTACATCTGGAGGTTTGGATCGATTCTGGTCCTCCCGACCCTCCAACGTTGAAAAAAATACTTGTCCCTAAATTATGCCAGGACGTCTATGTAATGCTTGGCGATCACTTTTGGTACGCCATAGGTTATATAGAAACTCTGAAATTTGGACGCGTACCTATGGGGCCCGCTAGACGAGATTTCTATATTCGCAACTGGTCTTACTATGGAGGCGGATACTCCCTGCGGATTCCCATCAACGACGGCGACTTCGGTCGCTAGTCGTCAGGTAAGTCCTTGCTTTGTTGTTTACAGCCGAGTACAGAAAAATTCTGTGCTCGGCTTTTTCTTTTGCTGATTTTAATGTATAGTGATTGGAAGTATAATAAAGGATAGTATATGGAATTTATTACCAATAGTGCTAAAGATACACAAAAATTAGCCGTTAGGCTAATTAAAGATTTGGCTCGAAAAAAAACTAATGGCGCTTTGGTTTTGGGGCTTGTGGGCGAGCTAGGGGCGGGCAAAACGACTTTTATTCAGGGCTTGGCTGAATCATTAAAAATCAAAGAGCGAATTTTGAGCCCGACGTTTGTGATAATGAAACGATTTGCGATTGGCGATAAGCCATTTGCCAATTTGTATCACATTGATTGTTATCGCATTGAAAACCCAAGAGAATTGTCGGCGTTGGGTTTTAAAGAAATTATTAAAGACTCAAAAAATCTAGTCGTCATTGAGTGGGCGGAAAAAATTAAAAAGATTTTACCAAAAGATACGGTTTGGCTGAAGTTTGAGCATTTGGGAGAGGACAGAAGAAGAATAAAAATTTCTAATTTTTAATCATGCCGGAGAAAAAAGAAAAAACTCTTGTTTTAATTGATGGCCACGCGCTGGTCCACCGGGCCTATCACGCCCTGCCGCCGCTCAATACCGGCAAAGGCGAGCTGGTAAACGCGGTTTACGGTTTTGTTTTGGTGTTACTGAAAGTTTTAAAAGAACTAAAACCGGACTATCTGGTCGCCACTTTTGATTTAGCCGGGCCGACTTTTCGCCATAAAGAATTCCAAGATTATAAAGCCACGCGCGCCAAAGCGCCGGATGAGCTATACGCCCAGTTGGGCCGCGTCAAGGAAACATTACGGGCCTTCAGCGTCCCGATTTTGGAGAAAGAGGGGTACGAGGCCGACGACGTCATCGGAACCGTGGTAGAGAAATTAAAAACTCATAAAGAAAAAGTTAACACGATAATTGTTACCGGCGATTTGGACACGCTGCAGTTAGTTGACAAAAATACCAGCGTCTTCACTTTAAAAAAGGGCGTTAAAGATACAATCCTATATGATGCTAAAGCCGTGTCTGAGCGGTACGGTTTAAAACCAGAGCAGATTGTAGACTTTAAAGGATTGAAAGGCGATCCGTCCGATAATATTCCTGGCGTGCCAGGGATCGGAGAAAAAACTGCCACGGAATTGCTAAAGCAATATGGCAGCATTGAAAATTTATATAAAGAGGTGGATAAGTTCAAAGTTCAAAGTTCAAAGTTCAAAACCAAAACTAAAAACTTAAAACTTTTTGAAAAACTTAGCGAGCACAAAGAGCAGGCTTTTTTTAGCAAATATTTAGCCACTATCAAGCGCGATGCGCCAATAAAATTTAATTTGCGCGATGCGCTGGCCCACGATTACGATAAAGATAAAGTAATTAAATTATTTAAGGAGCTAGGTTTTTATAGTTTGGTTGAAAGGCTGCCTGGACCAGAAAGCGGTGGACAAAAAGAAGTTACGGAAATCGAGAAGAGCAATCTGTCGGGCGCCGGAAAACCGGACGCAACCCATGAAAAAATTGAACAGGCAAAAGCCCAGGGCGTCCTTTCGGAAAAAATTTATCAGATTGAAAAAAAATTAGTTCCGGTTTTGAGACAGATGGAATCAAGCGGCATCAAAATCGACATTGAATATTTAAAAAAAGTTGGCCAAAAAGTTTCCAAAAAAATTACGGAGCTGGAAAATAAGATCCATAAAATGGCGGGTGCGGCTTTCAATATTAATTCCTCACAGCAATTATCAGAAGTGTTGTTTGGCAAACTTGGCATCCAAACCAAAGGTTTAAAAAAAACGCCGGGTAAAGTAATTTCTACCGCGGCGCCGGAATTGGAAAAACTGAAAGGCGAGCACGAAATAATTAGTTTAATTTCCGATTATCGGGAACTGACAAAATTAAAAAACACCTACATTGATGCTCTACCAAAATTAGTTGCGCCCGACGGGCGGCTACATACCAGCTATAACCAGCTTGGCACCACAACCGGTCGGTTATCTTCCAAGAATCCCAATTTACAAAATATTCCGATTAAAACCGAGCTGGGCCGTGAAATCAGAAAGGCTTTTGTGGCTGATAAGGGATTTAAACTGGTGAGCGCCGACTATTCGCAAATTGAATTGCGGGTGGTGGCAACAATCGCCGGCGACAAAAACATGATCGGCGCTTTTGCCGCCGGGCAGGATATTCATATCTTGACCGCCGCAGAAACTTTCGGGGTCAAACCGGCAGAAGTGACTGGTACAATGCGCCAAGCGGCTAAAGTTTTGAATTTCGGAGTAATCTATGGCATGAGCATTCATGGCTTTGCGCAGGCAGCCGGCGTTGATTTTGAAAAAGCGAAGCTCTTTATTGAAAAATATTTCAAAGAATTTGACGGCGTGGCGCGCTACATCGAGGATACAAAAAAAGAAGCAGCCAAAAACGGATACGTTCAGACTTTGTTTGGCCGCAAAAGATTTATTCCCGAGATTAATTCTTCGGCCTGGAATTTGCGAGCGGCGGCCGAGCGGATGGCCATTAACATGCCGATTCAGGGCACGGCCGCCGATTTAATCAAAATGGCGATGGTGAACCTCGCCGATAGTCATTTGCTGAAAGCCGATTGCCGCCTTTTACTTCAGGTGCACGATGAATTAGTTTTTGAAGTATCCGAAATGGAGGCGGGGCCAATAGGCGAGCAGATAAAAGAAATAATGGAAAACGTTTATAAATTAGAGGTACCATTGAAAGTGGGAATAGAAAGCGGTGATAATTGGGGAGAGATGGAAAAACTTGCCATTTAGTTTTTAAAATGAAAAAGAAAAAATTAATTCCGTTGATTCTGTTTTTGGCAGCCATGGGCATTGGAGTCTATTTGATTT
>Ga0315284_10005438_pt1 | contig 18094 bp, 26 predicted proteins | sample YL17G09_16_MG_FD_203696 | JGI IMG/M metagenome (GOLD analysis project Ga0315284, IMG submission 203696) | Sediment microbial communities from Yellowstone Lake, YNP, Wyoming, USA - YL17G09_16 | ecosystem: Environmental > Aquatic > Freshwater > Lake > Sediment | place: USA: Wyoming | collected...
GAGGGTGTAGAAGCCTATCTCATCTAATATGATACACCCTCGGTTAAACACCGAGGGTTTCTGGTTATCTAATTTAGACATTACTAAACTCCTTCCCAGTTTGCGGGCTATCATTAGACCGCACGGTATTACCTTTTTCTAACACCGTTTTCTCACTTTGATACCTTTTGGCAATATTAAAAGCCGCATTGATGTCTCTGTGAGAAAGATTTCCACATGACATGCCACCTGTACTGATTTACCCGGTCGAAGTCTTCGTCGTCTACAACGGCGACCAGACCCCGAGTTAGAGGTATCTGCCTCACGGCATCCTCGCAAGGATTGCCAGCAAGCGAGCCTTGAGGTTCTCCACCTCCTGAATATTGGGAGAAACGCTCCACAAGTTCAGGTTGTCCCACGCTTGCAGGCTCTGCTTGGCCTTGTCCAGGCCGAAGACGAGGTACTTCAGCTCCTTCTTCGTGAAGCGAATACCGTTGCTGCGCTTGGTCTCACTCATGGCTCTGATACCTCCACGATGCTCTCTTCCACCAACTCCACCCGGCGGTAGTAGCTGTCGCCCTCGCACTCCGCCTGCCACTCCCCCAGGGCGTCGTCGAAGTCCTCCGTACGGAAGGTCTCTCTCCAGTGAATCCCGTCAGGGTCGTAGACTCGAATGCTGTTCATGCTTACTATTATGTTCGATGATTCCCTATTTGTCAAGGGCCAGAACTTCTTGCTTATGCGCTCCTCCACAGGCGCTCCACGTCGAAGGCGAGGAAGAACCCAAGGGTCACGTACTCACGGCCCAGGTCCCACGCCTGGGGACGCTCCGATAGCGAGAAGACGTGAATCGTTTCCCAGCCCTTGTCGCTCAGTCCCTTCAGCTCGTAGGCATAAACCATGTTCGTGTCTCCTTCCACCCCTATACTACAACACGAACCTCCTGGCGTCAAGCCCCAAATCAATGTCTGTAGTCCACGATCAAAGTATCGTTTACCTTGGGCGCCTTCACGAAGGTAATCGTACCCCCAGAAATGGTATAGTCCAACGTAGGGGTAAACCTAAGTCCGTTCTTGTATACGTGTTGCGACCCTAAAGTAGGCGTATTCGCCAGGGTGAAAATCTTGTTCAATCCATTCTTCACACCTGACGGAACTTCGTTATCACCCCAGTAAATCAGCTCAGGAATAGATAGCGTAGTCCACTCTGCCGATACGTCGTCTATGGCGGTCAGAACCTGCCCCGTTGTGGGAGCAGTTGCCCCAGCAATGTCCACGACGGTCGTATCGGTCCTCAATCCACTCGCCGTTCGATCATCAGACAAACGTGCATCGTCACCTACACATGCCTGAGTTGCACCAGTGCCTAGGGTCCGAAGACAGGGCTTCGTGGCGAGGCCGTCGATAGCGTCTGCGATGAAGAGGTCATCATCCAACACTTCCAGTTGAATATCGTCATGGCTGAGACTGGTAGACATTTTACTATTCCTTCCTAAACCGTGTAAGATGCCAGAAAGTTCTCACCCGACTTGGGTGCCCTGGTCATCGTGATTGTGCTTCCCACAAGGGTATAGTCATCATCCTTACGCATCAGCAACCCATTTCGGAACAGCATGAGGGATATCTGAGGACAGGGAGAATCAGATAGGGTGTAAACTTTATTTACAGAATTCTGTACTCCCATTGGACTCTCGTTCCATACGTGCTGATGCGTCCCCGTACCCCCCTCCGGAAGAGTGTGGAATCCGGGCTCTCCCTCAATATCCGTGCCAAAGTAATCCAGAGGAGTGTTATTTTCTAGCGTACCCAGATTTCCTTCTGGATCTACCCACAGTACAGACCCAGGCAATAGGGCGACGTTAGAAGGGTGCAAAGGGAGGTCTCGGTCTGTCGCCTGGAAAGAGAATTGTACTGTGCCTAGGAGGCATTCCACCCACACACGCATGGAAGAAGGGGGATGGTCGAAGGCGCCTCTTTGTAGAGAAGTCTCTATGTAAAAGGACTTGATAGTCCTTCTAATTCTGGTCGTATCTTCAAAGCGAAAACGCAGTTGAAAGGGAGAATTTTGCAGGCTCTTACATCGAATAGTGTAACCGAAGTCCTGTCGTCCCTCTAACTTAAGTTCCTTTGACGATAACGACTCTCCGACACACAACGTGCCTTCTAGGATAAGAGCGCCTGACACACTGGAATCTCCCCCTCTACTCTCTTCTTCCCCTAGCTGTGTAGTATAAAGTTTTTCGCCCCTCACCCAATACGAACGTAGAAAACTAAAACTACGAAGATCATGAAGATGACAAAGGCCACACGTTTTGCAACGAAGAACCACTTCTCCTCTTCGGTTGCCTTCGACCAAATAAACGACTTCTTAACGCAAGAATTTGTTGCTGCAAACAGCTCAGACCGGCAGGCAGGGCAAATAGTCGCCTCTTTGTGGACTTGCGTCTTACAGAACGGGCAGGGCTTCCGATTGCCGCTACTGCCGAGGGTAAATAGGAGGCCCAAGGGACCGAAGAGTGCCCCTGCAAGGAACCCACTGACTATCTCTCCCTTTTTGCTTCCGATGGCGGCGCAGATTAAGGCAAACGATAACCAACCGAGTATGAACACCATGTTCTTGTTTCCTCCTACCCTTATTCTACAACACAGGTGGAAGGGCGTCAAGGCACAAAAATGCCCAGGCGAGAATTTACCTGGGCTGGAGAAGAGATTTGCTTGTTAAACATAGTGGGGGTAGACTGCGCCAGTTTTTAGCGGTCTGCTAAACAGGTGTAGAACCCTCACTTATAGGCTTAGGAAAACTCTTAATTTGTAAAGGTCTATTGGTGCGCACGTTGCGTTTATGTCGTAAGTCCTTTAGTTCAAGCAGTGTACGTTTTGCACTTCCCCAAATAGACTGAATTCTGCTCAAAACTCGTAGGGTTGACTGTCTCCGCTGTGGCCAGGAAGCCTGGATGGGGTGGCTGGACGCTTGATAGATACGATGCCTCCACTCAGGATTTATCTTCTTGCAATCTCGAACGAAAGCATGAAGTCCAACTCTGGACACACCACATCTCCAGGCTATTTCCGATAGGCTGAACGTAGACTGGGACAGATATAATAGGAGAATCTCCATAAGTTCATCCGACCACTGCTTCCCGTTTCTCTTCTCCCGAAGTACAAGGGGCCAGTCTGGGCAGTATACATGCCTAGACGAACGAGGCTTACGCTCGGTCTTCTCTACTACACGAGGACACCCTTTATAGAATTTATAGTAAGCATGATGGCAGTCTCTACACCAGCCCTGGCGACCACTTACAGCAGACCTAGAACAGGAGAATTCGATGGACGCCCGTTTTTGTCTACAATTGGGACAAACGATAAAACACGCCGTTTGTGTGGCGCTGACTGGTATGATAGGCATTTCCGTTTAATTACACCCTATGCGGCGCCGAGGCCTGGTTACAGGGTGGGGTCGGCAATAGCTGGGGGTTTGTGGCGTTTGTGGCGTTTCGTGGCGTTGTTTCTGGAAAGTCCCTTATAGGTTTTGCCTCTATGGGACTTTCCGGATTTAACGCCCTGGAACGCCCTGGACCCTCGGAAACGCCATAATCGCTTCGTAATTGGGGAAGAAGTCCAATTCCGTAGTAAACTCGGTGGCAGGTCATATCTTCCTATTCTCCGTAACCCACTCTCCCTTTTCATTTTGTGAGAAATCAGCGAAGATGTTAGTCCATCGTTTCTTGCAAATTTTTGCCACCTCTCCGAAGACGAATCTCACCTCTGACTCGGCGGCCTCGGCTGTTCGTAGTTCTATGATGTGCCGTAAAGAACGAAAGTTGAATGACGCTCCAATCGTGGTCGCCAATCCGAGAGGAGCCAACCTGCGCATCAACGAGGTAAGAATCTTTTTGTCCTTGAATTTAATATCCCCATCGAGCTGAAGGTCTGTAGCCAACATAAGCTGCAAATCCTCCAGATTCTTGAAAGTACGCTCAAAAAGGGAAACCAACCAGGGCGTGTTCTGGGCTTCTTCTGGAAGCCATAGCCCTAAATCTGTAAGTCTAACAAACCTAAGAGATTCTTGACTGTACGCTACCCCAGCCCGATGCCTAACAAGTTCATGCGTAAATACCCTGGACACGTCAGCGAAAACCCAGTTAGTTACAGCATGTTCAAAGAGCGCCCCATGACGAGATTCAATGACGTTGGTTAGGTAATCGTAATTCCCTTTCCTGACCTTGGTTACGTTGGCGTTCATTCCCTCCCGCCAGCTTTTATAGCATAAACGACCCATGAATTCCGTTAATTTCTCTGGGGAAGAAGAGGCATCTGAAGTCCACTCCGGGGCTCCCACGTGGGACAGATAGTCGGCCATACCCTGTTCCTCAATGGAGGTGGAACCGACCAAGAACACTTTAGGTGTTACACGCCTCATTTTTCTCTCTTTCTCTTCCAAAACGACGTTCAATTCTCCTTGGATCTCAACAGGCCCCCTATAGCAATTCCTATGCCAATCCCGGCATAGGCAACAAGAGGTACAGATTGAGTACCTATTGCGAATGACAGAGTAAGGAATCCCAGGACGGCCACGAATAGAAATGCCAGAGGTCTCATTTTGTCACCAGTCTAATGGGGGGTCTGTGGATTGTATCCTCCCCTCGGGAGGTTGCGCTCCTCCAGGAGCTGATTCTTGTCGTTCGCCTTCTTGAGACACGATGTCGTTCCCCGGAGAATTACTTCCAGGATTTTTACTGTCAGTTCCGCTTCCAGGCGTGCCAGACGCTCCCTCCGGTAAAACTGTACTACAACTGAAATCAGCATAATTAGTAAGACTATTATGAGCCAATCCAAGTTCTTTCTCCCTTTGTTGTATCGCCTCTCTAATATTTTTCTGTATGAGTTCTGTAACCAAACGATATCCCACGAGTTCTTTCTTCATGTTGCCGATATTTTGGTACATACTCAGCCGCCAAGCGTCCCTGGGACCCCAGGTCGTAAGGGATAGACCTTCCTGGAGCTTGCTCAACTGCCCTAGTGTGGAAACCAGAGGAGAGTCAATTCGGCCAATCATTCCTTCCAAAGCGGCACGGAGTTCCGTAAGTTTGCGGTCTGACATCAGAGGAGAAGTTTCTGGTATGTCTTCCATATTCCTGCTGCAATCTGTGCAACCTCGGCAACGGCTTCCTGAGCCTCACCAGGGTCGTCAACCTTCTCTGCCTGTAGGAACCTCTTAACAGCTATACTCAGGTGCTCTGAACGATAGAAGTCATCCGTAGCGTTGTCCAGTGTATCTTCGAGAAACTTCCTGACTTCCAAATCGTTACGCATTTTTCTCCTTTTGCATCATTTTCGCTGCCGTAAGAATGATCTTCAGCGCTTCGGCGTGTCCCTGGACACTGCTAGCAATTGTAGCTAGCTGCCGCTCCAACTCCTCCACCCTCTCCCGAAGAGCATGAAGTTCGTCGAACAAGGAGGCGTTTACTTCTTCGTTTATGTTCTCTATTCCCATTATATGAGTTTTTCCGTTCTTTGTCAAGTGGGGGGCCAGTCTAAACTGATGTCCCCAAGACGCCCCAGAGTCTTCTGTACGTTTTCCATGTTTTTACGAGTTTCGACTCCCATATCAGGTAACTTTGTAATTTCCTGGCATCTATCTCTAATAGCACACTTTAACCGGTCTATACTCGCAAGGAAACAAACCTCGTTTTTGCCCGGCTTCTCCAACTTTCCGCTCTGCTTGATACGATCGAGACGACTACCAATAGCCTTTGACAATTCGTAATGCAAAAGCTTCAGGTCCCCGAGACCGAGTAAAACTTTGTACATTTTTTCTTCTGTCGATTCGTTCACATACTCACCTTTTTCAACAACCTGAAGCGAAGAAGTGCAAGAACTCGGTTTTCAATCTGCGCCACTCTTTGCCGGGAAATGCAAAACTTCTTTCCAACCTCGGCCAAGGTTAGGCGCTCACTATTGCCAAGTCCATACAGATTTGTCAGGATTTCCCTTTCCCGTTGGGACAACTCCTCCACCTCTTCCCTAAGAGCGTTGATATTCTCTACGTCCAACCGACTCTGAGGAGCAGATATAACGTCGTTTCCACGGGCCACCGCAAGTGCGTAAGTGTTACTGTAGTTTTCCGAATTGGGTTGCATTTCATAGTGAAAGGTCTGGGAGGAAATCGCCTTATTATAGATTTCCTTCAAGCCCTGAGCTGTAAGAGGCTTACGAGGAGATACAATACTCTTGACTTCGGGAAGAATCCTCTCCCACTCTTCGTCTTTGGACACATCAATTGGCTGCTGTGCCATAATGTATAGGAGAGAATAATAAACCCGTAGAGAATCAGAAGGCAGGTGTATAAATCTATGAGACCTAATACCCTGCTGAATGTGCGCCTTAATCCACAGATACAGGCAGGTGGACAGACGAGTTCCCCGAAGTGGGTTGTAGGCTCTTATTCCTATACAAAGCCCAAGGAAGCCCCACCCGATAAGGTCTTCCACGTCTATACCCTCGACGTACGGTTTAGCGGCTCGAAGAGCGGTACTGATGGCAAGACGACCCCACTGTAAAATGAGTTTCTCCTCAGCCTGTCGATTCCCAGACTGAGCCTGGAGAACCAGCTCTTGCTCCTCAGAATACTCTAAAGGTTTGAAGGGAGGGAACATACGATAGTAGTGGGATAGATCCTCGCCCTTAATTTCCCTACGATGCAGCAATAATGTGGACATATCCACTTTGCAAAATCTCCTCTCGTTTATAGTTATGAAATACCCCTCAATCTTTGTGGGGTGCTTTTACACATTCTCGGCAGCGGACTTCCTTTGGGGTACTGGAAGACCACGGTACCAACAGGCCCCTTCCGCACGCAGAACACTTGAAGACAATCCTTATGGAAGCGTCAGCATCAACCCAAAATAGGTCGCCTACTTTACGCCTCGGTTTGCCATCCGGACGAAAGTCGATCCACCGGCTTTTATTGGTCTGGTCCATTTGAACCTCCCTTTTTGCCCCGGTGTTATTGGGCATCTCCATCAAGGTTAGTGCGGCAGTCAAGTCTACCATCTCCATTATACTCCAGAACACGTAACTCGTCAAGAGTATTTGTCAACTTCGGTAAGTGTAATGAGTTATGGAAACAGATATCGCAAGACAAAAAGAGACGCCCGTCAAGGAACCTCAGGGAGGTTGTCAGGATACATATCGTCGTGTTTTTTCTTCCAATCGTCAGGCTCATCTACTTCTGTGTTCAGGTCTTCTCCTACACTTGGGCTCTCGCTCTCAAGATATTCCTGAACCGCCTGTTCTTCATCGAGCTTACCCTCGAAGTCTACAAGAACGCTCTTCCCCTTGTCAAGTTTCCATCCAGTTTTTTCCAGGCTGTCTTTGATAGACTCCGCAGAATGTTCCCTCGTAACAAATTTGGGGTATACGAGACCCTCAAATAGGTCCTTGCGGAGAATGTATCCCATCGCCTGGATGAACTCAGACCCCAAGGAATCCGTAAGAATCAACCCACAATGGGGTACGAATGGAATCTCGATGTCCCGGTAAAGCTGAAAGGATATTTTCTCCTCGTGTGCGTCAACGACGTGCTTAACAAGTCTAATTTTCATTGCTTCCTCAACCTATCAGCCAAAATGTGATCGATAACACCGTGCTGCTTTGCTTCCGACGCCCCAAAATACCATGGGCGATGTGTGTCCAACTTCGCCTTCCACCACTCCTTAGAATGCTTGCCGTAGCGTGCCATAATGGCAGCATAAACGTCGTGTATAACCTCGAACTCTTCCGTTTCCGCCGCCAGTTCCTCTTTCTCCACAGGATGAATAGGATCCCACCATGCCGGGTGAATCAAAAAACGGGTTCGGTGAGTAGCATAGCGTTTCCCTGGAGTCCCAGCGGCGATGATGGGAACGGCAGCCGACATACATGAACCCGTGGCGACCGTCGAGATGTCCTCTACCTCCTCCATGAGGTCTACAATGGAGAACATGGTTTCGGTACTTCCTCCAGAGGAGTTCAAGAATAGACGGCGCCCCTCCTTGGTCTTGGATGTGTCCTCATCTAGCCTGGATCCCGCCCTCAAGAGGTTCTCCCACAGGAACACTGCAAGTTTAGGTCCAACGTCGCCAGAAAAAATGAGATCCTTCCCTATTACGGCGTAACAACTACCGCCGTCTTCCTCGTCCGAAACACGAGGTCCCCTAAGCACCACTGTCTCCTCCTTTAGTTGCTCGTAGATATTCTATAGCATTTAGAAGGTTTGATTTCAGCTCGTAGCGCTTGTATTCCCTTAATTTCAGGGGATCAGTGCGGGGCATGAATATCTTACTCCTTGTCAGAACGGAAGTAGTACTTTCCCCCTACTACGGCGTGGTCTGTAATAGGAACGTATTCTATATTAACGTATAATTTCTTAGTATCTATATGAACCAAAGCGAACCCAAGAGACCACTTTTCGGCGTCGGTGTAACTAGCGTCTCTTTTGTGCATACAACCTAACTGGTGCCACTCGTATGCTCCGAATTGAGGGCTCTCAAAGGACCAGCTTAGATGTTTGTGGCTGTGTCCATTACATCCTGGATAGTGCTTATCCATTCCCTGCTTGAAATGATGTACCAAGAAACAGTCGTTGTATACTTTAAAGTTTCTATTCAGTTCCTTAATTTGGTCTGATTTGGTCCAGCTTGCCAAATCAGTTTTAGCTATAAGATTTACTTCATATTTTTTAAGACCAAAAAGGTCAGCCACAGTTAAACCCATAAGTTGGTCTAAAACACACATCATAGCGGGAGTACTATCCGCTAAGTGTCTCACTAGCCTAGTTTCGTGGTTCCCTTCTATCAAATCTATTTGTGCACTAGGACAAGCATCTCTAAGAGGGGACAGTATCTTAGTATGAACCTCTTTAATGCGCCCTACTACATCCCAAGCTCGGGGATGAACAAAATATCGCCCAAACTCCGGAAGATCCCAGATATCTCCACCTAAAATTACCGTCTCTGGGATAGCCCTTTTTGCTGTGTCTAGAAATACTCTCAAGGCAAAAAGATCACAGTCTATATCGTGGAAATCCGAAGCTACCAGCAAAGTCTGAAATCTTTTGCCAGAGGGTCTTAAATAAGCTTCTGCCCATGACGCCCGCTCTTCTCCCAGCTTCCGATAGTGGTCCACGCTAGAATGCTTGGCAATCTCTCTCTCCAACTTGTGGACCTGCCTAGACAGCTTCACTCCTGCCTGCCGCTTGAACTCCTCGAAGGTACCGTCGTACCGGTTCCAAGTACTCTCTCGAATTCCAGACCACACCCTAAAGTAATTCCTGGAAATGACGTGGTTTGGATCCGCCTCTACCATCCCACGAAGGATATCTCGACAATCCTTGGCCGTCATCTTCTCCTGAACTTCAACTGGAATCGGCTGGATGGCCGGTGGAAGGCTTTCGGAAAGAGGAACCCTCCCATTACGACGGCCCACTTCCTGCTTATGGGTGTCCAGAATCTTCTTAATGAAAGACGCCTTTACAGATTTCTTCTGTGACACTCTTCCTCCTATGGAAATTATCTATTCTTCTACAACGAACCTACCAGGTGTATGATTAGTAATTCTCATATTCTCATTACGTGCTCTACTCACAACCTTTCCGGGTTGCGACTCAACTCGAACGAACTTATTCGGGTCAAGTACTTCCTCCTTCTGTGGAATATAGGGCACCCATTTGTGCCCATCCCATAGTTCCATGGTAAAACTAACACGAGTACAGGGTCGGTCCGGTAGACCCGGAATCGTCCTGTCAATACGTTCAGCTCCAACAGGGCGAACGCGAATTTTCCCGGAATGGCAGAGTTCAAAAACCGTTGTAAGCCATCTCTGTTCCTCCAGGGAAGAAGCGGTCAGATAGGTCAGAAGACCTTTATCCTGTCCGGGGTCACCAGCATGGTACTCGAACTTCATGCTACGTAATCTCCTTAAACGGAGTAGACTCCTTCGGCTTCGCCATTTCCTTGGCATCGTCTGCCTTTCTGGAAATGATAGTCTTGGTCACCTGAAAGAGGGCAACAAGGTCCTCCCACGAAAGTATAACTCTCGTAGAAAGTGGACGCCCGTTCACACACATAGGGTTGCTGATTTCCATATCGAACAGGGGCTCATAGACATCCTCTCGAATAACCCTCTTGACAGAAATCAGCATCTTACCATACATCATTTCTTGGGCTCCTCCTTTTCCCGGATCTCTTTCTCTTTTGCCTCTTGCCGCCATCGAGCGGCGGGATCCTGAAATTCTGACTGACCATCCTTGAACTCGGGGGGAATTTCGGGTGACAGGACATACACCGTTTCCCGTTTGTTCATGGATTGTAGAATAGTCAACGGCGCCTTTCCTTCTGGCGCCTGTGGCTTCCAACCATGGTCTGTCAACACTATTAAAGAACCAGACCTAGCGTTGACCATATACCACGGAGCGTGACAAAACGGACAGTTCATAGGGTCCCCTGCCTTCGGGTCTGGAACTCCGGGCAGAGCGTAAAAGTCCTTTGACCTTATAGGGGCTCCGGTTGCAAACGAACCCCTGTAGTGAAACAGGGTCTTCCTGCAATTTGAACAAAGGATTCGGGGAAGAGATACGCTCATTCCGCCTTCTTCACCTGTTCAAGGCTCTTTTCAAGAGTTTCCCCTTGTTTCTTCTGATGGATGGCTTTCTGGTCTTCAAGGATGGTGGACATCTTCGCCTGGATGGCACCCTTTTCCACCAGACCCTTTTCTTCCAGAACAGAAATTACAGCCTCAAGACGAAGGGACATCTGAACCCACAGTGTGGCTAGTGACTCGCCCATCCGCTGGGTCTCCTTGGGAATAGCCACTAAAACCGTTGCGACGGAGCGAGCCAACTCTACTAGTTCGTGCAGGGACGGAACGCCCCTACCCTTGGACACCTTCTCCAAATTCTGAAGGTCCCGAACCCGTGCTGCCACGGTAGCATAAGCCGACTCTCGAACAGCAGCCCACTCAATCCGCTGGGGGGGAGCCACAGGCTTGGAAGTCGTAACGGCGGGCGGTGTTACAGGGGTCTCCGGCTGATTCATATTCGTCCTCCTAAGTACAACATTCTCCTATCCCTATTTTAAGGGATTTTTTGAAAAAAGGAAAGCTTTTATTCTCCACAAGAACCCCGTCCTGTGACGCTACACACGTTCGTCCCTTCTATGAATACCTCCCCAACATGTTTCTGTGCCTCCTTGAAAGACACAGGAGTCAAGGGCTGCCCATTTCTAGCCCCATCCGGATAGACAGTAATTCCCCTTAGAGACGGAAGATGCTTAAGGAGAACAGCTCCGAAATCCTTCACACGGAATTCATTATTCAATTCTGTCCCCCACGCAGGCAGATTTATGCTGGAGCTAACCCCCTGGTCAACGTAGCTCTGAATCCAAGATTGCATGACAATTCTACGCTCTACGTCGGAGGCAAGGACGTAGGCATCCTCAATCGACTCAGGTGACACGCCCTTCTCAATCAATCTCTTGGCACAAGGATCTATAACGTACTGATAGGCCCACAACTTGTGTTTCAAATACCTACGTTTGTAAGTCACACAAAAGATGGGCTCCACACCAGTCGTTGTTTCTGCCACAATCCCTGTAGTCCCAGTCGGGGCAATGGCACGGCATTTGACCGGATTGCTAAGTTTCCAGGACTTTGAGGATTCGTCAGCCGCCTTCCTGCTTTCCTCGGCATAAATTTGCAGGTACTGTTCCAATTCCGCATCAGGACCGTACTTTTTTCCTCTTGAAAGTAGCCACTCGTGGACTCCCATCAAACCTAACCCAAGCCTACGATTCTTCCGTCGCACCACGTCCACTTGATGATAAGGCACGTCGGAATATACGGTTCCGGCTAGCAGAAAACGAGTTCCATGCCTAACAGTGTCTCTCATTTCATCAAGGCTGTTTATCCGAGAAAGATTCACAGACCCAAGGTTGCAAACGTCAGAATCGTCCGAGCTACAGGCTTCGCCACAGGCATTCCGAAGTCTTTCCCCTGCATTGACCCCTACATCCACCGTAAACCCAGGTTCTCCAGTTTCCAACATGTGACGAACAACTTCCCAGTAGACAAGCTGGGCGTAAGTGTGCTTAGGATGTTTAGAGTCTTTGTACGCCGCAAAAAACTCGTCGTCTAAGCATACCGAAATGTTGGTCATGTCGAGGGTTGCAGGAAAACTAAAGTCTTTCTTCTTTAACTCACAAACTTCGGGAATCCAATCCTTAAGTTTTATAAACTTCAAAACGTCAGCGTGCGACCAAGAGAGACCACCCCACACAGCACTGCGACGGTTTCCTCCCTGTATAATGCCACGAGCACACTCATTTACCATTTGTAGCAGAGCAGTAGGACCCGTAGCGGTTCCCCCTGTACGACGGATAGGAGCACCCTCTTCTCGAATATCTGAATAGACTACTCCTATACCAGCACCTGTCATCAACGCCATTGACGCCTTCTGTAAAAGATTGCTCCAGCCTTCTCTGGAATCTTCTGCGGATAAAAGCAAACAATTCTGGCATTGATGTAGGGCACGTCCGGCAGCATATAAATACCGTCCACCGGGAACGAATTTCTTACTTCTAATCAGTTTTTCTGTGTGCCTAATTTCTTTTTTCCCTGAATTAACGGAAGACAATACGTTCCATGAAACTCGGCGAGAAATCTCAGGCCAAGTTTCTTTTCTACCGCTTCTTTTTGTATGGGAGTATTTTTCCTCCATAATTGTACGGGCAAATACAGACATCTCGTTTTTCACTCTCTTCTCCTTGCGGGGCTCTCAGGATAGGCTACGCCCGTCCTTGATAGCCTTCAATCTCGATGCGTACACAGATTTCTTTGGATTCTTCTTTTCAATTTCCTTGAACTTTGCCGCTGGAACCTCTCGCATGACAAGACGGCACCGACATCTATTTAGACAATTTGTATCCCCAGCACGAGGCGTCGTGGGAATCGAACGCTTGGTATAAGGAGAATTCCGAAAAAGAAACGAGCACCCTTTGCAAGTATTTCTGTCCATCGGAGAAATCCAGTCGATAACCATTCCTGTCGGAGTGCCCATCACCCTTCCAGCATAGAATACATGCTTCAGCGTCTCCGCATACGCCGCAAGACGAAGTTTCAACGACCCAGCCATCTTCCCGGCATCGATTTGGCGGAGAAGTTTGTTGAAGTATACCATCTCATGGGAGAGTGCGCCACGTAGGTATTCTTCGTCCTGGGAAGAGACAGACACCCGAAACCTTCCAGCCCCTGAAGACTTCAGACCCAACTCGAAGGCAGTGTGGTGCCCACGGCGTAATGTTCCCCTAACTTGCTCTAACCACGCCTGCTTACCAACTCTCCGCTGCTTCGCCTTTGGGTCTTTGGAACGAAGGTACATGCGAGTCACATCGAAGATTTCCTTCTCCACGTCCTTCATCAGCCCGTCGAACTGACGCTGGGCGGAGCTGGAAGAACGGGCACGCACCTGCCGGAACTTTCCAGTGTCAAAAGAAAATCCAGCGTCAAGAACCGCCTGTCTGATCGGGTCATCTATCCTGATACTATGTAAACTTTTACCAGTTTTCTTGGTTGCTTCAAGTAGAAAACTGTCAGGTATAAAATATTCTTCAAAAGGACTGACAATGAGTAGAAGGGGCATCTCACTCCCCCTCTTCACGTACCGCATCAAGTGTCTGACGGAAGGGCACGAAATCGAATATTATTTTCTTTCTAGGACCAGGATCTGCTTGCCAAGAATCGAGACTACGATGCGTTCCCTCTTTAGAGGACTTCCGGTCGGGTAACTCTGTACAATAGAACTTCCCAAGACCCGGAAGTCTCCATTCATCACCCTGCGCCATCAGCTCCTTACCGCTATTGATACAAGCCGTAAACACCGAAAATACAAGATCCTGCGAAAGTCCTGTCTTGTGTGCAACAAGACTGCAAAAGGAACGGGTTTTGATGGGTCACCCCTCTCTAAAACTCCCTCTCCACCGATATCTGTCAACGACCTTCTGACTGCCAAACCTTTGCAAGCTGTAAGAGCTTCTGTTTCCGCTCCACTATACGTTCCTTGGCTTCCAGGTCAATCTTTACCCGGTGTTGTGAGTCGAGTTCCCTCCCCTTCTCGTACAGCTCCTTATTTCCCCTGCTCATCTCCTTAATACCCTTCTTGGTTTTGGGCAGGTCAATAGGAACGTCCTGAGACCTCTGTACCACCGCTGCGGCTTCCGCCAGTGATATAGTCTCCTTAGCAGACAGAAGGTTGGGGTCGTTCATAACCCGCTCCTCAACCTGTTCCTTCTGCTCAAACGTAAGAGCGGAATCCTGGGGAATGTAGGTTGCATCGGGGTCGGTCCCTGATGGAGCCATAAACTGCGCTATGGTATCGTCGTCCCAACCACCGAACTCCTTCAATACGTACTTCGCCCATGTCTGCTTATTGATGCCCAACTCTCCTGCCATTTTGGCACCGATGTCGAGCATGTAATTCAGAGACTCGTACCTCTTGGCGTACAGCTCCGCCTTGTGTGCCTCGTCCAGGTAGGACGTGGGACTCATCTCTAAAGAGAACTGATTGCGTGCTTCACGAGCATCTATACCCTGCGTAGCGAGGTGAATCTTGTATAGGCGAATGAGGCCCTGGAGCTGATACCTCTGTAGACGTTTTACGCCACGGGCGAACTTGATAGACTGAGAGGACAGGGTGTCCGTCCCACGGTACCCCTGGGAATCCTCGAACCCCATGTACGCCTTGGGAATCCGTACACCAGCGAAGAACAGGTCCCGGAGAAAGTGAACGTCCAGGATGTCACCCGCGTTTGCGGAACCGGCAAATTTCTCCACACCACTCTTGTCATCTCCAGCCCCAACAGGCCAGTAGATGTTCTGATTTATCATCCAGGGAGCGTACTCGGCACGCATTACACCCGTGTTCCGGTCAATGGACATATGCTTCTCCATCTCCCGACGCCACAGACGAACAACTCTCCGGCGTTCCTCTAGACCAGCGTTCCCTGTGAAGACCTTGAAGATGAGACGGTCCGGATGCATGTTCATGCGGTACATGACCATCTGCTCTTCCATGAGCTTCAGCTGCTTGTAGACCATACGCACATGAAAGAAGAATGGCATCCCGTACGGGTCGGCTATCCGCTTCGACCGAAGGCGCCAATGGATAATATCCCACGGCTTGTACCTTGGCACGTCATTCTTGGCATCGGTGGAATTTTCAGAGGCATCCCCAATAGAGAACCCTTTCAGAACCCGGCGGGCATCTTCGTGCCTCCAGACAATGCGAGGCTCCAGAGGACAGGAATCGAACACACCCTTATCCTGATCCACAAGTAGCAAGTTGAAGTAGTCCCCGTACTTCGCCATATGCCACATATCCCCGTAGATGCGGTCATCGATTTCCAAAGTCTCCTGGAGCCTCTCCAGGATCATCTGCACGTCGGGGTTGTTGCTATGTACCGTGACAATTTTACTTGTTTTGAAATCAGGCTGCGTGGCGTCCTCTATGTAGGCATCGAGAGCGGATGCGAAGAGCACGTACGTACCCATGTCATCCATGTCGCTGTAAATGCTGAGTCTGTCAGGCTCTAAGCTAGTCCAGTTGCGATAAAACTCAAAACTTGATGACAGTATAGAAATGTCGTCGTCCGGAGCTTCCGGAGGAGACCCGATACGGACAGGGCGTGCGCCTGCTTGTGGCTGTTTAGTTACATTTTTTACGTTTCGGAGTATATCCCAGGCGTCCCTAACGTTCTCAAGAAATGACATTCTGCGTCCTCCATAACCTATACGTCTCTCTCATTTTACGACAGTTTTCTTCAACAAACGCTCGGCGCTCTGGGCTATTCAGGCGTGCTCTTGCCTTCTCAGCAAGAAGACGCTTGGTCTCCTCGGTATGACGGCGCCCGTGGAACGGATTACCCTCTCCCTTGAACAGGACCCTCTGAATCTCATGGTGTTGCCGAATCTTCTCTCTATGCTCTGGAGACTTGGGAATTCCCTTCGACGACCCCCTCATCCGGGAGATCGTCATCGCCCGGTATGTAGGATCCTGCCAGCGCTCCTTGCTCTTCTGGGAAATAATCGTCCTAACTTCAGGTGTAAGAACCTTTTGAGATGTCTCCGCAGTAAACCCTTCCCCTCCCGGCGTCCAGTTCGTCAGGTTATGCCCCCTCCCCTTCACCGATTGAATCCAGAACCGCTCTCGTTCCTCCCAGTCGGCGCCCACGGCTTCCAGGATTATCACGTCTGGACGAACGCCTAACTCACGTAACCAGTTAGTCTTATAGTCGTGCTTCTCTAACCAGATACCCCGTCGATGTCCGTTTACCCGTCGATAGGGATTTACCGCCTTCCCCACATACCGTATCAGCCGGTCTCTTGGGTCTATCAAGGCGTAAATAAAGGAAGTTTCTCCCATGGTAGGTTAGTGTCCTTTTACGGCTTGTGCCTATTGAATCCAACGTCCTGCATCCAGTCCTTCTTGGTAACTATCTTCCTACCTCTGTAACTCCTTGCGGGTGGCGTACTTTGGGGGGGAGGTATCAACGCCCTAATCTTAGCGTCGTGTGTTCCCACCACCCCCGCCATAAGGTCGTCCGCCAGTTGCGTCTCGATATTCTTGTCAGGAATGTCCCCAACACCTTCCTTTACGGGGGTTGCTGGAGTAAAGGCTCGGGACGTAGCAATATCCCAACACATGCCCGCCACAGCATCGCTTATGTCCTTGGAGTTGTGGACAAAGATACCGGAAAGAAGCGCAAAGTTGTTCCACTTCTCGACTTCTAAATCATAGACAGCACAAGGGAAAGGCAACGAAACTGGCAATATAGCTAATACTTTATGGTTTTTTCTGCGTCTAAAATTGGTTCTTTTCATTATAGGCATAAGACTATCTACCAAAGGAGTTATAAAGCGGGCTTCTTTATAAGTTCCGTTTCTCATCATAAAAAGATGGTCTGGCGTACAACGTATTACTGCCCCGGAATCAAGGATAACGTCTACTAACTCAGTTACGTATTTGCTTTTACGACACCTTGCTTTTCCAGGAACTATAGTTCCATCTTCTTTAGAAGAGTAGACCCAAACTTCCTTACCTTCCAGTTCGGAAATCATAGGTCTGGTGCCGTCTAACAAAGGAATCCGAGTTTCTCCCACAAAACAACCCTTAGCCGGGTGGTCTACCTTTCCCTTGATTATCCCACCGTCAGTCCTCTTTACAGAGTGTTCCAAAGCCAGAACCTCGTCGATAAAAGGTTGGTAGTGGTAGAAAGACATAGCACCCTGGAAGAGCATGTCCCGGAGATTGGTGTAGGGCTTGTCGTCCCTGTCCACAGACACCACGTACGCATCAGTCTTAACCAACTCATCTCCTGCCTTTTTTTTCATGGTAGTGCGAGTTGGCAGGATATTTGCCTTGATGATGGTCTGAATTGCCATGTGGCTAGCGAATCCATCGAAGGTTACTCTCTGAAGCCAGAACCCGTAGTTTCGGAGGTTGATAAGAAAAGTCGTAATTTTTCCTATGTCTATTTGCTCTCCGTGAACTGGTCTGATTCGTAACATGAAGTCCACCCACACTTTAGGCATAAAATCCTCAATGGGCTGGCCAGTAATCATGTCTGTTTTTGTAACAGTATAGGTGTCATAACAACATCCGACAGCAAGGGCAGCGCAGTCCCCTGTCAAACCAAGGTCCACATGAGCGAATCGGGGAAGTCCCGGAAAGTGAAGAGGCTGCCACGCCCCCATGACAATCTTTCCTAATTCTCTCCAATTCATGAAACTTATAAGACTAGCTTCAGGGTCGTCGAGAGATAGGGTATGCTCCTCCTTCAGGAACGGGTGCTTCCGTTTGGGGTCTATGCACTCCCACACGGATTCCGTCCGATGAATGAGCGGGCTGACCGCCAAGGTTGGCACACCTGCGATATCTCTCAGGGACCCATCGATGTCCCTCAGGAAGTCATAGTAAAAGTCCACCGGAACATAAATCATGTTCTGCCCCGGTGGACTTTCTTTAGCTATGGTAGGGTCTACTCTCCACAGCTTCGTATCCGGAGACCCCCCCGTAATCACGGTATCTA
>Ga0315284_10005439_pt1 | contig 18090 bp, 8 predicted proteins | sample YL17G09_16_MG_FD_203696 | JGI IMG/M metagenome (GOLD analysis project Ga0315284, IMG submission 203696) | Sediment microbial communities from Yellowstone Lake, YNP, Wyoming, USA - YL17G09_16 | ecosystem: Environmental > Aquatic > Freshwater > Lake > Sediment | place: USA: Wyoming | collected...
GACTAGTTCGCCTGCTTCCTGGCCGGCTTCTCGGCCGCCAACGCCTCGACTTTGGCCGTCAATCCGTCAATCTTTTTGCTCAGGTCTTCGATGTCCTTCCGGGAAGCCAGAGGGATGCTGGTGCGGGCCTTGTCCAGTTCCTGGCGCACCATCTTGCGCAGCTCTTCCCGTTCCTCCTCGCCCCGGGCCACCAGTTTGTCAACGACGCCTGGGGCTTCCTCTGCTTTGACGTCCCCCTCCTCGACCAGTTTGTCCACGAACTGCCTCACCTTGTCGCGGGTCAACGTCAGCAGACCCAATCCAACCAACATGCTCTTTTCGATCAACCCAGCCATAGTCCTTACCTCCTATTGTCTGTTGCTGAATCCGTTTCATTCCCACTCCGTTGTCGAATCCGTTTCATTCCCAATCCGTTGTCGAATCCGTTTCATTCCCAATCCGTTGTCGAATCCGTTTCATTCCCAATCCGTTGTTGTATCCCTACAGACCTATGGCCCGCATCACCTCGTACACAAAATCGGACAGGCGGGCCTTTTCTCCCCCGGTCAGGCCGTCCAGGTGCTGGCGGAACTGCTGTGAATAGGACAGCAGGAGCGACGTGGCCCGGCGGTTGGCCTGCTCGACCAACGATAGGGCCAGGCTAAAGCCGGCCAGCGAATAAAGCACGGCCCAACCCGGCAGGCCGAACCAGCGCAACTGGGGAAAGATGCTCTGAGCAGCCGCCGTGTCTCGCAATTCATAGAACACCAGGATGATGGCCGTGACCATGTCCGCCACGAAAAGAAGTGGCGAGTGGCGCTCTGGGATGCGCAGCAGCAGTTCCTCCAGCAGGTTCTGGTAGCCGGTGCGTTTTCCATTTTCCAGGGCCTGCAGGATGCTCCCCTTGGCCCGTTCCCATTCTGTCTCGTCCAGCCCCTTGCCCGCCAGCCGGCTCATCAGATCCATGGCCCGGTCCGTGGGGCAGAAAACGACGACGGAACGGCCCCGGTGGCCGCGGGGGCGCACGGTCTCCGAGTACACCAGGTGCTTGTCTTCCAGCAGGCGTAGCATCTCGTAGGCCGTGACCGGGCTCACCTCCAGCGCTCGCGCCACGTCCGCGTAATGGACCGGGGCCCTGGTCTCCCGGTAGAGGTCGAGCAGCCGGCTCAGGAAATCTCGTTGTCGAGCAGACAGCGTCGTAGCCATTGCATCGTCGCAAGGTGGTCGAAACAGCCTAATATTCCGAAAGTTCCTAATATATGATACTACTGAAGAGCGACTTTGTCAAGGTCTGCCCTGAGAAAATGTGACCGATTCGCAGCCGACCTCTACCTGGGAGTGCCCCGATAGGTGGTCAGCCTGCTTCTACACCCATTCCGGCGCCGGTGCTCACTGCGACCTCACGCAGCCAGCCTTGCAGTCCCTGGATGTCGAACAGCCGCTCCGCCAGGAAGCGGGCTTCCATATCGGGGGGCAGCAGCGGTTGGAACTTGCTCAACCGCCCTCGCGGCAGGGCCTGCACCATCGCCGTGACCCTTTCGGCAGAGAAAAAGCCCGTTTGCCCGATCAGCTCCATGGCTTGCCGCAGGTCGCGCTCCTGGATGGGAGCCTGGACAGGTGGCTTGAGACAGACAGTGAAGCTGTCGCCTTCGACCTGGCAGCCCAAGACCAGGCTCAATGACCGTGCCAGGAGCAGGTTGATCCTGTCGCCAGCGAACGTGTATAGCATCCACTCTCGCCCCTGCTGGCGGATGGTCAACGCATCTCCTTGCAGCAGGTCGCGCCATTGCAGGCGAAGGGCGCCCAGGCGTTCCCGTGCCTGGTGGGTGAGAAATGGATAGTCCTCACTGCTGCGCAACACACCGCGCATCTCCTCGGCGATCTCGCGGCTCAGCAGCGGCCCGCCGCCACCCCAGCGGGGGGGAATGCCCCTGGGTGCCGGTTCGACGATCATCTCCCCTTGTTCCAGGTCCAGGTGCTTCACCTGCCAGGCCCGCCCGGCCAGGGCGAAGACGAAATCCTCACCGCCGCTGACCTGCTGCACGAACCAGGTCTGCAGGGTCCCAACGACGCGCCGGTCGGTGGTGAGCACCCTGACCTCTTCCGGCGTCTCGAAGACCGAATAGAGCGCCAGAAAGTTCCGCCGGCCGTACTGTTTCTCGCCCTCTGGTCCCATCACGAGCAGGCCAGCGGCGGGACTCAACACGCCCTGCGCGGCCAGGTGCGCCAGCAGGTGCTCGAATTCCTGGCGCGTGATCCGAGAGAACGGTTGTGCGTGCTTGACGAGGGACCACACCTGGTCACGGCGCACTCCGTAGAACTGCAGGGCCTGGGCCAGGGTCTGATGGGCCAACACGTGCACGGCGCGGTCGGTGGGGTGGACAGGCTCAATCCATCCCCGGCGAGCCAGGTTGACCAGCGCGACGGCCCGCACCAACGCCATCTCTTCGCTGCAGAGGAAATTCATCTCCGCCTGGCTGCCCGGGCGCCGGCCCGTCCTGCCCAACCGTTGCATGAAGGACGACACGGTTCCCGGGGCATCCAGTTGGAGCACGGCATCCAGGTCGCCCACGTCAATGCCCAGTTCCATCGTGCTGGTGCAGACGATGCACTGGCTGTCCTGGCCATACATGAAAGACTGCTCGGCCTCCTCACGCAACTCACGGCCTACCGAGGAATGGTGGACGTAACTGGTCAGTGTGACGGTCTGCAGGGCCTGTTTCACGCCTTCCGCCAGGCGGCGGCCTTCGACAAAGAACAGTGTCTTGCGTCCCCTCACCAGCGGGACGGCCCGCCGGGACAACTCCTCATCGCTCCCGTAGAAATCCACGCGGATCAGGCGGCTCTGGGATTCGCCCGCGGGGTGAATCACTGTTATAGGGCGCTGGCTGGAACCCTGCATCCAGCGCCCGACGGCCTCGGGGTTTCCCACCGTTGCAGACAGGCCGATGCGCTGAACGTCGAAGGGGGTGTAGCGCGCCAGCCGCTCCAGCACCGCCATCAGGTGCGCGCCGCGGTCGCTGGCGGCAAAGTTGTGGACCTCGTCAACGACGACGAAGCGCAGGCTGCCAAACAGGCGCTCCTTGTTGACCCTCGGCGAGATGAGTATCACCTCGAGGGATTCGGGCGTGGTCATCAACACGTGGGTTGGCTCCGCCAGGAAGCGGCGGCGGGCGGTCTGGTCCACGTCCCCGTGCCATTTGAACGCGGTTGCCCCCACCAGGCTGGCCAACTGCAACAGGCGGGGTTCCTGGTTGTTGAGGAGCGCCCGCAGGGGAGAGACGTACAGCGCGCAGACGGGCTCCAGTTGTCCGCGGTATACGACGTCCAGGATCGGAAAGAAGGCCGCTTCGGTCTTGCCGCCGGCGGTAGGTGCCAGCACCAGGCAGTTCTGGCCGGCCAGTACGGCCGGGATGGTCAGCTCCTGCACCGGGCGCAGCGCAGACCAACCCAGCGTGTGGGCGATTCCCTCCTGCAGGCGGGGGCTCAACTGGAAGAACGCGCTCTGGTTCACCGTCGGTTCAGAAGGTCAGGGGCTTGATGGCCTCTTGCTCTTCGGGTCGCAGGGCCTCGCCCACGGCGGCCTGATCGAACTCGTACTCCGTGTCTGGGTTGTACTCTGGATATTGCCGGACCTTGTCCAGCACGTTGACCAGGTCGCGCAGGAACTGGCGCGGTACCACGTCCACCCGGCCGCCGAACTTGCTGGTGACCTCACCGATCATGAACTCGACGAAGAGGTCGCTGACCCGCTCGCGATCCACCGGCTCGTGAGCCCGTTCGTAGATGCGCAGCACCTTGCCCGCTACGGCGTGGAGTTTCTCGCCGTCGAACCTGGGAAGGACGATCTGGGGCAGTTCCGGGTTGGGGAAGGGGTCGTCGGGATGGTCCAACTTGATGCGGTCGTGCAACGGGGCCAGCGAGGGAATGCCCAGGCGGTCTTCAAAGAAGCCCGGCGTGCCGGTGAACATCACGTAGGTGTAAGGCAAGTCGCCCTGCGCCATCCCATCCACCAGTTGCCGCAACGTGTTGAGGCTTTGTTCACGCTGAGGGCGGCGCAAGCGTTGGACCGTCTCGACCTCGTCGAAGACGACAGCCAGGCCCGCCATGCCGGCCTTGCGCGCCACGGCGTTGACTGCCTTGAGGAACTCCAGGGCCACGATGTTGTCAATGTCACCCCGGACGTTGACCTTTCGCTTGACCTCGGCGCTGATGTGGCGCTCGCCAGACAGCCAGCCCAGCAGTGCCTGCGCCGTGGGATAGTCTTCGTCCAACTGGGCGCGGTAGTATCCCCGCACGGCAGCGCTGAACGCGGAGTGCAGTTGCGCGAATTCGGCCAGGCCTTGCTCGATCTGGGCCTCCACGCGCTCCGTCAGGCGCGGGTCATTCTCGTCACACCCCTCAGTCTCGATGGCCTTCTCCTCGATCTGGTAAAGCCAGCGGTCAATTAACCCTTTGAGTGCGCCCTGCGCTTGCCCACGGGTGCGCAGGTTACTGACGACGCGATGGTAAATTGCATCCAGCCTGTAGAGGGGCGTATCAGTCGAGACGACGACGTAACTGGCGGCGAACCCTTGCTGGAGCGCCTCCTCCAGCATCAGCGCACTGAGGAAAGTCTTCCCGGCCCCATAAGCGCCTCGGATGAACTTGAAGCCGCCCCGTCCGGTAGCCACGTGCTTCAACTGGTTGGAGATAGCACGCATCTCACGGTCCAATCCCACGGCCAGGAACTCCAGCCCTGCCTGGGGCACCGTGCCGCTGCGCAAGGCCTCGACGACGTCGAAGGCCACAGGCTGCGCCAGCCTGGCATAGTCAGGACCGCGCACGTCCATCGCTGCGGGCGGCATGACCTCGGGCGTGGGTACAAGCGCGGGGGGCGGTGGCTCGGTCAAGACAGCTTCTGGCGGCGGTACGGGCATCCCGAGGTACGACTGGACATCCCGGCGCTTAAGCCTCAGCACCTGGCCGGCCAGCTTGCGCGCCTCACCGTGGCTCAGGTTGATCGTCGTGCTGCGGCAATCCTGGAGCTCGGCCCACAGGCGGTCGAGGCCCACCGCCCCAAACCACTTTTGGTCGCGGCGGGGTATCTCGATCTGCGAGCCGGGCGACAGGGTAGGCGAGAAGATCACCAATCCGGAGACGTGCTCGAAGGAGATCTGATGCGCTTTTTGGCTGGGGAGGAACTCGAAGCGGTTGCGTTGGAGGTAGTTTATGAGGGCGAACCGATACTGCCGCACCTGCTGGTAGGGGTTGCGCCGCCCCACGTTGAGGATGCCTCCACCCTGGATGCGCCAATCGCCGTTAGGGCTGCCGATCACAGGGCTGTCACATTCCTTGAACTCGAGCACCATGACCGCTCGCTTCTTGATGATCGCCAGGTCTACGTCGGCCCCATCGCAGTAAAAGTTGGCCAGGACCAGGTAGTACTCCTTATCGTCCGCGAAATGCTCCACCATCTGCGACAGCACCGCGCGCAGGGCACGCATCTCGTGGGCATGCTCAAACTCACTTCCCATCTGCAGCTCTACCGACACGCTGGCCTCCTAATCTGGCAACATCTCCCTGCGGAAACGATACACGGCCCCTTCTGGCCCCGCGCCCATTTCCTCGACATAGTCCAGACCTTCCGCCGCCAACCGCTCGCGCAGCATCGCCAGGGGACCCGCGATGCGCCGCGTGCCCAGCACCTTCTTGAGTTCGGCCTCACTGACCTGCTCATAACGCGCCAATGTCTGGAGCAGGCGAGTCTCGGCGGGTGAGAGGGTGAACGGCAGATCCAGGGGCACGATCTTGCCGCCGGGGAGCGTCAACACGAGTCGTCCGAGACAACTCCCGGCGGGGACAGTTTCTCCCTCTTCCACTTGCTCTGACAGTACTGCCTCCGCAGCCTGCAGCGCGGGCTTCCCATGCGTCAGGAAAACGCACGGCACTACCACCTCTTCCAGTGCTGCCCCGCCGTGGTATCCTCGGCGCGGCAGGCGGCCATAGTAGGCTCCGGTGGCCGTCAGGAGGGCCACTTGTTGCCCATCCTGGAGACGTATGATGTTGGGGTCCTTCGTCGCCAGCGCGCCTGGAGGCACCGTTTCCTCGTTCCCTAGTGGTGCAAAGCGCTCCCCCCCGCCGGGGACGACGTCGCCCCGCCGCAGGTCCTTATCGCGGTGCCAGGTGTGGCCGTGGTCGGCGGTGATCAGCACCTCCCATCCCATACGCAGCGCGCTGTGTACCAGGCTGACCAGGGGGCCCATGTCATCCAGGCGCGGCAGGCGCGCCGTGGGTGTGGTTACCTTGAGGTCGTCGTCAATTGCATTGAGGATGACGGCCACCAGCTCGGCGCGGAGGAACTGGAGATCAAGAAGCGCCTCGGCTCCCCCGTTGAGGTTCGTCTTGTTGTAGAACCTGACCGTGTGCCCCCGGCACAGTTGCTCCAACGCCTGGGCCTCGCCGGTGCGCGCCTTCTGCTCGTAGGTCTCCTCGTCGTCCAACCGGTCGGTGGGCAGCGCACCAAGGAAGAACCCTTTGCGGGACACGGAGGTCACCGAAGGAAGCAGGGAAAGCGCTACCGCCGGCTGTCGAGCATAGACTGGCGGCGCCTGCTTGGCCCACTGGTCGAGCAGGTGCCAGCAGGCAGCCCAGCCCATGCCATCCACGACCAGGAGCAAGACGTGCCTGCCTCGTCCGAGCAGGGGGACAACCAGCCAGTCCACGACCCGCTGTACCCCGAAGACGCCTGCGTCCCGGTCGTGCAGGGCGGCCTCGTAATGCGACAGGAACTCCTGGGCAAAGGCCGCGTTGAGGCCGTCGCGCCAGCGCCAGTAGTCGCCCAGCAAGCGGCCGATGGGTGCCTCGATCCCTGTACTGCGCTGCTGGCAGGCCATCAACTTCAGCGCAGTCAGGTCCAGGCGCGAGCCAGCCTGGGCGTACCAGGACGCCCATTGCGGGACCGTGGTCAAGGCGCCGACTTGGGGCTGTTCAGCCGTCCACTGGCCCAGCAGCCGGGCCATCTCGTCCAACGCCACCAAGGGGGCTTCGTGCTCGGCGGCCAGGAGGTGCTCCCGCAGCCGGGCTACCTGGCTCAGGGCCTCCGAGCCGCGCGCGGCCAACCGTTGGGCCACCCGTTCGATCTCTCCTTCCAGGGCGCTGGCGAACCAGGGGTTGTAGCTGCCTGCGGGCAGGACCCCTTCCAGCTCGCGCTCGGCCTCCCGCACGATGACCTTGCGCGTCTCGTGGTGGAGATACGGCAACGCCTCCGTGGCCAGGTTGACGACGCACGTGATGGCATCCTGTTCCGCCGTCTTGCGCTGGTTGACCAGAAGCGCCCGCAGCCTGTTCAGGCCTCCCCAGTTGGGCACCAGGCGCGCCCACTGCTCCGCGCCCATCATGACGCCGGTGCGGACCAGCCACTCGGCCCGCCCGGGCTCCTCGGCTGCCCAGAGCAGGGCATCCGCGTCGGCGACCTGGTGCAGGCGCAGTTGGCCCTGTAGCAAGGAGCGTTCCAACTCCGTGGGGGGGACGTCGGACTTGTGCTGCCGCGAGACCAGGGCGGCCAGCAGTTGAGGTGCTGTGTGGCCTTCGACGGTCAGGTCGAAGGCGGCCTCCACCAGTCTCAGTTCCAGTTCCGTGCGCGTGACGTCGAACCCTGTTAGGTTGGCCGCCTCCGCACTCTTGACCAGGGCGTCGAAATGGCGCTCAATGCTGGAGCGCCACCCGTTGTAGTCCACTTCCGCAGGCCAGCCACGGCTGGTGAGGGCATAGAGGCGATGGCGCAGCCCCAGAGGGGGCAGGCGGTGCCTGGATGCCCGGGTGCGAATGTCCCGTGGGACCTCCAGCCCTCCTCTACCCCCTTCTGGGGCGGGGGGGATGATCAGGATGGCTTTGCCACCGGCGGCCCGGCACAGCGTGCGCCGGAGCAGCAGCTCGGAATCGGTAAAGATGACGGGCCACGCAGCACCCTGGAAGGGCAGTTCGGCCGGCTCACTCATGGTCGGCGGGTTTTGCGGCCCCCAATTCAGCTCGATCAACAGGAGGTCGTCCACGAGCGCCCTGTCCTCGGTATCCCGGAGCAGGTAGGCCACCGCCTGGCGCAGCACCTCATCCATAGATCCGTTCACTCCCGAGTCCCGAAGGTGATGTGGATGGACACCTCCATAGGCTCACCCTCAAGTACCACACCGGACTGCTCCAACAGCCTCTTCACCAGGTCAATGCCCTCGGAGCCGAGGGTCACCTTCCGGTCGCCAATTTCCAGGCGCGCCGTCGTAACGTACACCTGCGTTCTTCCCAATATCTCATGCACATCCGCAGTGCCCTCTGGCTTGCGCTCTGGGAGCGCGACGAGCGCCTGGTCTATGATCGCATTGGCCCGCTCTTGCCACGAAAGCACGTGACTGGCCAGGTCGGCCTGTTCTTCGGACGCAGCGAGGAAGGCTTGCACTTGCTCCAATGCCGAGGCTGCCTCTGCATTGCCCCCTTCGGCCAGCGTCACGATGCGCTTCAGGGTATCGGTCTGCAGGTCATTGATGGTCATGCGTGTCTGGTCCCGGTGGGCAAGTTGCCGTGTAGCGGCGTCCCGGGTGACGCCGGGTCCTTCTGGTTGCCACGACAGCAAGGCCTGCAGGCCGTCGCAGGAGTCCACGTCCTCGCGCACGGCCTGACTGTTGAGGGCCTGCGCCGCATCCAGGACGGACAGGCGTGCAGCCTCGTCCGGGCTGACGCCCGCAAGATTAAAGAGTTCGACCAGGCGACGACGCGCTTCCCCAAGGACCTGACGGGCTGTGGACGCCGCCACGTGCATCTGCCGCCAGAGCTGATCCTGCGCCGCCACGGTCAGTTCGGTCGCCTCGGGGCGCACTTGCCAGGTCGCCTGGACCAGCTCCTTGACCAGCGCCCATTCGTGGACTGCCAGCCGCTTGCCCCGCTCCAGGACCAGCCCGGCCAGCCCGCCGTAGTCCACGTTGGCGACGGGCCTGCCCCCACGCAGCGCCCGATAGCCCTGCCCACGGATCAGGTACAGCACGAACGTCTCGCTCAGGTCGCGGGTGAAGCCAAAGGCTTCCCATAGCCCCCGGACGACGTGGTCGGCCTGCACCTGTCTTCCGGCGGCCAGTTCATCCAACTTGCCCAGGTAGCGCGACTGCACGCGCAGTGTCCAGTTCTGGGCGCCCTGCTCGGCCAGCTCCAGGGGCTCGCCCAGGCGGTGAAGCAGGCCGTCGAGATCGAGATTGCGCGGCACGGAGCCGCCCCCCAGGGCGGCCGGGACCAGGAATTCGCCCAACAGGCGACCCAACGTGCGCCGGTCGAGTTCCGAGGGGAAACGGGGATGGTGCGGATAGAGCCGGTCGCAGACCGCATCGGCGATGCGATCCAGGGCCGCCCCCAACGAGTCCACGTCCAGCGACGGCGTGATGGCGGGGTCCAGGAACGTAACCGCCGCCTCGACGCCCTTGTAGGCCTGCGACAGCCGGTTGCGCAGCGTGCCGGCCTTGGTGCGCTTGTGGCCCACCAGCTTGCTCAGCACGTCCTCCCGTTGGGTCTTGCCATACTCCTCCAGATACTGTTCAGAGTTCGACTCCAGCTCGCGCATCCTGGCGTACTCGTCCAGGTCGCGCACGTCCTCGGGGGAGAATTCGGCCGGCAGCCAGAAGCCGACCGGGACCTGGGGCAGAACGGTGCGAGCGCGCTCAATGGTCTTCAGGTCGTCGGCGCGGGTGTAGACCTCGCCCAGGTCGAAGGGGTAGTCCACGAACAACGTCATCTCGTCCCCTGCGGCGATGAGCATGTCGTTGGTCGAGAGCTCGGCCACGTTGGCGAAGCGCACGCGGCCGCGCCGGCGCGTGCCCCGCCAGACGCGCTCGTAGTTGGGGACCTCGCCGTTGTGGACCGGCTTCTCCAGGCAGTCCTTCATCAGCTCGTTGAACGCCTCCAGCCGCTGGCGCCAGTTGAGCGGGATGCGCTTGAGTACGTCGGCCAGTTGCACGCCGCTGGCCAGCGTGATCTCCGCTACCCCCAGGGCCGGGTTGGCCGGGTTGGGGCTAAAGTGGACCAGTTCGCTCCGGTTGGCGAGGTCGGCCAGGATGCGGGCGACGGCCTGGTAGGAGCCGAAGGCGGTGCGCCCGCGCAGGTCCTGGTAGTTCAGGTGCAGGATGCGTTCCACCGTGACGTCCTCGCGCATGGTCCTGGAGAGGCCGCAGAGCAGGACCGACTTGACCACCCGGCGTGCCCGCTCCGCCTGTTCCCCCTCGTACATTTCCTGAATGAGTGGCTCCAGCCGCTCATAGTAGGTCTGGCGCACGGCGTCGAGTTCCTCGTTCGACGAGCCCCCGGTGAGGCCGTGGGGCAGGAAGACCACGTCGAAGAGCGCGGCGTAGGGGATCAGTGAGCCGATGGGGAGGTCAGCATAGTGCTGGATCAGCAGCTCGTAGAGCAGGCGGATGGCAGCCCGCTCACGGCTCAGGCGCGCGCTCACGTCAATCAGCGAACGGATGAGCGCGGGGTGGAAAGGGTACAGCCGGCGAAAGTCCTCCGGCGCCAGGTCGTGGAGCAGGGTGGCCCGCACGTCGTCGCCCAGCCCGCCCAGCGTCTCCTCCATGGCCTGGTGAAGTGGCTTCTCCATCCCCGGGCGGAGGCGCAACACGCGCTCCTGGACGATGGGCGCGAGTTCCGTGTCGGCCAGTTCGGTCGTCTCGGGGAAGCGATCTTTGTGGTGCTCCATGGTGGTAAAGATGTCCTGCTGGCTGGTATCGTCGGGCACCGTTTCGGCAATGTTGCGCTGTTTGGCCACCACCACCCACAGCGGAACCGCGCGGCTCCACGAAGACGTATCCACCAGCGCCACCAGGTCGTTGAACTCGTCCACGTACTGCCGCCCGCTCTTGCCGGTCAGGTAGAGGATCAGTTCGTCCACCAGGTAAACGACGCCGGCAAAGCCGTGGGCCTTGACGTGGCGGGTGAGTTGGGCCATGCCGTCGGAGAACTTGTCGGGGTAGAGTTGCGCCCGCTCGGCGCGCCCCGGATCGCGGTATTGCAGGATCTTCTGAGCCAGGTCATCGCGTTGTTCTTGCCCTGCGCTGGCCATCTTGTCGAAGCGCTTCTGGCTGATGCCGGTGGCTTCCTCGAACTGCTGAAAGACCACCTCGCCGTAGCGCTGGGCGTCAGCCCGGAAGGAAGCGATGACCTTGTCCGCGTCGCTGAACTCGCACGGCAGGAGGCCCAACCGCTCCAGGCGCGCGTTGGCGGCGTTGTAGCAGGCCATTTGCAGGCTGCGCTGGTCTATCATGTGGACCGGCACGACGAGGATGGGATGCTCGGCCAGCCACGCGCCGTGGCGCTCGCGGATGCGCCGGATCACGGGATGGTCCCTGGCCCACACGGCCTGGTGATTCTCCAGGATGAGGCCCAGGATGGCCATAAAGTGGGACTTGCCGGAGCCGAAGGAGCCGTGCAGGTAGTGGCCCTCACCGGTCTCGTGGCGCACGCAACTGGTGGCGACGCGCTCCACCAGCCGCTCCATCTGGGCGGCGATGGTCTCGGTGATGACGTAATCGCGAATGTTTTCGCGCAGGATCTCGGGATCGTCAAAGTCCTGGATCTGGACGATGCAGCGCGGGATGGCCGACGGCAGGTCGAAAACGTCACGGATGGTGAGATCGGTCATACGGGACTCCTATCGAGATCATTTCACTCAGCACATCTGGGTGGCGATTGAGACTCAGCCATTCACTCAAACAAGTCTGGCCAGGGTATGTCCGGGCGCAATTGCCTGCCGATTTCCAACAGTTCGGGGATGCGGCCGTGGCGATCAAGAAATGCGACCAATTCTCTCGCCTTGCCCGCTTTCCCTTCGCCTTGCAGGTCGTCATAGTTCACTCCCAAATCGAAGCAGAGCGTACGCAGTTCCTCTTCACTGAAACGCACAGCAAGTACCTGGCGGAGTTCGGTGAGGGGTTTCCCTTTTTTCTTTGAAGTCTCGCCGGTTGGCCGAGTGGTTGTCTGGGGAGGAAGCTGTGGCGAAATCTGCATCTTCGATACCTGGAGGTCCCCGCGAGCCGTGAGCACGATATTTCCGTCCCCGCTCACAGACACCTGCTGCCCTGTGACTGACTGTTCAGTTGGGGAAAGGCTCTTCACAAGCGCCCACACTTCTGGATCAGACCGTACAAGTCTGGCCAGAGTTTCCCGGATCTCTGTCACATGCAGGCGTGCATCTCTCGGCATGGATTTTGCGACATCGGCTGGCATATGTCGCAAAACTTTTTCTCCTACTAACCGACAGGTATCTCTCATTGACCGGTCTTCCGGATCCTCTCCCTCCCAATGAGCAAGGAGAAGCTCTACCACCGGATCGTACGATGGAGTCATCATGTTTTACCTGCCAAGTGCTTGGAGGATCGAAGACCCGATGCAAAGGCATCCGCACAGTCCAAACACCAGAAGCAGCACAGCGGCTACAACCAGTAAGCCCACCTTTTCGGACAGCTTGAGTCCACTCTTCAAGCGAGAGGCAATAGGTTTCAAATCTCTATCAGCTTCAACTAGCCCCCATTTCCACAGCACGAAACTCATCGTGTCCTTGCTCCGCTGGGCTTGGGCCACGACTTCCGGCAGCAGACCATGGATCACGGATCGGTACTGCGCTGCCGTCAAAGTGACCAGCCAAGGTATGAGTCGGTCAACGAAGAACCCACCTTGGCGCAGCCCCCGGGCCAATGGTTGGAGCACTCGCTCCTGCTCACGCTTCGCCGCCTCGGCCGCGCGTGCGCGCTCTCCCCGCAGTTTGGCGACTTGGCGCATCTCCTCCTGATCGAGTGCCCGTGCGAAGTTCACAAAAGCCTGGGTCGCGATCTGCTGAGCGACGGGATTGCTGGGGTTCTTAATCCAGCGGAACATAGCCTCCTCTACCGCCGTCAACGGGCGTCCTGAACCGACCCAAACTGGGTATCTGTGGTCTTTGACCTCAATAACGTCTTCGCCACCTTCCAGGCTTGCGCGCTGTGCGCGGTACATGTCGGTCAGTACTTTGACAATCTCAGCACGTTCATCTTCTGTGACTACACGCACAAATCTGTATAGAAGAGGTTCGACCTTCTCGAAACGGTCTTTCGCCTGCATCCCAATGGCCCGTATGACCGCCGTGCGGACGAACGGGTCCCTTTCCTCATCCAGCATGCTTTCCAGGCGACTGAACGCCTCATCCGCCGTAAGGGGGCCAATACCTGCGCCATAGTCAATGTATCCATAGGTCATTACTACGGCTGCCAGCAGAGCATCTCGCCGGGTAATCTCTACGGTTACACTCTGCTCTGCACTTGTCTTGGCTTCTGCGTGCCAACCCTCGATAATCTGCAGGACTCGCTCTGGATACTGCCGGTACGCATTGGCGAGGCTTGCGCCAATGGCGGGGATCAAGCTGACATAGCGTACCAGGTCGTGTAGAGTGCGGCTCAACTGGTCCAGGTGTAGCGGTACGATCATGGGCAGGGTATAGTTAGCCAGCCTGTTCTGCACCAGTCTGCTTTGATCAGCGGCGAGGTCCTCCAGCAACGTACAGAGTTCGGGAGATAACTGGTTCGGTGGATCGTACCGGGCTGCATACCCCAGCGTCAATGCCATCGTGGCTCGGATGTAGGCCAGTGCCCCCTCGCTTTTCTCTCCTTCTTCCTCCTCACGCCCTTCGATTATGGTTTTGATCACATTGAGCACGCTCGTTTCATACTGCCAGGTCTGTAGCATGTCAACCAAGTCATCATGATGGCCATAGGCGCGCCAACGCGCCATTGCGCTGGCTGCTACTGCCTGTACACCCGTTTCACTATCGGCAGCCAGAGTCAAGAGGGCATCCTGGACTGCGTTCGTGGAGATGAGACCAACGTCACTCAGTGTCTCACCGATGGCATTACGCAACTGCTTGCGGCGTCCGGGGCTGCCATACAGTTCAGAGTTGACAGCACGGACGCTGACCGAGTTCCTGACGAGCAGTGTCAACACCGGTAGTGCAGACAGTATCTGCCGCCGATGGCTGTCCCAGGCTAACTGAAACAAAGCCTGACGTTGTTCGGGCAAACGGCTTTCGATTCTGGTAGTTTGGTCCTGGGCCTCAACAAAGCTGAAGAAATTGCGGAGGTTGTCCAGGTCGCAGTAGTCCAGTGCACGCAGCGAGGCATCACGCCGTCGCCAGGCATTCTCCACCACGGTCTCTAGTGCCGCAAAGAATTGGTCGTCGAGAAGGCCCTCGAAGAAGCTCAGCCCGAGCGCCAGTAGTTGCTCACGCGGGTCCAAAACTGCGTGATACCACTGACGGAGCATCCGTCCGGTATCTTGAGCCAGGTCAATCAGATCACGTACCCTTGCTTCCGAAACAGTATCTCGTTCTGCGCACAGCAGTTGCACAAACAGGGCGACATTATCGAGAGTCTTTAATCGCTCAGCCGCCGCTCGAACTGTGAGTTCTCCCACCAACGGTTTATTAGGTTGAAGGTCGTCTGGTAGAAACCTGGGCGGTAAGGAAGGTTCAGCAGCGATCAGCCTGCGAATGAGCGCGTTTGCCAGGTCTTCGGCGCTGTAAACTGCCTCGGGAGATATGTCCTGCCAGAATAGTGTTCTTGCGCTCTCATCCAATTTCCAACCGGCGAAAGGTGTGTCTGTGCTGACCAGAACATAATGCTTGCCCCCAACTGCGGCTCTCTGGATCGCGAACAGGTCGTAATTCACATCCTGAGGCGTGATCTGGGGCAGGAGGAAAATGGTGGGCCTGTCTTTTTCCTGAAGACTGGCCGCCAGGTTCTGAGGGTCTGCGGAACTACGATACCATTCTAAGACAGGTACTGTGCTGTCAGCAGCCGATTCCTGTTCCAGAAGCGCGCTCAGGTACCAGGCGGTGTGTCGGGCCAAGGCAGCCTTGTCTATCTCAGGACTGCCCCCTAATACTAACAGGCGTTGGTTGCGGACGATGTCAACCAACTGCTGTATGTTTCGAGGCGTGACAAACGCAGGCGGTTTGAACTGATCGAGGTTTGGTTCAAAGAAGTCTGGCTTATGCTGCACATAAGTTTCCGCCATAATCAAGGCACCTCCCACAGTCACGACTTGACTCTGCGAACCTTTCACGTCCACTACCTGTTGCTGGGTTGCCATTTGACTTACCTCCTCCTTGGCAGAATGCCACTATACTTGAATTGTATGACCAGGTGTATTGCCTGCGTGTGCCGCCCTGTGATTGCAGCCAAGTATAGTCCTCGCAGAGAAACCGCGAAGATCGGCACTTGTCAGCCCAACTGTGTTATGTTGTCTTCATGTCACCTCCTCTCACGAGGTATTGCCGCTGCGATTGCCGTCCGATTCCGCTCAGGGCATTGGGCCTCAATACTCACAGCACCTCTTGCTTCTAAGAGAGCCTTAGCTCCAGTGCTAATTGCTCTTCTGTAACCCGTCCCTTCTCCACCCGCCGCTGCCGCGAGTGCTTGCGGTCGGAAAGTGGCGCTCTCACTTCCAGCACCCCTGTGGTGACACCTGGCACTCCCGGCTCGCCGCGGGCCACGCCGTCCCGGTAGGCCTGGCAGTAGCAGGGGGTGCCGAGGGACAGGCCGCACATTTCGGCGATGGCCTGGAACTCGGCCCGGTCGGCGTCCGAAAGCCCCTCAATCTGTGACAGCAACTCGCGGAGGGCGGCGCGCAAGCCGCACTGCCGGTAGTGCATCTCCCACCCGGCCCGGCTGGCCCGCTCAATGAGGTCGGCCAGCGCCTCGGCGCGCTGCACCCCGTTCCAGCCGGCCCAGCCGAACCAGGGACCGCCGGTCTCGGGAGCATCGGCGCCGCGCAGCGTGTGATCGAATTCGGCGTAGTGGATGAAGCGCTCGCGCGGGATGTTGAGCTTGCCGCGCAGCCGCCAGGCGGTGGCGTCGCTAAAGTCCGTGCTCTTGAACTCCGCTCCTTCCACCTGCAACTTGCGCAGCCCGGAGGGCTTGAGGTAATGCTCTGGCCGATCCGGCGCGGCGTTGGCCCGGATGACCCTGAGCAGCTCGTGCTCCAGGTCGAAGGAGGGGGTGGAGGTGAGCACCTCCAACGTGGCGATCACGCGCTCGTCCTGGCCCAGGATGCGCGCCCACTCGCGCAGCGAGATGGGCCGGCCGTGCTGTTCCAGCGCCCACTCCAGCTTCTCCGCCAGCCACCACAAGGCGGCCTGGCGGAACTCGGCCTCGTAATCGGGCGGGATCCAGCGGCGCTTGTAGAGGGGGTCCTCCAGCAGGGCGATATCGGGGTTGGTCTCGATGATGGCGATGCGCGCCTGGGTGAGGGGGCGCAGGTATTCCGGCAGTGGCGGCGGTTCGTAGCCCGCGGGCCAGTCGCCTTTGTAGCCGCGGCCGGCGACCTCGAAGGGGCGCTGGCCCAGGTGCAGGCGGGCGGCCCGGTACTCGGCAGGTGAGAGGTAATCCTCGGCCAGCGGGGGCTTGCCCTTGAGCAGGCCGTACATGCCGTAGGCCACCCAATCCATCCCCTCCTGGAGGAAGATCATGCGGCTGCGGATGTCCTCGTGCAGTTGGATGAGCTTATCTCGGGCAGCGCGCAACTCACGGGCGCTGGTGAAGGGCGCGGGTAGGTCGGGGGGCGGAGCGATGTAGCCATCTAGCTCGCGGTTCCAGGGATAATATGCTTCACCTTCCTGCTCAAAGAGCTTGCGCATAGCCAGACGGGATAACCGGTCAGCATGGGCAATCATCTCGTTAGTTAGGGAGAGCATTCGATCGTGACTAGAGGTCTTTGTTTCATAATCGTGGGGAATAGGTGCCTGACTGATATTCGTCGAAGCGAACTCGTAGTAGGTATCTCTGACAGGGTACTTGCCGGCTCGCTTATCAAAGCAGGTCTGTTTCAGGCAGAAGCACATCAGGCTGCTATTCATGATCCCAGCCAAGACCCTGTACCGATTGCAGGTGTCACACCCACCGGGTAACAGGACCACTGGAGCGCTGCGGTTGAACAACCTCTTTGGAGTATCTACCAGGAAGTGATTATGAGTAGCAATGAATGCGTTGGACAGAACCTCATCAGCACTGTGTTTACTGGTCGAGAACTGGTGGTAAGCGTACCAAGGCTTGTCAGCTTGGAGGTAAGTCTCGCCACCAAATACAACTCTGTTACCCAGCACGGTTCTGTATTTCGCTAAATACCTTTCGAGAGCAGGCACGTCTTCGATGTCCACCAAGTCTAAATCATCGTTGTAGGGGAACACGATATAGTCAACCCGGCTGATGCTCCAGTCCCGGCTACATTCTCCCAGAGCAAACTGCCTAAGATGTTTATGGGGCAAAGCGAGTCGTCTAGCATAATCGACGGGCACGCAGAAAACTTCGTCTGCATTGGTCTGCAGGCTGTAGCCAAAATCGCTCGCAAAGTCACGGAGTTGTCCGGCAGAGTCGTCTACTACTCTCTCATGAAGCCGGGCTGCTGGCCCTCCGAACTCCCAGGGATGCCTATTGAGCACCCTCCTTAGACGCTCATACACATCCACGTACTCATCTTGATAGCCGTGTCCTTGAGCATAGCCGCGCAGCACACTCTGCCATACTCGTCCCCTGGAGGGGTCGACCGGGGCGCCGGGCTCCCCTCTGATGTTGGAGAGCACGAGGACCTTGTTACTTGATGGAGACTGGCTTCGGGCAAGGAGAATCAATGTAGGTGTGCCATGTCCAGGCACGTAGGCTCCACTTAGGTCAACCACTGCAAGCAAGTCGTAGTTGGGCAGGACTTTCTCGATCAGCTTTTTGCCGAATTGACGGCGGGCAAAGGCATTGGACTCTATCAACCCAACAAGACCGCCCTCCACTGTCATCTGGAGGAAACGTTCAGTGAAGGGGGCCGATAACCCAAACGAGCGATAGGCCGAAACGTAATGTTCGCGATAGAGGTCGCGCTTTGTCCGGTCGCGAGCAGTGATGTAAGGTGGGTTGCCCACTACTACGTCATACCGCTTCCTGAGCACTGGTAAAGCGCACCTAATATTACAGCGCAAAGTTGCCCCAAGCCGCAAGCCGCTTGAGCGTGGTTTTGCGGTGTGAAATATGAGCCACATGATTACGCCTTTGATAGTATTGTACCACTCGCAGGGCTGCCGCAGTGTCG
>Ga0315284_10005440_pt1 | contig 18089 bp, 15 predicted proteins | sample YL17G09_16_MG_FD_203696 | JGI IMG/M metagenome (GOLD analysis project Ga0315284, IMG submission 203696) | Sediment microbial communities from Yellowstone Lake, YNP, Wyoming, USA - YL17G09_16 | ecosystem: Environmental > Aquatic > Freshwater > Lake > Sediment | place: USA: Wyoming | collected...
CAGCGCGCTGACGAACACGATCTCCGTCACTGGATTTCGCAGCGCGTCCCGGTGATCATGCTGGTAGACACCGCTCAATTGCCTTACTGGTCGCGTCGTTGCGCGCACGCTGTTGTGTTGGTTGGATTGGAAGGGGATGCGGCCTATGTGAACGATCCGGCCTTTGAAGCTGCTCCTCTTGCTGTTGCCCTAGCTGATTTGCTTCTGGCGTCCGATAACATGGGCAATCTGGTTGCAGTCATCGCGCCGATTGCCTCCTTGTAGCACAGGCGGCGCTGGCCAGCCTTCCCTGCGATCCTTCGCTCCCAGTTGAAGAACGTCTCCGGCAGGCGTTGGGTTATTTTGCGAGGCCATGATGCGCTGACCTCTGACAGATTGTTGTTCGCTGGTTTGCGCCAGCGCAAGGCATTTGGCTTGGCTGGCCTTTTGGGTTGCTCCAACCTCTTGATATAACGAGGAGGAGCGCCATGAACCACAAACTGTTCAACCTGTTCAGCCTGATTGCAATTCTGACCTTGCTCGTTCCGGCGGGAGGAATGCCGGTGACGGCGCAGGAGCCGTCGGTGGCCGAGGCTGCCGGGATTCCTATCAAGATTTATCGCAACACGACGACCGCGCCGAATACCCCGCTGGCCGCACCCGCTGACCCACTGGTCTCGGTCAGTGGCACAAACGTCCCCCTTGCTGGAACAACAAGTGTGCAAGCCATTGACATGGCTCACCGTTGTCCAGCAGTGGCACGTTTACGGTCTATCTGCCCTTGATTCAATCGTCCGCGATCATGGTGCTCGTCCCCGCCGGGAACTTTCAGATGGGCTGCGACCCGGCCCACAACGGCGGCTTTGGTTGCTCTAGTGATGAACTGCCCTTGCACACTGTGTGCACGCAAAGCTTGTCAGCAGCTGCACTGCTGACACCCCGCTGCCGCAGTGCAACTGCGGCAGAACAAGTTTGTCTGACAACGTTTGCGTGCACACTGCACACTGTATACCTGGACGCCTACCGCATTGACAAATACGAAGTGACCAACGCCCAATACGCCCAATGCGTGGCCGCCGGTTCCTGCACGCCCCCGGGGAGTAATTCCTCCTGGACTCGCTCGTCCTACTATGGCAACCCGACCTACGCCAACTACCCGGTCATCCATGTGGACTGGTACCAGTCCACAAATTACTGCGCCTGGGCCAGCAAGCGCCTGCCCACCGAGGCCGAGTGGGAAAAGGCAGTCCGTGGCAGCGGCGACACCCGCGCTTACCCGTGGGGCGACCAGTCCCCAACTTGCAGCCTGGCAAATTTCTACGTGGGCGGCAGCACTGGCTACTGCGTGGGCGACACCAGCCAGGTGGGCAGCTACCCATCGGGCGCCAGCCCTTACGGCGCGATGGACATGGCGGGCAACGTGTGGGAATGGGTGAACGATTGGTATCAGAGCGACTATTATAGCGTCTCTCCGCCCAGCAACCCATCCGGCCCGGCCAGCGGGACAAGCAAGGTGCTGCGGGGCGGCTCGTTCAACGGCGATTGGGACTACGTCCGCGCGGCCAACCGCATCTACTACACCGGCCCTGACAATCGCGGCGGCATCATCGGGTTTCGGTGTGTGGGAGTTGCGCCAGGACAGTGATCTGCTGGACTGCTGCGCGAAGCGTCTGGGCTTCTGAGGGGGAGTTTGAGGGGGCTGCTCAACCAAAGACAAGCTTGCCCTGCCTTGCGAGGCAGGTCCTGAGCGCGTCAAAGGATTGGACGCTCAAGGGTGGCTTTTTGTCCTGTTACACTTTTCGAAAGACCCGTCAGGTCCGCTTGCATGAGAACTGACGGGTCTGTCGTTGCCTATTTGTCCTCCACTCACTGTGATCTGCGTGGGCCAGGCAATCTTGAACTGCTCAGGTCGGTCAAGACTCTATGTCGGATTCAGTGAGCTCCGCCATTTTGAGCAGGTGACGCAACAGCCCGACCTTGAGCGGTTGGTTGCCGTGGATGGGCACAGAGAGTCGGACGATGCTGCCTGGCTTGCTGTAAATATGCAGTAGCGCAAAACTCACTTTGTCACCCTGAGCGGAGCGAAGGGTCTCTGTCCCATGTGAACAGAGATTCTTCGCTTCGCTCAGAATGACACGCGAAGCGAGCGGCGCGAGTGACTTTTGCGGTATTGCGTAAATATGATGGCTGCCGTGTATGCGCAAAAGACCAGCCGTGTCGTTCCAATATTCTGGTGAGTTGCTTGCCGGATACGGCTTTCATACCGCGATTTGCAGAATCTTGTCTCGCGGGGACGTCTGCACCGTTTCAATCGCCACCGACAGGCAACCTTCAATGGCTTCGTAGAGGTTTTGCAAGAGTTCCTCAAAGGTTTCCCCTTGGGTGGCGCAGCCTGGGATGGCTGGCACTTTTGCCCAATAGCCACCTTTTTCTGCTTGATGCACAACAACGCTCAGTTTCATTGGCTGGTTTCCTCGTCAAGAACTGGTCGGCAGTTGGGGTAAACTGTTTATGATTGTAGCACGCTTGCCGGTGTCTCGTCAAATCAGATAGGCGGCGAAAGGGCCACCGAGATATCTGGTGGCCTCTCGTGTAACACTAGGTTCGGCTAGACCCTTCGGGTCTCCCAGACCCGAAGGGTCTTTTGACTATTGCCCTCCGCTCACCGTGATCTGCGTGGGCTGCACGACCGTCGGCTGGTGGGGGTTGTAGTAATCATAATCGGGGTTTGTCAGGCTTTGAGAGGCTTTTCAACCTCTCGCAAGAACTCGGCGAATGTGACTGCTTGATTGATCGGAATGTGGCTGTCTGGATTATCCCGTGGATGCCAGTGCCAGCCACCCGTGTTATCCGCGCCCAGGATACGCTGATTGACCTTGATAAGGGCAAAGGCCGTTTTGCCAGTGGCCTGGTTGTAAAAGGCTTCTATAAAAGAGCCATCGGCCAGATGCGCTCGCAGGCGGACCCAGGTGGCGCCGACGCCGACGGTGGAAATGCCGGCCACTATCGGTGAAGCGGCACAGGCCGACGTGACCTCGAATTCAAACTGCTCCAACGTCATACCAGCCACTGGGCCATTTCCTCAAGCGCAGCCAGGTCTGTCGTCGCCGCTTCCCATTCCCAATAGTCTTGCTCGACCGCAAAAGAGTGAGCCTGTGGAACTTGATTTGCTTTCCAGGCTTGCTCAAAGGCTGCAAAGCTCGAGCCGTACTTGCGCTCAAAGGCAATAATTTTGGAACGCGTCTCGTTCGTTCGCAGCCTCACGAGATCCTTGATTGCCAGACTCAGGGATATATCTGGGCGCGACTCGCCAGTGAGGCGGCACAAGAGGTTGTAAGCAGATTTGGGGATGACCAGAGTTTCGGTCGTCTCGCCGAATCCTGGCTGTGCCTGAATCGCTGGTGACTGTATAGCCATATTTCCCTCCATGCCGCTCGACTTGCGTTAGTATAGACGAATTGGATAACAAGTCAAGGCTGCGTGGACTAGACCCTTCGGGTCTGTGAGACCCGAAGGGCCTTTTGCTCATTGCCCTCCGCTCACCGTGATCTGCGTGGGCTGGACGACGGTTGGCTGCTCGGGGTTGTAATAGTCGTAGGACGAGCCGGGCTGCGTCTTGGCGCGCAATGGGAAGCGGGCCTTGAGCCGGTACGTAAAGGCCAGCGTCTTGTCCGACGAGAAATTCTCGATATAGACAATAATCTGCCGCCCGGTCAGCTCGTAGCGCGCGATGATTTGCTTTTCCACGAGCGCGTTCAAGTCTTCGGCCTGCACCGTAAAGCCAGGCGGGATGCCCAGGTCGAGCAGCACCATCTTGGCGATGCCGGCCCTCGTCAATTTGGCGCGCACGCTGACGTTGATCACGTCGTCCACGGCCAGCGTCGTGCGGTCGTAAGACACGTCCACGCTCATCATCCCCGCCGGTTCCGGCTCGGGCGGCGCGACGTTCCACGGCAGGTAATAGATGGAGGTCACCTGGTACATCAGGCTGCCCTGGCCGGATACCTCCAGCGACACGTTATTCTCTCCGGGCTTTACGTCGTCGAAGGTGACGACGCGCACCACGTCGGCATTTTCCGGTGTGAACTGGAAGCTTTGCGGCGCGCGACCGTTGAGTGAGACGTTGACGGTCGCTTTGGCGTCGCGCACGTCGCCGACCGAGGCCGAGAGCATCAGCGCCTTGAGCGACCAGATGGTGGCCTGCGTGCCGCCCCACGTGCCCCAGCTATCCTTGCTCTTGACGATGAACGACAGCGCGTCTTGAGCCACCGACAGGTTGCGCCCGCTGCGCAGTATCGCGTGGATGATCAGCGCGGTGGCTTCGACGGCGCCGGTCTTGCCGTAACCGCCCATCATCGTGTTTTCGCCGCCCCAGTGCACGCCCTTGTCGTCGCGCACGGCCAGGCTCGCCAGTTGGTCGAGCACTTGCGCCGTCATCGAATCCTTGGGGTCAGCGGCGGCGAGGGCGTTGGCGACGAGCGCCAGCGTGTACGGGTCTTTATCGTTTGCCGCATTCGAGCGGATGTAGCTCAGCGCGCGCTGCACGCCCGCGTCTTGAGTCTTGCCCGCGTCGGCCAGCGCCCACGTGGCAAAGGCCGTCATGCCGAGCGCGCCGCTCTTGCCTGCGCGGTAATCTTGCGAGCTCCACGAGCCGTCGCTCGCTTGCTGCGCAAGCAGCCACTTGGAGGTGCGGTCGAGCGCGGCTTTATCCACTGGATAGACCTTGGCCATGTCCGTCAGTTGCAGCAGGCCGTAAGCCGAAAGGAAAATGTCGCCTTTGCCTTTGCCGAACAGCGAGAACCCGCCGCCGTCGGCCTCGAAGGTGAGCAGGCGTTGATAGCCCGTGCCCACGTAGCTTTCCGCTTTCATCTGTGTTTCGGGAGCAGCCGTCTTGGTCGAATTGAGATAGCCCAGGACAAGAACATTCGGGTACGTCGCCGACGTACTTTGTTCAAATCAGCCATGCGGCAATCTGAGAATCTTTTCCAATCCCTCCACGACCTGGCTGACCACGCCGGGATAAATCTTGACTTCGATGCGCTGCGTCCCTGCGATGGATTCGAGCGGGATGGTCGTGGCGACGAGCGTGCCCTGGCGCAGCCAGTCGCTCTTGCTCTTGCGGAACAGCCGCCCATCGGGAATGACGGCCACGCTGCGCTTGATCGCGTCCGACACACCTGCACTTGCCGCAGGTGCAAGTGTCTTGTCGCCCCACGCCGTCACCTGGAACGCTTGCTCGCCGAATTGCTTAACCTTGATGCGGAAATACACCACGTCAATGTCGTTGGCCGCAATCGTGAGCGTTTTCTCTGGTTTGTCTTGCAGCTCGAACCAGGCGTCTTGTTTCACTTCCAGCCGGACGTTTTGTGATTCGGGTAGATAGTTGTAGACGGCGATGGGGATGGCGACCTCGTCGTTTTGCGTCAGCGCCACAGGCAGGTCAATATCCACAAAGAAATCCTGGAACGCGCGCAGCGCCGCATTGCTGAACCCGAGCTTGCCATCTTGCGTGGACGCGAGCGCGGTCACCCGCCAGGTGGTGATGGAATCGGCCATCGGCACGTCGAGCGACGCATAGCCGCTGGAATCGGTCTTGAGCTCGGGAACCCACAGCAATGTCTCTGGGAAGAACTGGCGGACGCGCGGCGCTTGTTGCCCCGCCGCTTGCTGTTGTTGAAGCTCGGCAGACTTGGGCGCTGCTGGCGCTTGAGTCGGAGCCGGCACCGGGGCGGACATTAATCCACCTTGAGCGAACGGCATGAATGGCAGGCCCGGCGCGCCGTCCCGACCCGGCGTGGCGGGCGCGCATCCGCTCAGCCAGCCGACCGGGCCGACGTACACGGCCGGGTTGCCCAACGTTTCGACCAGGCGTACAGTCCGCACCAACTCGGGCATCGCGGCGGCGGCGATCATCGCCGGGATGAACAGCAGCACGATGGCGAACGCGACCACGCCCGGCCAGCGGCGACCTTCGACCCACAGCCCGACGCCGAACAAGAGCAGCGCGAACAGCCCGGCCAGGTACGCGATGACGGCAAAAAAGCCCAACCACCCACTCGGCTGCGCATTCAGGTAGCCCAACACGACCAGCACGATGCCCAGCGCGACCCACGCCACGAGCAGCAGCCAGATGATGCGCGCTCGCTCGTCGCGCCTGGCCCAGGCGTACACGGCGAACGCGATGAATGCGACCAGCCAGGCGAACAAGAACGACGCCAGGATGAGCGCGAGGAGCTGCTGACCCGTTCGATAGGACGAGCCGTAGAACATGCTAGAGAGCATCGTCAGGAACGTAACGAACCCGACGCAGGTGAACGGCGCGACGAACACGAGCACGAGCGTGGTCAGGCCAAAGCGGCCCAACGACTTGCCCAAGATGCGCGTGGCGTGCAGGCCGACGATGGCTGTGATCCACAGTCCCACCGGCACCAGCATCAGCGCGACGAGCACCCAGTTGGAGACGATGTTCAGCCCGGTGCGGCGATCCTTTTGCGCGGTCTCGACTTTGACCGGGCGCGAGTTGACGTTCATCGTGATAGAACTGGGCGGCAGCGGCGCCCACGCCGCACGCGCGGCGGCGTCTTGCGTGGCGCGCAGTTGCTGGTCTTGCGAGGGCGAGAGAACCTCGGGCAGCGTAAAGCCCTTGATCTGGTATTTCGGCTCCAGCAATTCTTTTTGCAGCAAAAAGTAGAGCTTGGCAAAGCCGGGGTCTTGCTCCATCACCGCAAAGACCGACTCGTCCACAATCGCCACGCCCAGCGCGGCTTGCACCGGGCCGGAGGCGGCGCGCGTCTGGAACGAGAGCTTGGCCAGGTCGCCGGGCCGATACACTTCGTGGTCGGCCTTGATCTCGGTCGTCACGTCGCGCGGCGCATCTACGACCACGACGCGCGTGTCGCGGATGATGGCGCCGTCGGCCAGCACTTTGTAGGCGTGCAGCGTCAATGCGCCGTAGAGGTCGCCGCTCAGGTCAACTGCAAATTCGGCGCGGCCATCTTTCACCTGCTCGGAGCGCGTGGAAAGCGTCTGCCCCTCGCGGACAATATCGAGGAACAGGCTGCCGAAATTTTGCGTCGTCAGCGCAGTCAGGCGCATTGTGTCGCCCACGCGATACGTCGCACGGTCGGGCCGCAAGAGCACGACGCCCGCGCCCATATCAGCTTGCAGGTCCACCTTCTTTTGCGCCGACTGGCCTTTTTCGTCGGTGGCCGTGATGGTGAGCGGCATGGTCTTGTACCCGGACGCGGGGACGAACGTGTACTCGGCCAGGCCATACTCGCCAGTTGCAAGCTGCGCTGGCTGCCCGCTGATGGTCAACGCGATCTTGGTGCGCGCGGGCGTGCCATCGGGGTACGACGTGAGAATGTAGAGCTTGTTTTCCACGCCGGGCTTGAGCGTGCCCGCTTCCGCCACCGCCTCGATCACAATCGGATTTTGCGCGATGGGCATGACCTTGCTCGTCTGCTCGGTGTGCTCGGCCTGATCCACGACGGACACCTGCAGGCTGAACTCGGCCTGGTCTTTTTCCAGTCCGCGCCCGGCAAAGTACTTGGGCAGGTCGAACTCGAAGCGATACGCGCCCTTGTCGTCCGTCTTGCCCTGGAGGTTGACGACTTGCGTCTGCTGCACGTCAAACACCGAGCCGACGATTTCCACTTGGCCCTGCGTCACCGCTTTGCCGAAAAAGTAATCGCACTGCACACTGCCCGCCACGTGCTGGCCGGGCAGGTAAAAGCTGCGGTCGGTGCTGACTTTGACGGCGAACTTGGGCAGCACGTAAGGCTTGACGGACACGGTCTTTTCGGAGGTCGTGTCGCCCAGGCTGACGGTGAGCTTGTAATTGCCGTGCAAGATTTCGTCGGCCAGCACGAAATCGGCGGCGGCGATGCCGAATGCGGATGCCTTGACCGTCTTGCGAAAGACCTTGTTGCCCTTGGGGTCTTCAACCAGAAAGCCGATGTCGGCGTCCTTGACCGCTTTCATGTCGAGCGTCGAAAGCGCCAGCGCGCGCAGGTGAATCGTCTGCGCGGGCTGGTACACCGGCTTGTCGGTCGTCAGGAGCAGCTTGTAGGTTCGCTTGATCGTGACGGGCTGCTTGACCTGGTCGCTGCCAATCGTCGAGCGCGTCTCGACGATGATGGTCTGGTTGGACGTGACGGTTTCGGGCATGGTGAACGACGCGCCGACCGTGCCGCTCTGGTCGGATTTGCCTTGAAAGAGCGTGACGGTCTGGCCGCCGTCCTTGGGCGCCAGGCTCACCTTGACGTCGGCGTTGGGGACGGGCGACGAGTCTTTGGTGTTGCGGACGACGACGCGCACGGCGCTCTGGCTGCCGGGCGCGAATTGCGTCTGGCCGAAAACGAGCGTATGCTGGTTATCCACGCGCTGTGGGAGCGTATTATAGAACCACGCGCCGAGCGCGGCGGCGGCCACGATCAGCGCGAGGAGCGCGGTCACCATCCAGCGGATGCGCCGGGCGCGCGGCGAGGAGGGCAATGGCCTGGGCGCGGGCAGGGGCGGCGCGCTCACCGGAGGAACCGGCGAAGGGACAGGAACGTTAGGACTGGGCGAATCGCTCATGGAACACCTCCCAAAATTAAAGGGCAATGCGGCCCGGCCGCTGGCTGCCCTCGGTTGCACGTGTGGCGTTTCTGTATCATTACACGCCGCTGGCGACAAGTTCATTGTCAAAAATAAGGACGTCAAGAAGTCACGTCAGGTTCCGTTGATTTCGCGCTTTGCCTCCTCCAAGATTTCCTCCAGCCGATCCAATGTCCCGGCGGCCTGGGCGTTGCGACGGAGGGCCTGCAAATCCAATTGTTCCCCTTGCGTGACCAGCACACCCCGGGCGTCGCGCCGATGCTTGTCTGATCCCGTCTGCCGGAAAGCGACCAGCTTGGCTAAGATGATGTCTTCTGGCGTGATGAAGGTTGCCGAGTGGCCGGCTGGATCGTACTCTATCCGTTGGCGGCGTTGAAATGCTGACCGGGTGAGCGGGTCGCGGGGCAGGGGAATCAGGTCTACTTTGGCGCCGGTCGCCGGCTGAATGACATTGAAGGGATAGCGCCGCTCGAGAGAATCGCGGATGCCCTCTTCACTGACGTAATAGTCAGAGATGGGAAAGGCTGCCACGAATGGCTCGATGTGTTGTGGCTTGATGTCAACGACAATATCCACGTCAATCGTCAGCCGGGGTTCGCCATAGATGATGGCCGCAAATCCACCCACGACCATGTAGGGAATGTCGAGGCGTTCCAGCACTCTGACCACGTAAGCAAAAAAGTCTTTGAGCTCGTAATCTCTGACCTGCTCCATTTTTCACCTGCCCAGACGCGGATTGCCTTGCATCCGTCGCGTGACCCGCCAGGCCAGCTCTTGAGGTGAAAGCTCGGGATGGGCTTTTCGCTCGGTGTGGCGCACCACGTCGAGCGCGAACTGATAGGCCTGGAATGCAATCTCTAACCGGCGGGCGGGGCTCATTTGCCGCCAGGCCGCGATCTGGCGCGGGTCGAGTCTGCCCCATCGTTCGCGCAGGGTTTCAATTGCATCTTGTGGCGCATTTGATTCAGTCGTGTCCATTGCGGCGCCTCTGCAAGGATTATAGCACAAAGTCGGCCTGGCGGACGTTTGACATTCCGCCGAGCCTGACTACACTATGGGCAAGCGGACGGCATCCCCCTGCCAGTCCTCTCTTAAAACTGCGCTCGTTGAGGCGTTTGTGCGCAGGGCTTGCATATCTTTACGAGGAGGCGAACCATGAAAGCGCGCAAGATGGCAACGTTGAGTTTGGCCGTGACCCTGGCGCTGGCCGGGGCATTGACTCTGTTGTGGCGGCTGGACGCCGCGTCCCACATCGCCCACGCCAATCCTGATATCCGCTGGGCGGCCAACAATTGCACGGGTTTTCCTCAATCGCCCTGCTATACTTCGATTCAGTCGGCGGTCAATGCGGCCGGCGAGGGCGACGTCATCCGCGTCACTCAAGGCGTCTACTCAGAGACCGTCGTAGTGACCAAGAGCGTGACGCTGGAGGGCGGCTGGCACAAGGGTGCCGTGGGCCGCGACTGGAACATTTACACCACGACGATTGACGCTCACCGGGCGGGGTCGGTGATTCATGTACAGGAACCATATGGGAAATCTCTCTCATCAACCATCGAAGGGTTCATCCTCACGGGCGGCGATGCGAGTGCCTATCTGGGCTGGGGCGGCGGCATCCTGATTGACGGCAACTGGGAAGGGTCTGGCATGGCCATCATCCGCCACAACGTGATTACGGGCAATGTCGCCTGCAACGGCTCTGTCTCTTGCCAGGGATACGGCGGCGGCATCATGGTCTATAGCAGCCGATCCGTCATCGAGTACAACACGGTGATCAGCAATTTGGCTAATGTGGACGGACACTTGGGCGGCCAAGGAGGCGGCATCGCCGTCTGGGGCTATCCTGGCGATTCGACCGTCGCGCACAATGTGATCGTCAGTAACACGGCCCTCCTTTCGCAGACGGCGGAATATGGGGATGGGCAAGGCGGAGGTGTTTGGAGCGAGCACGACGTCGTTTTGATTGACAACGAAATCCGAGGGAATGTGGCCGCCGTGAAAGGCGAAGGCCGCGGCGGCGGCGTTTACGCGGGCGGCGATTTGTACGAAAATCGCATCCTCAGCAACACGGCCAGCATCAGCGGGCCCGGCTACGGCGGTGGAGTGTATGCGCACTATGCGCCGGATTTCAACGACAACGTGGCGCAGGGCAATGTGGCGAGCAAGAACGGCGACGGTGACGGGACCGGCGGTGGAGTCTATGCCATCTATCTGCGGGATGCTCACCGCAATACGATCGTGGACAACGCAGCGACGCGCGGCGGCGGGGTGTACTTTAAGGCATACACCGGCCAGCAAACGTTTAGTGATAACCTGGTCGCTCGCAACTGGGCCACTGGTCTCGATATTGGCGCCTGGGACGGGGGTGGAGGGATTGCCAGTCAGGCTGATTGGGTAGAGATTACCGGAAACGACATCCTCAGCAATACGGCGCTCATGGGCGGAGGAGTGCTGGTGACAGGCGGTGACAGATACCTTGCGCAGGACAACTTGATCCAGGGCAATTGGGCATTCGCCGGCGGCGGCCTGTACGTGTATACCGCCACAGGCGCTATCGTTCAAAACCAGGTCGCCAGCAACGTGGCGATATGGTGGGGCGGGGGGATGTACTTGTTTGGAAAAGCCAGCCCGACCATGGATCGCAACGTTGTGGTGAGCAATACAGCCGGAGGTCTCGCGGGCTTTGGCGGAGGCGGTTTGATTCTGAACGTTGATGCAGACACCCGCGTCACGCTGACCAACCACATCATCGCTCGCAACACGGTGCTCACCGCAACGGCAGGAGGTGTGCATTGCCTGAGCGGCTCGTGCGCGCTAATCCACTGCACCATCGCGGATAACAAGCTAGGCTCTGCGCCGGGCGAAGGGGTGCGGCTCAGCGCGGGCGGGGGCACGAACGTATTGTGGAACAGCATCGTCGTGGGCCACAGCACCGGAGTGACGGTTCCCCTCGGCGTGGCGACCATGGACTATAATGACTATTTCGATAATGCCATCTCGGTCAGCGGCGCAGCTTTTGGCGCGCACTCTCGCACCGATGATCCCCAGTTCGAGGATCGAGCGGCGGGCGACTATCACTTGGCCGAGACTTCGCCGCTGATCAATATTGGCGACGGCAGCGTGAGCGCTCCTCACGATTTTGAAGGCGACCCCCGCCCCATCGGCTCCAAGCCCGATATGGGGGCGGACGAATACGTGCGCGCGCGCGTCTACCTGCCGGTGGTGCTGCGAAACTTTGAGGACTTGCCAAGATAGTCTGCCTCCGCCACCACCACCAGTCGCGCCGAAAGCGGCGGCGGGCGCGAACGTGAGCGTGACAGTGGACTTGACGGCGACCCGCGCCCCATCGGCCCGCTGCCCGACCTGGGCGCGGACGAGAGGCGGATGTACGTTTACCTGCCGGTCATCATGAAGGACTATTCTGGGGGAGGGCCAGGGTAGCCGGAGGAAAACTAGTCTATACTCGACGAGGAGAAAATCATGTCTGCGATCGTTATTCTGACACGCCAACCCGGCGCCAGGATATTGGCGGCGCTGGGAGCGGCTGCGCTGGTCTTGGTGATGGGCGTCATCGTCAGCCTGGGCTGGCAAGCTGATGCTCACGCGGGCGGCGGCGGCTTGGACTGGTACGTCTCTTCTTTAGGCGGCAACACCGACTGCCGCCTGCGACATTGGCGCTTTCGAGTTTACGCTGTCGGTCTACCTGTCGGTGGTGATGCGGAATTAGTAAAGCGGGACCAAGACCCTTCGCCACTTTGCGGCTCAGGGTGACAAGTTGCCAATAATCTCAAGTTGGGAGAGAGGAGACAATCTTATGGCTCTACACATTGACAGACAATCCGGTTGGCGTACGTTCGTCGTCGCACTGCTCGCGTTGGGGCTGCTGGCTAACGTCCTCCCGGCGTTCGGATCGCCCAACCCCGGGTCGGTCCGGGCGCTCGAACCACCGCGCCCCGCGAGCACGATGGTCAATCCGCTGGGGGTGCAGTTCGCGCACATCGCCACGACGACCAACATCGTGGGAAGCAATACGTTCATCAGGCATTACGCAACGGACAGCCAGCCCAACGCGCTCCTGTTCGTTACGCCAGACGTGCAGCCCGGGGGGATAGGAAGCTACGTACGCAATGCCCATCCCATCGGGGTGTGGTACTCCACCGCCGACGGGCGATGGGAGATCTACAACCAAGACTCGTTCGCCATGACGGCCGACGCCACGTTCCACGTCCTGGTCGCCAATGCCGGCTCGAACGCCTTTGTCCACACAGCCACGGGGGGAAACATCGCCGGGGACACCACGTACATAGACAACCCCCTCACGAACAACAACCCGAACGCGATGATCGTGGTCACGCCGAACCTTAGCCCGAATGGGGGCAGCGGCGTCAATAACCCCCATCTCATCGGCGCCTGGTACAGTGACACAGGGCAAAAATGGGGGATCTCCAACCTGGATACCAGTACCATGCCTGTAGGGGCGGCGTTCAATGTGCTGGTTCTCCCCACCGACCGGCCGGCCTTTGTACACCGCAGCACGGCGGTCAATGTCTATTATGCCGGTACGTACCTGGACCACCCGGCGCTCAACGGCCACCCCAACGCGATCCCGTTCATTTTCCAAAACACCGGCCCCGGCGGGGTCGTGCTCCCGGTAGACAATCACTCGACCGGGGTGTGGTACGACACCGCGCAGGGCCAATGGGCCGTCGTGAACCTCGATCTGACCACGATGCCTGTCAATGTGGCGTTCAACGTGCTGGTCCCGTTCGTGGACAGCGCCGCCTTTGTGCACTACGCCACGGGCACCAACATCTTCGGGAACTATACGTACTTCCGCCATTCCCTCACGGACAATCTGCCACACACGATCCTATTCACCACGGCGAACTGGAACCCCGGTGGCAGCGGCGGCGTCTACCACAACCGTCCGATCGGGGTGAAATATGAGAACTACTGGGCGAGATGGGCCGTTTTCAACGAAGACGACACCTACATGCCCACCGATCCGGCGTTCAACGTGCTGATCCCCGTGCCCGACGCCGGCGTGTTTGTCCACAAGGCGACCGCGGCCAACACCAGTGGGCAAAACACCTACCTCAATCACCCGCTCACGAACGGCCGGCCCGATGCCGTGCTGATCGTCACGCCGAATTGGAACCCGGGTGGAGGGGGAGGCACGTTCGACAACCACGCGGTCGGCGTGTGGTGGGATAGTTTGCGGCAGATGTGGGCCATCTACAACCTGGATTGGGTGGCGATGCCGACCGGTGCGGCGTTCAACGTGCTGGTGGCTCCCTCCGGCCCGGGTTCCGGCTCCACGGCTTTCGTGCACAGAGCCACGGCGGGAAACCTCAGTGGGCACGTCACGTACCTTGACCACCCCGCCACGAACAACCAGTCCATCGCGCTGCTGTTCGTCACGTTCAACTACAACCCGGGAGGCAGTGGTGGTACGGGCAACCCCTATGTGACCGGGGTATACTACGATACCTACCAACAGAAGTGGGCCATCTTCAACCAGGACTTTTCCACCATGCCCGTTGGCACCGCGTTCAACGTCCTGGTGACCAGCAACAAGGTCTATCTGCCGGTGGTCTTGCGGAACTAGAGCAAGATGCCATCTTGCCCCGTAAGAGCTGGAACATGCGATGAATACATCGGCGACGAATACATCGGTCACCCATTGGCCCGCGCGAGCCATGGAAGCCCTATGGTTGGCCGCGGCCGCGATGACGCCGTTGGCCTTTAACCCGTGGGGCGCAAACGCTTTCGAGTTGCCCAAGTCGTTGCTGTTGCGCGCGCTGGTTCTGTTGATGGCGTTGGCTGCGCTGATCCGATTCATCGAAGGTTGGGGCAACTCTAGCCATCCGCCAGAGCGGCGATCTGCCATCCGGCTGCTCTGGCCGGCGATTGCGTTTGGCCTGACGCAGGTCGCCGCCACCGCGTTCTCTGTCAATCCTCGCGCCAGCCTGTGGGGCTCTTACGAGCGGCAACAAGGCTTGCTGACGCTCGGCGCGTACCTGGCCTTGTTCCTGTTCACCGCAGCGAACCTCCGCGCTCGCGCCCAGGCAGAGCGATTATGGATTGCCCTGGTCTGGGGCAGCGCGCCCGTCGTCGTCTACGGTTTGCTGCAAGCCATTGGCTTCGATCCGCTCGATTGGCGCACCGACGCCGCATCGCCTGTCCTTTCTACCGTCGGGCGGGCCAACTTTTTCGGTTCCTACCTGGCGCTGGTGATTCCGCTGACGGCGGGGCGGCTGCTCTCGAATCGCCGCCGCTGGCCGGCCTTGTTGCTTTTGATAGGCCAACTGACTTGCCTGGCTCTCACCCAGGCGCGAGGGGCGTGGATCGGCCTGGGCGTAGGCACGTTGGCCTTTGCGTTGGCGTGGGCCATGGCCTCGCACAATAAACGGCTGACAGCGGTCGCGTTGACTGTGGCATTGCTGGCGATAGGCTGTGTGGCGCTGATCAACTTGCCGGATGGCCCTGTGGCGACTCTTGCCCGGCTTCCCGGCTTGGATCGCTTGGCAGGGATTTCTCGCACCGGCGAAGGCTCCACTGCCGCCCGGCTCACCATCTGGCAGGCCACACTGCCGCTGGTCGCCGCGCGCCCCTGGTTGGGCTATGGGCCGGAGACGATGCGCGTGGTCTTTGCGCGCGTCTTTCCTCCGCAACTGGTCTACTATCAGGGTCGGCACGCGACGGTGGACCGGGCGCACAACCTCTGGCTGGACTTGTGGATGAGCGCGGGACTGGCCGGCCTTGCGGCTTTTGTCGCATTGCTCGTGGGTTTCGGATGGCTGGCCTGGCGCGGCCTGCGGAACACCTCCGGCCATTGGGACATGGCAATGTGGTCGGCCTTGATAGGAGCGGTCGCCAGTCACCTGGCCGATTTGCAGTTTGGTTTCGACCTTACCGCCAGCGCGACGGTTTTTTGGTTGGTGCTGGCGCTGGCGGCGACATCTCCTCTACCCGCATTCTCCATAAGCGAGGACAAGGAGCAGAAAACACAAGAGAAATTCGGATGGCTTCCTTACGTTCCTCCCGCCCTGGTCACCCTTGCCCTCGTCGGCCTCGTTTGCGTGCGTCCGCTGCTGGCCGATTGCGCGTACTGGAATTCCCAGCAAGGACCGCATTCGCAGCAGGCGCGCCAGGCCGAAGCGGAACGAGCCGTCAGCCTGTGGCCGCTGGAGCCGGAATACCGCGCCGGGCTGGCTGAGGTTTACATGCAGGGCGCCAACCCGGTCGCTGCTGAAAAGCAACTGGCGGCTGCCGATCAGCTCAGTCCAAACGATCCGCAAGTTTGGGTCGCGTGGGGGAACTTGAATGCGTACTGGGGAGACATAGAGCCGCGCCGCTACATCCAGGCAGAGGCGGCCTATCGGCGCGCGCTGGAACAGGCTCCGAACGTGGCGACGTATCACACGGCGATGGGGCTGGTGCTGGCCCGGCAAGGCCGGCTTGAGGATGGACTGGCCGAGCTGGAGCGAGCTGTTGCGCTCGACGCCACCGACGGGACGGCCTATCGTCACCTTGCCGATCTCTACCAGGCTCTTGGGCGAGAGAGCGAATCAGTATGGGCGAGAAAGGAGGCAAGACGATGGGGCAGTGAATAGGCAAATCAGCAGATCGCCAAGTCAACAAATCAGCAAGTCAACAAATCAAAGGCGGGAGGCAAAAATGAAAAGTGTATCACGCAAGTGGTGGATTTCGATTGGAGTGACCGTGGGGCTGTTGGCCTTGTTGGGGGCCGCAGGCGCCGTCGTGGCGCAAAAACCGGAGCCGGGTGATCCGGCTCCAAGCGTGAGCTCGCCCCCTGCGCAAAAACCGGGGCCGGGTGATCCGGTTCCAGGCGCAAGCTCGCCGCTCGCCCCTGCTGGCGGCCCTTCGGAGACGATGGCGTTCTCGTACCAGGGCCGCTTGGTGGAAGGCGGTGTGCCGGCCAACGGCAACTATGACTTTACCATTGACCTCTACGATAACCCAACCGTAGGCTCACCGGTGGCTTCCTGCAGCAACGTGGGCACAGGCAGTTTGCTCAGCCAGCCTGTGCAAAATGGCTTGTTCACTTTCTACCTGTTTTGCGGCAGCAACAACAGCAGCGTTCTTACCGGAGACGAGCGCTGGATCGAGGTACGGGTCCGCCGCACTGGCACGACGACCTATACCAAGCTTCCTCGCCAGCCCATCTCGCCAGCCCCCTATGCTTTTAGCCTGTATCCCTGGGCCGTCATCAGCAGCACGGCCACTGGAGACAGTTTTGGTGGCTCTGTTCTCAACCTTCGCAACAACAACACACAGTATTCGGCCCTCCATGCCCAGACCGCCTCTGGCAGCGCCGTGCGCGCAGAGAGCGCTGATGGCAATCCCATCTATGGTCAAACTGAGAACGGCTATGCTGTGTATGGCTATGATGGAGGAACCACGCAAGCTCGAGGCTACGGCGGCTATTTCTACAGCGCCAACGGCGTGGGTGTGTATGGTCAAAGCGATGGCACGCGCACGCACCCGAATATCTACTCGCCTGGCGTCTATGGCCGCAGCACAAACGGGGTCGGCGTGTACGGCCGAAGCGACGAGAATACCACCTCATGGACGAGCGCTGGGGTAATGGGCTATGGTTACGCCAACCCAGGCGGCAAATTCTTTAGCTATAGCGGCAACCCGATCGAGGGATGGGAGGACCAAAATGGCGATGGCCTCACGCTGAACCTGCGGTTCAAGGTAGACTATAACGGCAACGTCTACGCCGACGGCACGTACTATGGGGCAGGGGGCGTCTCTGCCGGCAGCGCCGACTTTGCCGAGATGATGTCTCCGGGCCAGGCGGAACTGGAGCCTGGGGACGTGTTGGCCATCGGCCCCGACGGTCAGATGATCCGCAGCAGCGGACCCTACCAATCCACCGTTGCTGGCGTCTATTCGACAGAGCCGGGCTTTATCGCCGGGAACAAACTGGACGAAGAGGGCAACCCGCTGGAGCCGGAGCGCATTCCGCTAGCGGTCGTCGGCGTCGTGCCGGTCAAGGCCAGCGCGGAGAACGGCCCCATCCGCCCCGGCGATCTGCTTGCGACTTCATCCACACCCGGTCACGCGATGAAGGCCGGCCCCAACCCGCCGGTGGGCACTATCATCGGCAAGGCGCTCGGAACGCTTGCGGAAGGCAAAGGCGTTATCCAGATGTTGGTCTCGCTTCAATAGGAGGCAAGCGATGAAACAAATACTGACAAGCAAGGCTGGCAAAGCCAGCCTGGTTGTGGCAGCGTTGCTCTTGTTGACCGGCACGGTTTTGGCTGGCAGCGGGATCGAGATCTCTCGCTATGTCATCGGCGGCGGGGGCGGCCATTCAGAGATGGGGCGCTACGTCATGGATGCCACCGTCGGCCAGGCGGTGGTGGGAACGTTCAGCACCGCTCCCTACGAGCTCTGCACTGGATTCTGGTGCGGAATGGGCGAGTACAAGGTCTATCTGCCGGTGGCCTTGCGGAATTGAAGGGATGCCTAATCCC
>Ga0315284_10005441_pt1 | contig 18088 bp, 19 predicted proteins | sample YL17G09_16_MG_FD_203696 | JGI IMG/M metagenome (GOLD analysis project Ga0315284, IMG submission 203696) | Sediment microbial communities from Yellowstone Lake, YNP, Wyoming, USA - YL17G09_16 | ecosystem: Environmental > Aquatic > Freshwater > Lake > Sediment | place: USA: Wyoming | collected...
CCTGTGGTGGCCCTATGCAAAGATCTTCCGGCACCGCGGGGTATCGCATCACATCGTCTGGGGTCCTGTGACGCGGATTGCGTACTTGACAGCGCTCGCGGCGGCCGCCGCTGCCGGCAGCGGCGCACTGCTTGGCCGCCCCGTCTCGTTCGGGGAGCCTCACGCGAACGTCTGGGCGATCCTCGCAGGGGTCTACGTGCCCAACATAGTCCACACGGTGGCCGATGCCGTGGCGACGTCTCGTCGCCGGCGGACGTGAGAGCAGATTCATGGGGGGGCGCACGCGTTGTGGGTATCATGGGCATTCGACGTCCGGGAGAGGAAGCGTCCGAAGGAGAAGGGAGCGACGACATGGGACTTTCGATTAGCGAACTGCGCAAAGGGATGACGATCCTCTATGGAGGCGAGCTCTACGAAATCGTTGACTACGAGCACAACAAGCGTGGGCGAGGAAGTGCGGTCGGGTCAGCGAAGCTGAAGCATCTCAAGTCAGGCAAGGTGACCAGCGATACCTTCCGCGGGTTCGAGGACACCTCGACCGCCTTTCTCGAGTCGCGCGAGCTGCAGTACCTGTTCCATGACGGGGATAACTATATCTTCATGGACGTAGAGAGGTTTGACCAATTCCCCATCCCGAAGCCGGTGTTGGGACCTCAGGGGGACTACATGGTCGAGGGCACGAACGTCATCGGCTACTACTACAACTCTGACTTGGTCAAGGTCGACCTCCCGAACTTCGTGGAGCTGAAAGTGTTGAAGACGGAGCCTGGCATACGAGGGGACACGGTGTCCAACGTCGACAAAGCCGCCACCCTGGAGAGAGGGGTGGTGGTTCGCGTCCCGCTGTTCGTGAAAGAGGGTGACACGCTCAAGGTGGACACCCGCAACGGGACGTACGTCGAGCGCGTGTAGGAGGACGACATGGCGGAGAAGCGGATCGAGATCACTGACGAGAACGGCCGAATCACGATGGCAGAAGAAGTGATCGTCGCGATCGCGAGGATCGCCGCCGAACGGGTCACCGGGATCGCGCGATCGACTGGCGGCGCGGGCGGGCTCAAGGGGATCTTCGGCGGCGAGGACATCGCGCCGGCCGTGAAGATCGAGCTGGCCAACGATCAGGCGCGCATCGAGCTGCGGATCGCCGTGGAGTACGGGTACGCTGTTCACGCCGTAGCGCGCGGCGTGCAGGAGAACGTGGAGGTGGACGTCGAAAGGCTGGCCGGCGTCGCCGTTTCCTCCGTCGACGTCTACGTCAAGAAGGTCGTGCCGCCCCAAACGCACGACTCCGGAAGCAACTAGGAGGGCGCAGTGGCCGATCTAGACAAAGGGAGTGTCGGGATCTCGCGCGAGGTGGTGACGGCGATCGCCGGCATTGCGATCTCCGAAATCGATGGGATCGCTAATCTGCGGCCCGGCGACACCGCGTTCCGCCGCGGGGAAGGGATGAAGCGGTACGTGGATACGAACGTCGACGGAGATGTCGTCGCCGTGACCGCTCGCATCATCGTCGTCTACGGGTACCCGATCCTTAAGATCGCGAAGCAGGTTCAGGCACGGATCAAGTCCGAGATCGAGCGAATGACCGGGCTTCGTGTGAGCGCTGTCAACGTCGACGTGCAGAAGATCGTCAAGCCCGAGAGCCCCGTGGGGGACCAGAGCGGGGAATGGGAAGATGAGGATGAAGGGTAGGGTCATGGTCTGGAGGACGGGGCGGGGTCGAGGTTCCATCGAACGTGCGGTTCCAGGCGCAGCCTCCCGTCATCGCTCCACCCAGACCGAGGCGCGTGCGCGCGCCCTCCGCTAATGCAGCGCACGAGGGCCCGCGAGCTCGTGCTGTTCGCCCTCTACCAAAGCGAGTTCCTCCCCGTCTCGTTGGAGGACGTGCTCGAAGAAGAAGATCCCGGAGATCAGCGGGACTACATTGCCGGCGCCCTCCGTGGCGTCAACGATCGCCGGGACGAGATCGATCGCCTGATCGGCGAGCGCACGGTGGGCTGGCGGTTCGAGCGACTGGCGCTTCTCGACCGAAATATCCTGCGGATCGGCGTCTACGAACTCCTCTTCTGTGACGAGGTGCCGGCCGAGGTGGCCATGGACGAGGCCGTCGAGCTGGCGAAGAAGTACGGGACAGAACAGGCCCAGTCGTTCATCAACGGGATCCTCGATCGAATCTGGAGGGACGAGCGTGAGCGCACGGCGTCTTGAAGGCAAACCGCTGGTGGAACGAAGGAAGGCGGCCTTGCGGGACGACGTCGCGACCTTGGCCAAGCTGGGCCGAGCGCCTCGTCTTGCCGTGGTGCTTGCCACAGAGGACGAAGCCGCCCTGGCGTATGCCCGGGCGAAGCAGCGCGCGGGCAAAGCGCTGGGGATCGATGTTGAGGTCGTGCGTTTCGAGCATCCGACGACGGAGGCGCTCGTAGGCAAGATCGACGCCCTGGGTCGCGATGGTTCGGTGGACGGCATCCTCATCGAGACGCCGATCTCGCCGGGCATCGACTTGCGCGCCGTGCAGGACGCGATTCCTGGTGCCAAGGACGTGGAAGGCGCTGGCACGTTCGCTTTGGGGAGCCTCTTCCGCGGCGCCGCGGCCTTCGTTCCCGCGACCGCGGCCGCCGTGATGGCTCTTCTCGACGGGTACGACGTGGAGATCTCGGGACGGCACGCAGTCGTCGTCGGCCGCAGTCTCGTCGTGGGACGCCCCCTCAGTCAGCTCCTGCTTGCGCGCGATGCGACCGTAACCGTCTGCCACTCTCGTACTCGTGACCTCGCGGCCGTGACGCAGACGGCCGACATCCTGTGCGTCGCGGTGGGGAGCCCGCGATTCCTCATTGGATCGATGGTGAAGCCCGGGGCCGTCGTCATCGACGTGGGCACAACCGTCGTAGATAGGAAGCTTGTGGGAGACGTCGACTTCGACGCTGTCGCTTCGGTGGCCGAAGCCGTCAGCCCCGTTCCGGGCGGCGTCGGCCCCCTCACCACGATCATGCTCCTCGAGAACGTCGCGCGCGCGGCGCGCCTGCAACGGCAAGAGCGAGCGGAACGGTGAACGCCAGCCACGCCGATCTGCACCTGCACACGGTGGCCTCCGACGGTACGCAGACCCTCACGGAGATGGTGGCACGTGCCCGGGCATGTGGGTTGTCGGCAATCGCGATCACCGATCACGACACGATTGCGTCCGAACTGACCGGAAGGGTGACGACGCTTCTGGGGGTCGAAGTCATTACCGGCGTCGAGCTGAAGGTCGACTTCGACGGCGTGGCCGGAGAACTACTCGGGTACTTCGTCGATCCAGCCTCGCCGGCCCTGGCGGAGCTGTTGAGATGGATGGAGAAGGGGCGGCTCCTGCGCATGGAACGCATGCTCGAGAAGTGCCGCGAGGCGGGCTTCGACATCGGAATGACCGACGTGCGGCGTCACGCCGCGGGGAACCTAGGCCGCCCTCACCTCGCGCGGGTTCTCGTAGAGTGCGGCGCGGTGAAGCGGCCCGACGAGGCGTTCGAGCGCTTCATCGGTCGCGGGCTGCCGTGCTACGTGTCGCTCGAGAAGATCGGACTCCGCGAAGCCGTCGAGATCCTGCATGGGGCGGGCGGAGCCGTATCGGTCGCCCATCCCTGCCTGATGCGCGTCCCCGACTGGGACAGCTTCCTCGACGGCCTCGTGGCGGCCGGGGTCGACGCAATGGAGACCGTGTACCCGTATCGGACGTCCCCGACGACCGAGTTCAGCATCTCTCCCGAGCTGCTCGCGGCGAAGGCCGGGCGGCGGAACCTGCTCATCACCGGCGGCTCAGACGATCACGGACTCGACTCGACCAAGATCACCCTCGGGCAGATTCGACTTCCCTACGAGCACGTCGCCGCGCTCAAGAGAATGACGGCGCAGTAGTCCATGGTCCGTGGCTGTCGGCAGGTCTTTGATGGCCGACAGCTAGGGGCCATCGGGTTCGGCCCGATGGCGAGCGAGTTCTCGCCACGTGTGTCCCGAGAACTCGTACACACGTTCCGTTGCCCGGTACCGAACTCCTGCTCGTGTCTCGGTGCCCGCCGTAGCGTGGTGCGACGACGTGGGGCGGGCGAGGCGCCGGTGGTAGCGTCGGAGCTTGTCTCCGACGTCCTCGCCACGTCGCACACAGGGTGCGACGCTACAGCGAATCCCGGACCTCATCGGTAGAGATGCGGCCGTCGACCAGCGTCACGACGCGGCTCACTCGGTCGAGGAGCCGCGCGTCGTGCGTCGCGAACAGGAATGTCGCGCCCTTGCCCTCGTTGAGCCGTCGCATCAGATCGATCAGTTCCAGGCTCGCCGCCGAGTCGAGGTTGGCCGTCGGCTCGTCGGCGAGGACGATCGACGGCTCCGAGACCACCGCGCGCGCGACCGCGACCCGCTGCTGCTCGCCGCCGGAGATGCGGTTCGGGAACTGGTCCGCGTACTTCTCGATCCCCAGTTCCCCGAGGATTCGGCGGGCTCGCTCGATCCGCTCCGCGCGCGCGACACCCTGCAGTTCGAGCACGAACGCCGTGTTCTCCAGAACCGTCAGGACGGGGATCAGGTTGTACGCCTGGAACACGAAGCCGATGCTCGTCATGCGGAGGCGGGCGAGTTGATCCTTGGACAGTCCTGACAGCGGCCGCCCCTCGAGCAGGATCTCGCCAGACGTCGGGCGATCGAGCCCACCGAGCAGGTGAAGGAGCGTCGACTTCCCCGACCCCGACGGGCCGGCGATTGCCGTGAACTCCTTCTCGTGCAGGTCGAGGTCGACGCCGCGCAGAGCCGGCGTCGTGACCGCTTCGGTCTCGTAGACCTTGCGCAGATCGATCGTTCGGATGAGTGGGTTATTCGACATACCGCATCGCCTCCACGGGTTCGAGGTTCGAGGCCCGAAGGGCCGGAACCCACGCGGCCAGCACGGCGACCGCCGCCATCGCTGCCGCGGCGAGGAGCACCTGCGGGGCGTCGACCCGCAGGTGAAGGACCGAGTTGATCCCCACCGCCTTGGCGAATGCGCTGTACTCCGCCGGGAGTGGAATCCCGCCGAGAGCCTCGACGATCCAGACGAGAACCACACCGCCGAGCGCCCCGCCGACGGCCCCCACCCCAGCGAGGATCCCCGCCTCGGAGAGGATGCTCCGCATCACCCGGCCGCGCGACGCGCCGAGCGAGAGGACGAGGCCAAGTTCGCGCGTCCGCTCCATCACCGACAAGTAGACCGTGTTCAGCACGACGAGCGCCCCGAGGCCGAAGAAGATCGCTGCGACGATGAGGAGGGCCGGGTTGAGAATCCGCAGGAAGACGTCGACTTGAGGGACGAGGTCCCGCCAGTCGAGGACGACATAGTCCGCCGGGAGGACGGCGCGGAGCTTCGCGGCGACGGCGTCGATTCGGTCGCTGTCCCACGGCCCCGTCACGCCGGCCACGCGGACAACCACGGCAGTCGCCGCCGTGGCGCTGCGGGCCAACTGGCGCGTCAGCGCGAGCGGCGCCTGCACGACCGAGCGCCCCATCTCCGCGATGGGGGCGTCGACGATCCCGACCACCGGCACGCGCAGGACGCCGACGCCGGTCTCCGGGTGCGCGCCGAGGAGGACGAGGTCGTCGCCGACGCCGACCCTGAGGAGATCGGCGAGCTCCTTCCCGATGACGACGCCCGGGCTGTCACTCGTTAGGTAGGTTCCCGCGACGATCAGACTACGCGTCGAACTGATCGGATCGATCTCCTCGGGAACGACACCCTGGATGAGGACCGTCCGCGACCGATCTCCCGCGCTCGCCAGCGCCGGGAGGTCGAGGCGCGCCGTGTGCCACTCGACCCCGTCGATCCTCGCGAGCGCCTCGAGCGCGGGCGACGGATCCTGCATCAGCGCCGTCGCCGACCCGGCGGCGCGCGTGTCCACGTGCCGGATCTGCAGGTGGCCCGTGTCGACGCGCGTCACCGTGTCGAACATGTCGGAGAGGTTGGCCGACGCGAACCCGAACATCACCACGAGCGCGAAGACCGGGCAGAGCACCGCGAGGAGCGTCAACAAGCTGCGGCGCCGATTGCGCACGAGGTGCCGAATCGCGGCCTTCATTCCGCCCCCTCCAACCGTTCGAGCGTGAAGAACGACGGATCGAGGTTCAGGTTGTACTCCGCGTTCGCGATCCGCTGGATCGTCCGATTCCCCGACGCATCCTCGACCACGATCCGCGTCGGGAGCTTCTGGCCATCGACCTCGACCACCTCGGAGAAGGTCGCGGTTCGAAGCACTCCGCCACGCTGGTCGTAGGTCACGATGCGCTCTATCGCGTAGTCGGACGCCACGGTGAGCTCGAGCTTCCCGTAAACGACGGGCGCGTCCGGGTGCGGGACGAGCGTCAGCAAGTACCCGCCCTCGATCGCCTCGGCGGTCACGTCGTAGTCCTCGGACAGCGTCCCGAGCGCCAGATCCTCGATCGACGGCCCGGAGCCGAACAGGGTGTCTCCGATCGCCATCGACGGAAGCTCGATCGAGCCGCCGACGAGCGGCGAGTAGTACCAGAGCTTGTCGCCAATCTGGAGGTAGCCCGACCCCGCATCGTCCTTCGGTTCGAGAACCCGCAAGAGCGCGTAGTCGCTGCCGAGCGTCCACACCTCGAGGACGTGGACCTTCGTCTGCCCGGCGAGGGTCACCTCGAGGCTGACGACGGCGTGGAAGCTGTCACCCTGCCACGCGCCGCGCGCTCGGTCGAGGATCTCGGTCGCCGTGGGCGTTGCTTCCGGCGACTGGGCCGCGAGCCCCGCCACGGCGAGCGAGAAGACGGCGGCGAGCAGAGCAAGAACCGCAGTGCGTCGACGAGCTCTTCGTATCCTCATGATTCCTCCAGGGTCATCCCTCACGGATCGCGGTGACCGGCTCCAGTCGGTTGGCTCGTCGAGCCGGATACCACGCGGCAACCAGCGCGGTGAAGACGACGACCGACAGCGCCGCCAGCCAGTACAGGCCCGAAGCCGAGGCGTAGATGACCGTCGGGATCCCAAGCTCGGCGCCGAACCCGGCCATGAGCGGCGTCAGGTCGAGGCCGACGCGGGCCATGTAGAGGAGCCCGCCGTAGCCGATGCTCCCGCCGACGGCGAAGCCGATCGCCGACACGAAGACCGATTCGACGAGCACCATCCGCGCGAGTTGCCGGCGGCTCATGCCCAGCGCGGTCATCACCCCAAACTCCCGCGTGCGCTCGAGGACCGAGTAGAAGGTCGTGTTGGCGACCCCAAACCCGACGAGGAGCGAGATCAGGACCACGAACGGGATCATCTTGATCGTGCTGCCCTGGACCATGAGGCGCGCGAGCGGGTTGAGGCCGAAGTAGTCGGCGACCTCAACGCCGGGCTGGTCGGCCAGGAGTTCGCGGGCGTGGGCCACGGCGGCGGACGTCGACGCGCCGGGCGGCAGGGCCACCGCGAGCGCCGTGGCTCCGTCCCAACCCGTCAGCGCACGCGCGTCGCCGATCGAGACGAGCGCCACCCGTTCGAGTTCCGTCACCGTCGACGAGAAGATGCCGACCGCCCGAAACGCCTGCGACGTTGTCCCATCCGCGCCCGAGGCGAGGAGGACGACGCGCTCGCCGACACGGACGTCGAGGTCCCCGGCGAGCTGCACCGAGAGCAGGACCTCGCCCGGCCCGACGAGGTAGCGCCCGGCGGTGAGGCTATCCTGTAGATCCGTCACCCGCGGCTCCCGCGTCGGATCCACCCCGCGGATCGTCACCCCGTCGGTTCCGTAGGCGCTGCGAATCATCCCGTAGGTCTCGAGCCGCGGCGCCGTCGCCTGCAGGCGGAGTCCAGCGAGAGCCGACTCGATGCGCGCCAGATCGTCCAACCTGAGGCCGCTCGACGGCACCGGATCCTCCGCGTAGCCGGCTGCCCGGATCTGTAAGGCGCCTTGGTTCTGGGCGACCTGGGAGTGCGTCATTGACGCGAGGAAGCCGTCCGTGATTCCCCACAGGATGAGGATCACGAAGCTGCCGAACGCGACCATCGCGATCATCAGGATCGTCCGCTGCGGGTGTCGCCACAGGTTGCGCCACGCCATCCGCAGAGTTGTCGTGTTCATTTCGCTCTCGCTTTCTTGCCCCTATCCGGGGCCGCCTTCCGTGCGGGCACGCGAACAGCCGGCGCTTGACGCCGGCTCGTTCGCACCGTCGGACGGCCCACCTTCCCAGCATTAGCTGTCCCAGCGTTAGCTGCGGAAGTGAGGCCGTCAGCCACGACGTTCGTCACCATGCTTAGGAGTTTCGGGTAGATGGCCGGATCGATGTCGTCCTGGTGCGTCGGGAGGAACTTGACGAGCCCGAGCATTCCCAAGATGACCTCGGGATCGCCCTCGATGATGTCGCCGCGCGCTTGCGCGTCGCGGATCCATTCCAGTACCGGCGCTCCGAGGTCAAGCGCAGCGGTGCCACGGAGCGCGTCCGGCACGCCGTGGATGATCTGCTCCAACTCCGCCGGGTTGAGGATGATCGGGCGGATGAGATCGTCGGCCTCCATCTCCCGCACCAGTTCCTCTTGGAACTTCACGATCGCCTCGCGCACGTCGTCCGTCGCCCGCAGCGACCGTTCGACCACCCGCCGCTGCATCGCCGGGAAGCGTTCGAGAAGAAGCTCGGCGAACAGCGCCTCCTTCGACGGGAAGAAGCGGTAGAACGCCGCCTTCGAGATCTTGACCGGTTTCACCAAGTCCTCGATCGTCGTCTTCTTCAACCCGTAGCGAGTGAAGCAGGCAAGGCCTGTCTCCATGAGTCGGGCTCGGATCTCCTCTTTCTCAGTTCCCGTGAACGCTCGTGGCATCGTAGTGTCCCTGTGAATATAAACCGCACGCGGTCACTGAGTATACAGGCAAGTTGGAGGATGTCAACCGTGGAGGGCGAGCTATACATGCACGTCCGGCCTGGATCTCACGCGGCTACCGGAAGCTGACACGTCCTGCCCGACGTGCCAGTGCCTAAGAGCCTGGGCCAGGGCATTCCGCCGCGCATACGGCCGTCGAGGGCGGCGACGCCCAACAGCCAGAGAGCAAGCACGAAGCCAGCATTGATGCTTGGCATGTCACGCATTTGAAGTGTGAGGATGGTCCCTCCGATAATGCGTACATGATCAGAGGCGAGTTCATCATCCGTGCACCGTGGATGGTCGGTCGCCGTGTCCCCCTGTCAGCTCTGGAGGATGTGATCCGCGACTTCTTCAGCATTGAGTGTTCGGCGGCAAGGAAGCGAGAGCTCAGAGTACTCGCACTGCGGACAGGACTCGGTTCCGAGAGGGTATGGACACTCGAGGAAGTCGGCACCGTCGTTGGTGTGTCGAAGCAGAGGGTGCAGCAGGTGGAGAAGGTGGCGCTTGCAGCTCTCGGCGAGTTCCTGCGGACGGGTATGCATGTCAAGCGGCGCGTTGCGGCTGATGCCGCGCTCCGTGGAAGACTGGAGGAGTTGGCTGAGGCGCTGTCCCCGCATGCGTTCCCGATGACAGAGGGTAGCGCCGCCGAACGGGTCTCGAGGGTCTTCGAAGGAGCCTCGATAGGCTCGCCGGTCCTTCGTATTGTCCTCTGGGGTCTGGGCTTCGAGGAGAGTCGCCCGTCCCAGCGCGCCAGCCAACCGTCGAACTTATGGGTGGCTGGCGGTGGCGAGGAGAGGCGGATTATAGCGGTGAGCAATGCGATCCGAGACACGCTAGTGCGTTGCGTCCTGCCGCTTACCTTCGATGATCTCAGACTGAAGGTGGCCGGTGTCTTGGCGACGGGGCCCTGCCCACCTGATGGAGTGCTTCGAAAAGCGCTCGAGCTTTGCCATGACGTGGAACAGGTTGGCCAGAGTTTGCAGGCGTCTTTTGCGTCGCTTCGCAACGTCAAAGACCGGGCGTATCGCGTGCTCTACGAAACGGGCAAGACCATGGCGGCGCGTGACATAGCGCGAGAGATCGACAGGCGAGTATCCGGGGCCGGAGGGCCTCGCCAGACTACACGTGTACTGGTCACGAATGGGCTCGCATCGGATGCGAGGTTCAAGCACGTCGGACGTTCCGCGTGGGCGCTGGCCGAGTGGGATGTGGACACGCGCACCATCGCCGAGCTGATGGTGGCCGCACTCCGCAAAGCTGGAGGCGCGCTAACGGCGGAAGAGATCTGGGAGTCTGCGAAGGCACGCCGTCCAGGGCTGCGATGGGGTCCTCTGAGGTCAAGCCTGTCGAAGGACCGTTTTGTGCTCAACACGGAGGGGCGCTACGAGCTCGCTGAGTGGTTGACGTCGCGCCAGCGGGAGCGGTACCGCGCGGCACGCTGCAACCGACCGGGCGGGGGGCAGGAGATAGCGCGGGAAACTGCGCGGATGCTGAGAGAGCGGACGCCACCAGAACTGCCGTTGACCGAACTGGCGAGGGAGCTGCAGCGGCAGCTTTGCATCGGCGTGTCCGTCGGGGCGATATGCACCAGGGTCGAACGATTGCCGTCAGTCGAGGTCAGACGCGAGGCCCACGGGGGGCGGATCAGGCGCATCGCTGTGGCTGTCAGCGATGGGTCCACGTCGGCTCTGCCCAGGGAGCACAGGACCTCGAGGCTTGAGGCGATCCAGAGCGCGGTGCGGCAGATCTTAAGCCACAGGGCAGACGGAACGTCGCCCCTTCGCGAACTGCGTGACGAGGTGCTGCGACAGCTTCGCTGTCCGCCATCGTCCTTCTACGAAGCGGTTCGGAGGATGCCTGACATTCGTAAGCGACCCCGGGAGCATGCTAGTCCCGTAATGTGCTACCTTGAGCACAGAGGCGCGCACCTCGGGAGTCTGGCAGCAGCCATACGTCAGGCGGACATTCGGGCTGAGGCTCAGCGTGCTCTGACGCTGCTGCGTGTCGACACGGTGGACCTGGCGCTGTTCCAGTTCGGGAGGCTGTTCGAAAGCACGCTCAGACGGTACATGCTTGGAGCCAGGGAGACGGGACGTTTCGCGGTGTCGGAGCAGGATCTCACCAGACTGTCGCGCATGGTCGACTGGCTCTCAACGGCAGAGCTGATCAGCGATAGGAGCGCGCTCGACTTCCTGCGCATCAAGCGGAACGAGAGGGCGCACGACGACATGCCTGGTCTAGAGGAGCGGCAAGCACTCCTTGCTAGCTCCAGCCAGACTGCGGAGGTGTACGTGCGGTACATCGCGCTTCTGGCGCGGCTTCTAGAGTCTGTCGAGACGGCGAAGTAGTCAGACCCTAGGGCACGGTCTTGCATTCCAGCACTGGATCCTGCTAGATCCGAGTAGGGTTGTGCGCCCCAAGCGCGCGGCGCTTGTCGGGTCAGCGCCTACGCCGTGAAGTGCGGTATGATGGGCCGCTCTCGCTGACTGTGCGCTCGTCGAGCAGCCAACGCCAGAGTGGCAGGAAACGGATGGTGCCGCTCGTTCCGAACCACGATGCGCGTTCCTCGCCTTCCTCGGAGTCCGTCAGCAGAAGAAGGTCGGCGCAGCCGAGTTCGCGCGATGCTTTGAGGAGCGGGGCGTCGGGGGCAACTCGCTGCTCTTGCAGTCCCAGTGGATGATGGAAGGCATACCCTTCCGCTTGCGTGGATCGGGACTCGCGCGCGCAAAGAGCGCCAGGACGCGGCCGACGAGCGCACCCTGACCAGCACTCCTCACCATCGCGGAACAGCCACACGCGTTCCCAGATCGGTCCCGCAGGCTTCACCGCTGCCAGACTGTGGACGGGCGGCGTTGCCAACGGTTCTCACAGCCCCGCCACGATGTGCTATCGCAAGACCTGAACATCTCGCCCCAGCGCTCGTACAGGCTGGTGCTGCAATTGGAACCATCAAGGAGCAGAGCAGACTGGCCGGGTACGTTGTGATACGCACGCGGATGAGTCTGTTCCCTCCCAAGAACCCGGCTACCGTCCGAGTGTCAGTCAAGAAGACTGGAGATACTCAGACCGAGGTCTCCTTTCAGTCTGACTCGCTAGGCGGGATAGTTGGGTTCGGATCTGCTGGGAAGGGTATCGACGAAGTTGTCAGGGAACTGGAGAGCGCGCTGTCATAGGTGGCTGAGTCCCGTAGGAGATTGCAGCGACTGCTGACGGCGATGGTTCCCGTGACGCTCGGGTCTTCCTCCATCCCACGGTCGTCAGCTTGTGCATGGCCGCTACTACGGCACCGTAGGCCGTCCGTAAGGCTCTTCAGGATCACATGCACCAATGAAAGAGGAGTCCCAGAGTCCCGGCGACTTGGCCTGGCCGCCCGCGAATCGAGTTCGACATGCGTGCCGGTTTGAGCATTCGCCGCTTGTGTCTTGCGCCCGATATATGGGGAACCCTCACAGTTGCCCATTGCTTCCTCCGCGCCACTGGGGACGCCTCTAGCTCCGTTGCGAGCACTCTGGCAGGCATCCTCAGCCCCGCTCAATGTCTGATGCTGCATCGCGCGGGTATGCGTTCCCCCATCGAGACTCTGACTGGAGTCCAGACTAGGAGCTGGCCTTCAGTCGATTCTCCTCGATCTCACCTACTACCTGGGATAGCTCGTACCCCTCTCGCACATAGATGAGGTGCACGCCGTTTGCCGCGCAGAGGCGCTTCTTGGTCTCATCGCGCCGCCGCGTTTCTTGATGAGCCGCTTCGCCGCCGAAGTGAGCCACCGGCTTGTCGTGTTGTACGCCCTGATACTCAACGGCGACCGCGTACTCCGGGAGGAACACGTCAAGGTGTTGCTTGCCCAGCCATCGCGGACGCGCGTGGTGAACGACCTCCGTGTTTTGGAAGGCGTGGCACAGGTCTCGGTACAGCTGCGTTTCGGCCACCCAGCCCTCCCCCACTCGTGGAAAAGACATCCCCTCTCGCACAGCGTTCTCGGCCGCCCGAGTCATTTCCTCGGCGAACCTGATGGCCTCCGGGTTCTGGCTGAACGAGTAACAACGCAGATCTCTCTTCTCGAAGGGGAGACGCGCACCGGTGACGGAGTAGCGGGCAGCGTAGAACCGGTGGCAGTAGCGGCGGATATACGAGAAGTCTTTCCACCGCTCCAGGAGGTTGATCTGCTCTCGCTTCTCGACCGCAGCCACGCTCGCGTCAAGATACTGCTCGATTTGACCAAGATGCTCTCTCCCCCATTGAGTGGTCCTGGAGCCATTGAACGTCAGGACGTCCCGGCCTGTGATGCGTTGGCCGGTAGCAAGCTTCAGACTCAGTAACGTATCAGTGTCCGACGCACCGCGCGATGCGTCACGCAAAGGAAAACACGCGATCGCTCTCTCAAGATCGTTGATAGCCATATAGCAGTCAAACAACGAATACCGGCAGTAATGCAGAATGTTCTCTTCAGTTGGGTGCGCCACGATCAGGCGCTCTAGTTCCGAAATAGCCTCGTTCACAGGACGATTCAAGACCTCGGTGGCGACGTACCTCACAAGGGAGGAATAGCTGTCCTCGCCTGGCCTCGGCCGATACTGACCCTCCTTCCGTCCGAGATCCGTCCTTGGCCTATCTGAGTCTCCTCTGGACTGCCTTGTCGAGCCGCGAAAGACGAGGAAGGCAACCACAGCAGCTATCATGAGAATCCAGACGACAGCTACAGGGAGCGGGTCTGCCAACATGAGTGTCTCACCTCGCTTTGCGCGTTTACGATAGAGGATGTGAGCCTAAGATCCAACCGGAGCGGGCTCGTCCGCTCGTGGATCGGCATCGACAAGCGTAGCTCTCTTGGCGAGTCACCACTCTCCCGTCTTTGACGCACGCCCCAAAGGACTGCGCCGCACGGCCAAAGCCAGCCATTGCGGCAACCCCGAGACCGGAGAGGACGGCTTCGGACAAGAGGCAGCGGGGTCAAGTCTTCACTCCTCGCATAGGCCCAGTACAGGTAGTGGGATCGAGGCTCTCGCATCAAGACCCTACCGGCGAGGGGATATCGCTCTGGCGTCAGGACCTACCACGGGATTGCCCGGCGGGCAGTGCTCTCCCCATAATGTCCCTTGACGGTATTATCGCACAGCGTTATTATACGAAACGATGATCCGGACCTTCGCTGACGCACGTACCAGGCAGGTCTTCGCACGCGACCGGGTGCCGGACTTCTCGCCAGATCTCCGACGAGCCGCGTGGAAGAAGCTCGCCATCCTTCATGCGGCGGGCTCGCTACAGGACCTGCGTGTTCCACCGGGAAACCGGCTGGAGAAGCTCTCGGGCCGCCGGGAGGGTCAGTACAGCATTCGAATCAACGATCATTGGCGGCTGTGCTTCGAGTGGAAGGGCGGCGATGCGTACGGTGTGGAGATGGTCGACTACCACTGAGGAGGTTTCCATGGCCGCACAGAAGATGGCGCCAGTACATCCCGGCGAGATCCTGATGGAGGAGTTCCTTGAGCCGCTGGGCATTAGCCAGTATCGACTGTCGAAGGACATCGGGGTCGCCCCGCGCCGGATCAACGAGATCGTGCACGGAAGGCGTGCGATCAGCCCGGACACGGCCCTGCGGCTGGCTCGCCACTTCGGTATGACGGAGACGTTCTGGTCGAACTTGCAGGTCCATTATGACCTGGAAGTCGAGCGGGATCGCCTGGGGAGTCGGCTCGAGAAAGAAGTGGTGGTCTACGTCCGCTCGGAATGAACCCGCGCCGAGCGCGGGGGACGAGGCCCTGAGTGCAGCGGCGACGGGGCAGATCTTCGCTCTTCGCATGTGCTACGTTCGGGTGAACGGGGCTGGTCTTTGCAGCACGCATTCTGAGGCATCGCGCTGCCTGCGTCTTGGCCGGGCGCCTTCGGCCTATGCATCTCGGCCCGGGCTCCCATCCGACGTTCCGGGCGCGGGGTCAAATCTTCACTCTTGGTGTTTCATGACCGGCGCCGGTGCCCAATGCCGTACCCTGCCTCTTGCCCATCCCTTGTGCGAAGTGCGCCGTTCGGGGTCGGGCCGGGGGGCGGACCACACTGGCGCATATCTCGCGGCTTCCCTCTTGGCCCCGTCCATCTCCTTGAGTACACTCAGAGACAAGCGGAGCATAGCGTGCAAGGTCGTCGCATTCTGCGACCACCTTCGCAGGAGGGTGCAATGGGCGAGCTGGTTCCGGTTGATTCTGTCGAACGTTCGATCATCGAGATCCGAGGCGTGAGGGTCATCCTCGATGCGGACCTTGCTGCACTCTACGGGGTCGAGACCAAGGCACTCACGCGCGCAGTCCGCAGAAACCCCGAGCGCTTCCCGCCGGACTTCATGTTTCAGCTATCGGGCGTGGAGTTTGCGCACTTGAGGCGCCAATCTGGCGCCTCAAGTCAGTGGGGTGGTCGCAGATACCCTCCGCTTGCGTTCACCGAACAAGGTGTCGCAATGCTATCGAGCGTTCTGCGCAGCGTCCGAGCGGCGCAAGTGAACGTAGAGATCATGCGCACGTTCGTGAGGCTGCGGCAAGCGCTTGCCGGCCACGAGGAGCTGGCGCGGAAGCTAGACGCGCTCGAGTCGGGGCGACGGGGTTGGGTCTTGCAATCACGCATCCTGGAGTCACCCAGAGTCGTCAACTCACTGCCGGGGGCAGCTCTCTACTCTTGCAGTCCCAGTGGATGATCGAGGTGTACCCTTGTGCTTGCGTGAACCGGCTCTCTCGTGCAAGGAGCGCCAGGCCACGGCCGACGATCGCACCATGATGAGCACTCTTCACCATCGGGGGCGACGGGGTCTGGTCTTGCACTGCAACATCACCCGCTTCTCTGCGTGCTCCGCGGTGAGCGCGCCAGTGCTCGCCTTGGGCAGCGGGGCCGCACCCTGTCTCTTGCCGTTCCCTGTGCGCGATGCCTCGCGGCCGATGATTGACTGCGGGATCGGCTTGCCATACGCTGCCCTGGTGGAGGGGTAGCGATGCGGAACGAGTTCATTGCGGTCATTGAGCAGGACGGCGAGTGGTACATCGGCTACTGCCCGGAGATCCCCGGCGCCAACGGCCAAGGCCGAAGCAGGGGGAATGTCTGCAGAGTCTCGCCTCCGCGATTGAGTTGATCCTTGAGGATCGTCGCGAGGAGGGCCTACGGGGAGTCTCGAAGGACGCCGTTCCCCGCCGCAAAGAGATTCCCAACATCCTGGCCAAGAAGATCTGCCGTTCACTAGCCCGTACTCCCTCGGCCGGTGGCGTGGCTTGGGTCCTGCCGCTTCGTCCGTTCGTCCTCGACGACGGGTGATCTGGCTCCCCGCCACGGTCCACAGGCGAGGACGTTGGCAGTGACACGCGGTGACGCAACACCCGCGCCGCGTAGGACTGGTTGTACTGCGCCAGCCGCACCAACAAGCCGAGAATCCTCCCCTTGTTCTTCTTTGTCGCCCACTTGTACTCGAGCGCCGGTTGTTTGGTTACTGCCCGCTTCTCATTCATCGTCAGCCCCATCGGCGTCTCCCTCCATACCTGAGGAAAGGGACACCGTACCACGTCCAGTTTCGAGTACTTTGCTGGGGAGGCAATGCAAGCTCTTGTCCTGGGTGGGCATTGTCTATAGACTCGCTCCATATCGGTGTCGCACAGAGGAGCAACTGGATGGATATCCGATCGGGCGAGAGAGGCCGATGGTCTTCGGTCGACGAAAGGACAAGGAGGAGCAGTGGCAGCGCGAGAGAAGTCCGTGGTTGGTCCAGAGGTGAAGGAGGGTCGGCTGCTGTTCGCTAGCGAGGCCGATCTTGACAGGGAGCTGGGGTTGTTGGGGGTCATGAGTCCCGCTCAACTCGACGCATGGGAGAAGCAGATCGGTTTCTGCTCCATGCGTAGAAGCCATTGCTCCGAGGGGCGGCCTGCGTCGGATGCCGAAGGGCAGGAGCTGCTCGAAGCGGTGCTCTCACCGAGTGGCATCCTGCAGGTAGGGCGAAACGCCTATCGCATTGACACCGCCAATGGCATTGTCCTGGTAGCGAAGGATGTCGACGCCACGAGCATGAAGGAACTAGAGCGCGGAAAGAAGGGGAGGCGTCTGCTGCAATACAGCACAGAAGAGTCCGTCATCCAAGCAGTGGAAAGCCCAGAAGGCTCGAAGGGCTGCTGCCACGAGACATCCAGCGCGACGCGGTCGTTCCACCATTACTTTCCGTTCACTCAACCGGCGGGGCAACCTCCGCTGCGGCTGCACGTCTGGATCTACAACAAGAACGGTGGCGTCGTGTTCACGTTGTCTGTGAGATGCAGGACGCAGAAGCTCACTGGGTCAGCGTGGTCGGACTGGCCGCTATATGGCTGCGAGCTTCGCGCCGACCTCATTGCCAGTCATGTGAAGCCCCGATGCAAGCCATGGGAAGGGAAGGAGATTCAGAAGACCATCACCATAGATACGAATCAGCAAGAGCTGTTCGCCGAATGCTATTCACGCACACGCGGCCTCTACAAGTATCGGGTAGCCTCCACGTGGAGCGTGCGGGCGTCCAGCAGCGTGCCTTGGCAGACGAGTGCCCAGTTCGTGAGCAGCTGGAACTACCCATAGCAATTGAACGAAGCGGTCGCTGCTGCTCCCCGCGCGTTGAGGTCATGCGGCAGAGGGGCGTCGGGGTCCACCATCGGATTGCGCGGCGGCAGGGTCTACCATCGGATTCTGTGCAGTGACGGGGACCTCCCGGCGCGTGTAGACGGCTGCTCGTTCCGAGCAGCTGGGGAGTTGCTGCGCAACTCCTTCTATGCTGACGGGGTTCCTGCTCCTGGGGTCCGCGGGCTCTTCGGAGATACCGCTCGATTCTGAAATGCCGCCCCCGTCGTCTGTGCCATCCAGGGAAGTCCGAAGGGATGGTGCTAAGGGCGCGAGGGTCTGGTTTTGCAATCCAGCACCAGCTTCTAGCGGATTGCGGTAGTCATGATGGGGTGGCTCCGTTGGCTAGCGCTTCCTCCGCGAGAGCGGCGACGGGGTCGCGTCTTCCATTCCAGCACGAGATTCTGGCGAGACCCAGCGACCAACGGCTTCGCGGCGCCTGGGCCGCCGAGTAAAGCGTGGAACGGACGCACAGCCAGTGTCGACGGCGGTGTAGACAAATGGCATACGCTCGTATACGATAAGCATACGATGGCTGGCGTGCTGGAGACCCTGTTTGGATCAGTGGCTCGAGTCAAGGTCTTGTCACTCTTTCTGCAGGACGCAGCGAGCGAGTTCTACCTGCGAGAG
>Ga0315284_10005442_pt1 | contig 18088 bp, 23 predicted proteins | sample YL17G09_16_MG_FD_203696 | JGI IMG/M metagenome (GOLD analysis project Ga0315284, IMG submission 203696) | Sediment microbial communities from Yellowstone Lake, YNP, Wyoming, USA - YL17G09_16 | ecosystem: Environmental > Aquatic > Freshwater > Lake > Sediment | place: USA: Wyoming | collected...
TGTCTCAAGGAGTTCCGCTCTTTAAGTCATTTCAGACGTGAACTCTGGAACTTCGACCAGCAATATAACTATTGGCGCAAGCAGGAGATCCTGGACTGGATGACTCCAGCATCAGTCTACCACAACAAAATCAATTTCAACAAAAACAGAAAATATCTAAAAAGCGGACAAAAACTCTGTCAACAAAACGGACATTAATTGTGGCACTCTACAGTTAAGAAAGAAAAAGCGACGGGTGTCATATCAGGGAGAGGTGAACCGTGTGAGGATATAGTGTGTCAGGACTTTTCCGGTGATACTCCTTGTCGAAGCATCGACCCTGATAAAGAAGAGTTCTTCGTTGTTGATATCCACAAACACCGGCTTTTCTGCCGGCAGAATATTCACATGGCAGACTGTCCTGCCCGAAAGGACAGGGAATGATAGGTGAATGAACATGCTTACCGTATCAAAGACCTCCGGAAGATATTTCCGGATAATCGAGTCTACGATCATTCTCCGGTACCCGTCCGGGTTCCGGTCCTCAATATGCAGTTTCAGGTAATCCTCCTCGATTCCTGCAATCTGGATCGTGTTGTTTATCCTGTCCTCTTTGATGCCGATAATGAGTTCCCCGCCGTCCGTATTTAAAAAACCGGCAATCGAACGTGCGATGATGAACTTAGAAGCATTCGTATGGTATTTCCGGACTTCTGCCGATTCGCTTGAAAGGATCTCCTCCCGCAAAAGATCCGAACTCCACAGCGACCGCAGTTTGAATTCGATGTGATCGCTCTCTCCCGCAGCGATCATGGCTCGTACCGCTTCTGCATCATCGCCGGAAAAAGGTGGCGACCCGTGTTCCCTCTTTTTTAAAACAATGCCGGATGCTGCTGCAATACCGACAAAGAGCAGGACCTGGATGATTATTCCCACCATTATAAAGAGTTCCGGGGCTGCAAAAAAAGCAGCAACAAACGAGTAGGCAATTCCGCAGCTGCAGGCAACATAGATGCTACGGGCAGGATAAAAATACGCTGTGTACAGGATAGGGAAGTAGAAGAGCTGGGGAACGATCGTGCCATAACCCATGGTCATCGAGATGTAGGCAAGCCCGGTAATCGATAGTATGAACGCTGCAATCACCCATGATCTGACAAGGTCGGTTTGTGACCAGCGGAGCTTTTGTGGGTTTTTGTATCCTGCCATGCCGGATAACCAATTCATGGAATAGGTTGCTTGGTCGGATTGTTATAAGAGAGTATCTGAATATTTCATGCAGGCAGTAATTTAATTCCACAAAAGATCACATGGCTGGTTTTTAAAGGCAGAAGGGGCGGAAGGTACCCGGATGGACGAGTCGATCATCAAGCAGATCACCGGCGATTACGCGATTACCGTGCGCAAGCTCTACGAGAACGAGTTCCGGGTTTACTCCCATGGCAAAGATCTGGCTGACGACGAAACACGAGCCGGTGATACGGGGAACGGATGACGGCATCTGGCGTCGGATCTGGATGGTGCCCTTCGCAGTGCAGATCCCGGAGGACAAATGCGATCCCGATATTGAGGCGAAGTTACTCACGGAATCGGGTGGGATCCTGAACTGGTGCCTCTCGGGGCTGAAGCGGTTTTACGAGAACGGGGGGAGGCTGGTGCAGCCCCGCAAGATATCAGTTGCAACCGGAAACCTCAAAAGGAAATCCCGTACATAATCATCGTATTTTTTTGCACGGATTGCAATATGGACAACCAGTCTCTTATCGAGCGTACCCGAAACAAGGATCCTGTCCAGCGCATTTCCCGAGAGGGATAGCGTTTTATTCAGTTCGGTTGCGATCTCAACAGATTCCGGGTCGGAAAGTATCGGATTATCTGAACGGGTTTCGATGGCATGACAGTAGAGTGTGAGAAACGACGTAGCTGAAATATCACCAATTCCTGTCGGCATTCATTCCCTCCACCGGTAATACTAGGGTCAAACAGGTAATTGGGACCGGATACCTAAAATCTTTTTTATTAAAGCTCGGGAGGGAATCTGAAAACGGCGGCGCGGGTTTAAGTGCCATAACGGGCAGGGGGTACCACTCCCGTCCCCGCAACAGTAACCAAATCGGAAAAATAAATTATTACTTCATCTATTAGCGCAGAAGTAACCGACAATGAGCTCGTATTTCGTAAATACCTCACACGCCGGACAATAGCAACTGATCGTTTTTACTTTTGATGGAATCGATGATTTTCCTCGTGCGCAGAATAGTGCATTGGGTGGAGATTCTGAAAGCTTGTCTCCCTTGAATGTCGGACAAGCTCCACAATACTTTTTGCAAATCTTCAGGTTCTCTATAGTATCATCCACTGTTTTCATGTTACTATTCACCACGAAATAATATAGCGGGGATATAATAATACCCTTACTCCGAAGATCACCCTCATCCAATATGCATTTTCAATTACCAAAACACCATTCCTTTCATTTCCCCCTCCTCCAGCCCATCCGGCAAGCGATAGCCAATCTGAAAGGATCCTGTTAGCACATTTTTCGGAGCCCGCTTTATACCGAATCCAGCTAAAAGGGACACTCCCCGGCCCCGGCTGCACAACCGCTCGCGGACCGGCCAGCCCCCGGCCCGGGAAATTTTTTGTCGGACCTGGAAGCAAAAAATAGACAGACTCCCTCCATATCCTTATGAAAGCTGGATAACGCACCCGCCCATCGTATCCCGGTTTCTTTACTGTTTGCCGGCGAACCGGTATGCTCCTTCCGGTACGGTGATTTCGAAGCGGGCGCATTTCCCTGTTTCACCGGTCTCTTTGATTGAAGTGCAAGATCATTAAATAACCGTCAACGCATCAGAATCCGTTCATTATACTTGTCAGATCCCCTGGATTTTTCCCAATGCTTCGGCTGCTTTCCCCCGCGTTACTTCATCCTCATCATTCAACGCCAGCCTGAGTGCGTCTGCTGCTGTTTCTGATTTTATCTCGCCGAGCGCCCATGCTGCCCCGTGCCGGACATAGGCATGATTGTCTTTCAGGGCCAGAACAAGCGGTTCAACAGCCTTTTCTGATTTGCGGTGTCCAAGTGCCCCGGCTGCTGTAGAACGGACAACTTCGTCAGGATCTTTTAGTTCCTGAATCAGGTGTTCAACGGATTTTTCTGCGGGAATATCTGATGGTACGGCTGTATCCGCACGGGCAGGTTCGACGTTATCGTGGACCGGTATCTTTGACTTCTTTTTACTTTTTGAAACCATAATATGTCACAACCTCTTGCTGGAACTCCCTGATATGACGGATATAGGGATATGGTATGGAAGGTCTCCGGTAATTTTGTGCGAATTTGAACGGTCATATCCGGGCAGAGCATGTGGATATCTATCAAAGGTATATTTAGAGATTTGCATCTCACGGATTAACAAAAACGATGCTTTGAAGCGGATGAAAATATTCTGGATGTGACCTAGCCGGGGGTGTGGTTTTTTTAGTTCTCGACATATTCTGTTGCACCACTTTCAAATCAGATCGTCTGGTATCCCCTAACCTCCAACCTTCAGTCCTTTCCGGAAATACCCAGCCTCCCCCTACCCTCAACCCGTTCCCGCGCTCTCTTATGCCCACCATCCTTTGGCGATCCTCCTAATCCCAGCCCCGCCCCCCCCACACCGGCCAGCCGGTGTGCCACCTTTTCACAAAAAGCCCGGCCTTTTCCCGCAACCGATCGTAATTGAAGAACCCTTTTTGTGATCTTCTCAAGCCGGAACTCCCCGTGGGGCAGTTACATTCCAGCAGAAAAAGCCTCTTTTACCAGTTCTTCCTGTTTCGGCGACAATTTTTCCGGGATTTTCACGAGCGCCTTTACCAGCAGATCTCCACGCTTATCGGAATTCAGGTAAGGCATCCCCTGCTCCCTGAGCCGGAACAGCGTATGGCTCTGGGTACCGGGAGGGATTTTTACGTGCGCCGTGCCCGTGAGGGTAGGCACAACCTCCTCCCCGCCAAGAAGGGCGGTGCCGAGTCTGATAACTATTGAACTGTAGAGATCCGCACCTTTGCGCTCGAAAGTGCGGTCCGGCCGGATATGGATCACCGCATACAGGTCGCCGGGAGGTCCATTGTTCTCGCCGGGTTCCCCTTCACCGGGGATCCGCAGGAACTGGCCGTTTTCCACGCCGCGGGGGACCGAGACTTCAATCCTCCGTACCTTCTGCATCGTCCCTTTCCCTTTGCAGGCTTGGCAGGGCTTGTCGATAATCTTACCCGCTCCCCTGCAGGTCGGGCAGACCGCGATATTCACCATCTGGCGGTTGCCGGCCTTCTGCACGTTGCGGATCTCACCGGTCCCGTTGCAGGTCGGGCAGTCCCGCACAGAACCCGGTTCTGCTCCTGTACCATGGCACGCACTGCAGGCAAAATGATGGGGCACCCCGACCGTGTTTTTCGTTCCGTAAAAGGCATCGGCAAGGGAGATCTCGATCTCATACCGGAGATCCGCACCGCTGCGCTGCCGGGCAGCCCGGGGGGAAGTGCCGGAAAATGCATCGAAAATATCCCCAAGGCCAAAATCCCTGAACAGGTCATCATAACTGGGCGGTTTATACCCGGCAGCGTCGCCGGGCCGGAATTCCGCGTGGCCGACCTGGTCGTACTGGGCTTTTTTCTGGGTATCACCCAAAACCTGGTAGGCTTCGTTGATCTCTTTGAATTTCTCCTCGGCCTCTTTGCTACCCTTGTTCAGATCCGGATGAAACTTCCGTGCAAGCTGACGGAATGACTTTTTTATGTCATCCTGCGATGCCTCTTTTTTTACGCCGAGGATCTCGTAGTAGTCCTTCTCTGCCATGATTGGGAAACAGGATTATTTCTCATCCTTTACCTTGAAATCGGCATCAACGACATGTTCCCCGCCCGGTCCGGTCGTCTCCTGTCGGGAACGTTCATTTCCTGCAGGACCTGCTTGTTGCTGTTGTGCCTGTTGCTGCCGGGCTGCTTCCTGGTACACGGCTGAGCCGGCTTCTCCTAATGCTTTCTGGAGTTTTTCCAACTTGGATTTGATCTGTGAGGTATCTTTTCCTTCGAGGGCTGCCTTTACGCCGACGATTGCCTCATTTACCTTGTCAATGAGATCGGCACTGATCTTTCCGGTCAGGTCGGATTTGGTCTTTTCCGCCGTATAGATGAGGGAATCTGCAGTATTGCGGATCTCGACTTCCTCTTTTCTTTGTTTATCCTGCACTTCGTATTCTTTTGCCTCGTTGACCATCTTTTTCACATCGGTCTCTGCCAGCTTGGTCGAGGCCGTGATCGTCATCTTCTGCTCTTTACCGGTCCCGAGATCTTTTGCCGATACATTAAGAATGCCCGATGCATCGATATCGAAAGCGACTTCTATCTGGGGGATACCCCTTGGTGTCGGGGGTATGCCAACGAGATTGAACTGCCCGAGACTCACGTTGTCTGCTGCCATAGGGCGTTCCCCCTGAAGCACATGGATCGTAACGGAGGTCTGGAAATCTGCAGCGGTAGAAAAGATCTGGCTCTTTTTTGTGGGGATCGTAGTGTTCCGCTCGATCAATGGTGTCCTCACGGCCCCGAGGGTCTCGATACCCAGCGTCAGGGGCGTCACGTCTAAAAGCACCATGTCCGTGATCTCGCCGCCAAGGATACCTCCCTGGATGGATGCACCGATTGCCACGCATTCCATAGGATCGATCCCCCGCTCTACCTTCCTGCCCACATGGTCCTCGATGAACTTCTGGACTACCGGCATCCGGGTTGGCCCGCCGACAAGGATCACTTTCTGGATATCATTTTTGGTAAGTTTTGCATCTTTTAATGCCTGTTCGAACGGGTGGATGCAGCGCTTTATGATAGGTTCGATCAGCTGTTCGAGTTTCGAGCGGCTAAGCTTCATCGAGAGATGTTTGGGGCCGGCCTGGTTGGCGGTGACATAGGGGAGGTTGATCTCGGTCTCGAGCACGGTGGAAAGTTCGATCTTTGCCTTTTCAGCGGCTTCTTTTAGCCGGGTGATCACCATCTTGTCGTTTCTGAGATCGATACCTTCGTATTTTTTAAATTCATCTGCAATCCATTCATAAATTGCGTTGTCCATGTCGGTACCACCCAGCTGGGTATCGCCGGAGGTGGCAAGGACCGTAAACGTGCCGCCGCCAAATTCCATGATGGTCACATCGAGCGTGCCGCCGCCAAGGTCAAAGACAAGAATCTTGTATTCCCCGGCGCGGTCGAGACCGTACGCCATCGATGCAGCAGTGGGCTCGTTGACCAGCCTGACAACATCCAGTCCGGCAATTTTGCCTGCATCCTTGGTTGCCGTCCTCTGGTTGTCGTTGAAATAGGCAGGGACGGTGATTACGGCTTTTGTCACTGGTTCTCCGAGGAATGCTTCTGCATCCCTTTTTATTTTCTGAAGGAGGAATGCCGAGATCTGCTGGGGCGTGTATTCCTTGCCATAAATTTTGTAAATGTGATCTGTTCCTATCTTTCGTTTTGCTGCAGTGACCGTACCTTCGGGGTTGCTCACGGCCTGCCGCCGCGCCGGTTCACCCACGAGCAGCTGGCCATCCGGCGTGAACGCAACATACGAGGGAAACATCTTTCCGGCAACCGTTGCGCCTTCTGCTGATGGGATAATAGTCGGTTTGCCGCCGAGCAGCACCGCACCTTCACTGTTCGAAGTCCCAAGATCAATTCCGATAATCTTCTCTTTACCCATTGTTCTCACCTTCATATTTTCCCATGTTTTCTGCAATCAATACTTTTGAGGGTCGGATGACCTTCGTTTTCAGCAGGTAGCCTGTTTCGATCTCGCTCAGAATCGTGTCAGGCTCCTTGTCGCATTGCTCCTTGCATAGTACCTCGTGAAAATGCGGATCGAATTTTTTCCCCAGGCACTCTATGGGTTGCAGCCCATATGCGGCCAGGATTTTTAGGAACTTTTTCCGGACCATCCCGATACCTTCCCTGTTTTTTTCCTGTTCAAGGGCAGGCAGCGCCCGTTCGAAATCATCGAGGATGACAAGAAGGTCTTTGATCAGGTGCTCGTTTGCGAGCGCGACGATCGCTCCTTTCTCTTTTTCAGACCATTTACGGTAATTATCAAAATCTGACTGGAGGTATTTGAGCCGGTTGAGCCGCTCCTCCGCAAGAAGGGTTTTTTCGTCGAGTTCCGTTCTCAGCTGTTCAATCTCTTCCGTCAGCTGTTGCTTTTTCAGCCGGACATCATCAGTATCCATTAAATTGTGCATTCAACTCTTTCAGCTCATTAAACTTTCCATCAATACCTCATACCACATATCGGAAAATTCACCGGGTATATCTCCTTCAGGTCTTCGCCACCTCTCTCGATCCGCTCAATCCTGCCCTTCCTCCCTCTCTGATCTCCCCAACTCCTCTTTACGATCGCAGGAGTCGGGCCCCCTCATACGGTCGCCTGAGCCCCGCTCATCCGGTACCAGCGAGTGGGGCGACACCCCCGGCACCGGCCCACGGCTGCACCCCCACTCACGAGACCCGGCCAACCTCCGGCACGCTGGATAAACAAAAATCATCCGGGTGTGTTCAGATAACGCGGGAATACAAATGGTGGTGCAGCGCCAACTGTTCAAAACTTTTTTAAAAACCATTAACCATCCAGCGCACTTGTAAGAGAATGGTGATACTCTTGGAAAGATTGTCCGTTAAATCCCGGATTCTGCACTCAGTGGGATATGATGACAGCACAAAAATCCTGGAGATAGAATTTCACACAGGACTTGTTTACCAGTATTCGGGAGTTCCTCCAAAAGTCTACGCAGATCTCATGCACTCAGGAGAGATTGGAAAATACTTTTCCGAAAAGGTCAGGCCCCGGTTCCAGACAAAACAGGTTGTTGCATAAATTGTAATATCGGGAATTCCCGCATGAAGCCCCGGCTCCTGGTGAAAAAATTGTGCGAATGTTGCCGGAAAATTTTCCATCAAAAATTTTTAATTTTTTTTATCGCGATGTATTCTTCTTTGAAAATTTTTCCGGCTTAAGCAGACTCTGCAAAATTCCCGTCAGGCATCCCCCACTGACGTTCCCCCTCGCAACCCTACCTGAAGTCCCTCCCCCCTCTGCCGTAACCTCCACCCCGGTACCGCTCAGCCCCCTCAATGTAATTGTGATTTGCAGCCAGTCATGCCCACATGGGGTCGCAAGACATCGCCATTGTGTATTCCTGAACGCTCCTTTCCCTATATATTGATCGCAGATCCATTGATGGTTGGAAGACGATAAAGGGGATAGCTGATCAGGAAACATTCCCCTGCCAGATTTGCGGGGAACTCAAGAAACAAAATGAGGTCGTGCCTGCGGAATTGATCCGTGAATCGATCGTTGACGTAATCCGGAAAAAATATCCTGCATGGTCATCAGGCGGTTACATCTGTAGTGCTGACCTGAACCGCTTCAGGGCACACTATGTCGGTGAGATTCTGGAGAGAGAAAAAGGTGAGCTCGCCTCGCTGGAAGACAATGTCACACGAAGCATAACAGACCACAAGCTTACGGCCAAAAATATCAATGTCGAATTTGACCGGCAGCTGAGTCTTGGGGAGCGTCTTGCCGACAGGATTGCCGACTTTGCCGGGAGCTGGACATTCATCGCCATATTTGCCGGTGTCTTCTTCGTATGGATTGCGATGAACTCAATCGTCCTAGTGTACAGGCCGTTCGACCCGTATCCTTTCATCCTGCTCAACCTCGTTCTCCCGGCCCTTGCTGCAATTCAGGCTCCGGTAATTATCATGAGCCAGAACCGGCAGGAGGCAAAAGACCATCTGCATGCCGAACACGATTATCTGGTGAACCTCAATACTGAAATGGAAATTCACCAGTTGCATAAGAAAATAGACCATCTCCTCATCAACCAGGGGCAGAGAGCGCTGGAAATTCAGAATATCGAGCTGGAACTGATGGAAGATCTGGTTAAAAAAACATGGTAACGCAGCTAGTATCTTCACCGGATCTATGGTCAGATGCACATCCCCCGTCCACCCTAGCCCGCTCATCAGCAGCGTCACCGCGTGATATCACCCATCATATTCGAATAGTACAGGCAATTTGCGTGAACGAATCTCATACCAGGACATATCCCTGCAGGATAAATCCGGGGTACAATTCCAGTTTTTTTTTAAAAATGTGACGATAACATGCAACTATCTCACCAGAAAAACCAAATGGGCATGAGAAATACAAAAAAAGGAGACTGGAATGGGACACATCTGTACAGATTCTACATGGCGATATAAATGCGCTTACCTTATCTGTACCTATCTGCTCCGGAAAAAAATTACCCGGCCGTCGTAACTTCACGAGACATTGCCCTATTCCATCACCCGTCACGAAAATCCCTCCCGGTCGATCACCGCTATGCTGAATTTACTGTACACCAACCGCATACGGGAATCCCGTTTTGGATTCTCCATCATGGGAACCTCTCCTTTCAGGAAATCCGATTATCCCCGCCATTAGACGATAGAACTTATTGATGAGGCCCGGGGGCTGCTCTGATAATCCCCGCCAACAGCCCGGTAAAAAACACCATTGATGTACCTTTCGTCGGATTTTACCGTCCTGCAAATACAAAAGGGGTATTCGGAAGGTTATCATAACACACCCCTGGCAGGGATGGCTCACCGGAAAAGACGAGGGGAGTTCCCGTTCGTATGATTTCAAAAAATCCATCCTGTAGGGGGAGAAGAGGGGTTTCCGGATACGTGTTGCGGCAGTATGCATCTGCCATCTCTGGTTTTTCTTGCCGGTCCGGTAAGATCCCGGGTCGGAGAGTAAAAGCGGAAGGTTTCCCTGGTGGGAGAACCGGGTATTCTCCCTGGATTCCCGCATGCTCCTTACCGTGCTGGAACATTAAAAGAAGATCCTTCCCCAATCGGAAGGATCCGGAGCTTATTTGGGCATCTGCAATTTCACATATGACACTACCGGGGAATATCCCGGTCCCTGGTTCACGCGGGGGGTAATCACCGTGGAATGTTTCCGACAGTGCGAACACGATGCATCCCGGGTTTCCTTGTAATGATCCCGGGGGGTTTTGTTGACGATACTATTCTCAGAATTGCACAGCGGGCAGGTGAACTGGATAACATATCCAGATCTCGTACCAGCAATAACGGGTATTACGGAATGTTTTATCATAGAATTTTCGATCTTATTTTTCTTAGAGCAAATGAACCCGATCTCATCGGGAGATCCGGTCCTCCCCACAATGAAGGGTTTTGAAGAATAGTGGGAGGCGAGGTCCTTTGCCCGGTGGTTCCGGGCGATACTGGTATCAAAACCATGTATGACTACAGTACTATTGGTGGGGATAACGTATAGAATGATAAGCCGGGAACTCTCCCCCATCATTTTTCGGACACCATGGACACCATTTCCGGTGACCCTGCTGCGTATTCAGGACTTAATAAAAAAATCCAGGAAATATCGCCGTATTACTTTTTCTGGTAATTCTTCCCTGCCGAGAATGCCTTGTCGATTTGTTTCCCGACGTCAAAATACGTGAACTGCGCGTATACGATAGGGTTGATCTTTGCGATATCCGGTTTCCCGTCCGTCAGACATGACGTGTCAGCATGGATCTCCACGACCTCACCGATGTACAACAGGTGGCTCCCGCAGTCAACGGACTTGAACAACGTGCACTCAATGTTGACCGGGCACTCTTCCGCAAGGGGAGCGGTCTTCAGTTTCCCGTAAAACGACCGGAAGACCATGGACTTGTCCTCCTGCGCACCGGAGATGAGACCGCAGTGGTCAGTCTCTACTACCTGTTTTGCGGATGGCACGTTCAGGCTGAAGGTCCTGTTCTCCTCAATCCCCTTTGCAGTATGACGTGCCTTGTTGATTGCGACGCAGACCATCGGCGGTGCCATACAGGCGACCGTAGCCCATGCGGCGGTCATGTAGTTAGGCTTACCCTTGATGTTTGCTCCCACGAGCAGGGTGGGCATGACACTCATGTAGGGCATTGGACCGAGTGGAATCTTTTCCATCGTTCTTTTCTCCGAAATAAGGTTTGTGGGGAGAGGGGTTTAAGGGTATCTTCGCGGGGAGAGGGGTTCCGAAGGTGCCGTTTCGAACAAGCCTCGATCGAAAGGGTAAAACGGGGTTCTTTTCATTCCGGGGAAGTTCAGCCCGATCCGGCCAGAGATCGGCCGTCAAAAGACCAGCCCCCATGCCGGCGATGGATGGTGTTGCAAGGCGCAGGGGGTATCAGTCCGGTTTAAATCACATCCGGTTCCATAGATCGCAGTAGAGCGTGATGGGGAACACCATGAACAGGCTGCCAGTGTTCCATGCCATACCGTACCGGGCGATTGCACTACTTATCCCGGTTCTTGTCCTCTCAATTCACGTGGTTGTCATGGCTGCCACACTCCCGTACAATCTTTTCCTGACCATGATTGGACTCATGGTCGCCTATATCCTGCCTCCTGCCGGAAAGGAGACGGTCATTCCCGTGGGGATTGCACTCGGTATTCCCTGGTGGTACATGGCACTCTCCATCGCGATGATTGATATTGAGACCGGTCTTTTCATGGCGCTTAACTTTGATCTGGCGTTTAAGATCCCATACCTTGGACCCATGCTGGTCGGTCTCACACAAAAAACACAACAGGTCATCGAACATCATCGCGGGATCGTCAGGCTCTATTTCTTTGCCACCATGCTCTTCGTGATGGTGCCGGGACTCGGGAGCGGAGGTTTCCGGGGTGCAATTGCAGGAAAACTCCTTGGCATGAATACGTATCTGGTCTTGCTGGCGATCCTTGCAGGAGCTCTTATCGGGTGTTTTATTATCGCACTCGGATCAGCAGCGATTATCAGCCAGCTCTGCTCAAACAGTCTTTTGCCTGCAGATATCAGCGCATTCATATGCAACCGGACGTAGCACAAGGAGGGGGAGCGTGCTCATGAACCTGCTTGAGAGGACGGGCGGTTTTCCCCGGCAACGCGGTTGTAGCGAGCGCACCATGCCACCACTGCTGATGATGAGTGATCCCCGATGCAACAAAGTCAGGGAATAAAAGGGGAATTTATCCCGGTATCGCCCGGGTGCAGAACCCGGCTGGGTGCGTTCTCTTCGATGCGGGAACCTGTGCCCGATGATCTCCCGGCATTCTGGAAGATGGTTGCCATGCAGTGCACGACCGGGGACAAGGAGGACAGGCTTAGGTTCCTGAAATTCCTCTTGGCCGGGTTCTGCATGTTCGTGCAGGAGTTTCCCGGCCATCCGGTCGGTATGCCATTTCCCGGTGGGGACAGGGTGGAGGTCATCGATGGGATTTATTACTGCCCGGTCCGGACGAAGGCAAACAATGTCGATGCAGCCCTCTGCCCGTTCTGCCCGGCCCTCCAGACACCGGAGATCGGCTATCTCAGGCCACCGGTCAACGCAAGCAGGCTCCGGAAAAAGGAGTTTATAAAGAACTGCTACGACTTCCACAACTTCAACGGCTGAAATTTTGGCTTTGGAGAAAACCTCATTTTCTTCAAACCATTTTCTCAATCTGTTCCACAGGTATCATGTAGTCAGGATGCGGAAACGGAGGGGCACTACCTTTGGGAAAAACATACCCTTTTCACAAGCTTTATGATTAGGCATAACCTAACTAAGAAAGGATCGGAATATGATGGATAAAGAGGAGCACCTGTTCATAGTTTTTGAAAACCTGATCAGGATCAAAAACGAATGCTCCTGCACTATCTTCTCCGAATGCGGGTTATCGGATATGACGGTGAAACAGATCGCCTATCTGAAAGCCATTGATGAACAGCGGGAAGTCACCTTCAGCAGGCTTGCTGAGATTACCAGAAACTCAAAACCCACGATCACCGAGATGATCAATAAATTTGTCCGGATGGAGTGCGTGTACCGCGAACGTTGCCCCGATGACGGGAGAATCCTGTACATCCGCCTGACCGACAAAGGAAAGAAAATTGCCAAAGCCGAACATAACGCCCTGCGCCGGGTGATTGAACAGATGGTGAATTCACTTGATGAACACGAGATGGATCTCCTGATTGGGATCCTGCAAAAAGTCAGGTAATTTTTTTTGTCCTGCACTTTAGTTAGGTAAATTCGAACTAAATTATTGAGGAAAACATGCAATCAGAAAAAACTGATGATAGACAGGAAAAAATTGTCATACCGCTCTTTGAGATCGTCGTCTACCCGGATAGCCGGACAAAATTCCAGGTTGACCGGGCAACCGGCGACCTCCTGCTGGCCGGCATAGAGGATCCCGAAGCAGCGTATGCAGTCGGCCTGACAGTGAAAAGCGGCACGCGGTCTTCAGAAGTGACCAGCGAGTCGCTGTATAAAACCGGCAACCTGTTCCGGATCTCGCACGTGCAGCCTGCCGACGACGGGTACCTGATCTGTGCGCAGGTCGTGCAGAGAGTTAAGACCGTCTCCCTGTCAGAAAAGGACGGGCAGTTCTATGCCGTATACGAGCCGGTCCCGGACCTGCAGGATCTCGAAGAAGACCTCAAGGCCCGGATCCTCGCGGACATAAAAAGCACTATCCACGAGATTAGCAACCGGTTCCAGGGCTCCGAACAGTTCACTCAACCTATCGACCGGATGGATTCCGTCGACCAGATCATGGGGTTCGTCATGCCCTTCATACCGGTCAACCTTGCCGAGAAGCAGGCGCTTCTTGAGATTGTTTCGGTCCGGCAGCGCTACATCACGTTCCTTGAGATCCTCATCAGGGCAAAAGAGAACATCACCTTCCGCATCGAGATGGCAAGAAAAGTATCCGATAAGGTAAACAAGTCAAACCGGGAGGCTATGCTGCGGGAACAGCTTAAAGTGATCCAGGAGGAACTCAATGAAAGTGATGGCTCTGGTTCAGGTAACGCAGGATACCGGGAAAGAATTGAACATTCAAAGATGCCTGATGAGGTGAGAAAAAAAGCATTATCGGAGCTCAAGAAACTTGAAACAGGAGGCAGCCAGAATCATGAAAGTTCTGTAATCAGGAATTACCTTGACCTCCTGCTCGAGCTTCCCTGGGTAACAGAAGAGAAAAAGAGCATCAATATCGCAGAGGCCCGCCGTGTGCTTGACAGCAATCATAACGGGCTTGAAAAAGTCAAGGAACGGATCATCCAGCACCTGGCGGTAATGAAATTAAAACAGGAAAAACAGGGCTCGATCCTGCTCCTGTCAGGTCCGCCCGGCACGGGGAAAACAAGCCTCGGTAAGAGCATTGCAGATGCCCTTGGCCGAAAATATGTCCGGATCAGCCTTGGTGGCGTCAGGGATGAAGCAGAAATACGGGGGCACCGGAGGACCTATGTCGGGGCTCTGCCGGGAAGAATCGTGCAGGGCATAAAGCGGGCAGGCACGAAAAATCCCGTCTTTATCCTCGATGAAATTGATAAGCTGGCATATTCCAACCAGGGAGATCCGGCTAGTGCCCTGTTAGAAGTCCTTGACCCCGAACAGAACAATACATTCTCAGACCATTACCTGGAAGTCCCCTATGACCTGTCTGATGTATTGTTCATCGCCACAGGCAATTCCCTTGCAACTATCCCGCCCCCGCTTCTTGACCGGATGGAACACATCGAGATCTCGGGCTACACGAAAAATGAGAAGTTTGCCATTGCAAAAGACCATCTGGTGCCAAAGACGTTAGAGGAACACGGCCTTGATGCGGATAAACTCAAGCTTGAAGATGAAGCCCTCAAGGTAATCATTGAAAAATACACCCGCGAGGCAGGTGTCAGGTGGCTTAAAAAACAGCTTTCCAGTATTGCGCGGTTTGTGTCCGAAAAGATTGTCTCAGGAAACGCTGACCTGCCGTACGTAGTGAAAGCTGATATGCTCACCGGGATCCTTGGAAAAGAAGTGATCCGGCAGGAAGAAGCCAGGAAAGAGCATGTACCTGGCGTAGTCACCGGACTTGCATGGACACCTGTCGGCGGTGATATTCTCTTCATCGAATGTACATTCATGCCGGGTACCGGAAAGCTCACGCTTACCGGCCAGCTGGGGGATGTGATGAAAGAGTCAGCAAAGATCTCTCTGAGTCTTATCAGGTCACGGCTTGCACACTCATCCAACAGTTTTGACTTTATTGCAAGCGATGTTCATATCCATGTGCCATCCGGTGCAACACCAAAGGACGGCCCGTCAGCGGGTGTGACACTCTTCACTGCCCTGACATCCTTAATTACCGGTAAAACAGTAGACCCAAAAACAGCCATGACCGGGGAGATCACGTTAAGTGGTGCCGTATTGCCGGTGGGCGGTATCAAGGAGAAGATCCTCGCAGCACACCGGGCAGGTATTAAAAAGGTACTTCTGCCAAAAGAGAATGAGAGAGACCTCGAGGATGTGCCCGAAGATGTCAGGAGTGAACTAACTTTTGTAACGGTAGAGACCATTGAAGAGGTCTTAAAAGCGGCACTGGACATTGACCTGCCCAGACCGGTTGTGTCATATGCAGGAAATCGTTGTGCACCGGTGCACAATTTATGAATGTTGAGAGGTCATCAGGAGGGGTTCTGCATGATGCAGCGATGATGCATGGTCCCCCCCCTGCCACCCTGAACAAAATATTTATAAAGATCGTGCACAGATTGTGCCGCATGGCACTCAAAGAAAGCATAATGGAAGTGATCGGCGGGCCCCACGTTACCGCTATCGCTACGCTTGACGGGAAGATGCCGGCCGTCCGGTTCATGGTCCTTGCCGGCTTTCCCGACATGACCCTCGTTGGCGCAACGATGAAGTCATCAAAAAAGGTTGAACAACTGAAGAAAAACCCTGATGCAGCCCTATCTGTATGGTCGGGAAAGGAGTTCTCCGACCCGTATGTCGAGATCAAGGCAAAGGGTAAGATCTACGAAGATGTTGCAACGAAGAAGAAGTACTGGAACCCGATGTTCGAACAGTACTTCAAATCACCCGAAAATCCCGATTTTGTTGTCCTCGTGTTCACGGCAAGCGAGATCACGTATCACGGTAAGAACATGTCAAGCCTGGAAGTCTGGAAACGGTGATACGTCTCCTTTATGCGTCCACAAAACCGGTGAAATCCGTTTAGCTAACTGCACGGATACTTCATCGTTTACGTTCCCTTCCAACCGGGAGATCATAATCATCCGGGCGGGCAATGAATCCGTTGAGGTTGTTCGTGATGTACACAATGACCCTGCTTGTGGAGCACCTGGTATGTTACCCGGGGGTTTAAGGATATACTCAGCGGGATGTTCAGGGTTCATGAAACGGTTGGAATTTTTTGTTGGCGTAGGGGTTTTTTAGGGGCGGATGAACTCAAATCCGTATTTTAACCGGACTCATTTTTTAAAGGAATTGTTCCTTCTGCCTGAAAAAAATGCCTTCGAGGATCATTTAAGTACCCGCCCGCAATGCCTGCCCGATATAAAAAATCCGACCGGAATCCTGCCATTAAAAAACCCCTGGCCGTGCTGAAACCCTCTTATCCCATAAGACCCGTATATCCGGGTAAGTATACGGAGCGTGAAACCCTTCATGAACAAACGACGGTTCCGGGCCGATGATCCGGAGCGGAAAACATGGCAGGACTCAGAAAAAATATTCTCTGCATTCGGGCTTTCTGCCGGTATGGTCTTTGTCGATATCGGGTGCGGAGAGGGGTACTTTGCGTTGCCGGCAGCCCGGCGGGTGGGGCCGTTCGGTAAGGTCTACGCGGTCGATATCAACGCCGATGCAGTGGCAGCACTTTCTGAGCAGGCGGCAAACGAGGGGCTCAGCAACCTGTCTGCGGAAGTGAAGGCCGCGGAGGAGACAGTAGTCTGCGAGGGATGTGCGGATATCGTCTTTTTCGGGATTGATCTTCATGATTTTGCCAACCCGGAACGAGTCCTCCATAATGCAAAAAAGATGCTCAAACCCTCCGGGAGGTTAATCGATCTCGACTGGAAAGACGTGCCGATGGAGTTTGGACCACCACCGGAGAAACGGTTCTCGGTACACAAAGCGCAGGGTATGATCCAATCTGCCGGGTTCCGGATTCTTTCCGTCCAGGATGCCGGTCCGTACCACTACCTTATCAGTGCCGGCAACCCTGTGTAAATACTTCCAGGGAACAGGAGATCGTTATCACCCGCATCCTCGGCCTAAAAAAAGCCCGCCACATTGCTCTTAAAAAAAGAGTTGTACTGGCAGGTAAAATCCCGGAAAACCCCTGGATACGGCATACCCCCTGCCATTTCTGCAACAACCCGATCACTCGTTTGAAAAAAGAGATCAGGATAACGGTATCATCACGAAATTTTCCACCAGTTCATGCGAATGCTGCATCTTTTGGTGAGGAGTTTTTATTCCGTTGTACTGAACCGCTCAAAGTAACATTCACCAGAGATCAGTTTTTCCCCGGGCTTGAGATTAAGAACGAACGTATCGGCATGGTCAAGGCATACGTATGCCGAACAGCACCCAAATCCCTGGTATCCTATGGCGTCCTTTTCACAGTACTCACATTTCATTTTTTCCGCCATGGTACTTTTCTCTGTTCTTCTTTTCATAGATACTTTTCCCGGCATACGGGCGATAAAAAAAGCCCACTACGCGTGGAGTAACACTAATAGCGATAATCTCCCGACACCACCGTACTCGTTGCAGTATTTCCCGTGTGCTCTCCTGCACACCCCCGCTATCGATTGCTGATATCTGCCAGGAACCATAACTGCAATAATTTTCGTAATCAAAGGTATTTTTATTAGAGTACGGAAGCATAATGGGTAATTATGAAAGCATCGAAGAATCCTGGACAATTCATATCCGGGAGTATCGGACTGGGAATTATGCTGGTGCTGGTACTGCTCGTCAGTGGCTGCACCCAGCAGGCAGTAACCCCACCCGGAACGAAAACTCCAACCGCCACACAGACAGTCATAGGAATGCCGAATCCGGCATCCGTTTATTGTGGCCAGGCTGGGGGCACTCTTGAGATTAAAAAAGATGCATCCGCCAATGAGTACGGCATGTGTACTTTCAGGAACGGGACTTCATGTGAAGAGTGGGCGCTCTTCCGAAATGAGGGC
>Ga0315284_10005443_pt1 | contig 18080 bp, 21 predicted proteins | sample YL17G09_16_MG_FD_203696 | JGI IMG/M metagenome (GOLD analysis project Ga0315284, IMG submission 203696) | Sediment microbial communities from Yellowstone Lake, YNP, Wyoming, USA - YL17G09_16 | ecosystem: Environmental > Aquatic > Freshwater > Lake > Sediment | place: USA: Wyoming | collected...
ACCGGCGGCGACGTATGCGTAAAAAATGCGGTCTTGGGCGACCATATTACGGCTTGCATTTATGACAAAGACTCGGTTATTCCCGAGGCTTATCGAGCCGCACTTTGCGAGGCTTGGCCGGTTGTTGCGACGTATGTCGAAAAAGCATTTTTATTAATTCAAGGCGAGCACTCAACAATGACAATGGACACATATCCATTAAATGCAAAAGTCACGGCGGGGCTTTATATGCGCATATCATTGACCGCCATTAATTCGGGCTCAATTCGTCAGGCCGTTATCAATTACCACATGACTAAAAAGCTATGAAATTTTTATTTTCAAAATCGACATTAATTTTAAGTAAGGCTATTCGTTGGGGGCTTAACGAGCCCGTGAGTCATTTTGCCTTGCAATTTGGCCCGCTCGTTGTTCACTCGAATTTATTGGGCGTTCAAGTCACAACGTCAAACGAGTTTAGAAAGCACGCCGAAATTATTTACGAGCTTAAACATGAAACGACAAAAGAAAAGCACGCCCTGCTATTTTTAGACGTTTGTAATTTTGTCGGGCGCCCTTATGATTGGGGCGCTTTTATTTATTTCATTTGGCGCGCTATTCTTTGGCGACTTTTCAAAAACCCGATACCTAAACGCAACCCGTGGGGCGACCGCGGCGCCTTTCTTTGCACCGAAATTTATACAATCGTCGCAAGTCATTTGCCGGGCGTTCAAGCCCCGCAAGACTTAGACCTTGTCAGCCCATATAAACTTTATTTAATACTGAAAGAGTCAAACATTGGACAGTCAAACGATACAAGTCAAAATAAAATGCGCTTATCATGAATTAAAAAATATCGACGAAATTAAGGAAAGCCCCGACAATACAAACACGCACTCGCCGGCTCAAATCAAAAAACTTGCCGAATTAATGTTGCAAGTTGGAATTACACGCCCGATAAGTGTAAGCCTAAGGTCCGGTTTTATTGTCGCGGGCGTTGGTCGTTGGCTTGCAATGAAAGAGCTTGGATTAAAACAAGCGCCGGTTGATTTTTTAGAGTTTGAAAGCGAGGACGCGGAATTTTTAGCCCGCGAGTCTGACAATCATATTGCCCGTTGGGCGCGCTCGTCTTACAAAAAACTAAACGCCATAATTCCACGCCACGGCCCGGAAATTGGACCAAAGGAAATTGCAGCGAAACGGTTTAAAATCGAGCCGGCTGATAAGTATAAAAAATTAAATGACTTGCGTTGCTCGAAATGCGGTCAATTGATTAAAAAAGGGCCCGAGTCCAAATACCCGGACCCAATATCAAAAGGGAAAAATTGCTAAGGGTATATAAAAAAGCCCTTGTTTTATTGTCGGCGTTGCCGATAATAACTTTAGGTAATTATGACACTTGGTCGGCCAAAAATTGAAATTAATTGGGACGTGGTCGACGACTTATGCGAAGTACAATGCACGTCTGACGAAATATGCGCAGCGCTGAAAATATCTGAGGACACGCTTGAAAGAGCGTGCAAGCGCGACAAAAAATGCCTTTTTGCGGACTATTCAAAACAAAAACGACGCGCCGGGTTTGTTTCTTTGCGTCACAAACAATTTGAAATGGCAATGGCTGGCGACCGCACAATGTTGATTTGGTTGGGCAAGCAATATCTAGGACAAAGCGAAAACATCGAGGAAAGGCGCAATTTTGAAAAAGACGTAACGCCCGTCGGATTAATTGAATACAAAACACAATGGGGCTCAGTGATTGAGGCGCCACAAGCTGGCCTCGCGGACAAAAAAGAATGACAAAGCTTTTAACGCTATATACGCCGCACGCTGCGCAATTAGCTTTGCATAATTCAACGACCCGTTTCAACGTCGCGTCGAACGGACGCCAGTCTGGAAAGTCGACGTACGCCCTCAACAAGCTATTAAAAGCCGCTTGGGAGCGCCCGGGCTCGCGCTATTGGTTTGTGAGTCCAACATATAACCAAGCCTTAGAAATGTATAGACGGGCCGCTAGTATGCTTTGGCCGTGCAAAGAAATATTGCTTAAGAAAAATCAAACCGAATTACGTTTAAAATTTACTCAAATGAGCGAAATTGTTTTTAAGTCTGGCGAGTGTTTTGACAATCTTAGGGGCCCATATTTGCACGGCTGCGTTATTGACGAGGTGCGAGACCAACCGCGCGACCTTTGGCCCTTGGTAATTCGCCCAATGCTGACAACAACCCGCGGTTGGTGTGACTTTGTAAGCACGCCGTCGGGTTACAATCATTTTTACGATATAGCGCAAACGGCTCAAAGCGGGGACCCTGATTGGTCATTTTCCACCGTGCCGTCAACGGCAAACCCTTTGTTTACTCAGTCCGAGTTTGAGGCTGCAAAAAAAGATATGAGCGAGGCGCAATTTGAGCAAGAAATATTGGCAATCTTTCGTGACATAACAAGCGGCAAAGCTTACATTAGTTTTTCAAAAGCAAATCTTTTGCCTCAAAATCCATTTGCCCCAATGGGCAAGCGATATAATTCAATTTTACCGATTGTTTTAGCGTGCGATTTCAACATTTCGCCAATGGCTTGGACGCTCGGCCAACAAAAGGGCAAGCATATTCATTGGGCCGACGAAATTTGGCTTGAAAACTCGCACACGCAAGAGGCCGCCGACGAGCTTGTTTATAGAGTCAAGGACCATGCGCCGGGGCTTGTAATTGTCGGCGACTCGACAAGCAACGCCGCCCAACGAGCAGCCGCCGGCAAATCGGATTACGACATTTTATTTGCAGCGCTCAAGCGCAATAATATTAAATATGTAAACAAGACGCCAGACGCTAACCCGCACGTCAAAGACCGCGTTAATTGCGTTAATTCGCGCTTAAAATCGGCAACGGGCGAGGTAAACTTAACACTTGACCCCGTGGCGTGTCCGCATTTAAAAAAAGACTTAGAGCGTGTTACGTGGAAAACTGGCGCAAGCGCTATACTCGACCAAACCACGGACCCGATGCTTACGCACTCAAGCGACGGCGTGGGTTACGCTCATTGTGTGCTAACGCCGATTGAAGTAATTTCTGACGTTGGCAAATTGTATGTGTTAAAACGATTATGAGGGGGTCGCGTGCTAGGATGCGCGCGGTTTTGTTTTGACCCATACTAAACAAATCAAGCTCGGTAAGCTTGCCCCCTCACCATTAAAGGGGGCGGTATGTGTCAAGAGGACTTAACTTTTAAAGAGAAAATAGGCATTTTTCTTGCGTGTTTGAGCGGCTTACTTTTGTTTATTTTGCTTGTTTATGAAATACAAATTTACAATGAAAATTTAAAATGCGAAAAATCTTGCGACATTTATCAACATAAAGTTATTGACGGCGCGTGCTTTTGTAAAACGGTTGATAGCTGGCAAAAATTCAAAGAAATCAAAAAGTGATTAAATTGTTTTATGCCGTTGTGTTTGTGTTTATCTCAATTTGCTTGACGTTTGGCTTGCTTTTAATAGCCTATCAACAAGAAAAACTAATGCAAATAGATAAAAACTTGAAAAATTGCGTGCAAAAAATAAACTAAAAGCGGGGCTCAAGATTGACTAACGTTGAAATAAAAAACGGAATTGAGCGAAATCAAATTAATTGCTCAAATATTTTTGTTGCATTTAATGAACAAATTGTCTTGCAAGAAAGGCAAATCGGTGCGTTGCTTGACCTTGTGACTGAAATTTGTATTTCGGCGGAAAAACAAACGGGCAAAAAACTTGTAATATCGCGCGGGGGGCCTGAGCCGGTATTAGACGAAAATAATAATCGATCAATGGCGTTTTTCATTGAATGTCAGGACAAATCAAATGTGCATTGAGGAAACTAGATTTTTTAGGGTTTGTATAATTTTATTAATAGTTGTTTTTCTTTGGGCGGCTTTGAAATGAAAAAAAAGATTACAATTTTTTCAAAAATACCCGCTTATAAAAACTTTATTTATGACCGAGACCAAGCCTTAGAGCATATACACGCCAACGCACAAAAGAAAATTAGCGACATTTTACGCCCAACGTTTTACATTTCGTTACGTCACGCATATTTTTCGCTTTTAAATGTTAACCCCGCAATTCAAACATTTTCAAAGTTAGATAAGGCGAAACAAATTAGCGATTTTATAGATCAACAATTCAATTCAGCCGCTATGCAAATCGAGCGTGAAATAAAAGAATTTCGTAAAAATATTTATGCGTTCATTTACTTGTCGGAATTGGCAGCGCTGACCAATGTTCTCGGGCGCTCGTTACCTTTTGACGTAAGCGAGCAGACGCTAAATAATTACGCAAACCGCGAGACTCGCGCGGGCGGGCAAGCGGGCGAGCGCATGGCGTATTACTTGCGATTATTACGCCGCAAACTTGTGACCAAAATCGAGCAGGGCTTGTTATTAAATAAAACGCCCAAGCAAATTTTAGAAAACCTTTTGGCAACCTTGCCGCCAATGAAAAAACTAAGTCTTAACAAGCCAAAGCTTAGAAAATTGCATGAGGCTGACGAGCCCAAGGGGCGCGTTACGGTCGGCTTTATAAGCGCAGACCAACGCAAAAAAATGGTCGACGAATATTTGAACAAATATATTCCAAAATGGCGCACGCCCGACGCTGAAAATATAATGAGACCAACGGGCGCTTGGACCGGCAAGCTTTCCGAGGACTTTGTCTACGCTTGGCAAGTCGAAAAAGAGGCAACGCAAGAGCTTTTAGACGGCGTGGGCGAGGTATCGCGCGAGGCCCAACAAGACGCGGGCATTAACGATTGGATTTACGAGGCGGTAATTGATAACAAGGTTTGTGACGATTGTTGTTTGCCAATGGACGGTATGCTTTACAGTGAATTTAAGGACTTGCCAAAAAGTGAGCAACATTGCGGGTTTTTCGCTCCGCTACATTTTAATTGTCGTTGTCGCGTAATCCCGGTCGGCGGTGAATTAGCAGAAAAAACAGATATTAAAATAGGGGGTTTTCAATCATGGCTCGAACAAATGCAAAAGCTCAACCCGTATGCTTAAAAGTTACGAGTAAAACGGGGCCGTTGTCTTTCAACAAGAAAGACTACGACCTTAATCAATTATTAGAAAAGGCCGAGCTTTCCGGGCCCGTTCATTCGACCGCCGAGCTTGTACGATTTCTTGAGGACGACAAAAATAAAGACGTTCAACTTGAGGGCCGAATTTGTTTCACAAACGGCTTGACTCATATTCCCGTCAAAATAGACCGGCAAAAGTTTTTAGAGTTTTTCAAGGGCGACGGTCAACCCGTTACCGCTGACAAATTAAAAGAGTCTTTCAAAGAGGATTTCGGACGCGCAACCGCCGCCGACGGTTCTTATGTTGGCAGCCCTGATTTTGTGCCGACAATGGGCGGACCGTTCAACAAGCAATTATATTTGACGGGTATGTTACAAGCCAAGGCGCTTGCATATTATCATTATAATCATAGTCCGATTTGCAAAAATATTGTGCATACGATACGCGATTTCACGCTAGGCCGCGGCTGGCGCGCTGACGTTAAGTGCAAAGACAAAACAAAGCAGGGCGTTGCATTGGCGCTTTGGCGTGCGTTTGAGGACGCAAACGAGCTTTACGAGCAAATGCGATATTTGAGCGTTGATCTTTCATTGGACGGCGAAATTATGTTTTGGAAATTACCAAACAACGCCGCTCGAATTACATACAAACTCGCGCCGTCGCAACAAATACCACGCGCCGCATTGCCTCGCGTTAGGTTAATAGATACAAGCTCAATTTATGAAATCATAACTTACCCTGAGGATATTTTGAGGCCCTTATTTTACGTTCAATTGACGACAACGTCTTATAGTATGTATAGCGCCAAAGACCAAGGCGCGCCCGTGCCAACGATTAAGTTTATATTTCAACACATACCCGCGGACCAAGTAATTCACCATAAAATCAACGTAGTAACTGGCGAAAAGCGGGGCCGTGGCGACCTATTCCAAATCATACCATTTGCAAAAAGACTGACCGACGTTGTTGATTACAAAATAATTCAAGAAATGAAAAATTGCGCTTGGGGCATCGACACGACCGTTGAGACTGGCGACCAAACCGATATTGACAAATATATTGAAAGCGTAAAAGAGGCCGAGGGCGAAACTGGCGTTGCGCCGGCGGGCTCAGAGTTTGTACATACGGCAAAAGTCAAACGTCAATATTTAGCTAATTCCACAACGTCAAGCGCTCAGTCTGACGCTTTCCGTTGGGTCGCAAATATGATAAGCGCGGGCTCGCGCATACCTTATAATTATTGGGGCTTTCAAGACGCCGCCGGCACGACAAAAGCAAGCGCCGAAACCGCCGTTGAGCCGGTCGAAAAATTCTTTGAGTCACGTCAAATCGATTACGAAATTATATTAAAAAAGCTCGCTCGTTGGTTGTTTGATTTGTACGAATTGCCAGAGGCTGAGCTTGAGGTTACTTTTCCAGATATTAAAAAAGAATTGCGTTCAAATAAATTTAATGACCTCACGCTGGCGCAAACAAACCAATGGTTTGCAAAAGAGCGTTGCGCGGAAATTGCCGCAAAAGAAATGTCGATAACTGATTACGACTTTTCGAGTGAGTCGGCCAAAATAAATGCCGAGGGCGACGCAATGGGCGGTGAAATGAGCGACGAGGAAAAAAACCCCTTGACCGCGCCCGCCGACAATTCTGACAATAAACCAAACGAGGAAATACCAAACCCGATGCAAAAAAAAGAAATTCCAAACCCGATCGGCACGACTAAGGGCGAAATCCCTAACCCATTGAAAGGCTAAAACTATGCAAAAAGGCCAGACTTTAGACGAAATTGTGCGCGATTTGACAAAATATGGCTTTCCAACATTTGAGCAATTCAACCAAAATCCCGAGAAATGGCTCGGGCGAGACGACGACGCACTTGCAAGCGTTGACGTTGGGTCGCATAATTTAAGAAAGATTGCAAAAAAATATAAATTTGAAATCGAGGGTTATCGTTGCAAGTCGCTTGAGGAAATTCAGCGGGTTGCAAATAGCCTTGGAATTAAAGACAAAGATTTGGATTACAAGCCCGAATTAATACCGCTAGGCGGGGGCGACTGTGAGGTTTTAGTAAAGTTTGTTTCTAAACAAGAAAGGCAACGCCGTGACAAATGGTAATTGTTTAAACTTACAAGAGGGCGGGCCGGGGTCGGGACGTTACCCTGAGGGGTCGGGGCAAAGCCTTGACCAAGTAACAAAGGTCTCAAGCGCGCTCGACGACGCTCTTGCTAATGAAAAAAAAATAGAAAATCAAATTTTAAAAATGCAAAAAGAAAATCCGGGCTTTTTTAATGACCCCGCTTATTTGCAATTAGCAAAAGAATATAAAACGGCAAAAGTACGCCGTCAAAAGGCAACGCGAGACGCAGAAAAAACAGTGAAAAACAAAATAGAGGGCCAAGAAATGAAACAATCAATCAAAACATTAAAAATCTTTGGGGTTTCATTATTTAAAGAGTCAATGAAAGAGGGCGGACCGGGGTCCGGGCGTTATCCAAAAGGCTCGGGAAAAGGCAAAGACGACAAAGGAAAAAGCGCGGACTTTCATTTAAACAAATCAAAATCAATTTTAAAACAAATGAAAGTAAAAATGGAAAAAGCGCGGTCAATGCTTGACCCAAAATCAAGGCCAATCAACGCCGACGGCTCGCCAGTTTACGGCCCACGCTCGCCGTTTTATACGGGTTATCAGCCAAAACCAGAGCTTGCCGCCGATTTTCAAAAATTAAAAAATGAGCACGCCGCTTTAAGCGCTGAGTTTGATTATCATATCGACCAATGGAAAGCTAAACAAAAAGACGAAAATCAACCTCAAAAGCAATCTGACAAATCACTTAAAATATTTGGGGTTTCAATTCTGCGCGAGGCTGCAAAATTAAAAGAGTCCGAGTGCGACGCTGAAATAAATAAACTTTTAGTCGATAACCCCAACATGAGCGCGCCGACTTTTCTAAACTTGCTCAAATCTAAAGGTTTTGAAATTGCCAAAAAGAATTTAAACCCGAGCGAGCAAGTCGAGCTAAAACAAGCCGACTCAGCGAGCGCATTTCCTCAAGTAACACGCGCGCAAGACACAAAGCAAGAAAGCGAAAAATTAAAATTTTCTTGCTCGTTAATGGAAAGCGACAAACCAAAGGACCCGCGCGTTGGGCCTCAAAAATATAAAACCGTTTTGTTGTCCGAGGGCCTTGGTAATATGGTTGATCGGTTTTATTATACAAAGCAAGCGCTAGAAAGCGCCGTGCCGATCTTTGAGGGCGCCAAAATCTTTTCTGACCATCCGAGCGCAGACGAGGAAATGACACGGCCTGAGCGGTCCGTGCGCGACGTATTGGGGCATTTCGAGACGGTCCACATTGAGCGCGATAATGACGGTCGGTCCTTATTGGTTGCCGATTGCGTGCCGGTCGCTGGCGAGTCTTTTGTTTGGGCAAAAGATTTAATGAGTCATGCCGTGCAATATTCAAAGAAATTTCCAGACCGTGATTTTATCGGTCTTTCGATCAACGCCGACGGGGCTGCGCAAGAGTCCGACATTGACCTTGCGATAAAATCCGAGGCAACGCCCGAAAGTGTGAAACTAAAATTAAGCAAAGCAAAAGAAAAAGGTATTAAGACAATAAAAATTGTGTCCGCCATATCAGACGCAACCTCTTGTGACTTGGTTACAAAGGCGGGGGCTGGCGGCAAAGTATTAACATTAATCGAGTCCAATTAAAGGGGGGCCCAATGGCTGAAAAGCAAAAACAAGTTGACGAAAAACAAAAACAAACTGACGAGGCTTGCAAACAAGCCGACGAGGCCGCAAAAAAAGAGGCTGACGAAAAAGCTAAGCAAGCCGACGCCGGCAAACCCGCGCCAGACGCAAGCAAACCGACCGCGGACGCTGCGCCAGCCGGTGAGCATCCAGACGAGCAACATGACATTGCTTTAATCAAGAAATATCTTGACGAATATTTGGGCGCTGACAATGTCGGTGAGGCCGAAATGACCGTTGCTAAAAAAGCTCATGCGTTTAGGGTCGGCAAAGGCGAAAAACCCGAGGACGCCGCCAAAACCGCGGCCGGCTACACTGAATTTGCCAAAGCAATGGCAAACGAAACGCAAGAGACTGACGAGTCCGATCAAGGCACGGACCTTGCCGCCAAGGGCGCAACAAGCGCAGACGCAACAAAAGTCGGCGCCGCTGAGTCTGACGAAGCCAAAAAAGAGGCCGAGGAAAAGAAAAAAGAGGCTGACAAAAAATTGGCCGAGCTTGTTGGCGAAAATGCCAAGCTTAAAGAGCAAATCAAAAAAGTCGAGCTTGAAAAGCACGTTGAAACTATTTTGCGCGAGTCTCATTTGCCAATGAGCGCGACAAAAGATTTTAGAAAAATAATCGAAAATTGTAAAACAAAAGAGGACGTGGACGCACAATTTGTGTCTTTCAAAGAGGGTTTTAAGGGGGCTGGCGGTGAGGTCAACCCGTTTATTGTGACCCGAAATGAAAAGGGCGCAAACACAAGCGGCGGCGTATCTTTTGGCAATTGTGTAAAATAATTAAGAAAGGAAAATTAAAATGGCTGGAAAAAATAGAATAACTAGAACTATTCGGCAAGTCGCCGTGTTTGAGGACGCCACAAACGTCATAGGCTCAAGCACAAACATTAATCAGGGCGACTTATGCGTTTTCGATAGCGCATTGATTAGAAAAGTAACAACCGGCGACCTCGGCACAAACTTTGTCGGTATCGCACGCGAGGACGTAGTAGACGGCGCCTTAAGAACGCCATACACTGACGTTGACGCGAAAACAAAAATTACCAATATTCAAGGCCCCGTGAGCGGAGTCGTTGCGAAACTGGTTTCAAAAACCGCCGACCCGTGGACACCGGGCGACCAAGTTTACCTAAACGGCGCCGCCGGCGCTTATCACGTCACATCGACCGCCGGAACATCAACCTCAATAGGCATTTATCAAGGTCCATTGATTGCAAGCGCAGTCGCCGGCCAAGAAATCGAAGTCCTATTGTTACAAACCCGCGCGGTTGGATTATAGGGGGCACGCATGAAATTATACGAAAGAAATCAAAAGATTTTAGAAAAGATTTTAAACACAAACGAGGAAACCGTCGCCCTTCGCGAGTCAATCAAGCGAAAATTGGGTTTTGACTTTGTCACTGACAAAGAAAAATTCCCGGTTCTCGACGAGGGTTATTCTTGGAAAAAGACCTTACAAAATTTACGTGAGGCCGACGCTGAAAGCGCATTTCCACAAGTTTTGCGCGCTGGCGTTCAAAATATTTGTAACAATATGTATATGTCGACAAAAACGACATTTGAAAGATTTGTTACAATTATCAATAGTGACAAAATCACTGAGCTTTTCGCCCCACTAGTCGGCGTTGGCTTTCCTCGCGAAATCGGCATGAATGAGCTTTATCCTGAGGTCGGCGCCCAAGGGCTCGACGTTTCTTTGACCGCAAAGCTCTTTGGGTCAATTTTCCCGGTTAGCAAATGGCTCGTAATGGACGACCAAACCGGACAATTTCAAAGAATGAGCGGCAATCTTGGCGTTTACTTAAAACTCGTTCAAGAGGCTTACGCATACGGCAAATTACTTTCTTTGCCCAACATGCAATATGCTGATTTAAAAATACCGCAATCACAAACAAAGCCAAGTTATGAAAGCGTTTGGCCTTGGAGTGTCGCGCTAAAAGGCGGCGGAAAAAACAGACCCGCGTCTTATGCAAAATTATTGCAAGGCAATTTGCAAGAGGCCTTTACTGGACTTGCAAACATGGTTAATGAATTAGGGCTCAAAATGTTAGTTGACCCCGATTTGTTAGTTGTGGGTTATCCTTACCGCTTTGACGCTGGCGTTTTGCTTAATTCGTCATGGTATCCAAGCGGCGCGGCCTCAGCCGGCGACGTGGGCGGCGCTTTTGCAGCTAACCAATTAAAAGGGATTTGTGACCTAGAAATTACCCGATTTATGCCCTCTTATACAACCGGCGCTTTTGACGGCGCAAGCAAAGCTTGGTTGTTAATGGATAGCAAACAACCTTGGTTGCCTATGACCATGCGCTCAGGCCCAGCGGTTGAGCAAGAGCAACCAAACTCTGGCGACTCTTTCAATCGCGACCTAATTCGTTTCAAAGGAAATATTCGCTTTGAATGTGATTGGGTTTCCGCTCGTTTCGCATGGCTTGGAAACGACGGCTCAGCGACATAATTTGAAAATTCTAAGTGCGGGGCTCACGCCCCGCGCTCTTGTTGAGCGCTCGCGCGAGCGTTGAGCAAGGGGGCGAAATGAAAAGACAAGCCGTGATAATTACCAAAAAACAACCCGATTGCACAACTTTGCCGACTGACGAGCATAAACGAAATGTTAGAAAAGTCGTTGAAATTAACAAAAAGCTCGACTCGGTCGCGACAAAACTTGCGCAAGATTTCTTTTGTCATGTTAATTGGAAAATTGACAAAAGCTCTGAGGTCGAGCTGCCTTTTAGATTTGTTCAAAAATATTTCCCTTACGCCAAGGGCGGGGCGCTCTTGATTGACGAAGAAAAAATTTACGACAATAAAGATTATTACGCCCAAAAAACCGACATTTTGCGGGGCTTGGGTTATCGTTATTTATACATTGAAAATAATAAAACGCTTGACGAATTAGTCGAGCAATTAAACGAGGGAAAAAATGACTTGGACACAACAACAAGCCAAGGACAAATTGCGCACGCTATTGCATGACGGGCCGACCGACCGATTAAGATTTCAGAAAAAGGTCGTTGGCACTCAGGACGGCACAAATAAAAAGTTTAAAACTTTTGAATATCGTCGCGTGACAAATCTAGTGACCGGCGCCGGCGAGCTTGGCGCTTACGTTAACGGCGTTAAGCAAGTTGTGACCTCTGATGATTTAGAAATGGGCATTTTCAATTTGACTAATGCGCCAACGAATAACGACACGGTCAATGCGACTTATTATGCGCAATGGTTTTTAGAGACTGAGCTTTCGTCATTCTTAGAAAACGCGGGTCAATGGTTACAATCGTCTGACCAATTCCAAAATATACCCGACGGCTTACATCAATCGGCGCTAAAATATGCCGCGCATGACGCTTATCAAAAAATTGGTTTTAGGTTTACCGAAACGGCAACCTCGACATATCGACTTGAGGACGTGCCCGACTTACAACTAAAAGACGTTGTTAAAGACTTATTGGAATTAAGTAAAAATATGTATGACGAGGCGGAAAAATTGCGCGACGAATATTACACGCGACAAGGACGCCCACAACAACCATTAACGGGCATAAGCGTTGGCCGAGTTGGAAGGGTAACGCCCAACCGATGACAAAAATCACAATGATTATTAAGAAAAACGGCGCAACAAAATGGCTTGACGAAATGTCAAAGCGGGCGAAAAACCCGCGCCCCGTTTTCTTACATGACGTTTACCCTTATTATATTAATTATCAATTAGAGCGTTGGAAAACTGGCGACTGGGGCGACTGGCCTCAAGAAAATTCGCCAAAATACAAAGATTACAAAATGCGCGCTTATGGCGGCGGGTCTATTTTTCGAAGGGGCGACAAGACTCGCGCTCATATCGTAAGACAAGGCGAAGTCAAGCCGGGCAAAGGCACGGTTTATTTAATCGCAACGTCTAAGTTGTTAGGCTCGTTAGTCGGTCCAAAAGCTCGCTCGCTTTGGGCGGGTCCGCCAAGACTTGAGGGCACTGACGACCATTTAAGAAATCTAACTAATAGGTCAATGCACATTTACACGCTCAACGATTACGCGCGCGACGTGGACATAAAGCATAGGTTTACGCAATTTGACTCAGACTTTAAGGCAAGAGTCGAAAAATTAATTAATAGCTATATAGCAAGCGGCAAAACATCAACCGACAAAGAGGACATAAAAGCATGAGCGCAAGACATTTAGCCGAAATTTCAACAACGCTTTTGCTAGATTATATTCAAAATAATATAGAGGCCGCGCTTGGCAAGGTAAGCATTGACCGAGCCGATAACTTGGTTTCGTTGGAAAAGCCAAAATCTTATTTTTATTATTCCAACATTAAAGGCTTACAATTACCCGCAATTATCGCGATTGCCGAGGACATTGATTTTAGAAAAAAAGAAAAACAAGCAAATTTTATTAATGCGATTATTCGCACAAATGTTGTTTGCTTGGTCGAGGACATTGATACAAAAAAATTGCAATTAAAGGCTTGGCGTTACCAAGCCGCTTTGCACGAAATCCTAGACCAAGCCGAAATTGAAAACTCGGCCAAAACGGTCAAAGATATTATTGTAATTACTAGCGCAAGATTTTCGCCGACTTACACGGAAAGCGACAACCCCAACGACGGGCGGTCAATTTTCAGAAAAGAGGCGCTCTTGGAATTAGAAATTAACCATTATGAAAAACTTTAAAAGGGGGTTTTAAATGGGTCTCGACACAACTTTAATGGAATTAACGCCGTGTAAAATAACTTTTAATGGCGTTGACCTTGGCGGCACTCTTGACAATGTGGTTGTCAGCGTTGAGCAAATGGCGGCGGACTTAAAAGCCGATCAAACCGGCGAAACGGTTTTAGACAAACGCGTGAGCGGTCTTGTCGTAAAAGTAAAAACAAAATTGACACAAATAAAAGACAAGTCGATTTGGATTGCGGCCTTTCCGTTTGCCGTCAAGCATGGCGGCCCGGTGAATTATAATATCGAAATGGTAAACGCCGTCGGCTCACCATATTTGGCAAACTCAAAAGAATTAATTTTACATCCACAATCATTAACCGCGCTTGATTTAAGCGGCGACTTTAAATTTGGCAAAGCACTTGCAAGCGCCGTGAGTGAAATTGTTTTCGGACCAACCGAGCAACAAGGCCTTGCGGTCGAATGGACAATTTTTCCCGACACATCGGTTACACCATTTCGATTTTTCTGGTATGGCGACCCAAGCTTATAATTGAGGTAAAAAAATGGGTATTTTAGAAAAACTTATGCCCGCAAGAAAAGCGTCTAAGCAACCAAAAATGTTTGCGGACTTAGACGCTTTAATTGCCGAGCCGATTTATTTTAAAATTCACGGCAAAATATTTGAAATCAAGCCCATAAAAACGGACGTATTTTTTAAATTTTCTAATAAATATGTCGAGTTTTTCGGGCTTGAAAAAATGCCAAACGCCACGACCGACGACATGGTCGAAAAATATTATGAAATGGCGTCGAGTGTTTGCGCAAACATAACAAAAAAAGACGTTGCAAACATGACCCCCGCACAAATGGGCGCATTATTTCAAATAATTATTGATACGGTAACGGGCCGAGTTTTTAGCGACGAAAAAAAAAAGAATTTGACGCCGCTGAGGGCGGAGTCATTGGACCCCCTCAGTCAATAAACGCGAGCGAATTGATCGAGGAAATATGCGAGCGCTACAAATGGACGTGTGACGAGGCGCTTGCAATGCCGGCCTCAAGATTTTTTGCAATTCTAAAGGCCGGACGTGAGTCGGAAAGAAAACGGCTTGCAATGTTTTACGCCGAGCTTTGCGATATTGCGGCAATACCGTTATGTAATGCTGATTATCACAAAGGCTTAAAGCAAAATTACACTGACGCTTTGCTTGGCGCAAAATATGATAAAAGAGGGCGGCGAGTAATGGACGCAAAAGACCCAAATACGGCGCAAACCCTTGCGTCGATATTGGGCCAAAAACTTTAGGGGCTGACAATGGCGACGGAAGTCTTAGGCATTGACTTAGACAATAAGGAAATTCTAGACAAGATTTCTGACATTTCAAGAGCCCTTAGAGCATTGGGCGACGAAAAACAATTAACCCAAATGATAGAAAAATTTAAGCAAATCGGCATTGCCGTTGGCGTGATTGGCGCGGCTGCGATTGCGGCAAAGGTTGTCATTGACTCAGTCTTTGAGGCTGAGCGCATTAAAATGGTCGAGGCGCAATTTGAAAGCTTGGGCAAAACTTTTGGATTTGCCGCTGACGAATTAAAAAATAAATTAAGAAAAGAATTTGACGGTTTTATCGACGACACGGGCGGGCTCAAGCTTGCCAATAATGCGGTTGCAAGATTTGGCGGACACATTGAGCGATTGCCTGAGCTTTTCCATTTGGCCCGCAATATCGCTCAAGCGACGGGCAAAGATTTTGCCGACATTTTTAATGATTTAAGCATGGGCGTTGTTACCGGACGCACAAAAATGCTCGCCGGTCTTAATATTATTGTAGACGTAAACAAGGCGCAAAAAGATTACGCAGAAAGTTTGGGACATACAAAATCACAACTAAGCGAGGCGGGCGAAAAGCAAGCGACTTTAAACGCGGTTTTAGCCGACGGCAATAAAAAATATAAAGACTCAGAAAAATCAATCGCGCCGCTGACAAACGCTTGGAAAGAATTAAAAATTTTACTCGGCAATATTTCCGAGGCATTTGTAAAAATGGTCGACTCGATTTTTGGCGAGACGTTGGCAAACGCGGTCAAAAAAGTAAATAATTTATTTAAGCTGCATGAGGAAAGCTCAAAGACTTCATTTAAAAATGCCGGCGACGCCGCGACTCACGAAATGAAAATGATTGAGCTTGAAATTCCATTTCTTGAAAAAAAATTAAAATCATTGCAAGAAAACATGGAATTTACGGGACGGGGCGCCGAGTTTAGAAAAAGTGCGGACGAGCGCAAAGCCGACATTGAGGACTTAAAACGGACGATTGGCGAAAAGAAAACATTGCTTGAGCTTGGCAAAAAGGCCGAGGCGGCGGCTGGCGCGCCAACGGCAAAGGGCGCCGCGGGCGTAATAGACATTGAAAAAGACCGCAAGCAACAAGCGCAATTTGCAAAAGAAATGCAATCTCTCAGAGACCAAGAGCTTGCTAGTAAAATGAATTTAATGGACACCGAGGACCAATTGACCGAGGTCCACAACATGAAACGCCGGCAAATCATGGCCGACTCAATGGCGCAAATTCAGGGCATTGAGCAAAATGATATGATTGAGCGTGAACAAAAAAGTCAAATGATTGAGCAAATAACATACAATCGCGAGCTTAAAATTAGGGAAATGGAAAAACAAACGAGCGACGAGCGACGGCAAATGTATGAAAACCAAGTGCGCGACGCTCAAAACGTAAGCGCGGGCACGGCTGCGGCCTTTAGACAAGGCGCTGCGGAGTCTGGCGCATGGCTGAAAAACTTTGGCAAACAGGGGCAAATGGTTTTTAGTTCATTTCAAAATAATGCCGTGGGCGCTTTGCAAGCATGGGGCGCGGGCACAAAATCAGCCGCGGACGCTGCAAAAGGTTTTGTTTTTGGCATGATGGCCGATATTGCCGAGGGTTACGGTAAACAAATGATGATTTCGGGATTTTTACCGCCCCCCGCGGGCACCGGACCCGCCGGCATTGCCGCGGGCATGGCAATGATTGCTTTGTCTGGTTTGTTGCGCTCTAAGGCTGGCGGCGGGGGCTCAAGCATTGGCGACACTGGCGGCGGCGGCGGTGGGGGCTCGTATGGCTCAAGCGCGGACAATAAGCCGCAAGTGCGCGAGGACAAAAAGGCAATGACTCAAATTGTGGTGCAAGGCTCTTGGTTTGATACAAAAGAAACCGAGCGCAGAGTTACGGAATTAATTAGATCAAGTCAAGACTCAAGCGACTTTACTTTGACGAGGATAACTTAAAATGGCGTTACGCGAAAAGACATTATTTTTATATGGTTTCGAGGTAACTGATAACAACAAATCATTAGATTTTCGAGCCGTCTCGGGCGGTCCGATCTTGTTGGCAACCTTGACGACTGGTTTTTATTCGCTGACCTCGTTAGCGGCGGAAATTACCGCGGCCCTTATGGCGGCGGACCCTAGCAATACTTACATTTGCTCGATTAATCGTAATATTTCGGGCGGTCTACAAAATCGCGTTACAATATCAACAAATGGCGTTTATTTCGATTTACTATTTTCAACGGGCCCACGCGCGGCGACCTCTTGCCGCTCGTTGATTGGTTTTAATTTAATTGATTACACGGGCGCGCTCACATACACGGGCGCAAGCTCAGCCGGCACGGCTTTATTGACCGACTTTGTTGTCTATAGTTACTTGCCGCCCGAAATGAATAGACGAGTTTTTGGCTCGGTAAACGTGAGCGTTAACGGCCAAAAAGAGGCAATCGCTTGGAATATTCAAAAATTTATTTCGTTTAATATAAAATACGAGCCCGAAACAAAAGTAAAAACCGATTGGGCAAATTTCTTAACATGGGCAATTCAAATGCGGCCTTTTGAAATAACGCCAGAGTTTTCGACGCCGGCGACTTTTTACCCGGTGACTCTTGAGACGACTGGCGCGGACGGCAAAGGCCTTGCGTATCGAATGACCGAAATGCTGCCAAGCTTTCCTTTTTTATATGAAAGCGGTGCAATGACTTTTCGGGTCATAGAGTGAGGGGTTAACATGGTCGGCGGAGTGATTGACGGTCAAGACGTTTCGCAAGCGGTAACAAACCCCGCTTTTTTAATCAAAAACGCGCCCGAAACGGCGCCCAATATATTGACATTGCAAAACTTAGACGTTGCCTCGGGCGCGGCAATCCCAAACACTCAGCGTTGTCAAAATATATTAGCCGATAACATTGGCGCCGACACTGACGTCTACGCCACGGGCAAAACATACGGCGCACCAACGGACACAATTTTAGACGGTGACACGCACAAAGTCGCACTCAAAAAACTTGCCGATAAAATGGACAATGTTATAGGACACGTCCACGACGGTAATACTGGTCAAGGGGCCCAAATTTTAGCAACCAATTTATTAAACATACCAACAAAGGGCTATGTATTAAACGGCATTGACCTTGTGGGCGTCTCGGGCGGCTCGCTCGATGTTTCGACTCAACTCACGGGAAAAACCCCGTCGTCAGGCTCAGGCTCATTGGGCGTGGTTGTAACTAGCACTTATAATCGCGTGGCCTTGCGAGACTCGGACAATCAAGAAATAATCGACCCTATAAGCGGCGAAGAAATTTACGCGCGACTAACAGAAAGC
>Ga0315284_10005444_pt1 | contig 18079 bp, 9 predicted proteins | sample YL17G09_16_MG_FD_203696 | JGI IMG/M metagenome (GOLD analysis project Ga0315284, IMG submission 203696) | Sediment microbial communities from Yellowstone Lake, YNP, Wyoming, USA - YL17G09_16 | ecosystem: Environmental > Aquatic > Freshwater > Lake > Sediment | place: USA: Wyoming | collected...
TGCTCCTCGCTTCCTTCAGACGCCGTCTCGCGGCGGCGCCCTTGCGTCTCGCTAACCCTTCACCTCCATCAGGTTGGGTAGAGGACTTCCACCTCCAAGCGGTTGAGCATGCCCGGCACACAAAAAAAGGGAGGAGGTTGCCCTCCTCCCTTTGCCCTATCAGTTGGAGCTTTAGAAAGCGTAGCGCAAGGAGAACCGGAAGGTTCTCGTCAGGTTGCTGATGCTCGAGACCGTCCTGTTGGTGAAGGTTGAGGCCGCAGCGTATGTGCCGGTGGATACGTTGTTATCCGTGGGCTTCCAGGTTCCGCCCGGATTCGTGGTGTAGTTAGGGTAGAAGTTGCCGAGCAGGTTATAGACGTCGAGATAAATGGAGAAGGTACCGATTTTTTTAAAGCTGAAGTCTTTCTCCAGCCGGAAATCGACGTTCTGCCACGTGTAGTTTCTCCGGATGCCTTGGGGTTCTATATTGACGGTGTAAGACGGGGCACGGCTGAGATCGACGCCGTTGGCGTTGGCCCAGGCCGTGGGAGCAGAAACGGTGACGCTTCTCTGCCACGGGGTTCCGGTGTAGAAGTTGTAATAGAATGAGGAAAGGATTCCGAAGGGCAGGTTGAAGGTGCCGTAGAGTTTGATGACCAGGTTCCGGTCTTCTCCCGGCAGCCGTCCCTCGTTGTTGACGTACCAGTTGGCATTGTTCCCCGGCAAGGCGTAGCCCCAGATGTTGTTGTAATCGCCGGCGATATTGCCCCAGGTCTTGGAGATGGTCACGGACCCGCCGACCTGCCAGCCGCTGGTGAAGCGCTTGTCAAAGGTAATGTCCACCCCGGAATATTTCCGGTAGGCGTCGGGAATGTTGGTCAGCATGTTGAGCAATTGGGGAGCGCTGGACTTCAGGAAGTACATGGTAACGGTTTGGGCAGGAAATTGGTTGACGGCCGGGACCGTGGTCGTAAAGGGCACCCAGTAGCCGCTGTCGGGCTTGTAGAAGAATGAGCTCGTGTTGAAATCGTAGAGAGCGTCGTCGATGATGTTGTTCTTTTTCTTGTACAAGTAGCTGACGCCTATCCTGAAGTTCGGAAAGAGCTCGTGGTCGATCCCGAGAGTGATCTGATCGTCATAGGTCGCCTTGAGGTTCTTATCGGCCAATCGACTCCAGTATTCCCTGAGCTTTACGAGAGGGCTGGTCGACCAGACGCCCTTGTAAGCGTCTATGCCGGCTTCATCGGGCACTCCGTTGCCGTTGTTGTCCCACCAGTCGAACGTGTAGCTGCTCAACCGGAGGGGATTGTAGCTGACAATAAAAGAGGCGTAGAGCCAATCGCTGAACCGTCCCAGGTGGAGCTTGAGGGCCGTCCTCCCGTCTCCAAAAAGGTCATAGGTGATCCCCAGGCGCGGTGCAAAAAGGTCCCACTTCACGAAGGGATCCACGCCCTGCTGGCTGACCTGGTCAAAAAGATTAGTCCCGAAGTCTGGATACATAGTGGCTTGGCCGACAGAATAGGCGATACCTCCGGTTCGGGCTTTGTTCATCTCGGGGATCCAGCCTCTCGTATAGTCGTAACGGAGGCCGAAGTTGACGGTCAGCCTGTTCTTGACCGTCCAGGAATCCTGAAGATACCCGGAATAGCGCAGGCCCCGGGATTTCGCCATCGAATTTTCCCGGGTCGTCCCCATGAAGTACAGGCCAATTTGACCGTCGCCATGGAGCGGATCGGGACCGCTGAGATTATTGTAGCCGCGCCAATAATAAGGATTACCGTTCCACCAATACTGGATAAGCGGATTTTCCTGCCAGTCGGACCAATTGCAGGCGACTGTGTTGAGTTCCAGACCGGCTTTGATCTCATGGTCGCCGCCGAGGAAGTTGTCCTGGAAGCGGGTCAGGTGGATGGAAGACTGGACGGTCGGACGTCCGATCCACTCGTTGGTCCTGTCTCCGGTACCGAACCAGTAATATGTGAACCTGTCGTAGTTGTGGGCGACCGTGTTCAGGTCGGCTCCGGTCTGGGAAGGGTCGGGCAGCTTAAGCATAGCAGAGACTTCGAGGTACCCGACCCGGGCCTCAATAAAAGTATTTGGGTCGATGATGTAGGTGACTGATCCGAAAGCGTTGGTATTGGCCCACGGATCGTCGGTGTATGTACAGTCGAAAGGCATAAAGATTCCGTTCGCCCGGGTGTTGGCGTAGGCGGCTCGATAATTGCCGTTGAAGGTGATTCTTAGGCTCTTGCTCGGCTGGAACGTCAGCTTGCCAAAGCCTCCCCAGTTCCAGTTCTTGCGGTTGAAGTCGGTGTAAGTCACGCCGTTGGGAGACTTCCACGGCACAAACCCGCTCCGGGTTTCTGAACGGCCGTAGCGTCCGTTTGTGAAGAACCAGAGCTTGTCTTTGAAAATCGGACCGCCGAAGCTCCCGCTAAAGTCATAGCTGAAGACGGACACGTTCGGCCGGGCCAGCCCCATGGCCCTGAGCTGGTCCTCGGGGACGACGATGGTCGTCCACGGCTCCCGGTTCAAGAAGGTCTGGAGAAGACCTGTGAATTTGTTCCCGCCCGACCTCGTTACGGCGTTGACATAACCGCCGGTGGCGATCCCCACTTCGGCCGGCATTCCGCCGGTCATGACCTGGACTTCCTCCATCATGTTGAAATCGACGTTGGCCCCCAACTGGGCGTTATCGGGGTCGTTGGCGTAGAGGCCGTCGACGTGGTAGATCGTGTTGGCGGCCGTTCCTCCCTTAATGCTGGTCGAAGATACGACGCCGGGAGCCAATGTGACAATCGTCCCCAGGTCCCGGGCAATGGGAAGGTTCTGCAGCAAGTCGGACCTGAAGTACTTGGCTACGGTGGACGATTTCACGTCAACGACAGGCGACGCGGCGACAACGGTCACCTGTTCCTCGATCTTGGTCGGCGTCAATTCGATATTCAGCGTCACGGTGGCGTTCAGGCCGACATAGATGTTCTCTCTTTTTATCGTCTGAAATCCCTGAAGCGCTGCCGTCAGCGAATATACCCCGACACGAAGAAGAGAAAGGCGAAAGGCGCCGGTTTCATTCGTCACTGCCGTCTGAGTACCCATGATGGCCGGGCTCGTGACCGTGATGGTGACTCCGGGAAGTGTACTTCCTTCGGTGTCCTTTATGGTTCCCCTGATGGTCCCCGTGTCCTGGGTGGTGCCCTGGGCAAAGAGCGCTGAAACTAGAGCAACGCACAAAACGGTCACAAGTAGCATTTTGTATAATTTCATCTGTCCCTCCTTTGTCTATAGACCCGTTTTTTCCGTTTACAAACGATTTTTATGGGCTGCTACGTCATTGTCACCCCCTTTCATAGATAAAATAATTCCTTTGGAGTAGATATTCTCCCCCTAGAGAAGGCGTCGTTTTGAAAATGCCTTTTTCCAAGAGCCTCATCCCAACCTTTGTAAGACGTCCTTAACTGATATATATATTTATATATAAAAGAAAATATATCTCTTTATTTGTCAAGTAGCTTTTTCGAAACTCAGTCGAAATATGAGGCCGAATTCCTTTTCAGGGTAAAAAAGAGGCAGTGAATTTTTTCGCGATGGCCATGATCCAAATTTTCCCAGGAGATTCGTTGTGCTATTATTTTTCAAAGCGAATGAAATACTTTATCAAAAGGAGACTCCATGAAAACGAAAAGGGTCACTCTTGAAATCCTATTGGCGTTTGTTTGTCTCGTCTTTGTTTTTGAAATCCATGCCGACGGACAAGAGTTATTCAATGAAAACCTATTGAAAAATTTCATTTATCGAAACCTTGGCCCCTACAGAGTTGGTGCCCGAATCTCGGACATCGCCGTTCCCGAATTTCCTGCTAAAAGCCATCTGTATACATACTACGTGGCCACCTGGACGGGCGGCCTCTGGAAAACGACGAACGGCGGGACGACCTATGAGCCCGTCTTCGACGGCCAGAGCAAACAGACTATCGGCGATGTCGCCTTGGCCCCGTCGAATCCAGAAATCGTCTGGGTCGGAACGGGGGATGGATTTTGCTCCCGAAGTTCTTATGCCGGGGACGGCGTCTATAAATCCACGGACGGCGGCAAAGCGTGGAAAAACATGGGATTAAAGGATTCGCACCACATCCCCCGAATTGTCATTCATCCCAAGAACCCGGATCTCGTCTATATCGCGGCCATGGGCCATCTCTTTTCAGAGAACCAGGAGAGAGGAGTTTTCAAGACGCTGAACGGCGGCCGAACTTGGGAAAAAGTCTTTTATGTCAATGACAAAATCGGCGTCATCGATCTCGTCATGAACCCCCAGAATCCGGATATTCTCTATGCCGCGACGTACGATAAGCAAAGGCTGCCCTGGATGTACGTCAACGGCGGACCGCAGAGCGGCATCTACAAGACTACGGATGGCGGAAAAACATGGGCAAAGCTTGGCGGAGGTCTTCCCAGCGGGAGAATCGGCCGCATCGGGATCGACCTCTGTCTCAAAAGCCCGGACATCGTCTATGCCGTAGTGGAAAATGCCAACACGCGTCCTCCGACAAAAAAAGAGATCAACCAGGACCAAGCCCGCGGCCTTCAGCCGCGTGATAGGATGGTCGGCGGAGAGCTCTATCGAACTGCCGACGGCGGCAAGACGTGGACTAAGATGAATTCCGCGGAAGACAATCCGAGCAGCAAGGGACCCTACTATTTCAGCCAGATCCGGGTCGACCCGAACAATGATAGAAATATCTTCGTGACCGGGGTTTCTCTGGCCAACTCGACGGACGGCGGCAAAACGTGGAACGACCTCGATTGGCCTCCGAAGAGACTTTTTGCCAAGATGTTCGGCGACGTCCGGACGCTCTGGATCGACCCCCAGAATTCCGACCGGATGATCCTCGGCAGCGACGGCGGCATATTCATATCGTACGACGGCGGAAAGACATGCGACCATAACTACAACCTGCCGCTCGGGGAGAACTACGCCGTCGGCGTCGACATGGAGGACCCCTACAATATTTACGCAGGCCTCCAGGACCATGAGATGTGGAAGGGCCCGAGCAATAGCGCCTCGGGGCAAATCACGCTTTTCAATTGGACCGCGGTCGGAAGCGGTGACGGCATGTTCACCCAGGTCGACCCGAACGACAGCCGCTGGCTGTACACAACGATGCAATATGGAGGACATTTCCGGGTGGACCAGAAGCTCGGCTACCGGACAAGCATCGTGCCCGTCAGGGAAAAAAGCAAGCCGCCCTACCGCTTCATCTGGTGCACTCCGCTCCACCTCTCTCCGCACAACAGTCGCATTATTTATTCCGGCGGTCAGGTTCTGCTCCGGTCGCTCGACCGAGGCGATCACTGGCAGGAAATCAGTCCGGACCTGACGACGAACGACACATCGAAAATCGTGGCCTCCTCGGAAGGCGGCATTCCGGGCGGCATTCCGTTTTTTGCCATCTCCTCGATCTCAGAATCACCGGTCACTCCCGGAATCATCTGGGTCGGGACGAGCGATGGGAAAGTGCAGGTCACGAGGGATAACGGAGCGACCTGGACAGACCTGACGCCGAAAATCACCGCCGCGGGAGGCCGGGAAGATTGCTACGTGAGCCGCGTTCGCGCCTCTTATCATAAGGAAGGCACGGCCTACGTGGCTAAGAACGGATATCGAAACGACGATTTTCGGCCGTTCGTTTATAAGACCGAAGATTTCGGAGCGACCTGGATATCTCTCGCCGCAAACCTCCCCAATGAGCCGGTCAACGTCATCTACGAAGACGCCAAGAATCCCAATCTTCTCTTCCTGGGCAACGACACGGGCGTTTTCGTCTCGATCAACGGCGGAAAGAACTGGCTAAAGATGAACAACAATATTCCCAACGTCCCCGTCCACGATCTCCTCGTCCATCCTCGAGAAAGCGACCTGGTCGTCGGATCCTACGGCCGCGGCCTTTTTGTGACGAACATCGCCCCCCTCCAGGAAACGAACGAGACGATGCTGGCCGAGGATGTCCATCTCTTCGCCATCAAGCCGAAAGTCCAGAGGGTCGCCTGGGCTTTCGGAGCGAACGATTATTTATTCGGCGATAAGCACATCATAACTCCCAACGAGCCGAACGGCATCGTGATCAACTATTACCTGAAAAACAAGGCGGCGGGCAAAGTGAAAGTCACGGTCAGCGATCCCTTCGGCAAGGAACTGGCCTCGCTTGACGGCCCGACGAATTCCGGAATCAATACTCTGGTATGGGATATGCGTCCCGCCGGGGCGCGGCGGCAAGGCCCCGGGCCGGGCACCCCCCCGGCACCAAGATCAAGGGATGTTCTGAGCCAATGGCTGCCGCCGGGCGAATACGTGATCGTTCTCGAAGTCGGGGATAAAAAATCAACGCAAAAAGCCAGGATCACAAAGACCATAGGCTGGTCCCTCGGGCCTTTTCCCGAGATTATACGCAATTATCCTTGAAACGGGCTCGGTCCGAGAAATTCGAGAGCAACTTCTATGGCTATTTTTTCCCAGCCTGGCCGGCCCCTTTGGTCTTCATCAGGGCCTCGATCTCCGAAATCTCGCGCGGGATGCCGGGGGTTAGGTTCTCACAACCGGTCTCGGTGACCAGGACCGTGTTTTCGACCCGGATGCCGAGGTTCTCGGCGGCGAAAACGGCAAAGACATCGCTGGCAAAAACCTGGCCTGGTTTGAGCGGCGCACCGTAATTCAAATCCCGTCCACCGGCATCGTGCGTTGCGAGTCCGACATGATGGGTCAGGCCGCCCTCCTTAAAGAATCGCAGCTGGCTGAAAACGTCCTTGGTCAAATCATATCCCTTCTTTTTAAGCATTTCCTTCACCTTCTCTCCGATTTCGTAGCCCGAAATGCCGGGCTTGTAGAGAGACAGGCAGGCCTTGCTGACCTCATTCGAGGCTTCGTAGATCTCCCGCTGGCGCGGGGTAAATTTCCCGTTGATGGGGAAAGAAATAGTGATGTCCACATCATAATCCTGGAACTCGGCCCCTGCATCGAACACCAGGAAGTCGCCGTCAGTCAGCTTGCGGTTGTGCTGGGCGTAGTGGAGATAGGGATGATTCTCGGCCGAGCTGATGATGACGTCGAAAGCCAGGTTGCGGCAGCCTTGCCGCTTGCAGACGTACTCGAAAAGCGAGCTGAGCTCATATTCATACTGGCCCGGCCGCCCCGCCTTCATGACTTCGATCATGGCTTGGACGCCGATCCGTCCCGCCTTGCGCAGGACCTCGATCTCGGCCGGCGTTTTGATGCGGCGGATTTCCCAGATCGTCTCGCTACAGTCCCGGACATCGACCTGCGGAAAACGGTCCTTGAGGAGCTTGACGAACTGGAGCTCGCGGATCAGGCGGCCATCCCATTCGTTGAGGGACACGGCGTCCGTGAACGCTGCCTCGGCCTTGAAGGGGGTATAGATGACGCGCGTCTGCGCCGCCAGCCGGCTCAGGACCGCGGAGAATTGCTCAACGGGATAGTATCGCTCGACGCCCGTGGCCGCCTTGGGTTCGCGGGCCAGCTCCACGCTCAGGCCCTCGCCCTTGAGAAAATTCTCGCTGGTCGTGTAAAAGAGGAGGCTTTCTTTGCGCACTCCGTCGATGATCAGGATGGCTCTGGGCACTTTCACGCCGCAGAAATAGGTGAACTCGTTGTTCTGGGGACCCGCCGCCGAGCCCCAGATGACGGCGACGCCGTCCGGTATCTGAGCCATGAGCCGCGCCCGCCGCGCCGCATACTCGGATATGTCGAACGGCAGCACACCGGCAAAGGCCGGCGCGGCCTGCGCCGCCAGCAGAAGGGCCAAAAAACAGACGCCGACGACTTTCTTCATGACGAACTCCTTCCCATAAAATTTTAACCTCGCCGCTCGGCCGCTTAAGACAGCCCCCCAACTGAAAGCATGATGGGGCCAGCGGCCGGCCGCCGAAGCTCGGATCCCGAATCGCGAGGCCGGGCTTCGGCGGATATTCTATCTCATTTTCAGGCGCTTCGTAACCTTCTTTTCTTTATGCGAGTCATAGGAATCTTGACCCAATGCGAAATAATCCCTATGATGAAGCACGAGAGGAGGACACAATGAATTTATCGCGCCGTCGTTTTATAAGAAACATCGGTTTGGGAGCGGCCGGCCTCGGCCTGGCCTCTAAAAAATCGGCTCTGGCCTATACACCCGTCAAAGGAGACTCCGAAAAACTCCTTGTCAAAGATCCCGATCATCCGGCGCCGGCTCCGGTCGGCGTCGACCGCCTTCCCTTGAGCTGGCACAAGAGCGCGGTCCAACGGTTGAAAGACAAAGCCGCTGCGAAAGGCGTCGACGCGATTGTCCTCGAAGACAGTTGGAACATGACCTATTTTACGGGCAATTTCATGACCAAGACCGAGCGGCCCTGCTGGGTTGTCTTTCCGGTCAAAGAGGACACCATTTACTGGTACACGCCCGGCCTGGACAATGAGTTGGTGAAGTCCTGGTGGTCGACCGAGATGGATTATTACTATGATTTTCCCCATGCCAAAGGCGGCTATCCGGACCAGGGTAAGGTCGTCAAAGGCCAGACTGTGGATTTGTTCGAGTGGCTGCTCGAAGGATTCAAGAAGAGAGGATTCGCCGAAAAGACGATCGGTTTCGACTCCGAATTCCCGCCGTCCAAGATGAAAAAACTGGCAAATTTCCTCCCCAAAGCCAAGGTTGTCGATATCAGCCCCGTCTGCGTCAAGATGCGCATGGTCAAGACGCCGGAGGAAATCGCTCTCATCCAGCGGGCGATGAACTATTTCAGCAAGATCCACGCTTTCGGCCGGGATTATATCCTCGAAAAAGGGACGCAGGCCACGGACTTCGAGATCGCCAAGGCAGCGGAGGAGTTCGGGATCAACCTCATCATGCAGGACATCAAGCGCGACGGCCGGCCGCACAACGCCGTCGGCATCAAGGTCAGCATCGGCTGCCGGACGGGACGCGGAACGGCCTATCCCCATCCGAACCAATTCCACCACAATAAGGTCAAAAAAGGCGATTCGCTCCAGATCGCCGGCGTCGTGACGATCGGCGGCTACGGCGGAGAGCTCTACCGGTATTATCAGCTGGCTCCGTGGGATGCCCATCGGGAGAAGGTCTGGGAGGTCGTCACGGAATCCGTCCGCATCCAGGAGCGGGAATCAAAAGCGGGCGTGCTCTGCATGGATGTTGCGGCCAAGGTCCATGAGTTCCAGGTTAAACAGGGGCCGGAGATCCAAAAGCTTCTCTACCAGAGGGTCGGCCACGGGGAAGGCATGGAAGGCCATCAACCGCCGTTCATCGCCTTAGGGGATCAGACGGTTCTCGAGGAAGGCATGACCTTCAGCGTCGAGCCCGGACTGTTTGACCCGGCCCATGACTTCGGCTACAACCCGAGCGATAATCTTCTGGTGACCAAAAAGAAGGGCGTCCTGATGGGCAGCGTGCCCTACACGAAAGAGTGGATGTTCCTCAAGCTCTAGACCTCTCCCCGCACGCTAGATTTGTGCCAAAAATTGCTGTTTTGCGTCCTCGAATAACGTCTAAAATTGCAGGATCAAAAAGGGTCTTGAAAATCAAAAAACGTTGAAAAAAATAGGGAGAATCCCATAAACTAGGGATGCAGGCCGGAGTGACGGAACTGACAGAAACGCTGGACTCAAAATTCAGTCCTGGGCGACTCGGGTGTGGGTTCGATTCCCTCCTCCGGCACCAAGGCCGGTCCGAACGGAGGAAAGCGGGGATGAGGCTGAAGAGAGCAATCGCCCTTTTAGGGATTTTCGCCATTGCGATCTCGCCCGCATTCGCCCTGACCTGGGGGTACAAGGGTCTTCTTGCCGGATGGCTGATCGCGAATTTGAAGCGGTCCGTAGCCCCTCAGCTCGGCGGCCGCTTCCTCCCCGAGTTTTCCCTCAGCCAGCCGATCTCGGATTCTTTTTCTCTGGATGCGGAGTTCTCCTTGAACGGCTTCGGCGTTGCCCGATTCCCCTCCAGCGAAGAAATCCAAACGGAAGGAAAGATCAAGCCCTACCGGTTTTGGCTGCGTCTATCCACCTCCCAGTTCGAAGCCCGCATCGGACTTCAGAAGATCAATTTCGGATCGGCCGCGCTGCTGCGACCGTTGATGTGGTTCGACAGCCTGGACCCCAGGGATCCTCTCCAGCTGACCGGTGGCGTGTATGGTCTGCTCCTGCGGTATTATTTCGTCAACAACGCCAACATCTGGGTTTGGGGATTATACGGGAATGACTCCCCCAAGGGCTGGGAGTCCATCGCCACTGCCGGAGACACGGTGGAATACGGGGGAAGGGTGCAGCTCCCGCTCCTGACCGGAGAGGTGGGCTTGACTTATCACCACCGGCAGATCGGGATCGTCCCTGTACCTGCGCCGGGATTATCTCCTCCCGAGGAGCGCGCTCCCGAATCCAGGATCGGCCTGGACGGAAAGTGGGACCTGGGAATTGGACTCTGGTTTGAGGGGGCGCTGACCCATCAGGAGAACAATCTCCTGCCTCAGCCTTGGCAGCGCGCTTACGCCCTCGGTGTCGATTACACCTTGGACTGGGGAAACGGGCTCAACGTCATGGGCGAGCACCTTCGGCTGGACCGCAGCGGAAGGGCGTTCGGCCCCGGAAACGGCGCGGATTTCTCGGCGCTGTTTCTCCGCTATCCCGTGAGTGTTTTCGTTGATATGACGGCCATATTTTATTATGATTGGCGGGAAAAAGAATTCTATCGGTTTCTCAGCTGGCAGCGGACCCATGATCGTTGGCGTTTCAATATTATCGCCTTTTGGAATCCGGACGCTTTCCTGGTCTACCCGCCGCAGCCGGGCGCCAATCCGTTTTCCGGCAAGGGGATCCAGCTGATGATCGCGTTCAACTATTGAAGAAAACGAGGTTGGAATGGAGAATTCGTATCTGATCGAGACTCGCGACCTGGTCAAGACCTACCCCATGGGAGAGCACACGATCGTGGCCTTGGACAAGGTGAATCTCAAATTCGAAAAAGCCGAGTTCACCGGACTGGTGGGACCCAGCGGTTCGGGGAAGACCACTTTGCTCAACATTATCGGTTCGCTCGATTCCCCGACCTCCGGCAGCGCCGTGGTCATGGGGCGAAAAGTGGAGGGTCTGTCGCACAAGCAGGCGTCTGCGCTCCGCAACCACCACATCGGATTCATCTTCCAGACTTTCAACCTGCTTCCCGTCTACACGGTTTTCGAGAATGTGGAGTTTCCGCTGCTGCTTCTCGATTATTCCGCGGCCGAGCGGCGAAAAATGACCATGGCTGCGCTGGATTGGGTCGGGCTCGCGGATCGGGCCAGGTCCAAACCCGCCCAGCTCTCCGGCGGCCAGAGCCAGAGGGTGGCGATCGCGCGCGCGGTCGTCAAAAAGCCGGCGCTCATCCTGGCGGACGAGCCCACGGCCAACCTGGACGCGGAAAACTCGCACCACATTCTGCAGACGATGGAGCGTCTCAACCGCGACCTGGGAACCACTTTCGTATTCGCGACGCATGACGAGAAGGTGATCGATTATCTGCGCCGCAAGATCACTCTGTTTGACGGGGCCGTTGCCAAAGACGAGCGAAGGGAACCGCAGAGGCCGGGAGGAGAAAAGCGGTGATCATCCCCAAGCTGGCGCTGCGCAATCTTCTGGGAGCCGGCCTGAGAACCTGGCTGAATGTGGTCGTGCTTTCGTTTGCCTTCGTGGTCATCATCTGGACGCAGGGCCTGTACGAAGGGATGAACGCCCAGGCGGAGCGGGCTTCGGTGGATGCGGCTCTGGGCGGAGGCCAGTACTGGCAGGAGAAATACGACCCGCTCGACGTTTTTTCCCTCGAGGATGCCCACGCCATCGTCCCGGATTCGCTGCGGGCCATGATTGCCGCGAACAGGGCGACGGCCATTCTCGTGGTTCAGGGCACACTCTACCCGAAAGGGCGCATCCATCCGGTCATGATCAAGGGCATCGATCCGGATCAGCAGTTGCTCTCTCTGCCCTCTCATTTCTTGAAGACCGGAGAAGATCGCTTTCCGGCTCTGATCGGCAGCCGCATGGCCAAGAGCACGGGCTTGAAAGTCGGGGATACGGTGACCATGCGCTGGCGCGACGCCCACGGGACGTTTGACGCCCGGGACGTGGAGATCGTCCAGGTGATGAAAACCATCGTCCCGAGCATCGACCAGGGACAGGTCTGGATCCCTCTGGACAGGCTCCGCATTTTGGCCGGGATGGAGGAGGAAGCCGGCTTGGTGGTGGTGGCGCAGGGCGCTCTCGAGCGGCCGGAAGCCCCGGGATGGGTCTTCCGGGACCTCGACTTCCTGCTCAGCGACATCAAGCAGCTGGTCCGGATGAAGAGCGCCGGAGCCGCGATCCTTTATTTCGTGCTGATCCTGCTGGCGATGCTGGCCATCTTCGACACCCAGGTTCTCTCCATCTTCCGCCGCAAAAAGGAGATGGGGACGCTCATGGCCTTCGGATTCACACGCGGCCGGGTGATCCGGTTGTTCACGCTGGAAGGAGCCCTGCACGGCGTTTTGGCGGCCATCGTGGCCGCGCTATACGGGATTCCCTTTTTAACGTGGTTCGCCCGCCGGGGCTGGGCCTTGCCCGAGGCCATGGACAGCTACGGTTTCGCCATCGGCGAAAAGCTCTTTCCGGTCTACAGCGCCGGGCTCGTGGTCGCGACCACGCTGCTGGTCCTGATGATCACGACCATCGTCAGTTTCTTGCCGACCCGCAAGATCGCCAAACTGAAACCGACGGATGCCCTCCGGGGACGAATGTCATGATCAAGTTTCTTTTCAAGGGCCTGATGCGTGACCGCTCCCGCAGCCTTTTCCCCATTCTGACCGTCGTCATCGGGGTTATGCTCACGGTATTTATTTACAATTGGATCAACGGCGCCCAGTTCAATTTCATCGATTCCAACGCCCGGTTCAACACCGGCCATGTCAAGATCATGTCCAGGGCCTACGCCCGGGAAGCGGACCAGGTTCCCAACGACCTCGCCTTGATCGGTGTGCAGTCTCTGGTGGATAAACTTCAGGAAGAGTATCCGGATATGATCTGGACTCCCCGCATCCGGTTGGGAGGGCTCCTGGATATCCCGGATGCCGAGGGGGAAACCCGCGAGCAGGGCCCGGTCATGGGTATGGCCGTCGACCTTTTATCGGCGGGAAGCAACGAGCCCGGAATCTTCAAACTGGAAGAGGCTCTGGTGCGCGGCCGGGTGCCCCAGCGTGCGGCGGAGATCCTCATCAGCGAAGATTTTGCCCGCCGTTTGAAAGTCCAGCCGGGCGACACGGCGACCTTGATCAGCGTCACCATGCAGGGCAGCATGGCCGTGGCCAATTTTACCGTGGCGGGCACCATCCGGTTCGGAGTGGAGGCCATGGATCGGGGGGCGATGATTGCCGACATCGCCGATATCCGGGCCGCCCTGGATATGAAAGATGCGGCCGGCGAAATCCTCGGGTTTTTCGGTGATTTCATGTATCGCGACCCGCAGGCGAGTCAAATCACCACTCGTTTCAACGCGGCCCACGGTGATGATCCCGATGAATTCGTGCCGGTCATGGATACGCTCCTCCATCAGGCGGGGATGACGGACCTGATGGCCATGCTGAAGATGTTCTCGGGACTGGTCCTGGTGGTCATCATAGCCGTCATGTCGCTTGTCCTCTGGAACGCCGGCCTGATGGGCAGTCTGCGCCGCTACGGCGAGATCGGCGTGCGGCTGGCGATGGGGGAACCCAAAACCCATATCTACCGGAGTCTGATCTGGGAATCCCTGATGATCGGGGTGCTGGGATCCTTGATCGGGACGGCCGTTGGACTGGCGGAATCCTACTATCTTCAGGCGCACGGGCTCAACATCGGGTTTATGATGAATAACGCCTCGCTTTTCATATCCAACGTCATGCGGGCCAGGGTTTCTCCGGTCAGCTATGTGATCGGCTTTATCCCGGGACTGGCGGCCACCTTTCTAGGATCCTCCGTCTCAGGAATGGGGATCTATCGGCGCCAGACATCCCGGTTAATGAAGGAATTGGAGTCATGAAAAAGCACAGCCCGGTTTGGATTTTGGCGGTTCTTGTCTGGACTCTGGCGGAAGCCCAGGTTCCCTCCGGCGACTGGATCCTCCAAAAAGTCGATGAAAACATAGGCTCGGACAACAAGATCTCCCATTCCCGGATGGTCATCCACGGACGCCGGGCGAGCCGGACCGTCGAATCCCGGTCCTGGATCCAAGGGGACGAGAAGTCCTTCACCGAATATCTGGCGCCTCCACGGGAAGCGGGGACCAAGATGCTCAAGCTCGAGGACCAGCTCTGGACCTATTCGCCTTCCACCGACCGCACGATCAGGATCTCGGGACACCTGCTGCGCCAGTCTGTCATGGGGTCGGACCTCTCCTACGAAGACCTCATGGAGGACCGCAAGCTGAGGGACCTGTATGCGGCCCGGGTCAGCGGCGAAGAGGAGTATGACGGCCGCGTCTGCTGGGTCCTGGAGCTGACGAGCAAAGAAGAAGAAGTGGCCTACCATTCCCGGAAGATTTGGGTGGACAAGGAACGATTCGTTGCTTTGAAGGAAGACCGCTTTGCCAAAAGCGACAAGCTGTTGAAGCGGACCGAGGTCAAAGACGTCCAGCGCATGGAGGGACGATGGATCCCCAGGAAGATCGTTTTCAAGGACATGCTCAAAACCGGCGAGGGAACCGAGTTTGTGCTCGAAGAGGTCCAATTCAACGCCGCGATCCCGGATCATGTTTTTTCCAAGGCGTCGTTGAGAAAATGAGGAAGGAAGAGCTTCGCCTAAAAGACAATCTGTTTCGATTCTTTTCTAATGACCTATTTCAGGCCAGAGCCGCAGCCTCGGGATCACGGCGAAATGGTCGTCATAGGTCACCAGGATCGAGCCTGTTTCCGGGCCATGCGCCGCGATCCAGACATCATTGATCGGAATCGGTTTTCCGGACTTTCTGAGAGAGCCCATGATGAGCCCGAAAACATCCGCCGTCTCAATCGTCGTCTCAAGGGTGGTTACTGTTGATAAATTGACTCTCTTCTCTTTAATTGATATTCTCTGGTCAACAGAAGCAGAGGAATCAAGTGGCAACGAGATGTCCGAAGTGCCAAGCGGAAAATCCTGAAACACAGCGATTCTGCGGAGAGTGCGGGACGCCGCTCTCCCTAGTTCCGGGGCATGATATCGCCTCACCGAAGCCTCCGCAGGGACATGAACCGAAATCTCCGGAATTCGGTCCCATGTCCCCGAAGTGGCCCACAGAAACTCTCCGGATGCCCGTCCGCGAACTTTCGACGGGCACGACCTTTTCGGGTCGCTACCAGGTCATCGAAGAGCTGGGAAAAGGGGGGATGGGAAGGGTCTATAAAGTCTTCGACACGGACGTCAAGGAAAAAGTCGCCCTGAAGCTGCTCAAGCCCGAGATCGCCGCCGACAACGAAACCATCGAGCGGTTCTCTAACGAGATAAAGTTGGCCCGCAAGATCAGGCACAAGAATGTCTGCGGAATGTTCGACCTGGGGAAAGCGGAGGGGACGCTCTACCTGACTATGGAGTATGTGCTCGGTGAAGACCTCAAGCGTCTTATCCGGAGAATGGGCCAGTTCCCGACAGGGAAGGCCGTGTCCGTCGCGAATCAGATCTCGGAGGGTTTGTCCGCGGCGCATGATCTCGGCATCGTCCACCGGGATCTCAAGCCTTCGAACATCATGGTGGACGAGGAGGGGAACGCCCGGATCATGGATTTCGGGATCGCCCGTTCGCTCGAAGAAAAAGGCATTACGGGCGCGGGAGTGATGATCGGAACGCCGGAGTACATGTCGCCCGAGCAGGTCGAGGGTAAGGATGTCGACCAAAGGTCGGATATCTATTCGCTGGGAATTATTCTCTTTGAAATGCTCGTGGGGCGGGTGCCGTTCGAGGGAGAAACGCCGCTAAGCATTGCCCATAAACACAAATACGAGCCGCCGGCAGACCCGAGGAAGCTCAACTCGCAAATTCCTGAAGACCTCAACCGCGTGATTTTGCGCTGCCTCGAGAAGGACAAAGGGAAGCGTTATCAGACGGCAGAAGAATTGCGGGCCGACCTGGGGATGATCGAGCAGGGCTTGCCGACAACTGAGCGCATTGTCGCAGAAAAAAAGCCTTTTACTTCGCGGGAAATCACAGTCAAATTCAATCTAAAAAAACTCGCCATACCTCTATTTGTCGTCGTCGTGCTTGCCGCCGCAGCCGTCATTCTCTGGAAATTCATCCCTCATAGAAAGGCGCCCGCCGCGCCCAAAATCGAGAACTCGATCGCCGTGATCAGCTTTAAAAACCAGACCGGCGACCCTGCCTATGACTATTTGCAGGAGGCCATCCCCAACCTTCTGATCACGAACCTGGAAAACACCGGGTTGTTTTATGTCGCCACTTGGGAACGAATGCAGGACATTCTCAAACAAATGGGCGTCAAGCCGGCCAAAACCATTGATAGCGACCTCGGCTTTGAGCTCTGCCGGCGAGAAGGGATCAAGGCGATCGCCATCGGCAGCTTTACCAAGGCGGGGGAAGTCTTCCGCACAGACGTGAAAGTCCTCGACGCCGAGACCAAGCGGCCCCTCAAAAGCGCCAATATTAAGGGGACGGGCGCCAACAGCATTCTCGACAGTCAGATCGATGCCCTGAGCAGAGAAATATCCCTCGGCCTGGGAGCCCAGAAAGAAAAAATTGAAGCGGCGCCGCTTAGGGTTAAGGATATCACCACTCAATCTCTCCAGGCTTATGATTATTTTCTCAAGGGAAAAGAAGCTTATAACTTGATCTACTTTGACGATGCCAAGAAAAATATGGAAAAAGCCTTGGAGATCGACCCGACCTTTGCCATGGCTTACGTGTACCTGGCCTGGGCGAATTATAATACGGGTGACGATAGAGCCAGAAACGAAACGATTGAAAAAGCGATGGCTTTTTCGAATAGGACTTCCCAAAAAGACAGGCTTTATCTTGAAGCCGGCTACGCCTTATTTGTCAAGCAAGATCTTGACAAACATCACGCTCTCCTCAAAGAACTGGTCCAGAAATATCCCGACGAGAAATGGGCATTTCATTACCTGGGCGACTTTCTCTGGACTTATCGAGAGGACCTCGCCGGCGCATCCATACAATTTGAAAAATGGCTGGCGCTTGATCCGCAGGATGCGAATGCGATCAATCATCTCATCTATATCAGCTCCTGGCTGGGCGATTTCAAGAAAGCGGCGGAATACGTCAAAATGCACGATGCCGTCGCTCCCCCCGATCCCTATAATCTCAACGCCCAGGCAACGATGTACGCGATCATGGGTCAGTTTGAAAAGGCCATCGCCAAGAGCAAAGAAGCTCTCGAAATTCGGCCTGATTTCAAAGACGCTTTTTTGAGCCTGATCCTGATTTATGCCACGAAGGAAGAATTCGAAGAATCCATGAGGTGGGCCAACGAGTATGTCTCCAGGGCTTCCTCGGCCGGGCTGAAGTCCGAGGCTTATTGCCAGAGAGGCTTTTTTCACTACTGGCGAGGAAGATTCAAGGACGCCCTGAGCGATTTCACTCTGGCCGATAAGATGGCGGAAGAAGCCGAAAATTGGACATATAAAGCCAATGCTTTAGAGGGGAAAGGCCTCGTTTATCTTGCGAAAGGCGAGTTCGAACTCAGCCGGACGTCTTTCGAAAACGAGCTCAAGCTTCTTGTCGGGAGCGTCCGGACGTGGGGCCCTTTTAATAAGGCCTATTTGGCCTGGCGGTTGGGTATGCTTGCTGCAGAACAAGGTCAGATAGGAGTGGCCAAAGCTAAGCTTTCTGAAATGAAAACAATATTGCCGGAAATCAAGGGCTGGGACAAGGGTTTCTTAATGGCCCTGGGGGACCTGCTCCAAGGTGAAGCTTTGCTCACTCAAGGAGACCTGGATTCGGCTCTTGCCGTAAGCCAAAAGGCATGCGGACCTGGATCTCCCTATTGGAGCCAATACTACGTTTGGCCGTTCCGGGAATATACATCGTACTGTATGGACCTCGCGGCCAGGGTTTGCGCTAAAAA
>Ga0315284_10005445_pt1 | contig 18079 bp, 14 predicted proteins | sample YL17G09_16_MG_FD_203696 | JGI IMG/M metagenome (GOLD analysis project Ga0315284, IMG submission 203696) | Sediment microbial communities from Yellowstone Lake, YNP, Wyoming, USA - YL17G09_16 | ecosystem: Environmental > Aquatic > Freshwater > Lake > Sediment | place: USA: Wyoming | collected...
GTTGCTGAAGAGGTAGAGCGTGGGGATTTCCTCGCTGAGTTTGGCGATGGCGCCGACGATTTCCGGCAGGTAGCTGTTAACGCTTCCGGACACGTCAAGATAAATGGCGATGCCGGTGTTTCGTTGTGACAGTCTTGCATGACGGTTGTGGAAGTATGCCGGCCATAAGCCCGCAGCGAGAAGCACCATATCCCTTTTTGAAGGTAAGAGTGGTATCGGGGATGTGGTTCGCCGGTATTCCTTTCCTTGTTTTCGGAATCTGTCTATCTTGCGTTTTGTGGTATACCGACCGAGGAGTTTCCGGGAAAGGCTCAGACGTGAATCGAGAACCTCGACAAGCAACTGTTCAAGTACTTCACTGTATCCAGACCGGTTGGATGCATTCTTCAGTGACTGCTTGATGTCAGCGGCGATGGAAGCAATCGTGTCTGCGGGAAGACCGGTTTCTTGTCGTGAATCATGGCTGCCAAGGAATGTGATACTCAGTATCGGAGAGGTTGGGAGGATGATACGGAGTGTCTGTATGAGTTCCCCCGTGCTCATCTTGTATCCCGAATGGTATCGTTGTTCGCGATAGAGCGCCTCGTAAACCTTGTGAAGATGGCTGTTCCTGAGGTCGCTTTTGGGTCTGAGCAGGCCTGCAATTCCAGTACGTGGATAGAACCTTTGAAAGAGGTCGCCGTGAGCAGAATGGTCTTCGTATATCTGGCTGATGGTTGCATTGATGATGGCGTCTCCAGCAATGTTTTCAAGGGGGCCTGCTTTATAGATGAAATGCCCAAATACATGGTGGAGTGTCTCATGAAAAATGAGGCTGAACAGGTCGGGTGGTGTCTTGATATACTTCTCAACGAATCCCGGATTATAACTGAGGGTTCCATCCTTGTTGATGGCAGCGGTCTCGATTGACGGGTCTGCTATGACCCGCTCGATGAATCGGGCAGTGAAACTCTCGAAGCCCAGGGCTTTGCGAAGAACATTTCGAACTGTAGATAGAGTTATTTCCATAATAACACCTCCAAATAGTTGTGACCGGACTCAGGTCACGAGTCCTGACTGAGTCCGTAAATTTTTTGTTAATAATCAGAGAATGAGAAGAAGAGCCTGGTGGCTAGCAAAATCAGCCGTTCACCGGCTGAGGATACAGAATTTGATGTGTTCAGGCGTTCCGGGGTGTGGAATGCCTGTCATCAGTGCGGCGGCAGTGGGTATCGACTCCGATGGTCTCGGAGGATGGCTCGCCGCATGATGCAGTCTCAAGTAGTGTATGAGTGGGATTATTTATTTGGATTGGATTCAAATTCAGGATTATCTTCGTTCATTGAATCGAGGTAGGTCTCGTGACCAGGATAGCGGAGTGTATCATCCCGGAGCATTTCGATGATGTAATCGAGCTTTGTGTGGATGTCGGTGAGGAGTTTTTCGATGGTTTTTTGTGTCATAACTACGAGGTAGTGAAGCAGAGTTTATAAATGTTGTGATTTTCTTGAAAAGTAGTTATTTTTTCTACTTGTACTATTCCGGTGAAGAACCGGTGAATCGGTGATGTAGTAATTTGCAATAAAACAAGAATCTGGGAAAATAGACTTTTTCGTAGCAAAACAGCGAGGGGTTATATCTATTTCATGTCATTTTGTGACATCGTGACCTGCACCCTGGAAATTGGACCGGAATTCATATCGAAAAGTCTGGACAAATGGGCGTATGAACGGGAAATAACCCTGATTTCTTCCGTCAAGGGAAGCCGACGGACAACGCGATCATCAAAAGCTTCAACGGAAGTTTCCGGGATGAGTGTCTCAACACGAACTGGTTTCTGTCGCTGGAAGATGTCGGAAAGAAGATCGAGGCATGGTCTGGGGTATCGTACACCCCTGGAATTCCAAACGTTTACGCAAAATTAAAGGCCAATTCCTCACCTTTTGATTGGTACGTAAATTGGGGCAAGTTCACTGGCTGACCCAAGAGTGGAGGGCGGCATGACGACTGTTGAGCTTTTGGCGGCATTGGCGCGGGAATGCCCCAACGGCGTGTCATTCGATCCGATGGCAGTGCGGCTGTTGCGGCAGAAAACCCCGTTTGAGGATTTGCAGACCGAAGACCTGAAAGCCGCGATGTTCCAATTGGGGAGCGGGCTGTGGTTTTCCCGCGAGATGATTTCGGATGATGAGTCCCGGTTAGCGTTCGATGGGCAGGCGATGGAATGGCTAATGGAATACGGTTGCTTTTCGGTCGAACGGCTGTTTAGAGATTTTTGCGGTGTTTTCCGCCATATTGCCACGCCGGAGGATTGCGCAGCATTTCTTAGGCATTTGGGTTTCACGGTCGCTGTGTGGGGAAAGGGAGGTTATTTCTGTTCCCAGCCCCCACCTATTCTGGACGATAGTTTAGCGGCAATCTCGGAAACGATTGTCGGATGGCTTGAAGAGGCGGACGGCACGTTGACCTTTCATGAAATCGAACAGGCGATGCCGCACCTAACCGCCGAGGCATTAGAGAGCATTCGTGTGCACTTCCTGCCGGAAATCCATGAGGTGGAAGTCGGTGGGGTACCCTGCTGGTGCAGTACGGAGGCGATCCCCCTGCCGGAGGATTTTTCGGAAAAACTGACAACCGCCGTCGATACGCTGGTTGCGCTGGAAAAAAGGGTGTCTGTTGCAAATCTGGAATTCGCGTTGAATTTGCTCTACCGTATCCGTTTCCGCGAGGAATACGCCCTGACGGATAATGACACCTTCATGTGCGTCTGCGCGAAACACTATCAGGGCGGAAACAATGTCTTACCGAATACGAAGAAACCCCGCGCAAAAGAAAACGGCTTGTCAGTGCCGGGCAAACGTGTACGTAGTCCGAACACGCGCTTCCGTAGCCTTAGTGTGCCGATTGGCGCAGAACTGATTTTCACAAAGGACAGTCATATCACTTGCACCGTGCTGGATAACTCCAATCAAGTGGAATACGGCGGCAAGGCATGGGCGATTTCGGCCTTGGCGATACACTTGTTGGGGGTGTCTTCTGCAAATGGTTTTTCTCATTTTAGCTACGAGGGCGAAATATTGTGGGATCGACGGTTGCGGTTGGATCGAGCGGACAAACAGGACGAATATAAGGCAGCGGAGATGCCGCCGCCCGCTGAAGTACAGGAGGCGGAGGGCAGAGTCATCGGCTTAGAGGGGCGGGCGCTGTCGCCAAGTGTCGTGGAATGGGCGCGACGCGTGGCGAACGGGGAAAGCGTGGAGAATATTGCACGAGAGAGTGGTCTCATGGTTTCGACTGTGAAGGCATACATCATAAATCGTCGTTGATATTTTGATGTTTGTGAAAAAAACGGCATAGAGCCGGAGAGTGGCGCGAATGTATAGCTACGAATGGGACAAGCGTACGCGCGGGTATTGCCTGACGACGCAGACAGGAAAATTCGTGGCGAGCGAAATCCGGCCGGTCTTCGCGGAGGAACTGGAGCTCACGGGGTTAAGTGCGCGGTTAACTTTCGATCCGGCAGAGCGGCGTCCGCTCCTCTGGGCGAAGCAGAACGCGTTTTTGTATCGCGGCGAAGAAATCGCGAGACTCCATAAGACGCGCTACGGCAACCCTCTGAACATCGAATGGGGGGGTGCGTTGCGCTGGGAAGATGGCTCGCACGAAGAAGCCAAGACACGAAGAAAATTGAAGCTGGTCCCGGTTGATGTCGATGCGATGGTGGCGAAGAACCGTGGCATTATGACCGCGCTGGTGGCGGACACGCTTAAGCGTATCAAGGAGATGTACGACGCCTACCTGGAAAAGTGCGACACGGTTTATATCGGCTTCAGCGGCGGCAAGGACTCGGTGGTTCTGCTCGACCTCTGCCACAAGGTCCTGCCGTTGGACGTACCGGTTGTTTTCAGTGATACGGATATGGAACTGCCGGATACCTACCGCGTTTGGGAAGAAATCCAAAACCGCTACGATGGTCTCCCGTTTTTGAAAGTCTCCGCCAAGACCCCCGCATTGGAAAACTGGCGACTCTTCGGACCGCCGTCGCGGTCAGTCCGATGGTGTTGCTCTGTTCACAAGAGCGCGCCCGCGCTGATCGAACTTAAACACCGGCTAGGTGTGACATCGGTCAAGGCAGCGGCATTTCTTGGTGTCCGGGGCGAGGAGAGCTTGAGCCGATCCGCTTACGAAGACATCGGTGAAGGGGTAAAAACATCGTCCCAAGCCAATCTGATGCCGATTCTGGATTGGGGTGCACATGAGTTGTGGCTCTATCTGCTTGACAACGATTTGATGATCAACCGTGCTTACCGATACGGCCTGTCCCGTGTCGGGTGCGTGATGTGCCCGGAATCTTCCGAAAAGTATGCGTGGTTCGTGGATGCGGTCTATCCGGAAGCGATTAAACCATACAGCGACGCGATCATTGAAACCAGCGCAAAAGAGTTTGTTTCCCAAGAGGAAGCGCGAGAATTTTTGGGAAGTTCAAACTGGCAGGCGCGGAAGAGCGGTGTGACGTTGAAGGAACACCTTTCACGCCCCGCTGAAAAGACAGAAGGTTTGGATATCGAATGGTGCGGCGCAGAATTGAATACCGCATCGTTTTTGGAATGGTTGAAAACGGTGGGAAATGTCTTCACAGATGAATCCGATGATTGTTTCCGGCTGGTGTTGAGAGACGGACGGAGTGAAGGCATTTCGTTCAAGGTCTGTGATTCTGCAAACGGCGCTGGGAAAATCGGGGTTTCATTTGTGGACGATGCGGAACGGAAGCGGCTTTTGCCGGTCTTGCGGACGGTCTTGCAGAAGTCCGTGGCGTGTGTTGGCTGCCAGGCGTGCGAAGCGGAATGCCCAACGGGCGCGCTTCATGCGAGCAATGGCAGGGTGGTAATTGACGAAACAAAATGTATCCATTGCCTGCGGTGTCACGGCATGGACTTAGGATGTTGGAGGTTTAAATCAATGTATGTTGCTGATAGTTCGCAATCGGGGTTAAAAGGAATCAATGCTTATAACAATTTCGGGCTTCGGACGGAATTTGTCTCCGTCTATTTAGCCGAGCGCGGTGACTTCGACCAGACGGCGCAGCTCAACCGTGCCAAGCAGGTTCCGGCGGCGAAAGCGTGGTTTCGTCAAGGTTTGCTCATGGAGGCGAAAACGACGGTGCCCACAAAGTTGCTCGACGTGTTTGAGAAAAGGGGTGTGGAGGATCTTTTGGCATGGGACTGCGTTTGGATGGGTTTGTGCAACTATGCGCCGGTGGTGAAATGGCTGGTCAGCACACTGAAAATGGATGTGTCTTATACGGATGCCGAGTTGTTTGATATGCTTGGCAATGAGATCAAGGATGTGACCAAAAAAGGCGGGATGCAAGCGTTAAAAAACATGCTGGTCTCGACTCCGTTTGGCACGGAAGAGAACAGCGTGTGCGAGTTGACAAAAAAGGGGAAACTCACGGTCGGATTCACGCGCCGTTCGCGTTCGGTGGATCCGCTGGTAGTTCTTTACGGGCTTTATGTGATGGCTGAGAAGGCTGGGCGCGGGGCGTTCACGGTGCGGCAGATGATGGCAGCGGAGTTCGACGGGGAGTTTGTGTCACCGATGACGGCGTTCGGCATTTCACCGGACGAGTTCAAGAAACAGTGCATGGGACTGGCGGCGCTGCATCCAGACTTTATTGTGTGCAGCTTTACGCTGGGGCTGGACGAGGTGCGGGTGTTCCCGGAAACGAAGAGTAGTGACCATGTGGTGGCTCTGATTTTGGAAAAGCATTGAACCACAGATGGAGCACAAATTTTAGAGGGGTAAATGCAAAATGACTTTCTACAAGGACTATTTCGGGATCAGACCGGATTACGTGCCGTGCATGACTTTGGCTGACCTAAACAAAACGCCGGAGACGTGGCTGGGGTTCTATCCGCATGATTCGTTCGTGGAGATTTTGCGGGAACTTCTAAAAAGTTTAGCGGGTGGGGGGAACAAGACGCTGTGGATTACTGGTGCGTATGGCACGGGCAAGAGCTACGCGTCGCTGGTTCTGCAAAAACTGTTTACGGATGACAAGGCGCGCGTCCTGAATTGGCTGGATTTGCGCATGGCGCAGATACCAGCCTCTGTGCGCAAAGGGTTGCTGGCGCGACGCGGAGAAAAAGTCCTCGTCGTCTATGATGTAAACGCGGACGGCGTGGACGCGAAGAACCAGTTCCTAATGCGCTTGCAGCGTGGTATCACGAAGGCACTGGAAGCGGGGGGATACACGATTCCGCTGAAAAGCAATCTGGATGAAGTCATTGAGCGTATCCGGCAAGATGAGCCACATTTCTTCGACAAGCGCGACGCAATGCAAGCGCGGCTTTCGCACCTGAACGCGGGTATTAAAACAGCGGATGCGCTGGAGAAGAAACTGCGAGATACGAATCTGGAGGCGGGGCTGGTCAGCGACGCGATGCGGGTGCTGGAGACGCGTCACATCTATCTGGGTTTGAGCGCTGAAGAGTTTCTGGAGTGGGTGGACGCATCTTTGAAAGCGAATGGACTTTCCAAACTGATCTATATCTGGGACGAGTTCTCGGGGTTCATGGAACGCAACCGTGCGGAACTAAAGACTCTGGAGCAATTAGCGGAGGCTGCGCAACAGGGTCGGTTCTATTTCGTGCCGGTGACGCACACGGATATATCATCGTATGTCGCGACTGGTTCTGAGAGCGCGAAGAAGGCGAACAACCGGTTCACGTTCAAGCGGCTTGACCTGCCGAACGAAACCGCGCTGAAACTGGCGGCAGACGCCTTCGTTGTTAAACCGGAGAAGGCAACGGAGTGGGCGCAAGAGCGCGATTATCTGTGGCGTAGTGTGAACGGCGTGGCTGAAAATTACATGGTCGTCAACAAGGCGGGCATCGAAGCATCGGATTTCAAGGGTATCCTGCCGCTACATCCAATGGCGGCGTTCCTGCTGAAACATCTGTCAGTGGCGATCGGAGCAAATCAGCGGAGCATGTTCGAGTTTCTGAACGGCGAGGAGTTCAGGGCGTTCATTGAAAAAGGCGGGCTGGAGGTTTCCGGTCATCAGTTCCTGACGGTTGATCACCTGTGGCGGTATTTCGTGGAACGTGACGATCTGGGGACGGGGCAAGCCGTGCAGGAAGCGCGGGCGGAATACGCTCGACGCGAACAGGATTTGCAGCCTGACGAGCGGCGCGTATTCAAGGCGGTGTTGCTGTTTGGTTTGATCGAACAGATGCAGGGAACGGGGCATCCGCTGTTGAGCGCGACGGTGGAAAATATCCAACGCAGTTTCGAGGGGGACGGCGCTTTACAGGGCGTGGATGCGATCCTACGCAATCTGGAGCAGAAGCATTGTTTCGCGATTGTGAACGGGCGTTGCGAACGTTTTCGCGACCGCTCGGGCACGAAAGAGATCGAGGAGAAAAAAGCGGCGTTGGATGGCAAGTTTGGCGACCTCGTGCTGAAAGACACCGAGATGGAGTTGGTTAAACAGTTGAAAGGTATCAACTTCGGCGGGCGTTATGATGTACGCGCAGCGGGCGTCAACGGTCTTTCGGCATCAAGCATCGCAAAACGCGATTCTTTTAGCGACAACGGGAACCGAGTGCTTGTGCACTTCATTCTAGCTCGGGACGAGCAGGAACAATTGCGCATTCCCGAAAAGGCAAAAGATTTGGCGAAACAGTTCAAAGGCCACCGGATGCTGTTCGTGACGCTGCCGGGGGTCAGCTTCTGCCGCGACAACGCGAAGGCATGGGAAGAGTTCACGGAAAACAGCGCCCGTCTCGCATTGGCTAGCGACAGCGCGAGCAAAAGGGTGTTCGAGACGCAGGTCAGCAGCGCCAAGACGGCATGGCATTCCAAAGTGATGAGTACTGCCAAACTCATAGTCTACAAACCCAACGTAAATGGGGAACCGTTTGCTGAAGAAGTGACGTGGGGGCAATTGAAAAAAGACTGGCTCACCGGCTATGCAAAACAGACGTTCGATGCATATACGGACGATCTGTGCGGCTTCAACATCAGTGCGTTCGCCACACCGACCGCCTTGCAGAGCTGGGCGCTTGCGGGCATGGAATTCGACATGTTTGCGAAGCCCGGCGCGTGGAAAACTGTGGTGGCGACATGGCAGAAGAACCGCATCACAAGCGAGGAAGCATGGTTCGACGCGAATCCGAACCATCCGCTGACGCAGTTACAGGATTTCTGCAAGAAACGGCAGGACAGCACGGTGGGCGCGGGCAATACCTGCTCCATACGCAAACTCTACATCGACTTGCAGCGACCGCCGTTCGGACTGCTATGTGTTCCGCATTCGGCCTTTGTGCTGGGCTTTGTGCTGAAAACATGGTTGACAGGACAGCGCAAACTGCAATGGACGGACGGTGTGACAAGCAAAGCCCTGGACGCAGCGGCGCTGGCGGAAATCATAGAGGCGGTGGTGAAAGACGACGGTGCCAACGCCATCAAAAACGAGAAACTGATCTGTCGCCTGTCGAGAGATGAAAAGGCGTTCATCGAACAGAGCAGCATGATTTTTGGAAACAGTACGTTTGTGGACGTAACGGTAGAGGCGGCGTTGAACGCGGTCGGGACACAGCTGGAACAGATTTCGCAACGCGTTCCGCTGTGGGTGCTTCCGGAGTATATCCGCGCGCAAGCCGAGCCGAGCGCGGAGATGATGGGCAAAGTCATCGATGCGCTGTGCGCGGCGAACAGCATCAGTTCCAAAGGAGACACCGAGACTCGCGGCAATAAAGTGAAGGAGATCGGCGAGACTCTTCTGGCGACGCCGGGGCTGGCGGAGGCGATGACCAAGTATATGAGGCCGGTGGTGTTTGAGGAGGCATTCCAGCGGTATGTCGATAGCGCCAAGCCGGAGTTGAAAGCGGCGGCGGAACGCATGGGCGATTCGTCGCACTTCTATTGCAGGGCGGTCAAGAACCGTTTTGCGGCAACGAGCGGCTGGCTGTGGAAACGCGGTGATGCTGAATCCGTACTGGAAGAAGTTTACCGGCAGACCTTGTGCGCCGAGAATATCCGCGGGCTGGCTGGCTCATCGGGATACATGAGCTTCGAGGACGCGCTGAACCGCTTGCGCAATGCGGTGCTGGGCGAGAACAAGGTGCCGACGGATTTCTGGGCGAAGAAACATCCAGCGTTGCAGCGTTTCTTTGAATTGCTCAGCAGGCAACCGTTATCCGGCGAGGACGTAAAAGCCTTTGGAGAGATTATAGAACAGCAAGGCGGGGTTATCCGCGAGGTGTTTTTCGACGCGGTGCAAGCGCGGCAACTGGATGCGATGCAGGAAATTTTTGGAGAGATTTGGCCGAAGGCGGTCGCGGAAAGCCGCGAGCTTTACAATACCTTCCCCCCGGATTCGGCAAGTGCCGATGAGCAGAGTTTTAGGGCGCAAGGGCGTGGCAAGATCGAGGAATACAGCCGGACGCTGGTTTCCAAGCAGGTGGCGGCGCTGTGGCGCGAACGCACAGGCACGGAGTCACCTGACGAATGGGGCCGCAAACACGCACTGCCCGCCGAATGTGTTTTGGCAGTGGACGACGCCAAGGGCATCATCGATGCGGTCGTGAATCCGGGAGGGGTATCGGCGGAACGGTTACAGTCCGTGCATGACGAACTTGAAAAAGAGGGTGCATTTGTAGATGTGGCCACGGCGGGTGAAAAATTCCTCAAACGGGTACTGCCAACGCGTTATCAAAAGATCGGGTTCAGTGTCGGAGAACTGAGCGATTGGTTGTGCAGAAAATTGGGTGATGCAACGGGCCGATGGCTGATGGACGGAAGGCTTCGCGAAGCGGTCGAGGCTTTCGTCAAGCAGGGATATGACAAGCATGCGCGGAAGCAGGCTGCGGAAAAGGTGAATATGCTTTCCGATACCGAGGCAAAGATACTGCTCCTGAAGCTGATTGATCAAATTCCCGATGTAGGACTTTCGGTGCTGGAGTAATACCATGTTACTGAACGAGTATTGCGAATACATCTGGAATCCCCTCGCGGAGGCGAAGGCGCGGGTGGTGATCGTGCCTTCGGGAGAGAGCTGGACGGCGTTGCGCCGGTTCTACCAAGAACGCGGCGACATTGAGTTGCGTTTGAGCGATCTTGTGAGGGAAGACGCGTGGCTCCCAATGCCTGATGAAGTCTTCGGGCGGGTGCGCGATGCGATGACGACACAGGAGGCAAGCGGTAGGGCTGTGGTATTGCTGGGAATGCCAGGCTATCTTGCGTTGTTAACGGACGAGAATAGACGGGCTGCGATTGTCGCTTTACGCGAATGGGTGGACGATTCGCCTGGACGGGAAGCGGTCTGCTTGTTGCGTAGCGATGACGGTACGGGATTGATACTCAGGGATGTTTTCGCCAATCCGCGCTACCGCCAAGGGAAGCAACTGATTGAAATTGTTGCCGAACAGGTCGTGTCACAGACTGCTTCCGAAGAAGCGGAAAGAATCGGGAGGCGTATGGAGGTGATGCTGGTTGGGAACGATTTGGCGTCCTTCATCCCGGAAGCGTGCGACACATTTCAGAAGTATTTGCGATATACCGAGGAACATCCGAACGACAGCTCTGTACGGCGGATTGTTGTAGCCTCGGAAGGGCGGGAATTGGCGGGGCTTAGCGCCGAGGTGCGGCAGGTGGTGTGTCTGCGGGATTTCGCTCGCGTGTTTTACAACGTGGAAGATGCGGGATTGTCCGAAGATGCTTTGCGATGGATGTGCGAGCGGGGTAAAGAAGAGGCGTGGACAACATCGTCAGAAACGCTCAAGACGCTGTTTTTCCCGGAAGGTGGAGTCGAAAAGCGCGTCTTGTTTATGTTTGATGGGTGCAAGGGTGCGGAACGCGAGGCGGTACTGTGGCTGGTTAAACATATCGCATCCAAGGGAAGTTATCTTGAGCATGTTGCAAGGCAGAAGGGGGTTCTTGTCGGCAACTTCCGCTCCGCATACATAACGGGCGCGGCGGAATGGCTGGATGAATCGGTGGTGTATGCCAGTGAACGCAGAGATGCTATACGGGAAGCGGACGTTAGAATGTCCGACGCGGACATCCGGCAGTTCATAGCGCGTTGCTCGGGCGAATCCACGTCGCGAGTCGCACCGTGGTTGAACTGCGGGACGGACGCGGAGCGGGCGGAATTACTGCGGCGTTGCGCGGTGGACGGTATTGTATCAAACGCCGTAAAAGACGTGTATCCAGAAGCAGCAGCGTATCTGAACATGGATCTCGTTTTCGGCGACGAGGCACTGGAAGAGTATTTCAGGGAATACCGTGAAATGAAAATGGCTGGCCGCGTGACGCCAGAGTTTTACAAGAAGGCCCAGCAAGTGGCTCCTCCGAGTTCGGTGCAATCGCGGGACGCGATAGTGCAACGGTATGCTTCGGACGATGGGTGCGCGTTGCTGGTGGTGGACGCGATGGGCGCGGATTGGCTGCCGATGCTGGTGGCGCTGGCGCGGAAGTGGAATATAGGCGTGGATTTGATTGGGACCGGCGAGACGCATCTGCCGACATCGACGATATTCAACAACATCTATTGGCCAGACGCCGCGCGGCGGTTGGCGGGTATTAAACGCTTCGACAACATCGTGCATAATGGCGCGGAGGTGCACGAGGCACGGCGCGCGGAAGAGAATCTGGCTGCGGCGCTGAATGTGATAGCTAACGAGGTTTTGCCGCGTGTGTCGGATGGGCTGGCACGGTTTGAGCGAGTGCTTGTCACTGCGGACCACGGTAGTTCGCGGCTAGCTGTGTTGGCGTGGCAGAACGAACCGAGGCTGGCGCTGACGCTTGCCTGTGAGCCTGGCGCGGAAGTCGCCGATTGGCGCTACCGTGAGCGGGCGGCGCAAGGTGGATGTCCGCCGGAACTGGAGGAAACGTTAAATGGTAGGCATTGGGTGGTGCGCGGGTATGACCGGCTGCCTAAGAAGGGCGGTGGACAAGGCTTTGAGCTACACGGCGGGGCGACGCTGGAGGAGAGATTGGTTCCGGTGGTGATTTTCTCACGGACGGGACAGTTCGTACCGGAGGCAATGACCGGTGGCAAACGGACGCAAATTGTTGAGAAAGACGATTTTGATTTGTAGTTTCAATGAGGGCAATCAACTATGGTCGATACTGAAAAATTGCGGGCGGCGTTTCCGGACACGACGGTCTTCAAGGATCCGAACATCGTGGCGATCTTCAAAGCGGCGTCGATTCCGTCGTTTTTGCGGGACTGGATTCTGAAGCGCAAGGCGGAGTCGGACGGCAAAATTCACGATGCCGAGGCATTGCGCAAATATATCTACGAAATCATCCCGCGTCGAGAAGATCTTCTGGATTTACAGACTGTTGCGCGAAGTGAGGGGCGCACGAAGAAGTTTCTGGCCAAAATTGAAATCCAATTTAGCGTTCGGTCCGACGAGTACACGTTTGCGATTCCGGAATTGGGGCTGGGTCATTCGGAAACGCTTATCGAGGATTATGTCTGGAACCGGATCAAAGATGACGTCGTAAAAACGGCTGGTGGCTGGGGGCTGGTACAACTGGGATATCGCAGCCCAGACGGCGAGAATCCACGAGGATGTTTCACACTCTTAGAGTACAAGAATTTCTGTCCGTACACGATTGATCTTGACGCTTATAGAGAGGCTCGCAGTCAGTTCACTGCCGAGGAGTGGATCGACGTTGTGTTGGGAGCGATTGATTACAACCCGGAGGGATACGAAGATTGGGTGCAGAAACACACGGTGCTGACGCGCCTGCTGCCGTTCGTCGAACCGCGGCTTAATTTGATTGAACTGGCACCCAAAGGAACGGGCAAATCGTATCTGTTCGGTCGGGTAGGGAAATACGGCTGGCTGGTCAGCGGGGGGACATTGACGCGGGCGAAGATGTTCGGCGACATCAATGGGAAGAGCCCCGGGTTAATCGCGTCTAACGACTTTGTAGCGCTGGACGAAATACAGTCGATCAACTTCCACGACCCGAGTGAGATGCAGGGTGGGCTGAAAGCCTACTTGGAAAGTGGGGAGATTACGGTTGGCAAGAACCGCATTATTGGCGGGGCCGGTGTCGTCCTGCTGGGGAACATCCCGCAAACAGAGATGGATGAAACCAGAGACATGTTCCAGAGGCTGCCGGAAGTGTTTCACGAGTCGGCATTACTGGACCGGTTCCACGGTTTTATCCGGGGGCACGACATCCCGCGCATGAGTGAGAACATGAAAATCAACGGTTGGGCGCTGAACACAGAGTATTTTTCCGAAATCATGCATCTGCTGCGCCAGCCTGCGGAAACACTGATTTACCGACATGTCAGCGAAAAGCTTGTGGACTATCCTTCCGAGGCGGACACCCGCGACACGGATGCCGTTTTACGATTGTGCACGGCCTACCTTAAACTGCTGTTTCCGCACGTCACAGAGCCGGGCGGAATCGACAAAGGAGAGTTCAAGCGATACTGTCTGCGTCCTGCCGTGCAGATGCGCACAGTGATACGGCAGCAGTTACAGAAGATAGACCCGCTTGAATACGGAGGGAAGAACTTAGCCGCATACACATTACGTGAGATAGATCAATGAGCGGAGGAAAACAGATCATTTGTGCCTATTGCAACAAAGAGACGCTTTCCAAGAATGACATTGGACTTAACAAGAAACTCATCCATCGGCAGATTGAACGGATGATGTGCCTGACGTGTATGGCCGAGTTTTTCGAGACGACGGAAGAGGAACTGAAAGAGATGATCGAAGGATTTAAGCGGCAAGGCTGTTCGTTGTTCAGGTGAAGCAGAGGAGGAAAATGTTAATCGAAGAATTTAGGAAATACAAGGCGCAGTTAGAAATAGAACAATAACAACTATTTTCTGTGATAGCCAACCCGTTGGTCTGTCACGCAGTAATTCATTGTCTTACATAATGGTGAGACACATGTGACAGATGTGACGGCAGTCTGTTTGCATTTTTTCATCACCTTCACCATTTCCATCCGAGTATCCCTCGCATTGAATCACTCTCCGCGCCAATACGCAAATCCACTATCTCATCTATCTCACCTATAACAACCAACTATTACACAACAAAATACAAGAAGACACCTCTCCAGCTTCACTATCACAGCTGTCACGCAAGAGACAGGAAAGAATGCCTGTTGTTTTGCCCATCCCTTCTCCTTTAGTATTCGCGCCACATGGCGCTTTGCCTTTCTTCGCCCATACCCCCTTCCCAGTTCCATCCTACTATATATATTAAACACTGTATTCTTCTGTCTTTCAGAGAAATACAGTGCGAAACATCTCACTCCGTTCCAAACCCCTCGTTTCTTCTGACCATCAAGCGATTCATCAACCACCCACGCCCACCAAACCATCAAACCCATCCATTCCTATTATCCACCCATGTTTCAAAGGAGATTCCTTGCCTAATATTTGTGTTTTTCATGACTTCCACAATAAAGGGGGTGATGCGTTTTATGGCCAGAATTCCCAAAGTGTTGATTGAATTAGCAGTTGATATTGTCCTTATTGTAATTTCAACCGTAAAAGATATACTCGAAAAAAAGAAGGAGAGGAAACATGGTACAAACGCTCAAAGAAGTACTTGGCTTGTTTGAAAGCCGGAGGCGACCGCAGTCCCTCACTTTTTTTATGCCTTCAGTTGATGATAGTATTTCTGCAGGGGCAGTAAGTTAGACTTTTAGCCCCCCTCTGTTTTTCTTGGTATTTATCGATAGCTTTATATATAAGGTTATCCATCCTGTTTTTCATGTCTGAAAATCATGAAAATCCCTCAAAATTGAACAGTACCAGGAATGTGGCTCGCCGTCCGCGCCTTGCTGACAACTTTGTGCGGGTCCAATTTCAAAAATCCAACGGTCAGATTATGGTTACAATACCTCGGGGTCTCGCTCGCTGCTTGCGCCTGCAGGCTGGTGATGTGCTTGAGGTTTTTATTGAGCGTGGGGATCTTGTCTTAAGGATCAAAGAGCGTGATAAGGGATGAGCACTGTGTTTGCATATTCCAGGGTATCGACGGGGGAGCAGGCAAAGGGATACTCGTTGGATGCGCAGTATAATGAAATCGAGAAGTATTGTGATGAGAAGGGTTTTTCGATTATTGAACGGTTCAGCGATTCTATGAGCGGTACAAAACTGACTGAGCGCAACGGTTTGATGGCCATGCTTGACAAGATTGATGATTTGAAGCCCGCTTATGTTATTGCAACGGAGACTGACAGGATTTCCCGAAATACTCTTCAGTTTGGTTGGATTGATACTCACCTGAATATGAAGGGGATCAGGCTTTTACTCGTCAATGAGCGACAGGTTGATGATCCGGCCGGCAAAGCTTTTCAGAAGATTCGGGTTGTTTTTTCAGAGTTCGAAAATGATCTTCGCCAGTGGCGTATCAAAAGGGGTCGTGAATTGGCTCTTGCTGAAAGGCGGTTTTTGAATCGCCCGCCATTGGGGTATATAGTTCACCATAAAGTAATTCATCCCGATCCGGAAAGAGTGCATATTGTGAAAGAAAATTTCGATCTCTATTGCCTGGGAACTCCGGTGAAGAAACTTGCTCGGCAGTTCAATAAGGCGCCGTCGAACATCCGGTATATTCTCAGTAATCAATTTTATATTGATCCTGACCTCAACGGCGAACACGAAGTTTTTATCAATACAGAAAAGTTTCGGAAAGCAAAAGAACGACTTGAAAAAACACAGTCCAGGTCGTCGTCGCTCTATTTCGGATGAAAAGGTCTGATACCATTTCTACAACTACCGGAAGAAGAGAACGCGGCGGTAATGCAGCGTAATATTATTTCTGTTACATAACACAAGTTGCCAGCCGTTTGGTACATCTCGTTCATAGCATCTGGATAGCCTCAAGGCATTGGATGGCCTTACTTTGCAGCTCACCTGATAGAGCCACTCGATTCGCCTTCACTCCGCTGAGGAGCCGTGAACCGGCCCCGTACAGGTGCAACGCTTGGTACGGCGTGTATTATCTTGTCGCGAAGCAACCCTAAGTCTACCCGACGGAAATACTTCGCGGGATCACCAACGCTGTCCAGAGCCCCTTCGATCCAAATCTGCTCGACTTCGCCCTCGCTCCACAGATACTCCTGCACGACTAACTCGCGGTCGATTCCAAGAGCGACGAGTAGAGTTGCAATGACCACTCCCGTCCGATCTTTGCCCGACGTACAGTGAAAGAGAACCGGGAAGCGTTCGACTTCGTCGGCCAGACACCGAAAAACATCGTTGAGCCAGCGCCGTACTTCTGTGTCGGCGGTATTATACTTCTCGTGTTCGTTCGAGATGGCCAAATGCCAATAGTCAGCTCCGAACCGCTTGTTCTCCGGGTCAGGTCCCTTTCGCAAGTTGATGATCGTGCCTGGGCTACCAATCTGCGCGGCCGACTCAACAAACTCGAGTTTGCCACCCCGCATGATCCGTCGTAGAGGTAGCACTTCATGATCGGCCAGGAGGTTGACGCACTCGCCGACATCACGGAAGTTGACACAACCTTTTAAATAGTCCAAACCCATACGAATACCTAAAAACCTCCACCTCTTACCGCCGAACGGTGGAGCTCACAGGCTGCTTTGATGCGCAGCGGAAAAGCGGTCTAGTGGAGCGCCTTGTTCGGCATTCCATCGTCAGTATTGACTAAAGCTCAAGAAAAGGGAGCAATTCCAGCGGAATCATATTGGTATGATCCGTAATAATATTCCTTGATTCTCATTGCATCTTCTTTTGACGAACGAGCAATTCTGTGGTTATTTCATAATATCATTTTTTATATATAACTAGCAGAGAAAAATATGAAATTATCCCCAAAAGCTAACTGTAAGGCCGTTCGTACTACAAAACCGAAACATTTAAATACAAGCAAGTATCACCTTATAGTAACAACACACCGAGGTGATATCTAATGTTCGATCCGTATTATCCCCAGTACCCTTCATACATAGTCAATCCTCAGAAAAAGAATAATCCCCCCAAGCCTTATCCCTTGATGGGACTATCCGATATAAAAAACAATTACTGGCCTGCCGGCTCAGATTCGCTTGAGGCGATGGTTCATGACACGAAAACCTACGGTCTCGATGTGACCGACCTGATCATGAAGGACAAGGTCAACCTTCTCGGAACAACAGCTCGTCTTCTTCGAAACCATATTGATGCCCGAACGAATCTCATGAATGACAATCTCAAGGATATTGATGACAAGATTGTTAAGTGTGACTGCTACCTTCTTCAAATTGAAGCATTCCCTTATTTTGTTAATAAAATGATTGAAGCCAAACGCACCAATCTCAACAATGAAATCACCCGGCTCGAATCAGAGCGGCGTGGAGAAATTGTGACTGCCTGGAGTGACAAAATCAGGCTTTACTCAGAATTGATAGAGGCGCTCGGCGAGTATCAGTCACACGTGAGGAGATCACAGCTCATTTCCGGTGAATAAAATGCTCATAGAAGATATCTGCAGGAAACTTCGGCCGATACATGGCCAAAAAATAGATCGTTTATGGCAGGCATACTCTATAGAGGATGCTGACGGCAAGCGGGAAATCGAGCAGATGATTCAGATACTCTATAACAGGGCTTTCCCCGGCGTGGATATCCAGGATGAATCAACACTGTCACCTCCGCCAAATGAAAAAGTCAAGGGAGAATACCCGATCGGTCATGTCACCTATGCAGACAGAGAGCTCTACCCGTTTGCCTTACGGGAAGATGATTGGATCAAACACGTGCTCATCGTCGGTGCATCCGGATCGGGTAAGACCAACCTCTGTTTTCAGATACTGAAAAACTTCCTAAAAATGGGTAAACCATTCCTCGTACTCGACTGGAAAAGGAATTATCGTGACATCATCAACGAAGACTATGGGAAGAATGTCCGTGTCTTCACGGTCGGCCGAGATATTGCGCCTTTCAAATTCAATCCCCTCATTCCGCCACCGGGAACCTTGGCTACTACCTGGCTCAAGAAGCTGATTGAAGTCATCGCTCACTCGACGTTTGTCGGTGAGGGAGTCATGTATTTGCTCCAGCGAGGGCTTGATGAAACCTACCGCCGGTTCGGCATGTATG